>Ga0153941_1000071_pt1 | contig 58082 bp, 56 predicted proteins | sample TSNJ025MetaG_FD_104733 | JGI IMG/M metagenome (GOLD analysis project Ga0153941, IMG submission 104733) | Attine ant fungus gardens microbial communities from New Jersey, USA - TSNJ025 MetaG | ecosystem: Host-associated > Fungi > Mycelium > Unclassified | place: USA: New Jersey, Brendan T. Byrne...
CGGCCTCGACCGCCCATTCGAGCCCGCTGGAGTAGGAGAATGCGCCCACCGGATACGCCGGCGAGAGCCAGGCCATCAGCCGGTAGAGCGCGGATAGCGATATTGCCGCAGCCTCATGCTCCGAGCGCGCAGTGACATTCTCCCTCTCCCCGTTGGGGAGAGGGGTGGGGTGAGGGGGAACGGAACTTGCCAGAGAGCTCGGTCCCCCCTCACCCGGCCCTTCGGGCCGACCTCTCCCCACCGGGGAGAGGTGACCGGAGTTTGCCTCGCTCTGGGAAAAAGTTTCTACCCCCCTCCCGGCTCGCGCCGCACGGCGCGAGCCGACCTCCCCCTCAAGGGGGGAGGTGTCGAGTGGGATGGAAGGCTGCCGCTTACTTGCCATGTTCATGATCCTCGTGCGCATGGCCATGGTCGTGCGCATGTTCGGCCTGCGAATGCCCATGCGCGCCGGCTTCCGGCTCGAACGGCGCTTCGACGGGCGTCAACTTTCCGCCCAGTCCCGCGACCATGCTTTCCAGCACGTGATCGCGGCGGATGCGCAGCTTGCCGCCGACAATCTCGACCTGGGTGTGGCGGTTGCCGAGATGCCAGGCGAGGCGGACGAGATCGAGCGGCGACTTTGCCTCGATCTCGGTCAACGGCTCGGGCCTGCCGGCGACACACACGATCGCGCCGTCCTCGAGCACGAGCCCGTCGCCGTCTTTGAGCGCCACCGCATGATCGAGATCGAGCAGGAATTTCGTCCCGTGCTCGCCGGTGAGCACGATGCGGCGCCGATGCCTTTCCTCCGCATCGAGCACGACGCGATCGATCGCGCCACTTGCGTCGAACCCCCCCGCCGCCTGGATTCTTGTCGCCCGTCGCATCTACCCGCTCCGGCGCGCCTTCAGCTCAGAACAAGAAATAGCGCTGCGCCATCGGCAGCACGTCGGCCGGCGCGCAGGTCAGAAGCTCGCCGTCGGCGGTTACCTCGTAGGTCTCCGGATCGACGGTGATCGCCGGCGTCGCGGAATTGTGCACGAGATCCTTCTTGCCGAGCTTGCGCGTGTTCTCGACGGCCACGAGCTGCTTCTCGACCCCGAGCTTCCCCCCGATGTTGCGATCGAGCGCCGCCTGCGAGACGAACACCAGCGAGCTCGCGGTCAGCGCCTTGCCGAACGCGCCGAACATCGGCCGGTAGTGCACCGGCTGCGGGGTGGGGATCGAGGCATTGGGATCGCCCATCGGCGCCGCCGCGATCGATCCGCCCTTGATGACGAGATCGGGCTTCACGCCGAAGAACGCCGGCGACCACAGCACGAGGTCGGCGAGCTTGCCCGTCTCGACCGAGCCGATGTGCTTTGCGACCCCCTGCGCGATCGCGGGATTGATGGTGTATTTGGCGACGTAGCGCTTGACCCGCGCATTGTCGTTGTCGCCCTTCTCCTCTTTCAGCCGGCCCCGCTGCCGCTTCATTTTGTCGGCGGTCTGCCAGGTGCGAATGATGACCTCGCCGATGCGGCCCATGGCCTGGCTGTCCGACGACATCATCGAGAGCGCGCCGAGGTCGTGCAGGATATCCTCGGCCGCGATGGTTTCCTTGCGGATGCGGCTCTCGGCGAACGCCAGATCCTCGGCGATCGAGGGATCGAGATGATGGCACACCATCAGCATGTCGAGATGCTCGTCGATGGTATTTTTCGTGAACGGCCGGGTCGGGTTGGTCGAGGACGGCAGCACGTTGGCGAGACCCGCCACCTTGATGATATCGGGCGCGTGCCCGCCGCCGGCGCCTTCGGTGTGAAACGCATGGATGGTGCGTCCCTTGAACGCCGCGATCGTGTCCTCGACGAAGCCGGATTCGTTGAGCGTGTCGGTATGGATCATCACCTGGATATCGTAGCGGTCGGCGACCGACAGGCAGCAATCGATGGCGGCCGGCGTCGTGCCCCAGTCCTCGTGCAATTTGAGCGAACAGGCGCCCGCCTCGATCATCTCCTCGAGCGCGGCCGGAAGCGAGGCATTGCCCTTGCCGGAAAAGCCGAGGTTGACCGGGAAGGCATCGGCCGCCTGGATCATGCGCCCGATGTGCCATGGACCGGCGGTGCAGGTCGTGGCCTTGGTGCCCTCCGCCGGGCCGGTGCCGCCGCCGAGCATCGAGGTGATGCCGGCCATCAGCGCTTCCTCGATCTGCTGCGGGCAGATGAAATGGATGTGGCAATCGAAGCCGCCGGCCGTGAGGATTTTTCCCTCGCCGGCGATCGCCTCGGTGCCGGGCCCGATCACGATGGTGACGTTGGGCTGCACGTCGGGATTGCCGGCCTTGCCGATCGCGGCGATGCGGCCGTCGCGCAAGCCGACGTCGGCTTTGACGATGCCCCAATGGTCGAGGATCAGCGCATTGGTGATGACGGTGTCGACCGCGCCCGCCGCATTGGCGACCTGGCTCTGCCCCATGCCGTCGCGGATCACCTTGCCGCCGCCGAATTTCACCTCCTCGCCGTAGGTGGTGAAATCCTGCTCGACCTCGATGATGAGATCGGTGTCGGCGAGCCGCACCTTGTCGCCCGTGGTGGGCCCGAACATGTCGGCGTAGACGCGCCGCGGCATCTTGGTTGGCATGGAGGACCTCTCAGGAGAGCAGCGAGAATGCCGAATGGCTGCCGGCCACTCGATCGAAGGTGAACGTCGGCGCCGCACCGGCGTCGCGGTTGAGCGCGGCAATCAAATAATCCACGAAGTCCGCGTTGCCCAATTCATACCAGCGGATTGCAGTCATGACCGCGCCGCGCCCCTCGAGCTCGAGCTCCGAGCGTGTCAACAGATTTTGCAACGTCGCAATCACACTGCCCTTCTCAAGTCGATATCGACGTTGCAGCGTCCAAACAAGTTCCGCCAAGACGATGGTCGAGACGCGAACCGACCCCGGTCCCGCATCGGCGAGCAACTTCGTTACCGCCCTTGCCTGTTCCGGCTGATCGCGAACGAACAGCCTGAGCAGCACGTTGGTATCGAGTGCAATCACCCGGGCCGCCTCTTGTCACGCCGCTGCTTCCATTGCTGGAACTCGCGCCATTCATTCCATTCGCGGCTGATTCTTTCGTGCTTCTCCGCCAGATGGTCCCCAACTGCCTCGTTCATCTCCTGGAGGCTGGCCGCGTGCCCGCCGGGCAACCGATAGGCGTCCAGCATGCCGGCAAGCTCGACGATGCTCTTGTTTCTCGCCACCATGCGGACGGCTCGCTCCGCTTTGTCGACGTAGAAGTCCACGATGTCACCGGTCTTGAGGTCGAAATGCTCGCGCACCGGACCCGGGACCGTGAGCTGGCCCTTCGACGACAGCTTTGCCTGATAATGCGGCATTCCGGAACTCCTGTAAAATAGGCTATCTCCTTACTATACGCCGATTGTAAGGCCTTCACAACGGGCCCATCACCTCCTGCCGGAAGCCATAAATGTTCCGCGCGCCGGCGAATGCGACGAGCGTGACCTCCCGGCTCTGCCCCGGCTCGAACCGCACTGCGGTGCCGGCCGCAATGTCGAGCCGCATGCCGCGGGCCCTCGTGCGGTCGAACTCAAGCGCCGGATTGGTCTCGAAGAAATGATAGTGCGAGCCGACCTGGATCGGCCGGTCGCCGGCGTTGGTGACCGAGAGTTTCACGCTCGGCCGACCGGCATTGAGAATGATCTCGCCGTCCTGGGTGGTGATCTCGCCGGGGATCATGAGGGTGCCGCCTCTCGGAAACCCTCTCCCCTTGCGGGAGAGGGTGGCGAGCGAAGCGAGCCGGGTGAGGGGTGGCTTGCTTTTGCTCGATGCGGGGAAGGAACCCCTCACCCGCCTCGGACCTGCGGTCCTCGGCACCCTCTCCCGCAAGGGGAGAGGGGAAGATCACCGGATCGGGTGGTGCACGGTCACGAGCTTGGTGCCGTCCGGGAACGTGGCCTCGACCTGGATGTCGTGGATCATCTCGGCAATGCCGTCCATCACCTGGGCGCGGGTGAGCACGGCGGCGCCGGCTTCCATCAGCTCCGCGACGCTGCGCCCGTCGCGCGCACCTTCCAGGATGAAGTCGGTGATCAGCGCCACCGCCTCGGGATGATTGAGCTTGACGCCGCGCTCGAGCCTGCGCCGCGCGACGATGGCGGCCAGGGCGACGAGCAGCTTGTCCTTTTCGCGCGGGGTGAGGTTCATCGGCCGCGCCGTCAGTTCAGCCACAGCCGCGGCAAGCGGCCCGCGCGCAACAGCATGAGCAAGGTGACGAGATCTTGTCGCAGCTTGGCGCCGGTGTCGGCGAGAAGCCGCGCCAGCGCCAATCCGTTCCAGGCCGAGATCGCGACCTCGCCCGAAAATGTCAGCTCGCGCACCGAGCGCACCAGGGCGTCGTCTGCGGGGATCATCAGCACGCTCGCGATCGCGACCGCGCCGTTAGCGCAAGCCGGCATCGCGAGCTTCTCGGCCATGGCGCCGTCCAATCGCATCGTGTCGGCAAACAGCAGCCCTCCGTCGCGCCGCACGCGCCAGCGATCGAGCACGCGACCGTTTTCGACCGTCTCGCCCATGCCGGAACGTCCGAAGACCACGGCTTCGGCAACGATGAGCCGGGCGTCGAGAGCGAGATCGACTTCGATGGCGCGATTGATGCGCGCGCGGTCGAACAGGATCGTCTCCTGGGGCAGCCAGGCAAGCGTTGCCCCGGTCGCGACTTCGAGCGTGATCCGCACGCGCGCGTCCGATCCAAGCGAGCGATAGACCTTTTCGGCGGCTGCGCCGCTCACGATGAGCCGCGTTCCCGGACCCGCCGAGAACGCGATCTCGAGATCATCGCCCCCGGCAATCCCGCCCGCGGTGTTGAGGAGCACCGCCTCGAGCTCCTCGCTAATTGCACCCGGAAACCGCACGCGCAACGAGCCTTCCTCGCGCACGCGCTTTGGCCGGCTCGCGCCGTCGCTCGCCTCGACCGACACGGCAATGCGGCTCGAGGCGCGGTTGGCCGCGAACACCCGATCCTCGCCTTCGCCGGAGGCTGACGTGCCGGATCCTCGGGCTTGTTCCCTCCCCCCTTGTGGGGGAGGGCTAGGGAGGGGGGTATGCCCGGCTGACTTCGCGAAATTCATCACCCCCCTCCCGGCGCGCTGCGCGCGCCGACCTCCCCCACAAGGGGGAGGTGTTAAGAAAGTTCACAGCGCGAGCGCGCGTTTGAGCGCGCCTTCGTCCAGCTCGCCGCGCTCGCATCGGTAGACGATCGCGCCGCGCTCCATGACGGCAAAATGATCGCCGAGCTCGCGGGCGAAGTCGAGATATTGCTCGACCAGCACGATCGCGATCCGGCCTAGATTGCGCAGGTAGGCGATGGCGCGGCCGATGTCCTTGATGATCGAGGGCTGGATGCCTTCGGTGGGCTCGTCGAGCAGCAGCAGCCGCGGCTGCATCACCATGGCGCGGCCGATCGCCAGCTGCTGCTGCTGGCCGCCGGAAAGATCGCCGCCGCGCCGGCGCAGCATCTCGCGCAGCACCGGGAACAGCGCGAACACGTCGTCGGGGATGCTTCGCTCGTCGCGCTTGAGCGGCGCAAAGCCGGTCTCCAGATTCTCCTCGACCGTGAGCAGCGGAAAAATCTCGCGGCCCTGCGGCACATAGGCGATGCCGCGCCGCGCCCGCTCGTCGGGCTTGAGCCGGGTGATGTCGGCACCCTCCCAGCGGATGCTGCCGCGGCTCACCGGATGCTGGCCGACCAGCGCGCGCAGCAGGCTGGTCTTGCCCACGCCGTTGCGGCCGAGCACGCAGGTGACCTTGCCGGGCTCCGCCTGCAGCGACACGGCGCGCAAGGCCTGGGCGGCGCCGTAGTGGAGATCGATGGTCTCGACGTCGAGCATGAACATCACCGTCCGAGATAGACCTCGATGACGCGTTCGTTCGCCGAGACCTGGTCGATCGAGCCCTCGGCGATCACCGATCCTTCGTGCAGGACCGTGACCTTGACATCGAGCTCGCGCACGAACGCCATGTCGTGCTCGACCACGACCAGCGTGCGGTCGCGATTGATTTCCTTGAGCAGTTCGACGGTCTGGCGCGTCTCGGCGTCGGTCATGCCGGCGACCGGCTCGTCCACGAGCAGAAGCTTGGGATCCTGCGCCAGCAGCATGCCGATCTCGAGCCATTGCTTCTGGCCGTGGGAAAGCCCGCCCGCAACGGTGTCGCGCACCGCGCCGAGCTGCGTGGTCTCCAGCAGCCGATCGATGCGCTGCCGCTCGTCCTCGCTTTCGCGCCAAGCCAGCGCCTTGCGCGCCCGACGATCGCATTTGAGCGCGAGCCGCAAATTGTCCTCGACGCTATGGCTGTCGAACACGGTGGGTTTCTGGAACTTGCGCCCGATCCCGAGCTGGGCGATCTCGGTCTCGTCGAGGCTGGTGAGATCGAAGCTGCCGTCGAAATACACTTCGCCGCCGTCGGGCCGGGTCTTGCCGGTGACGACGTCCATCATCGTGGTCTTGCCGGCGCCGTTCGGGCCGATGATCGCCCGCATCTCGCCGGGCTCGATCGCGAGCGACAGATTGTCGAGCGCGCGGAAGCCGTCGAACGACACGGTGACGCCGTCGAGATACAGCAGGGCCGAAGTGGTGCGGGGCTCCATGGCCTACTCCGCCGGCCGGGGTTGCGCGATGCCCGGATCCTGCGCGCTCGCGCCGTTGCCGCCGAGCAACCGCGACCGCTCGCTCCACCAATAAACGACGGTGCCGACGATGCCCCGCGGCAGCAGCAGGGTCACGGCGACGAACAATCCGCCGAGCATGAACAGCCAGTAGGGCGCCAAGACGCCGGACGTGAAGGTGGTCTTGGCGTAATTGACGAGGATCGCGCCGATCACCGCGCCGACCAGCGTGCCCCGGCCGCCGACCGCGACCCAGATCACCGCCTCGATGGAATTTGCCGGCGCGAACTCGCTCGGATTGATGATGCCGACTTGCGGCACGTAGAGCGCGCCGGCGACCCCGGCCATGCACGCCGAGAACGTGAACACCAAGAGCTTGTAGGATTCGACCCGATAGCCGAGAAAGCGCGTGCGGGCCTCGGCGTCGCGGATCGCGATCAGCACTTTGCCGAATTTCGAGCGCACGATGACGCGACAGAGATAGAAGCCGATCCCCAGCGCCAGGACGGAAGCCGCGAACAGCGCCGCGCGGGTGGCGTCCGATTGCACGTTGAAGCCGAGGATATCCTTGAAGTCGGTCAGGCCGTTGTTGCCGCCGAACCCGAAATTGTTGCGGAAGAATCCGAGCATCAGCGCGAACGTCAGCGCCTGGGTGATGATCGAGAGATAGACGCCGGTGACCCGGCTGCGGAAGGCGAACCAGCCGAACACGAAGGCGAGCAGGCCCGGCACCAGCACGACCATCAGCGCCGCATAGGCGAAATGCTGGAAGCCGTACCAATACACCGGCAGCTCGGGCCAATTCAGGAACACCATGAAATCCGGCAGGATCGGATCGGCATAGACCCCGCGGCTGCCGATCTGGCGCATCAGGTACATGCCCATGGCGTAGCCGCCGAGCGCGAAAAACGCGCCGTGCCCGAGCGAGAGAATGCCGCAATAGCCCCAGATGAGATCGATCGCGAGCGCCAGCAGCGCGTAGCAGAAATATTTGCCGAACAGCGACACCAGATAGGTCGGCACGTACCAGGCCGAGAGCGGCGAGACGGCGAGATTGAGCACCGGCACCGCAATGGCGATCGCCGCAAGCAGCGCCAGGAACGGAACCGACACGCGGTCGAGCCCGCGGATGAGCGGCGATCCCGTCATGCTTCGACCGCCCGGCCGCGCAGCGCGAACAGCCCGCGCGGACGTTTCTGGATGAACAGGATGATCAGCACCAGGATGGTGATCTTGCCGAGCACCGCGCCCGCGTAAGGCTCGAGGAACTTGTTGGCGATGCCGAGCGATAACGCCCCGACCAGCGTCCCCCACAGGTTGCCCACCCCGCCGAACACCACGACCATGAAGGAATCGATGATGTAGCCCTGGCCGAGGTTGGGGCTGACGTTGTCGATCTGGGAGAGCGCGACGCCGGCGATGCCGGCGATGCCGGAGCCGAGCCCGAAGGTCAGCGCATCGATGCGGCTGGTGCGGATTCCCATCGCGGCTGCCATCGCCCGGTTCTGGGTGACCGCCCGCATCTCGAGCCCGAGCCGGGTGAAGCGCAACAGCCCGAGCAGCGCCACGAACACCACCAGCGAGAAGCAGATGATCCACAGCCGGTTGTACGTCACCGTGATATGCCCGACTTCGAAGGCTCCGCTCATCCACGACGGCGCCCCGACCTCGCGATTGGTGGGCCCGAACGTGGTCCGCACCGCCTGCTGCAAGATCAGCGAGAGCCCCCAGGTGGCGAGCAGGGTTTCGAGCGGACGGCCATAGAGGAACCGGATGATGGTGCGCTCGATCACGACGCCGATCGCGCCGGTCACCAGGAACGCCAGCGGCAGCGCGATCGCCAGCGAATAGCCGAACAGCGCCGGATCGTTGCCGCGGATCAACTCCTGCACCACGAAGGTCGTGTAGGCGCCGAGCATGACCATCTCGCCGTGCGCCATGTTGATGACGCCCATGACCCCGAAGGTGATGGCGAGCCCGATGGCGGCGAGCAGCAGCACCGAGCCGAGCGAGAGCCCATACCAGGCGTTCTGCGCCGCGTCCCACAGCACGAGCCCATTCCGGATCGCCGCGACCGCATCCTTGGCGGCACGCGCGACCGCCGGGCTCGCGGCGGCCGGCAGCGCCGAGAGCAAGCCGAGGGCGTCCTGATCGGCGCGGGCGCGGATGACCGCGACCGCCTCGATCTGGTCCGCCTCCTTGGCTCCGCTCATGTTGAGAATGACGGCGGCGCGCGCTTCCGTGAGCGCCCGCCTGACGCCCGCATCGGTTTCCTTGGCGAGCGCGGCATCGAGCGCGGGCAGCGCCGCCGCCTCGCGGGACCTGAACACGGCCTGCGCCGCCTCGAAGCGCTTTGCCGGATCCGGCGCCAGCAAGGTCAATGACCCGAGTGCCGCCTCGATCGCGCGCCGCAGCCGGTTGTTGATCCGGACCAGCTTCAAGTCGGAGGCATTTTCGCCGGCAACCGCTTCCCCTGTCGCCGCGTCGAGGAAGGTCCCGGATTCGGTCTTGACGGAAATCTTCCTGGTTCCGGGGTTGAAGAACAGCCGGCCGTCCTGGAGCGCTCCGATCACGACCGCGGCGCGCAGATTGCCGCTCGCGGCTATCGCCTCGATCGCCTTTTCGGTGTCGCTGTAGGAATCGGCGGCAAAGCCCGCAAGCGCGTCATCGAAGCTTTCCGCCCGGGCCCCCTCCCCCACGCCCGCCGCGACGAGCACGCCGAGGGCGGCGACGAGCGCGATCACGCGTTCGCGAAGGACATGCATCTTCTCGCATTCCCGGCATCGAGGAGATCGGGAGGCGGCAGGCGCCGCCTCCCCATCATGTCACGACTTCGTCCTCGATGTCAGACCCCGCCGCCGCATTTCTTGGTGACAGTATTGTAATTGCCGCACTTGAGGGTCTTCCAGTCGCCGATGAGGTCCTTCGAGCCCTCGAGATATTTCGACCAGGCGTCGCCCGGGACCAAGCCTTCGGTCTTCCAGACCACGTCGAACTGGCCGTCCGCGCGCACCTCGCCGATATAGACCGGCTTGGTGATGTGGTGGTTCGGCAGCATCTCCGAGGTGCCGCCGGTCAGGTTCGGCGCCTTGATGCCGACGATGGTATCGATGACCTTGTCGGGATCGGTCGAGCCGGCCTTCTTCACCGCCTCGACCCACATGGCGAAGCCGATGACGTGGGCTTCCATCGGGTCGTTGGTCACGCGCTTCGGATTCTTGGTGAAGGCGTGCCATTTGTCGATGAACTCCTTGTTCACCGGCGTGTCGATCGATTCGAAATAGTTCCAGGCCGCGAGATGCCCGAGCAGCGGCTTGGTGTCGATGCCGGCCAGTTCCTCCTCGCCGACCGAGAACGCCACCACCGGGATGTCGGTCGCCTTGACGCCCTGGTTGCCGAGCTCCTTGTAGAACGGCACGTTGGCGTCGCCGTTGATGGTCGACACCACCGCGGTCTTCTTGCCCGCCGAGCCGAATTTCTTGACGTCGGCGACGATGGTCTGCCAGTCGGCATGGCCGAACGGCGTGTAGTTGATCATGATGTCCTCGGGCTTGACGCCTTTCTGCTTGAGGTAGGCCTCGAGGATCTTGTTGGTGGTGCGCGGATAGACGTAGTCGGTGCCGGCGAGCACCCAGCGCTGCACCTTCTCTTCCTTCATCAGGTAGTCGACGGCCGGGATCGCCTGCTGATTGGGCGCGGCGCCGGTATAGAACACGTTGCGCTCGCTCTCCTCGCCCTCGTATTGCACCGGATAGAACAGCAGGCCGTTGAGCTCCTTGAACACGGGGAGCACCGACTTGCGCGACACCGAGGTCCAGCACCCGAACACCGCCGCGACCTTGTCCTTGGTGATGAGCTCGCGCGCCTTCTCGGCGAACAGCGGCCAGTTGGAGGCGGGATCGACCACCACCGCCTCGAGCTTCTTGCCCAGCAATCCGCCCTTCTTGTTCTGTTCATCGATCAGCATCAGCATCACGTCCTTCAGCGTGGTTTCGCTGATGGCCATGGTGCCGGACAACGAGTGCAGGATGCCGACCTTGATGGTGTCCTGCGCCTTGGCGGGAAGCGCCGCCAAAGCCATCGCGAGCCCGGCGGTGGCGGCAAGCCAACGGCGGGCGATCGGTCGCTGCGCGACCGCCTGGATCCTGTTGAGCATTTAAAAATCCCTCGTTTTGACGCCTCTCTCGCGCGCCCTACCGACCGCGGAAGTGCGCGCTTGCTGGAGAATGGCAAGGGATGTGCCAGTGCGGGGCCCGGCCGTAACGGTTTGAAGCGCTTGTCGGATTCGCGAACTATCCGACGGCCTGCATATTTATCGGGCACGCTCGATTGCTCAGTTTTTAGGCTTACGCGCGGGCTTTGGGCAGCACGTAGGATCGCCCCGGCGACCGATTTTGTCGGCACCGGCCCCGCGCGGGAGCGTTACAGGGCAGTGAGGTACCTTTCCGACCACCTTCGCGGCCAGGCGGAAGAATGCTACCGCTTGGCCAAAGACGCGCGCGACAGGTGGATCGCCAAGTTGCTGGAGAACCTCGGCCACCAATTGCATGAGCGGGCGGACCAGCTTGAAAGCAGGGACGACCGCGCGCAAAACTAGGCGCCGGAGAGGATTCCAGCTTGGCAGACGGTCCACCCGACGATCCGCCGGTGATGAGCGCGCAACACCAACTCGCGTTCATACGCCGTGAACGGGACAAGCTGGCCAAGCAGATTCAGGACAGCAAAGACACCATCGCGAAATCCCAGGCGCTGATCGAGCGCCTCGACGCCCTGTTGGCGAAGCTCGACTCCGAGCAATAGGCCGCCCGAACTTGGGCTTCGTCCCTCATGAATGACGAGAATCTCGCCGCCGCGGACCGAGCCGCCGTAGAGCGCGGCTCGGCGTCTTCGGTGCTGCTGGCGTTCCTGAAGCTCGGTCTCATGAGCTTCGGCGGTCCGGTCGCGCATCTCGGCTATTTCCGCGACGAGTTCGTTGCCCGCCGCAAATGGCTCGACGAAGCGACCTATGCGGATCTCGTCGCGCTCTGCCAATTCCTGCCCGGCCCGGCGAGCAGCCAGGTCGGCATTTCGATCGGCATGCTGCGGGCCGGGCTCAAGGGCGCGCTCGCCGCCTGGGTCGGCTTCACCATGCCCTCCGCGCTGGCGATGATCGCTTTCGCGTACGGCGTCGCGAACTGGGCGGATGCCGGCCGCGGTGCCTGGCTGCACGGGCTGAAAATCGTGGCGGTCGCCGTGGTCGCCCAGGCGGTGTGGAACATGGCCCGCACGCTTGCGCCGGATCGCGAGCGCGCCACGCTTGCGGCCGGCGCCGCGGTGCTGATGCTGGCGCTGCCCTCGACCGCGGGCCAGATCGCCGTGATCGTGCTCGGCGGAATCCTCGGCTGGCTGCTGCTGCCGGCCGAAACGCGCGAGGATCGCGCGCCGCTGATCGTGCCGCTCGGCCGGGGCGTCGCGATCGGCGCGCTGGCGGTGTTCGCGGTCCTGCTCGTCGGCCTGCCGCTCCTCGCCGGCGCGACCGCAAGCCATCCGATCAAGCTGATCGACAGCTTCTATCGCTCCGGATCGCTGGTGTTCGGCGGCGGACACGTCGTGCTCCCGCTGCTGCAGCAGCAGGTGGTGCCGCCGGGCTGGGTCGACAACGACACGTTTCTCGCCGGTTACGGCGCGGCGCAAGCCGTGCCGGGCCCGCTGTTCACGTTCGCGGCCTATCTCGGCGCGGTGATGGGGGCGCCGCCGAACGGATTTCTCGGCGGGATGCTGTGCCTGCTTGCGATCTATCTGCCCTCGTTCCTGCTGCTGGTCGGCACGCTGCCGTTCTGGAACGAGCTGCGCCGGCGCGCCGCCGTCAAGGCGGCGCTCGCCGGGATCAACGCCGCGGTGGTCGGGCTCCTGCTCGCCGCGCTCTACACCCCGGTATGGACCAGCGCGATCTTGACGCCCGTGGATTTCGCCATCGGCCTTGCCGCATTCCTGCTGCTCGCGTTCTGGAAGGTGCCGCCGTGGCTCGTCGTGATCCTCGGCGCCGCGACCGCGCAGCTCATCGCGATGTGAGTGTGAGGACGCGAGGCAAACTCTGGTCACCTCTCCCCGCAGGGGAGAGGGAGAATGCCACTGCCAGCACTGAGTCCATAGCCGCGCTCTTCGCTGGAATAAGCTTGTACCCGCCGGATTCCCCGCAGGCCGCAATCAAGGGGCGAGCGCCGCAGCGCTCGCCCCACCAAAATGCCGCGGCATTCGCCCGATCGAGACTTAGACTTCACGCCCGATCAGCGCGTCGACCGAATAGCGGCCGCCGCCGCGAATTGCGAAAGAGAGCGCGACGATGCCCCACAGCAGCGGGTACTCGTATCCCCCGCTGGTCCAGAAGAAGCCCGCAGGGAGATGGACCTCAACAACGGCAACCGCCATCAGGCCGGCCACCAGCGCGGCGACCGCGCGGGTGGCGACCCCCGCGGCGAGCAAAAGGCCGCCGAAGAATTCGATGACGCCGGCCACCACCGCAAGCGACGCGGGCAGGCCGAGCTTGGCGGCGAAAAACTGTCCGGTCGCTTCGATGCCGTAGCCGCCGAACCAGCCGAACAGTTTCTGCGCGCCGTGCGGAACGAGCAGCAGCCCGGCCGCCACGCGGATGAGGGGCTCCGCGAAGGGCGAGACGGCGTCGGTGATCGACGTGAAGGCAGGAACGATGGGCCTCGCGTGGGAAAGGGTGGTGACGGACATCGGAACCTCCTGGCATTCGGTGTGGAGCGGCGGCGTTCGCCCGGCTCTTGGCGGCTGATTTAGCTTGCGCCTCCGCTTGCAACAATCCATTATTTTGGAACAACACTGTTGCCCACGGAGCAACAATTATGGATCGCCTTGCGGCCATCGAAGCCTTTGTCCGGGTCGCGGAAACGCAATCCTTTTCGGAGGCCGCCCGGCGGCTACGCGCCTCGAAATCCTCCGTCAGCCGCCAGGTGGCCGCGCTCGAAGCCGAGCTCGGGGCGCGGTTGTTCTATCGCACCACCCGCTCGCTGACGTTGACCGAGGCGGGGCGAAGTTACTTCGAGCGCGCCTCGCGCATTCTGGCGGATCTGGAAGAGGCCAATCTTTCGGTCAGCCAGCTCCAATCGGCGCCACGCGGCCGATTGCGCGTGAATGCCCCGATGAGCTTCGGCTTCCTGCACCTTGCCCCCGCCCTCCCCGATTTCCTCTTCCGCTATCCGGAGGTCGAGGTGGACATGACCCTGAACGACCGTTTCGTCGATCTCGTGGACGAAGGCTTCGACGTGGCGGTCCGCATCGGCAGCCTCGCGGATTCGAGCTTGGTGGTGCGCAGGCTCGCACCGATCCGTCGCACGGTGTGCGCAAGCCCGGCCTATCTGAAAGCGCGCGGCGTCCCCGCCTCGCCCGACGACCTGAAGACCCACGATTGCCTGTCCTACAGCAACCTGGCGCAGGCGCGCGAATGGCAATTCATCAGGGCAGACGGCCGCCCATGGCCGGTCGAGGTCCGAGGACGGCTGACTGCCAACAACGGCGACACGCTCAAGGCTGCGGCGTTACAAGGGCTCGGCCTGGTCAGTTTGCCGACCTTCATCGTCGGCAGCGAACTGCAGGCCGGCGCGCTGGTTGCCGTTCTCGATGAATTCCTCGCGCAGGACATCAGCGTGAACGCGGTCTACCCGCATTCGCGTCACCTGTCGCCGAAGGTGCGCGCGTTCGTGGATTTTCTGGCCGAACGCTTCGGTCCGCGGCCGTATTGGGATCTGGTCGAAAAACCCCTGGCGAGAACATCGAATTGACCCGATCGCGATCGGGAAAGTTTCGCCGCGGCTCGCGGTGATCCTCGGCGCGGCGACCGCGCAGCGCATCGCGGTGTGGATGTGATGGTGTGAGTACGTAAGGCAAACTCTGGTCACCTCTCCCCGGCGGGGAGAGAGCCTGCCCCGGGCCTGATTCGGGGTCGACCGAGCGAAGCGAGGTCGGGTGAGGGGGACGGAACTCTCCGGTGAGATCCGTCCCCCTCACCCCACCCCTCTCCCCGCAGGGGAGAGGGAGAATGCCGCTGCATGAGCTGAGTCTGCAATTGCGCTCCCTGAATAGCACCTACCCCTGCGAGATGAATTTCTTGTTGGTGTAGGCTTCGAGCCCCTCGATGCCGCCCTCGTGGCCGTAGCCGCTGTCTTTGACCCCGCCGAACGGCGTTTCCGGGGTCGAGATCGCCATGCTGTTGACCCCGACCATGCCCGATTGGAGCGCGTCGCCGATGGCGGTCGCGGTCTGGGTCGAGCTGGTGAAGGCGTAGGCCGCGAGCCCATAGGGCAGGCGATTGGCGCGCTCCACGACCTCCTCGAAGCTCTTGAACGGCACGATCGGCGCGATCGGTCCGAACGGCTCGAGCGTCATCAGCTTGGTGTCGTCGCCGACGTCGGTCACCACGGTGGGCTCGAAGAAGAAGCCCTGGTTGCTGTGCCGCTTGCCGCCGGCGAGGATCTTCGCGCCGTGCCCGCGGGCATCGGCGACGAGATTCTCCATCGCGTCGAGCCGGCGCGGATTGGCGAGCGGTCCCATCTTGGTGTCCGGCTCGAGGCCGTCGCCGAGCTTGATGGCCTTGGCGTTCTCGGTGAACCGCGTGAGGAAACGGTTGTAGACCGGCTCCTGCACGAAGAACCGCGTCGGCGAGATGCACACTTGGCCGGCGTTGCGGAATTTTCCGGCCGCCGCGACGTCCGCGGTCTTCTCCGGATCGACGTCGCCGAACACCACGACCGGCGAATGTCCACCGAGCTCCATGGTCGCTCGCTTCATGCCGTCGGCGGCGAGCTTGGCGAGATGCTTGCCGACCGGGACCGAGCCGGTGAAGGAGATTTTCCGCACTTCATCCTTGCGCAGCAGATGCTCGGAGACCTGCGCCGGCACGCCGAACACGAGGTTGAGCACGCCGGCCGGAACGCCGGCGTCGATGAAGCAGCGCACCAGCTCGACCGCGCTGCCCGGCGTCTCTTCCGACGCCTTGATGATGAGCGAGCATCCGGCCGCGAGCGCCCCGCCGATCTTGCGGGCGGGCGTGAGCGTGGGAAAATTCCACGGCGTGAATGCGGTGACGACCCCGACCGGCTCCTGGATCACGAGCTGCCGGGTTCCCTTGACCCGGCCCGGCACGATGCGGCCGTAAGCGCGTTTGCCCTCCTCGGCGTACCATTCGATGATGTCGGCCGTAGTGAGCACTTCCATGCGCGCTTCGGCGAGGATTTTGCCCTGCTCCTGGGTGAGCACGCGCGCGACCTGCTCGGCGCGCTCGCGCAGGAGATCCGCCGCCTTCTTCATGATGCGGCCGCGTTCGTGGGCCGACTTCTCCCGCCAGACCGCAAACCCCTTCACCGCCGCGGCGAGCGCGCGGTCGAGGTCGGCCTTGCTCGCATGCGGCAGCCGCCCCAGCACCTTCTCGTTCGCCGGATTGATCACGTCCTCGCCGGCACGGCCGTCGCCGTTGAGCCACTCGCCGTCGATGTAGAGTCCGAGCTGGGTATACATGTCGACCTCTTGGGCAGGCTTCCGCGGAGCGCGGCTCACCCACAGATAGGCGAGATCGGCACCGGAAGGAAGATGGCTCGATTCCGGCATGTCTCCCGCGCGTTGACAGCCGATTTTGGCTGCCCTTAGCTACCGCCACGGCGGGACATCCGCATTCCCCGCCGAAACCCAAGGCAAGCGCCGATTTTCCATCAGGTTCGGGAGGATCGTTCATGGACGAAAAGCCCGTCCTCGTCGATCTGCGCGAGGGCTATCGGGTCGTCACCCTCAATCGCCCGCAGCGGCTCAATGCGTTCAACGAAGCCATGCACGTGGCGCTCGCGGCCGCGCTCGAGGAGGCGGAAAGGGACCCCTCCTGCCGGGCGTTGCTGCTCACCGGCGCGGGCCGAGGCTTCTGCGCCGGGCAGGACCTCACCGATCGGCTCGCCGCCGGCGAGACGCCGGCGCTCGGCGGGGCGCTGGAGAGGTTCTACAACCCGCTGGTGCGAAAATTGCGCGCCCTGCCCTTCCCGGTCGTTGCCGCCGTGAACGGGGTCGCGGCCGGCGCCGGCGCCAATGTGGCGCTCGCCTGCGACATCGTGCTGGCGGCGCGGTCGGCGAGCTTCGTGCAGGCGTTCGCGCGCATCGGGCTGGTGCCGGATTCCGGCGGCACCTGGTTCCTGCCGCGTCTCGTCGGCGCCGCCCGGGCGCGGGCGCTGGCGCTGCTCGCGGAGCCGGTTGCGGCCGAGCAGGCCGAGCAATGGGGCCTGATCTGGAAGGCGGTCGACGACGCGGCGCTGATGGGCGAAGCCGAACGGATGTGCGAAAACTTCGCCCGCGGACCGACCGTCGGTCTCGCGCTGATCAAGCGTGCGCTCGACGCGGCCGAGACCAACGGCCTTGCCGCCCAGCTCGACCTCGAACGCGACCTGCAGCGCGAAGCGGGACAAACGCCGGACTTCGCCGAAGGCGTGCGCGCGTTCCTGGAAAAGCGCGCCCCGGCGTTCACCGGCAGAAGGAGCCGATGATGGACGCGCTCACGATCGCGCGGGCCTGTGCGGATGCCATGTGGGCGGACGACGCCGCCAGCCGCGCCTTGGGCATGGAGCTCATCGCGGTCGAGCCGGGCCACGCCGTGCTGGCGATGTCGGTGACCGACGCAATGGTCAACGGCCACGATCTCTGCCACGGCGGTTACATCTTCATGCTCGCGGATTCCGCCTTCGCGTTTGCCTGCAACACCTACAATCAGCGCACGGTCGCCCAGCACTGCGGCATCACGTTCGTCGCCGCGGCGCGGCGGGGTGACCGGCTGGTAGCGCAGGCGACGGAGCGCATGCGGACGGGCCGCTCCGGCATCTATGACGTGACGGTGACCCGCGAAGAGGGATTCGTCATCGCGGAGTTCCGCGGAAACTCCCGCGCCATCGAGGGCGAGATCGTGCCGGGCTTGCAATCGCGGCGCCCCGCCCGCGCCAAGCCTTGAGCTCGGAGCCGAGAATGGTCGACGCGTCCTATGTCCCGTTCGGCCTCGAGCCGATCGAGCGGGCCTCGCGCGACGAGATCGCGGCGCTGCAATTCGACCGCCTGCGATGGTCGCTGCGCCACGCCTATGACAACGTCGCCGCGTATCGGGAGAAATTCGATGCCGCGGAAGTTCATCCCGACGATCTGCAAAAACTCGAGGATCTCGCCCGCTTCCCGTTCACCACCAAGCAGGATCTGCGCGAGCATTATCCGTTCGGCATGTTCGCCGTTGCGCAGGACAAGATCGTTCGCATCCACGCCTCCTCGGGCACCACCGGCAAGCCGACGGTCGTCGGCTATACCCGGCGCGACATCGACACCTGGTCCGACCTCATGGCGCGCTCGATCCGCGCCTCCGGCGGCAGACCGGGCATGAAGGTGCACGTCGCCTACGGCTACGGCCTGTTCACCGGCGGGCTCGGCGCGCACTACGGCGCGGAACGGCTCGGCTGCGCCGTGATCCCGGTCTCCGGCGGCATGACCGAGCGCCAGGTGCAGCTCATCCTCGACTTCGAGCCCGACATCATCATGGTGACGCCGTCCTACATGCTGGCGATCCTCGACGAGTTCCGGGCCAAGAATCTCGATGCGCGAAAATCCTCGCTGAAGATCGGGATTTTCGGCGCCGAGCCGTGGACCAATTCCATGCGGGCCGAGATCGAGGATTCTTTTGCCATGGATGCGGTGGACATCTACGGGCTCTCCGAAGTCATGGGTCCCGGCGTCGCCAACGAGTGCATCGAGACCAAGGACGGCCTGCACGTATGGGAGGATCATTTCTTTCCAGAGATCATCGATCCTCAGACCGGCAAGGTGCTGCCGGACGGCGAGCGCGGCGAACTGGCGTTCACCTCGCTGACCAAGGAAGGCATGCCGGTGATCCGCTATCGCACCCGCGATCTCACGCGGCTATTGCCCGGCACCGCGCGCTCGATGCGGCGCATGGAAAAGGTGACGGGCCGCTCCGACGACATGATGATCGTGCGCGGCGTCAATGTGTTTCCGACCCAGATCGAGGAGCAATTGCTGCGCTGCGCGGGCCTCGCGCCGCATTATCAGATCGAGCTTCGCCGCGAGCACCGCCTCGACGTCATGCGCCTCCTGGTCGAGGCGCGGCCCGGCCATGCCGATGAAGCCTCGCGCGCGGCGCAGGCGGCGGCGCTCGCCGCGCATATCCGCGGCAGCATCGGCATCGGCGTCGAGATCGTGGTCGGCGATCCGGGCGGCATCGAGCGCTCCGCCGGCAAGGCCCGCCGCGTGGTGGATCTGCGGCCGAAGGGGTAGCGCAGCGTGGCGCCCGCGGGTGGTGGCGTGAACTTAAAATCCGGCACTGATCGCAGCGCTGCTTCTCCGCGCGCCGGACGGGAGACATCGGCCGAAATCAGCTCACGCTGCAATCGAGATCTGTGCGGACAATTGTGCGCGCGCGGACACGAAAGCCGCCTCGAGGCGATCCAAAATGGCGCTATAATCGCTTGCGCTGATACTCCCGGCGTCGCGTTCCAGCCTCCTGGCGAACTCGGCTACCTCATGCAGGCCGAACGTTCCGGCCGAACTCTTCAAGGAATGCGCCTCTCGCTCGATGGTGCTCCGGTCCTGCTGATAGGATAACCGCCGGAGCATCTTGAGACGAGTTTCTGTCTCGTTCACGAATACGTTGAGCGTCTCCGAGGCGTCTCGTTCCCCGATTTCGTTCGCCAATTCTTCGAATGCGCTACGATCGACCGACTGGCCGATTTCGCTCGCCAATGCCCGCTCGTTAAACGCCTCATCCTTGGCTTTGCTGGCGGCTGATTGCTCAGCCTCTCGGATTACCCGCAGGATGACTGCGACAAGTTCCCGCTTGCGCACCGGCTTGGTGATGAAAGCGTCCATTCCCGCTTCCGCGCAGGCGTTGACATCGTCCTCGAAGGCATTGGCGGTGAAGGCAATGATCGGAACCGCCGCAAGCGATCCCCCATGCGCCCTGATGGCGCGCGTAGCCTGCAGACCGTCCACTTCCGGCATCCGTACGTCCATCAGGATCACGTCGAATGCAAAGCGCGTGGCCGCATTCAGCGCTTCCGCCCCATCGGCGACCTGATTCGTTTGAACATCGAATTCCTTCAGCATTTTTGCCGCAACGAGGCGATTTGCCGGATTGTCATCGGCAATCAAGACGCGCAACGATCGCTTCAACGCGGCAATCTGCGCCTTGAGCTCGGCATATAGCGATAGGTCGTTTTGTTCTGAAGCCGTAGCCGGGGCTTCGGCGAGAGGCAGGGTCAAAACAAATCTGAAGGTGCTGCCCTGATTCAATACCGATTCAACCGCGATCTCCCCGCCCATTTGCTCGATGAGACGTTTGCAGATGGCAAGGCCCAGTCCGGATCCACCGAACCGGCGGTTGATCGAAGTGTCGGCTTGGACAAACTCCGCAAACAGCGATCCGATCTTGTTCGCTGGAATGCCGATCCCGGTATCGGTGACGGTCCATTCGATGGTTGCGCGGCCTTCGGCTGTTGCCAGGCATTTCGCAATGATTTTGACTTCTCCCTTTGCCGTGAATTTAACAGCGTTGGAAGCAAGGTTGAGAAGCACCTGACGAATGCGGCCGGCATCGCCAACGACGGCCGAAGGCACTAAGGGCTCCTCTTCATCGCGGATCGCGAGACCTTTGGCCAATGCCCGCGGTCGAAGGATGCTGATGACGTCGTGTATGAGGTTTCCAGGCGAAAACGCGATTGCCTCGAACTCTACACGGCCCGCCTCGAGCTTCGAGAAGTCGAGGATATCGTTCAAGATTTCCAGCAGGCTGTCGCCGGCGCTCTGAATGGTGACAACGGATTGCCTCTGCTCTGCGTTGAGAGGAGTCTCCAACAGCGTGTTGGCCAGCCCCAAAACCGCATTCATCGGCGTACGTATCTCGTGGCTCATCACCGCCAGGAAATTGGATTTCGCACGGTTTGCCGCCTCTGCCACCTGCTCCTGCTGACGCAGCACCTCGGCCTCGGCAATCGCTCGCGAACGTTCAATCTCCGCCAGAGCCGCGGCATCGCGCTGCGCCATCTGACGAAAATAAAGAAACGATATGATCAAACCGACCACGCTCAGAGCGAAAAAGAGCCCCAGCGCCACGCCGACGCTCTGAACCAGATTTCTGCCGAGAAAACCCGCCGCCGGGACGTCGATGACGAAAGCGCCCATCACGTCATTGAGCCGCCATTGTGTCTTTTCCGGCTGCAGCTTGTTGTGGCAGTCGACACAACTCTGATCACGCGCGAGCGACGGATAGACCGTGCGGAACATCAGGTTGCCGTCGACGGCGAGGAAATCCGATCTCGATTGCGGAACGCTCTGTTCGGCAAAAGCCTCGATCGTATCCGCCATGACTGAATCTGCGGGAGGCGTGACGATTTCCCGTCCCCTGCGTCCGACCCAGCGCAGGCGAAAATCGCTTCGCGGCCCTGACTGTTGGTTGAATCGATCGATCGAATGTGCGCGGAACGTCGCAGGAACGGGCGAGTTGCCGCCGAATTGCGAGCGGATTGCCGCGTAATTCGTGACGAAGGCGTCGACCAACTGCAGCGCCGTTACCTTCTCCTCGCCCTTGTGCTCCTTGAACCAGCGCAGATTGGAGTAATAGAACCCGGTACCGATCGCCGCAGACAGTACTGCGCAGAACGCCAGGTATAAAACGAACGATCGAGCCGATTTCGAGCTGAGAAATCGTACGACATCGACAACGACGCCCATCAATCGAGTTCCTTCCATCTGCGATCGTAGGGAGAGTGGTGCCGAAAGGCTCAGAGTGCCTTTCCGCCCGCAAGTTTCAGGCAGGCTGCTGGGACGGCAGTCTCGACCGTCTGCGCACATCGATCTGCGCTTTGATGTCGATCAAGGATTGCCGCAAGACGGAGAGGTTAACGGGTTTTGGTATCGGGTTTCTGATATTTAGAGCAAATGATTTACCTACCTTGACGGTTTCCGCGCTGATGGCTTCAGTAGAGCCGCTGATAATGATGATTGGCGCTTCACATTTGCTCTCTCTAAGGTCGCGCAGCACTTCCACGCCGGCGTGCTTCCCCAGCGAGAGGTCAAGCGTAATGCAATCAAATTGCTGTTCGCGAATGCGCCTTGCAGCATCCTCGTACGAAGCAACGCCGAACACGTCGTATCCGGTATTGGTCCCGATCTTGCAGATGATCATCCGATGCACGGTGTCATCGTCGATGACCAGCAGCAGAGGTCGTTCGACCTCGCTTGGCCCTTCTGTGGGCGGCGATGTCTGGTCGGTCCGTGACGTCATCGGCTCTGTTCCTGGGGCCCGTAAAGGTGCACCTCATGATCCCAGAAGAGCCTTGAAATGCAGTAAACCGGTCGAGGACCGCCTTGCGGGACGCTTTAACCCTTCGCAAAGCTTGTGACCGATCCGCGCGGCGGCGGCATCGGAAGTTCGACAGACGGACCCTGCGAGATTCTGGACGTATTCGACCAGCCGGCTCCATTCGCGGCGCCGGCAGCTGGCTGCTAGTGGGCGGGCGTCAGATTGATGATATGTCCATCCGCCGCAGGTGAGCTCTCCGGCGACGCGGGAGATCCTTGCCGCGCCGGTTCCTGGATCGAGCCTCGGATCGGACCAAGCAGATTGTGCCGCACCATCGCCTGTTCGATCCGATCGATCCGCGCGCCGACCGCGACCGTTTCCGGCTGCCGCGCTCGGCTCAGCTCGTCGAGCGACGCCCGCAGCCGGACAAGTTCGCCGCGCTCTCTTGTGGCGGCCGCCTTGAGCTCCGCCACCGGTTCGCGCCAGGATTCCTCCGCGGCATTTTGCGCTGCGCGAATCTCATGAATGCTCGTCCGCAGCACGCCCAGCGTGCCGTCGATCTCGTCCATGCGCCGGTTGGCGGCCTCCTCCCGGCCTGCGGCGGACTCGACGCGCGCGCTCAATCCCGCGACCGCGGCGTCCAAGCCATGAACGGTTTCGTCGAGCTGTGAAATCAATGCCGCCTGCCTGCGCTGCGCGGTCTCGATCGCCGGTGCCGCGACCAAACCCAGGGCCTGCAGCGCCCCCCATCCGACCAGGCCCGCGACCGCGCCGAAGTTCACCCCGACCATTACCATCATCGCGATCAGCACCGCCCGCGCGGCGGGGTGGTGCTTCGATCCTGAAGCACCGACGGCCGCGATGGGCGCCGGCCCTGCAGCAAGCGTGGAGAGGAGTTTTGCATCCGACCACGCCTTGAGCTTGTGAATTGGCGCGTAGGCCGGGCGGCTGGCCGGATTACGCCGGGCCCGATCACGCGTCACGAGCCGCAACGGTCGCGATGGCTCCATCGGAAACAATTCTCCACAATCGATTTACCCATTGATAGCCACGACAACTTTCGAATTTGCTGACGAATATAGTTGACGAGTCCTCACCGACGCGAATTCCGCGGTGTCCGGCAATGCCCTCATCGCCTGCCGCGGTGCCTCGCCGCGGGTCGGATTTTCGTATCGACAGTCGGCGCCGGAACAGATCGCTGACGTATTCGGTCGCAGAAGACCAAGCCGATGCGATGAAAACAATCATCCGATGGTTGCACCAAACATCCGCGCCGGGGACGGCCTGACCGTTCGGATATGGCTTGCCTGACGGGGCGAGCCATGGAACGGTCGGGGTCGGATACCTGTCAGGCCGGCTAGGCGCGGCGCCCGCGGAGACGCGGCATGGTCACCAATTTGCGCGATTGGCTCCAGGAACTAGGGCTGGGCCGCTACGCGGAAGTGTTTGCCGCAAACGGCATCGATTTCGACGTCGTCGCCGATCTCGGCGAAGCGGATCTTGCCGCACTCGGGGTTTCGCTCGGTGACCGCAAGCGTCTGGCTCGCGCCCTCGATCGCAAACACGTCGCGGCTCGGGCGGGCGCGTCGGCCAACGACCCCGGCATGCAGCCACGCCCGGTTCATGGACCGGCGGAGCGCCGGTGGATGACGGTGCTGTTCTGCGATCTGGTCGGCTCCACGGAACTCTCGGACCGGCTCGATCCGGAGGAACTGCGTGATGTGATCTCGATGTACCAGGACACGGTGGTTGGCGCGGTCGTCCGGTTTCGTGGCTATGTCGGCAATTTCCGAGGTGACGGCATTATCGCCTATTTCGGTTGGCCCCACGCCTACGAAGACCAGGCCGAACGCGCGGTGCGGGCCGCATTGGCCGCGCTCAAGGGCATCGCCAACCTGTCCACGCAAGGCCGTCCTCCCCTGCGGGCTCGGATCGGGATCAGCACCGGCCAGGTCGTGATCAACGACATCGTTGCCGAAGGCGTGCCGCTGGCGGAAGCCATCGGGCGAACGCCAAATCTGGCGGCCCGGCTGCAGGCGACTGCCGCATCCGGCGAGATTCTGATCGACGAGCCGACGCGGGAAGAGATCGGACGCCATTTCACGGTCGAGCCGTTGCCGCCGCTGGCGGTAAAGGGGCTCGCCGCGCCGGTCGCCGCCTGGCGGGTGATCCGCCAAGAGTCGGTGACGATGCGGTTCGAAGCCCGGATCCTGCCGCAGGGCGTGCTCATCGGCCGGACCGCAGAGCTGGCAACGCTCATCGAGCGCTGGCAGCAGGCGCGTGGGGGCGCCGGTCGAGTGGTGCTACTGAGCGGCGAGGCGGGCGTCGGCAAATCGCGCTTGCTCGAGGCACTCAGCGAGGCGGTATCCGCGGAGCCGTTCCTGCGGTTGCGCTACCAATGTTCGCCACTGCATTCCGATACGCCCCTTTACCCGGTGCTGCGCCAACTCGAACGGTCGTTGCAAATCGAGGAGCACGACAGCGACGCGGTCCGCTTGCAGAAAATCGCCGCAAATCTCGATCCGTTCTATCGCGATCCGCGCACGACTACCCTGATCGCCGATCTGCTTTCCCTCGACACCGAGGGGCGCGCGCCGCTCCCCGACGAGCCACCGCCGCTTCGGCGCGAACGGCTGTGGTCGTCCTTGATGCAGTTGCCGCTGCGCCTGTCCGCGCACCGCCCGGCTCTGGCGCTGCTCGAGGACGTGCAGTGGATCGACCCATCGACGCAGGAATTGGCGCTCCGCTTTTTCCAGGAGGTGGCCAACCACAAGGTCCTCCTCGTCATCACCCAGCGAACCCCCTTTGGTCCGCAATGGATGGCGGGGAACCACGTCTCGACCCTGACGCTCAACCGCCTGGACGAGGCCGAGAGCGCGGCGCTGATCCGCGTCCACGCCGGGTCGGATCTCGATCCCGCGCTGGTGCGCAGCATCGGCGAGAAGGCCGACGGCGTGCCGCTGTTCATCGAGGAGATCACGCGGGCCGTTCTCGAGCGGCGGGCCGCGAATCTCTCCGGGCGGGCAGCCGATGCCGACACCGGCGTGCCGCCGACCCTGCAGGCCTCGCTCACGAGCCGTCTCGATCGTCTGGAATCGGCGAAGATGCTAGCGCAGATCGGCGCGGTGATCGGCCGTCAATTTCCGGTCCGGCTGCTCGCGGCCGTGGCGGAGCGCGGCATCGATGACCTGTCCGCGGATGTCGAGCGCTTGCTGCAGGCCGGCTTGCTGTTCATGCGCCAGACCACATCAGAGACAACGCTGTATTTCAAGCACGCGCTGGTCCAGGAAGCGGCCTACGAGGGATTGCAGCTCGTCGAGCGGCGCCGGCTGCATGCCGCCGTCCTACGCAGCCTGGAGGAACTTTATCCCACGCAGATCGATGCGCTGGTCGAGACGCTCGCCGCCCATGCCGAGCGCGCCGAGGATTGGCCGCGGGCCGCGAAATACCTGTGCAGAGCCTGCACCAAGGCGATCGGACGCTTCGCCAACCGCGAGGCGATCAGCCTGTATCATCGCGCGATCAAGGCGCTGGCCCATCTTCCCCTGCAGTCGACGGCAGCGATGGCGATCGACCTGCGCCTGCATGCCTTCAGCGCATTCCAGGCGATCGGGGACAACGACAAAATGGTCGAGCTCATCGGCGAGGCCGAGCGCTTTTCCGAGCAGATCGGAGACCGTCGGCGGCTCGCCGCCGCGGCTTCTCAGTCCGCCTTCGCGCTGTGGATGACCGGCGATCACGCCAAGGCGCTCGCGCGGGGCGAGGCGAGTCTCGCCATTGCTCGGTCGCTCGAGGATTTCAGCCTGACTCTTGCTGCGCAATTCTATCTGGCCAATGTCCACCACGCCCGCGGTGACATTGCTGCGGCGGTCGATCTTCATCGCGAAGTCGTCCGCATGCTGCCCGGCGAACTCGCCGCCAAGCGTTTTGGTTGGGGGGGTGCGCCTGGACTGTTCTCCCGGGCGTTTCTTGCCTGGTGTCTGACCGAGCTGGGAGAATTCGAACAAGCTCGCCAAGTCCTCGATCAAGGCATGCAGATCCTCTCCAAACTGGAACAGCCATTCTCGCGCGTGATGATCCAGCTGGCCACCGGCCTATATCACATGCGCAGGGGAGAGTTTGATCCGGCGACATCGATTCTTCGCGACGCCTCGGACCTTAGCGGCACCGCCGACGTGCTCACGATGTACCCAATGGCTGCCGCATGGCTGGGCCAAGCGCTCCTCGGAGCGAACCGCACAGCGGAGGCCTTGACCGTGCTCAAGGATGCCGTAGACCGGGAAACGTACCGATTTGGCGGCAAATACAGTTGGATTCACCTTTACCTCGCCTACGCCGAGGCACGCTTCAGACACGGGGATCGCGAGGGAAGCCGCGCCGAACTTCGGCACGCGCTATCCTTGGCCGAATCCTGTCGAGAGATCGTCCATTACGCCTACGGCCTCAAGCTGCAGGGGGATTTCCTGCTCAGCGATGGCGAGCCGGCGAAAGCCCGCGCGGCCTATGAACGTGCCATCGAGATCGCCGAGCCGCGCCGGGTACGACCGCTGGCCGCCCATTGCAAGTGGGGGATTGGCCGATGCGCCCAATTATCCGACGATCCCGCGGAAGCGTCGCGATGGGCAAGCCTCGCCCGGGAAGAGTTCGGCGAATTGGGGCTGTCTCATTGGGAGGCACGGGTTGCCGCCGAATTCGGCGGTTGTGTCGCCGATCCTCACGTATCCCTTGTCGCCGATACCGGACGCGCGGCGCAAAGCTCAGGTCAAAGTTGAGCACCGGAGCGCGGAGGGATTCGCCACTCGGAAAGCACGGGGTCGTGGACCCGGACAGCCGCTTCGCGGCGTGCGGCCGGACGGATCTCACACGTGGTCGTAATCCACGGCCACCTTGGGCGTGAGCGGGTGCGACTGGCAGGTCAGCACGTAACCGGCCGCCATCTCCCAGGGCTCAAGTGAATAATTGCGGTCCATCTTCACTTCGCCGCTGACGAGCTTGGCCCGGCAGGTGCAGCACATGCCGCCCCGGCAGGAATACGGCATCTCCAGCCCGTGGCGCAGCCCCGCCTCGACGATGGTTTCGCCGGGAAAGAGCGGCACGACGTGATCGAGCCCGTTGAGCCGGATCTCGATCGTCGCCTCCGCCCGAACCTCGGGCTTCGGCTCGACCGGCTTCGCCGCGAATGCGGGCATTCCGTCGACGGTGAAATGCTCGACGTGAATGCGCTCGGACAGAACGCCGAGTCGCAGCAAGGTCGACCGGCTCGTCTCGATCAGATCGCCGGGGCCGCACAGGAACGCATGGTCGATCGCTTCCGGAGCAAGCGCGGCCTCGAGCACCGCCTCGATCTTTCCGGCGTCGATCCTGCCGTTGAAGAGCTCGAATTCCTGCCGTTCGCGCGAGAGCACGTGATGCACGCTCAGGCGAGCGAGAAACCGGTCTTTCAGCGCTTCGAGCTCGCGCTTGAAGATGATGCTCTGCGCGGTGCGATTGCCGTAGAGCAGCACGATCCGGCTCGCGGACTCGCGCCCAAGCACGCTGCGCAGGATCGCCATGATCGGCGTGATGCCGGACCCCGCCGCGATCGCCAGATAATTGCGGGTAACTTCCGGATCCGGCCGGATCCCGAACCGGCCCTGCGGCGTCATCACCTCGATCGTATCGCCAAGCCTCGCCGCCGCGTGGATCCAGTTCGAGAACAGCCCGCCGTCCTGTTGCTTGACCACGACGCGCAGATCGTCGTCCTCCGGCGCGGTGCAGATCGAATAGGAGCGCCGCGTCTCGGCGCCGCCCAGCATGGTGCGCAGCGTGAGATGCTGCCCCGGATCGAAGCGATACGCCTCCGCGAGCTCCGGCGGCACCGCGAATGCGATCGAGACCGCCTCGGGGGTCTCCGGGCGCACGTCGCGGATCTTCAGCCGATGGAACGCGACCGACATCGCCTAGATGCACTTGAAATAGTCGAACGGCTCGGCGCAGGCGATGCAGCGATAGAGCGCCTTGCAGGGCGTCGAGCCGAACTGGGAAATGCGCGCCGTCTCCTGCGAGCCGCAGCGCGGACAGGTGACGCGGTCTTCTCCGAACAGCGCCCGCCGTCCACTCTTGCCGTTCGGCGGCGCGATGCCGAAGCGCTCGAGCTTGGCCTTGCCTTCCGCGGTGATCCAGTCGGTGGTCCAGGCCGGGGAGAGCACGCGCGTCACTTTCGGCGCACGAAAGCCCGCTTGTTCCAGCGCGAGCCCGACCTCGACCGCGATCATGTCCATCGCCGGGCAGCCGGAATAGGTCGGCGTGATGGACACTTCGACCACACCGTTCTCGACCCGCACGTCGCGCAACACGCCGAGATCCGCGATGGTCAGCACCGGGATCTCCGGATCGACGACCGCCGCGGCCGCGGCCCATGCCCGCGAGCGCAGGTCGGAATCGCCGGAAGCTCGCGTCATCGTCGGCACGGCATCACCATCTCGCGTCCGGATAGGCGCGTTGCAGGAACTGCAGCTCGGCGAGGATGTGGCCGAGGTGCTCGCTGTGGCGTCCGGCCCGGCCGCCGGACTGCATCCACTCGCTCGGCGGCAGCCGCAGGTTCGCCTCGGCCAGGATGGGCGCGAGCGTGCGCTGCCATCGCGCGCGGACCCCGGCGCGGTCGACGGCAATGCCGGCTTCGATCAGCGCCCGCTCCACCTCGTCGGTCTCGAACATTTCTCCCGTGTACGGCCACAGATCCTCGAGCGCCTCCTGGGCGCGCCGATGGCTCTGCTCGGTGCCGTCGCCGAGCCGGATGGTCCATTCGCCGGCGTGGCGCACGTGATAGGCCAGCTCCTTCACGCTCTTGGCCGCGATGGCCGCGAGCGTTGCGTCCCGCGAGTTCGTCAGCGCCTCGAAATAGGGATGCGCGCAAGCGGCATAGAGTAATTGTCGCAGGATGGTGACGGCGAAATCGCCGTTGGGCTGCTCGACCAGGAGGAGGTTGCGGTATTCGCCCGCGTCGCGCCGATAGGCGAGCGTGTCCTCGTCCCGACCCCTCCCCTCCAGCTGACCGGCGTAGGCGTAGAGCGAGCGCGCCTGGCCGATCAGATCGAGCGCCATATTGCCGAGCGCGAGATCCTCCTCGAGCACCGGCGCGTGGCCGCACCATTCGGAGAGCCGGTGCCCGAGCACGAGTGCGTCGTCGGCAAGCCGCAGCGTGTAGGTGAAGAGCGGGGTATCGTTCGTCATCGCCTCATATCCTGCGCTGTCATCGCCCGGCTTGACCGGGCGACCCAGTAACCACCGGGGCTACTGGGTGGCCCGCCTTCGCGGGCCATGACAGTTCCGCTGTCACTCGCCTCATATCCTGCGCTGTCATCGCCCGGCTTGACCGGGCGACCCAGTAACCGCCGGGGTTACTGGGTGGCCCGCCTTCGCGGGCCATGACAGTTCGGAGGTGCGCCGCCCTCCCCGCAAGCGGGAAGGGATGATCACATGTGCCCGACTTCCTCCGGCACTTCGTAGAAACTCGGATGCCGGTAGATCTTCGACGCAGTGGGCTCGAACATCATGTCCTGCTCCGCCGGGTCGGACGCCGTGATCGCCGCCGAAGGCACCACCCAGATCGACAAGCCTTCGCCGCGGCGGGTGTAGACGTCGCGGGCGTTCTGCAATGCCATCGCCGCATCGACCGCATGCACGCTGCCGGCGTGGCGATGCGCCATGCCGTTGCGAGTCCGGATGAACACTTCCCACAGCGGCCAGCCCTTCTCGGTCATGTCGGCCTCCGATTTCCGATTCACTCCGCGGCGATTTGCATCGCCGCTTGGCGTTGCCGGCGTTTTTGCGCATGGGCGAGGGCTGCCTCGCGCACCCAGGCGCCCTCGTCATGCGCCTTGCGTCGCGCCCGCATGCGCTCGCGATTGCACGGTCCGTTGCCGGCGATCACGCGCTTGAACTCGTCCCAATCGATCTCGCCGATCTGCCAATGCCCGCTCGCCTGGTCGAGCTTGAGTTGCGCATCGGGGATCGAAAGCCCGAGATAGTGCGCTTGCGGAACCGTGGCATCGACGAATTTTTGGCGTAGCTCGTCGTTGGTGAAACGCTTGATCTTCCAGCGCATGGAAACGTCGGTGTGCTGGCTGTCCTTGTCGGAGGGGCCGAACATCATCAGCACCCGCCACCACCAGCGGTCCAACGCGTCCTGCGCCATCGCTTTCTGCTCCGGCGTGCCGCGGCAAAGCGTCAACATGATCTCGTAGCCCTGCCGCTGGTGAAAGCTTTCCTCCTTGCAGATGCGGATCATGGCCCGGGCGTAGGGGCCGTAGCTGCAGCGGCACAGCGGAATCTGGTTCATGATCGCGGCGCCGTCGACGAGCCAGCCGATCGCGCCGATATCCGCCCAGCTCAGCGTCGGATAATTGAAGATCGAGGCGTATTTCGCCTTGCCGGCGAGCAGTTGCTCGACGAACTGCTCGCGCGAAGTGCCAAGCGTCTCGGCCGCGGCATAGAGGTAGAGCCCGTGCCCGCCCTCGTCCTGGACTTTTGCCAGCAGCGCCACCTTGCGTTTGAGCGAGGGCGCGCGGGTGATCCAATTGCCCTCCGGGAGCATGCCGACGATTTCCGAATGGGCATGCTGGGAGATCTGCCGGACCAGGGTGCGCCGGTACGCTTCCGGCATCCAGTCGTTGGGCTCGATCTTGCTTTCCGCGTCGACCCGCGCCTGGAACCGCGCCTCGCGCTCGGGATCGGCAGACGGGCCCGCCGCTTCGCGCGTATTGAGTGCCTGGGTGTACATCGCTCGTCCACCGCGCTCGGCCTGTGTGAAGCATCTATTTTGTTACAACAATTTCGACAGTCAAGAGTTTCTGTAACATTTTTACGTGCTGCACTGCAGCGACCGCTGCGGTGAAATGCGCTCAGGCGGACCGCGAATGGCTGGCGATAATGGCTTCGCCGATGCGCACGATGCGGGCGCCTAGATCCTCGGGGCCGACGCTCTGCAGGCTGACCCGCGCGCCCTCCAGCACCAGGTGCAGCTCATCGGCGAGCAGTTCCGGCTCCGAGAGCCCGGCGGCGCAGCAAAGTTTGGTGAGCCGCTCGCGCTGCGCCTTCTTGAAGGCTTCGATCACGCGACGCGCCGGATGCTCCTTCTCGGCAAGCTCGACCGCGGCATTCGCGTGGGCGCAGCCGCGGCTGCCGCGGCAAATCACGTCCTCGGCCACATGTTTCACCCAGGCATGGAGTTGGGCGAGCGGATCGCCCGGGTTCTCGGCCTCCAGGCGCTCCCAGAGTGCCCCGACGCGTTTGGCCTTTTGCCGCAGATATTCGGCCACAAGGTCGTCTTTCGACGGAAAGTGCCGATAAAGCGTCATTTTGTTGGTGCCGGCCGCTTCCGCGATCGCGTCGACCCCGACCGCGCGGATCCCGTGCCGATAGAACAAGTCGTCCGCGGCTTTGAGGATTCGCTCCCGAGGCGGCGACTGGACAGTCTCGGCTTCCATGGGGTCCTCCAAAATTCTTGTTCTTGCCTCTTGACAGGGTGTTACCGGTAAGTAACATATAGCTAGTGTTACCGGTCAGTACCACAAGGGGCAACCAAAGTCCAGCCTTTTGTGGCGATACGAAGCGGAAGAAACGGAGCAAGTACATGATTTCCCAACTGTTTGCCCTGCCATTGCGGGCCCTGATCGCCGCGGCGGCGCTGCCGACCCCTCCGGCCCTGGGCGACACTCTTGCAGGCCCGAGTGACATATCTCGGTCGGCGATGGCGGTCTCTTTCGACGATCACAGCGGCTCTGCGCTCGAAGCGCGCATCGCACCCAACTCGATCCCCCCGTCCACCCAAAATCCGGCCGGCCGCTGAGCCGCCCGACAGCTCACGTTCCTTAGGAGCAGACCATGACCAATATCCTCTACCTCACCAGCAGCCCGCGGGGCGGCGCTTCCCACTCGAGCCGGGTGGCCGCGCGCGTTCTCGCAGAGTTGCGGCGCGTGCACCCGCATGCCGGCGTGGTCGTGCGCGATCTCGCCAGAGACCCCGTTGCGCATATCGACGAGGATTTCGTGACCGGCATTTTCGTTCCCGCAGATCGCCTCAACGCGGAGCAGCGCGGACGGCTCGCCCAATCCGACGCCTTGATCGACGAGTTGTTGGCGGCCGACGTCGTGGTGATCGCCGTCGCCATGATCAATTTCGGCATTCCCTCGACGCTGAAAGCCTGGATCGATCACGTCACCCGGGCGGGCCGCACGTTCCGATATGGCGAGAGCGGCCCGCGGGGACTCGTGACCGGCAAGCGGGTGATCCTCGTCGAGGCCAAGGGCGGCATCTATTCCGAGGGGCCGCGCCGGGAGCTCGATCACGTCACGCCCTATCTGCTGCAGCTTTTGGCCTTCCTCGGCATGACCGACGTCAAGGTGATCGGAATCGAAGGCACCTCGCTCGGGCCCGAGGCGGCTGAGAACGCGGTCGAGCGCGCGCTCAACCGCGCAATCGAGGTCCTCCGCGAGCTCACGCCCGATGCCGAAACGACATTGGCCCCTGCATCGCAGGAGGGAGGAGAATTGCATGCGCTGGTTTCCTTCTGAGCCGACCATTGCCGAGATGCTGTCGGATCCCATCGTCCGGGCCTTGATGGCGGCCGATCGGATCGCGCCCGAGGAGTTGGAGGCGGATTTGACCAAAATCGCCGGCACGCTCGAGCCGCGGCATCATGAGGAGCACCAGCGCGCTTGTCGTTCGCCCGCGTGATTCCTCAGCGAGGCCAAATGCATCTACGCGCCCTCGAAACGCCGGAAGAAGTTCGCGTCCGGCGGCGGCAACTGGCCGTTTTCGTTGCGCGCGTGGCGGTCGAGATAGGCCTCCGCCTCTGGTACTAGGCGGCCGTAGATGCGCGCTGCAAGCGCGCGGGCTGGCGCCCCCGGCCAATTTTTCGGCAGCAACGGGCGCGGCAGCGCCGGATCCCGCAGAACGATGCGGCGGAACTCGTGGATCAGCAGCACGCGCGCGACCAGCGCATCCGCCGGATCGAGCATTTTGCCCGCGGCAAGGTGTCGGTCGAGGGGTGCGAACCGCGCGACGAGATCGCGGTATGAAGCCGCAAGCGGCGCAAGATTGAAAGCTGCGGCCGCGACCGCCGAACCGTTTTTTCCCGGATCCGCGGTGATGAGAAACACGCCGTCGAGCGCGGCGATTTCCGCCGACGCATCGCCTACGGCGACATAGACGGTGGGCGAGAGCGCGACGAATCCGTCTCGCTCCAGCAACGGACGCACGGCGGAACGGTCGTCGACGTCCGGACCCAGCAATGCGAGCCGCACACGTCCGTCGAAAGGCTGCTCCGCACCGAAATAGATGCGCGTCGTGGCGGCGGCAAAGCTCGCCTGCTCGCGCTTGGACAGCCGGTAATAGCTGTTGCGGCCGATGCGTCGGCGCTCGAGCCAGCCGTCCGTGACCAATCGCGACATGGCGGTGCGGACGTGGCCGGCATCGATGCCGAACAGAGCCATGATGGCCGTCAGCGAGCCGAGCCAGAGGCTGCCGCCGCGCGGAACGATCGCATCGCCGTAGAGCGTGACGATCAGCGACCAGGCTCGCAACGGCCGGGAAGCATGGAACCGGTCGAGCAAGGCGGATACGGGTGCGGCAAGCGGCATCGATAAAGGCGCCGATGAAGCCGGACCATAGCGTCTCGCACGCCATTCGAGCAAACAACGGGGCGATCCATCGGGCGGGGCGGAACTAACGTGTGTTCGCCGGCCCGGTCTGCGCTTCGCGTCCGCGTTAACGATCGCGACGAAGAAGCTATTCAATCGCCCGCAACAAAGGCCTATAAGGGCGGGACGGCGGAGCGGCATCGAAGAGGAGGCAAGGCGACGCGTAAAGGAGTTGCGTCATGTCCAGGTATTCGAGCACGGCCCTGCTGTCGGCCATCGCGATCACTCTCCTAGCGCCGGACGCACACGCCGGCTTCAAGTCGGGCGCTTCCTTCCACCCCGTCGCGCCGAACATCCAGCCGATCCGTCACCTTGCCGGGCGTCCTGCCTCCATCGGCAACCGTTCGCATCTTGGTGCCGAAATGCACGAGAGGGACGTGCACCGCTTTCACAAATTCTCGCGCCACCACCACAACCGGCTCTCGGGCTGGGGTTTGCCGCTCGACGCCGGCGCACTCGGCTATTACGGATCCTATTACGATCCTGCCGACTACAATCCTGCCGACCGGCCGAGCGATGCCGATCCGGCGATTTCCGGTTACGGACCGCCTCCCGGCTGGCCGCGCGCGCGTGCTTTCTATCGAACCGGTTGCCAGTCGGAAGAGGTTTCGGTCCCAGGCTCGCACGGACCCACGCGCGTGACGGTGACGCGCTGCTCGGTCCCGATTCCGGAACAGCAGCCGCTGAAATAGCCGAGTTCTTTCCGGCAATTCCACGACGTTGCTTGTGCCGTTCGCGAGCTTCGCGAAGCGCATCCTCGCCCCTGCCAATCCGGCACAGCGAATTGATGGCATTGAAGAACTTCGGTCCGCGGGAGTCGCGGTTTGACACCAAATGACCCCGGACGCGCCACAAATCTCTCTTAGGCTTCCTCCGTCGGGAGGGGGTCAGTAAGTCGCCCGGCCGGGACGGTCTCGGTCCCACAGGTTGCCCCCTGCTGTCGACCGGGACCGTCCTGCACTTGCGCCGACTTTGGCTGCCGACGAGCCGGCTTCGGGCGCGCGCCGACGACATGCCGCCGCGCCGACCGCCGGTCCCCTTCCACTAGCCGGATCGAGCGCCAGGCTGAAGCCGGATATCTGCGGGTTCAGCGATCGAACATGGGAGGCGTCCGGCGTGTGCGCAGGGCGCGCAATCCGGGATCCCGGATTTCACGCCGCTCCCCGCGGCTACGTGCTCGCTTGCAGCGCGACAGCGGCGCCGTCCCCGCTAACCACAAAGACAGCGCTTGAGTCGGAGGGCGAATCTCAATACGGGTGCTTGAAAAAGGGGCAAAGGCCGCCGATGCCCACGCGTCGGTCCTTAGCGGGACAGCCAAGTGCCGGGAAAAGCCCATGTCGCCCTGCGGTCGCGAACGGGGGGCACTGTGAACCATCGCCGCTCGGGAAACCGGGCGGCTTTTTGTCGGCGCATGAATGCAGCCAGCGACAATCATTCGAGGGCCCGTGCTTGGACCGCGCTGGCACCCGATCATGCGAGCGCGCGCCGACGTGGTCCGAGACTTGATTGAATCGGTAGACGAACGGGTCAGGAAAGATCAACGCCCGAAGATCAGCTGCCAGGGCGTCCAGGCGAACCGGTAATTCACGCCGACGCGCACCATGTCGCCGTCGAACTTGGTCGACGCCTTGATGAGCGCACCTGGATTGGCGGTATCGATCGTGTAGAACGTCAGGGTGCCGACGTCGTAATGCAAATATTCGATCTTGGCCGACCACGGACCCATCCCGTATTCGAGGCCGCCGCCGAGGGTCCAGCCCCACAGCGTCTTGTGGCGGGATCCTACGGCTCCGACCCCCTTGCCGGTGGCCAAAAAGCTCGCCTCAGCGCTGCCGTTGGCGAGGCCGCCCGTCGCATAGATCAACAGATTGTCTTGCACCGTATAGCCGGCACGAACGCGCGTCGTGCCGAACCAGGGCAGCTTCTGCTCGCCGGTATTGGTGACCCCGCTGGTGATGATCGTTTGCGAGCGACGAATGTCGGTGAAGGAGAAGTCGGACTCGGTGCCGAGGACGAGCCGGCCGAATTGCCAGTTCGTGCCATATTCCACGCCGGCCACGATGCCGCGCGGATCGGCGGCGATGGCGGGCGCAATGGTTCCGGGGGTGTAATGGCTATCGGGCGTGAGCGTGACTGCGTCACTGCCCCAGCCGTAGCCGAGGTGGCCGCCGACGAAGAAACCGCTCCAATTGTAAACCGGAGGCGGAGGCGGAACGGCCACCGGGGCCGGCGCCGGCGGCGGCATCGCCAAGTCGGCCGCCCGCACGGAATCTACGGCGCCGCAAGCGAATAGGCTAGCGCCAATGACCAGCGCCAAGGTGCGCTTCATGATCTCTCCCCCCGCGTGAAATCGATTCTACAGCAACGGCGCGCCCTTTACTGTTGCGATAAAGCAACAAACTGCCGGAATCGTATTGAAAAATACCATGGATTCCGCCCGTGCCGTCCCCGTGCCGGTCGCACAGGTCCGTTTTGGCAGCCTTCATCCCTCGCGACCCGTAGCGGCGGCTCGATCGCGGAGGTGGTTCAGCGCGGCGACCCGGCCACCTCCGGGCCGGTCGCCGGCTTGACGGGCTCGGCGTTGAGATCGCAACGCTTGCGCACCGCCGCTTCCTCCGCATGCTTCTGGGTCGAGCGCGCCTTGGCATATTCGGTGTTGTAGGCGACGGCGTTGACGATCGCGCCCGTAGAATTTCCCCCCGATTTCTCCATGAGCAGGATCAATTCACGCACCCGTTCCGTCGAGGATCGCAACTTTGCGACCAGCTCCGGGCAGCTCAGCGTGTCGTAATAGCCGGGCACGACCATCAGCTGCTCGAGTATCGGCGACTCGGCGGCGCAGCCCGCGAGCAAACTCGCGGCCGCGACCAGCGTTAACCGGCCGATCCTGCGCCCCTCCATCGACTCGTCCCTTTCGCAGCGGCACATGACCGACCATCCGCATTAGAGTGCGGATTCCCGGATGATCGCAAGCGCGGCGACGCTCAGCTCGCTCTGACGAAAGTCCCCATGCAGGGCGCTTCCGCAACCACGCGCGAGCACACGCTGCCCAGATAGCGCCGCAGGCTGAAATTCGCGTGCACGTCCCGATTCGAGACGACCTGGCATGCGGATCAATATCCGTGTTCCAGCCGCGCGGCGAGGATCGACGGCAGTCCCGCGGCACGAATTTTTGCCGCCGCTCCTGCGACGTCATACGGCACGCGCACGTAGGTGAGCGTGCTCTCCTCCTCGTCGAGCACGGCGTAGCAGGCGGCGGGCAGGCCGTCGCGCGGCTGGCCGACCGCGCCCATCACGGCGAGCCAACGCCGCGGGCGCAGCAGCGGAATGCCCACCCCGGCGACCGGTGTGAACGCATTGATCTTGGCCGCGGCGCTTAGTTGATAGAGCTCGGGCACGTGCACGTGGCCGCAGAACGTCACGCGGCGCGTGGTCGCCTCCAGGCTTTGCCGCGCCTCATAAGCGTCCGTCACGTAGTGCCACAGGGCCGGCGCCCACGCACTGGCATGCACGTACAAGCGGTCGGCTTCTTCCCTCACGAGGGGCAGACCGCCGAGAAATTCACGCTGTCGCGCGTCGAGTCTCTCTCGCGTCCATTCGATCGCGACCGAGGCGATCTCGTTCATTTGCACCCGTGTGGCGGATATCGCTTCGTCATGATTGCCGAGAATCGCAGTGGCGCCGCGTTCGACATGATCCATGACCGTGTCGACCGCCCAGCCCGGGTCGGCGCCGTAGCCGACGTAATCGCCCAGGAACACGTGACGATCGACCGGGTAGCTCGCCGCATGCGCCAAGCAGGCCGAGAAGGCCTCGCGATTGGCGTGGATGTCGCTCATCAACGCGATCAGCATTTGGTCGTCCGGCCGGCTTGCCCTGCATCGCGGATCGGACGCATCTTCGCAAAGCCGCCGGAGTTTCCTTCAATACGAGTACGCGACACGAATACGCGACGTTCAATCATTCCAGTTCGATGGGGTCTCCTCAAGAAATTAATGAACCGCACCCGCGCGCATCGCGCGCGAACCGCGCATCCCCGTCATAGCCTCGAAATCGCGGGGCGCAGGCTTTCGCCCGCGCCCCGGCCCGGCAACGGCGTCGCTCAGCGCGCCACCGGCTGATTCTTCTGCCATTCCAGGAACTGCCGGAACAGCGCTTCCCGGTCCTCGGGTTTTGCCGGAGCCAACGCGTGCCCCTGGCTGTCGCCCAGGAATTGATCGAACTTGCGCCGCGCGTCGGCGGAAGCCATGGCGCTGCTGTTGCGATCCAGCCACTCCTGCGCCGGCTTGAACCGCGACCAGCCGGGCAGCGGTGCATTGAGCGCGACCTCTTTCCACTTCGGATGGAACGGGGGCTGCTGCAGGGCCGCGATCTTGTTGAAGAACGCATCGACGAAGCGCGCGAGCCGCCGATAGCGCTCGGTGTTGGGCGCCCAATTGTAGGCGGCCAGCACCGCCGGCACCGCGATGGTGTCGATGCGTTCGCCCTTCGCGACCAGATTCGGATAATCCTCGGAAGTCAGCTGAGCGGGCAGGAAGTCCGGCTGCAGGGACTTGGCGTAATCGACCGGAATGAAGTGAAAATTGTCGTCCTTGACCGTGGTGCTGAATTTGGACGGCTTGCCCTGCACCCAGATCATCGCGTCGATTTCGCCTTTCCTGAGCTTTTCGTAGGCCAGCCGTTGCTCGATGTAGGCGAAATTCGGGTGGATCCCGAGCCGCTCGAACACGATGATGGAAGTCACGAACGTGCCGCCGTTGGGCAGATCGACCGCGATGGTCTTGCCCTCGAGCTCCGCCAAGCTGCGGATCGACTTGGGCGCCAGCACGTGCATTTCTTCGTTGTAGAGCTTGGTGATGAAGGTGAATTGCTTCTTGATGTTGTTGGCGTAGCCCTTTTTCTCGAGGTAATCGAGCGTGTCGGACCGCACGATGCCGAGATCGACCCCCTTGAGGAACAGAATGTCCGCGATGCCCTGCACCGAGCCGCGGCCGATGATCGGCAGTACGCGCAGCTGATCGCCGTTGTCGAGCGCGGAAGCGAGATCGGCGCCGAACTGGACATAGGTTCCGGCGATGGTGCCGGTCATGATCGTGACGGTGTTGGAGTTGAGGCGGTCGGCCGTCTCGCGGTTGCCGCCTCCGTATTTGAAGATCGCCTTGAGCCCTTCGCTGACGGCGCCCGGATCGACTTCCGTTTCCGCCCACGCCATCGTCACGAACCCGAGCAGCGCCAGTGCCGCTGCAGCAAGCCGCCAAGACTGCTTCGCCATCGTCATCGTCTCCTGATCTCGTGTTGCTTGTTTCGCCCGCACAGCTCAGCGGGCGCGGCTCGCCAGCATTTCCAGCCGCCGCATCGCTTCCGCCGAGCCGAACTCTTTCGCCCGCTCGTACCAGGTGCGCGCCGCGGCGATATCGGAGGCGAAGCCCTGGATGCCCAGCTTCTCCAGCACGATCGGATCGTAGGTTCCCGCCAGCGTGAGCGCGGCGCGCGGATCCCCGCCCTCCGCCGCGCGCTGCAGCACCAGGCGCGCCGAGGCGAGATCGCCGGTGGCGATGAACGCCTCGCCCCGGCGCATCAGGTCGGCGATCTCCTCGCGGTCGAGCTGACGGATGGGAAAGCTCTTCGCCGGGCCGGCCGGCGGTTGCGCCGCCGGACTAACCTGGGGCTGCGCCGGAAGGCTGGCGGACGCTTGGGCCGCCGGAGCGGCCGGCGCTTGGGCTGCCGTCGCGCCTTCGACCGCGCGGGTCAGCTTGACACCGGGCGGAGATGCCTCGCGGGCCCCGCGTGGGCCGTCCTGGTTCAAGCTCAATTGCGCGGGCGCGGGTTTCGGCTGCTCCGCCGTACCGGCATTCTGTCCCGAGAACCGCAGGCCGAATGAAGGCGAATCCTGTTTTTCGGCCTTCCCGGCGATCAGCCACGACGTCGGGAACTTGCCGACCACGAAGAGCGCCACCACCGCGGCGATGGCGACGGCGACGGTAAAACGCATCAGCAGGCCGAGGGCGGAGCGCGTGCGCGGCACCGGCCATGGCTCCGGCATCAACGTCGGTTCGAGCGAGGGCGGCAGCCGATAGCGATCGACCAGCACGGGCCCGTTTGCTGCGGCCGAGGCGGCGGCGGACCGCCGGAAATCCTCGCCGTCGAGATCCACGGGCGCCTTCGGCGGCGCTCCTTGCCGCTCGGCAGAACTGCCGCGCCGCGCATCGGCGGCGTCGCGCACCCATTTCGGGGCGTAGGGCGAAGGCTCGTCGGGACCAAAGTCTCGATCCAACGGACTACTCATGGATCGCCTCCCATATGGCTTTGCGGCAGGACGAGGTCCCCGCAATCGATTGGGGCCAGGCCGCCGCATCGACGCCGGATTTTTGGATGTTTGGTCGAAACGTGGGTCCGCCGGTTGCCGGCTTGGCGCGAATTTGCCCGGGGAAAACGCGGACGGAACCGAGGGCGTCAAGGGCACATGGCTGCCCGGAGCGGGCGAGCCGCCGTCGACTTGCCGACATATCACCCCCTCAACGCGGCCGGCAGCTCACTGACACACACACGATCGGGCGGCCGGGCCCAACGCAACGCGTCCTCGTCGGACTGGATTCATCCCTCGTAGAAACTCCGAGCTATCGGGCCAATATGTCATTAGTGAGGCCCGCGTTGACGGAATCTTGCCGCAACATTCGCACGATCTAATTTGTTTGATTAGAAATCGACGCAACATCGCCTATCAATGGACTGATGGTACGAGCCAATCGTCGCTCGCCGCAACCCACCGGATTCTCACGACAGGTCCGCCTCGCCGACGAATGCATTCAGTTTCTTCCTGCCGCACACGATGGCGCGCGATATGGATTCTAATTTGACCGCCATGTGGCGATCTTTCGGCAATTTCCGGCCGGACCGGCCGCCGACAAGAACACCGCATTGTGTCGGCTCGGGCCCGGTGGTAATCAGCGCACAGAGGTGTGCCTTGGCCATGCACCCGTCGAGAACGGGCCGATTTTGCCGGAAACTTGCCGCCGGCGTGGCGGCCTATGCGATTGCCCTGCAGGCGGCCCTCTCGGGGCTCGGGCTCGCCACGCTTGCCGCATCCGCGAATGCGCCGGCTCTGCCGATCTGCAGCGAGCACGCGGCCGATCCGGCCGATGCGCCGTCTCGGCCTGCAAACGATCCATGGCTGTGTCCGTGCGCTGCGACCTGCGCGCCGACGGGCTGCAGTGTGCTTGCCGACGCGCCGGCGATCGCGGCCTTTGCCCCCGCTACGGCCCTCCCCGCGGCGCTATCGCGATGCGGCAGCGCGGCGGTCCCGCGGCTGACCGTCCGCGGGCCCCAGATCCCGCGCGCTCCTCCGACGACCTGACTCCACGACCTCGAGAGCAGTCTGACTCGATCCTCGCGACGCTTCGGCGCGCGGGCGTTCGGCATGGAGCAACCAATGAAGACTTCCGTCGTCTGGGCCCTGGCAGCAGCGTGTCTGCTCGCGACCGGGGCGCTTGCCCAGCAATACAAGCTCGGATCGCTCGAGATCGACCATCCCTGGTCCCGCGCCACGCCCAAGGGCGCCAAGACCGGCGCCGGCTATGTGCGCATCAAGAACACCGGATCGACCGCCGACCGTCTCCTCGGCGGCTCGTTTGCCGACGCCGGACAGGTCCAAGTCCATCAGATGACCATGGATCAGGGCGTGATGAAGATGCGTCCCGTCGCCGGCGGCGTCGAGATCAAGCCGGGCGAGACGGTCGAGCTCAAGCCCGACGGCTATCACCTGATGCTCATCGATCTCAAGCAGCCGCTCAAGAAGGGCGAACAGGTCGACGGCACGCTGGAGTTCGAAAAATCCGGTAAGGTTCAGGTGCAATTCACGGTCGAGGGCATCGGCGCGACATCCTCCAAGCCGGACGCGAAGCCGGACATGAAGAGCATGCCCGGCATGAAAAACATGCGTTGAGCCCGCACATGCGCTCCGTATCGGCTTGTTCCCAGCCACCGCCCGGCCGCAACGCCGGCCGCTGCGGCATTGCGCTGCAAAGCATCGCTGCCGCAGCCATGCTTTGGCTCGGTACCTCCGACGCGCGCGCCCATTGCTTCGTCGGCGGCCGGTTCTTTCCCGCGACGCTCGCGACCGACGATCCCTGCGTTGCCGACGAGATGTCGCTGCCGACGATTGCGATCTTCAAGAACGGCGACGACCCTTCCGCGCGGGAGGTCGACATCTCGGCAGACTTCTCCAAGCGCATCACCGAGAATTTTGGCATCTCGATCGGCGAGACCTGGACCCACCTGAGCCCGCCCGGCGGTCCGAACGCCAGCGGCTTTCAGAATCTCGACACCGCATTCCAGTACCAGCTGCTCAAGAACGCGCCGCACGAGCTCGCCCTGTTGGCGGGGCTAGTCGTCGAATGGGGCGGTACCGGCGCCGCGCAGGTCGGCGCCGAGCGGTTCAGCCGGATCGCGCCAACGTTCTACTTCGGCAAAGGGTTCGGCGATCTGCCCGATTCCACCGGATGGATCCGGGCGTTCGCGCTGACCGGCCAGGTCGGTTACTCGATCCCGACGAGTTCCTCGACCAGCAGCGTGGATCCCGACACGGGTCTCATCTCGGTCACGCCCAATCCGCAGTTCCTCGTTTACGGCGGATCGCTGCAATACAGCATGCCGTATCTCAAATCGAACATCGTCGACCTGCAGCTGCCGGATTTCGTCAACCATCTGATCCCGATCGTCGAGGCGCAATTCACGACGCCGGTCGCCAACAATTTCGGCATGCCTTGGGTGACCACCGGGACCGTCAACCCGGGCGTGATCTGGGTCGGAACCTATTTCCAGGTCGGGCTCGAAGCGATCGTCCCGATCAACCGCGCCAGCGGCACGGGGGTCGGCGTGCTGGCGCAACTGCATCTCTATCTCGACGATATGTTCCCGACCACGATCGGCAAACCGTTGTTCGGGACTGCGGCGCCGCCGCAAAAGCCGTTCCCGTGAGCAACATGCGCAAGCTCGCCGCAATCGTCCTGCTGCTCCCGCTGTTCGCCGCTGCGCCGGCCCGGGCGCACGCGTTTCTGGATCGTGCGGAGCCGCGCGTCGGCAGCTCGGTTGGCTCGCCGCCGCGCCAGGTCTCGCTGTGGTTCACCCAGAATCTCGAGCCGGCGTTCAGCGGGGCCGAGGTGCGCGATTCCGCGGGGACCCGGGTCGACCAGGGGACGCGTGTCGACCCGGCGAACCGCAGCTTGATGCGTGTCTCGCTCAAACCGCTGCGCCCGGGCAGCTACAAGGTCCACTGGCGCGTGCTCTCCGTGGACACGCATACGACCGAAGGCAGCTTCAGCTTCCAGGTGGGCGGACCGTGAGCCGGCACGCAGGCCGGAGCATCCGTTGACCGCCCCTCTCGTTATCGCGCGTGCCGTTCATTTCGCGTCGAGCGCGACGTTCGCGGGCTTGTTCTTCTTCCTGTTCTTGGTCGCCGAGCCGGCGTTTCGCGCTCCCCACTCGACGCCCCGCAGCTTGCGCAAGCGCTTCCTCGCCATCGGCTGGATCAGTCTCGCGCTCGTCCTTGCTTCCGGCGCCGCCTGGTTTCTGCTGCTGGCCTTCGACCTCGCGGGCTCCTGGGATGCGCTCGTCTCGCGAGCGATCCCATGGACGCTGCTGACCGAAACCCAATTCGGCAACGATGCGCTGGTGCGCCTGGGCCTGGCGGCGCTGCTGTCGATTTTTCTTATTCGCTTTCGCCCCGGCCGCGGCTGGCGCGCGCCTTGGGACGGGTTTCTCGCCAGCCTTCTCGGGGCATGCCTCATCGCAAGCCTGGCATGGGCGGGACACGGCAGCGCCGGCTCAGGAGCGCTCGGCGAACTCCAACTCGCCGCCGACGCCGTGCATCTCCTTGCGGCGGCGGGCTGGGTCGGCGGACTGCCGCCCTTGCTCCTCCTTGTCGCCTTCGCGCGCCGATCGAACGACGCGCCGGCGCTCGCGATGGCGGCAGACGCGACCTGGCGGTTTTCCCAGTTCGGGCTCATCAGCGTCGGCGCTTTGCTCGCGACCGGAATCATCAACACCTATTTCCTGGTCGGCAGCCTGCCCGGCCTCGTCGGCACCGATTACGGGCGGCTGCTACTCGCAAAGGTGGCGCTGTTCGCCGTCATGGTCTTGTTTGCCGCGGCGAATCGATTTGGCCAGCTGCCGGGCCTCTTCCCTCCCGACACACGGCGCGGCCTCGTGCTCGGCAGGATCGAGCGCAACGGCCTTGTTGAGCTCGGCCTCGGCCTCGTCGTTCTGGTCATCGTCGGCGCGCTCGGAACCATGCCGCCCGCCACGCACGCGCAGGCCTGGTGGCCGTTTCCGCTGCGCTTGAGCACCGATGCGCTCCAGGAGCCGGGCAGCCGGCTGGAGCTCGCCGGCGCCTTGGCGGCGATCGCCGTCGGCGGGCTCGCGGTTCTGGCTGCGATCTTCAGCACGCGATGGCGCTGGCCGATGCTGGCGGCCGCAGCCGTGCTGCTGGTGTGGGGCACACCGCACTTGAGCGGCATCACCGACGAGGCCTTTCCGACCAGCTTTTTCGTATCGCCGACCGGCTATTCCGCTCATTCCATTGCCGCGGGCCGGGCGCCGTTCGCCGAGCACTGCGTTTCCTGCCACGGCGAGACGGGCCGCGGCGACGGTCCCGTCGCCAAGGATCTGCGATCGCCGCCGGCCGACCTCACCGCCGAGCACATCTACGGCCATTCCGACGGCGACCTGTTTTGGTGGATCAGCAATGGGATCGGCGAGGCGATGCCGCCTTTCGGCGCCGTGCTCGACGAGACCGCGCGCTGGAACCTGATCGATTTTCTGCACGCCAATGCCGACGCACGGCGTCTGTCCGCGGCAGCGGACGCAACGGGCGTTGCGCTGCCGCTACCGGAGTTCTCGGTCGAATGCCGCGACGGCTCGAGCCTCTCGATCGATCGGCTGCGCGGCAATGTCGTGCATCTCGTCTTTGCCGGAAGCGCAACGACCCCGAGGTTACGACAACTGGCGCGCGCGAAAGCGGACCGGGAGACCACGATCGTGGTTCGGTCCGAGGCTTCCGAGCCGACGGCGTTCTGCGAGACCCGGGACCCCGACGTGATTGCGGCTTTCGCGCTCTATCGCGGAACTGGCGAGATCGACGGGACCGAGTTTCTCGTCGATGCGTCCGGCTGGCTGCGCTCGATGTGGGTTCCGGGCCGCCGGCCCGATTGGGCAAAGCCGGAAATCCTCGCCGGTGAGATCGCCGCGATCCGCCGCACGCCCGGCCGGCCGCGGCCCTCGGCGGGCGCGGGCGCCCACGTCCACGCCCACTGACCGTCCGAACGCGTGAGTCTGAACGGCGGCGTCAGCTTCGGTCCGTACCCAGTGCGAACCCTGGACTGACGACAGCCGCGGGCAAACCCGTCACCCGGAATTGACCGCGCTGGCACGACAGCAGACATCTCGTCTGGAATAGAGTCGACAAGAGGGTGTTACCCGCGCAGGGGCGCCGCCGGCCGATCCGGCCGGGGCGAAGAGGGGTCGCATGCCCCATCCGGTTTCGTTGCTCTCGCTCGCGACCGCGGTTCCGCCCCACGTGCTGGAACAGCGCGAGGTCGCGAGGCGCATGCTGGCTGCGTTCGGCAGCTGCTTCGAACACAATCCGCAACTTTCCGATATTTTCGTCAACGCCGGGATCGAGCGGCGCTATTCCGTACGTCCCATCGAGTGGATCGAGCAGCCGCACGACTGGGGCGAGCGGGGTGCCGCCTATCTCGAGGGCGCGGGCGAATTGTTCGTCGCGGCGGCCGCATCGGCCCTCGCGCGCGCCGGCCTGCGCGGGCGCGACATCGATGTCATCGTCTCGGTGACCTCGAGCGGAATCGCGACGCCGAGCCTCGACGCGCGGGTCGGCCCGGCTCTCGGCTTGAGGCCGGACGTAAGTCGGGTCCCCGTGTTCGGGTTGGGCTGCGCGGGCGGGACCACCGGCCTCGCGATTGCCGCGCGGCTCGCTCGCGCGCATCCCGGGCACAAGGTCCTGCTGGTCGCGGTCGAGCTCAACACGCTCGCCTTCCGTAGGGATCGCCGAGCCAAGGCCAATATCGTCGCCTCCGCCTTGTTCGGCGATGGCGCCGCCGCGGCCGTGCTCGAAGCCGGATCGCAACCCGGGTCTCTCGCACGCATCGGCGCGAGCGCCGAACATACCTGGCCTGATACCCTCGACGTGATGGGCTGGAGCGTCGACCCCGTTGGCCTGGGCGTAGTGCTGTCGCGGGCGGTGCCGCGTTTCATCGAGCAGCGGCTGGGCGCGCCGGCAGACGCCTTCGTGTCGCGTGCGGGATGCGATCCGCGCGGGCGCTTTCTATGCCATCCCGGCGGAGCCAAGGTGGTGGCCGCGATCGAGACCGCGCTCCGGCTCCGTTCCGGGACGCTCGCGCACGAGCGGGCGGTGCTGCGCGACTACGGCAACATGTCCTCGCCCAGCGTGCTGTTCGTCCTCGACCGCGCGCTTGCGGACGGGCTGCGGGGTCCCGCGGTGGTCACGGCGCTCGGCCCGGGATTCACCGCAAGCTTTCTCGCGCTGGAAACCGGACATGCCTGAAGGCGCGCTTCTGCTCGGGTTCGTCTCGCTGCAGCGCATCGCCGAGATCTTGTGGGCACGGCGCAACGAGGCATGCCTGCTTGCAAGCGGCGGGATCGAGTTCGGAAGCGCGCACTACCCGTTCATGGTCGGGATGCATGTGTCCTGGCTCGCCGGGTTGTGGCTGCTTGCGGCGGATCATCTGGTCGACCGCGGAATCCTGGTGCTGTTCGTGCTCCTCCAGCTCGGCCGGTTATGGGTGCTCGCAACGTTAGGACGGCGGTGGACCACGCGCGTCGTCGTCCTCAAGGGCGAAGCACTGGTCCGGAGCGGACCTTATCGGCTGCTACGCCATCCCAATTACTGGATCGTGGCCGCCGAGATCGCCGCGGTTCCGCTCGCGCTCGGCCTGCCGCTGTATGCAGTCATCTTTTCCGTCCTCAATGCGGCGCTGCTCAGGGAACGAATCCGAGTGGAGAATGCTGCGCTGGCGTGGGCATCCGTCCAGCAGAGCCGGTAGGTTCCGGCTTCAACTGCCGGCGCTGCATCAATTTTGCGAGCCGGTGAGCGCTGACCAGCGGTTATGCTGAATTTGTGAGCGGCCGAGAGAACCGGCAGCCCCTAATGCTGCGCGTTCCCTGCGATCAGCTCGCGCAGGCGCAGCGCCATCTGGTCGGGCCCTTGACCGCCGCGCGGGGAGAACAGGGTCGCATAGTTTCCCGCCGGGTTGACCACATAGACGAAAGCGCTGTGCTCCATCAGATAATCTTCCCCGCTCTTGCCGGCCTGCTTCTTGTAGTAGACGCGATATTCCTTGGCGACCGTCGCGATCTCGGCGGCGGTCCCGGTGAGCCCCACGATCCGCGGATCGAAGGCTTCCAGATATTCGCGGATCGCTTCGGGCGTATCGCGCTCCGGATCGATGGTGATGAAGATCGGCTGGACTTCGGCCGCGAGCGGCCCGAGCTTTTCCAGTGTTTGCACGATCTCGGTCAACGTCGTCGGGCAGACATCCGGACACTGCGTGTAGCCGAAATAGACCAGCAGCCATTTGCCGCGAAAATCCCGGTCGCTGAGCGTGCGTCCGTCGGCGGCTCGCAACGTGAACGGCCCGCCGATCGGCGCAGCCGCGCCCTCAGCCGCCCACGTCGGCCCCAGCAATGCCAGCCAGCCGACCCCGGCGACTAGCAGCGGGGCGAGACTGAACAATAGAATACGCCGAGTTCGCGCGCTCATTCCCATCCCCTGCAACGGTGTGGCCTCGCGTGCCGTAGCGGAAGCATCGCCGACGCAATAGGTCAGATAATGGACGATCCCCGGATGATTGGGCTGATCGCCCAGCGCGACCAGGAGCAGCTCGGTCGCGCGGGTCTGTTTGGCATAGCTCTTATCCGAAGGCACGGCGGCCATGTTGAGTGCCAAGGCGTAGAAGATGGCGGCTTCGCGATCTTTCGGATATTTGCTGACGATGGCTTCCATCGCCCGCACGTAGCCGAGCGTGCGGTCATGCCAATCGGCCAAAACTCCTTCCGCGACGAGCCCGCCGACCGCCTCGACATAGGCTTTTTCGCGCGGGCTTGCCCTCGCCGCGCCGCCCCCGGCACGGATCGCTTCGCTCGCGGCCCGCACATCCTCCGCCGACGGCGCAGCCGAGACCGGCCGCTTGAGCCGGCTCATCGCGATGCCCCAATACGCCATGGCGCACGCGGGCTCGTCCGCGGCGATCGCCTCAAAGGCCCGTTCCGATTGCGGGTAGCGCAAGGAGTGCAGGAGCGAGATGGCGTGATCGAATTGCCTCTGGCTGGCCTCACCGCAGGAGATCGGGAAATGCACCTCGTTCGGCAGCGGCTCGTCCGGATCCGGCTCCCATGCCGCGACCACCAGGGTGGCGCCGAGCAAAAGCGCCGTCGCAACGGATATGACCGTGCCCTTGTGGAGTCCCATGGATCGCCTTGGCTCCGGGCGCGCCTACGCCACCGAAGCTATCGGGGCAGGATTCATGCCGCCTTTCGCACCGTCAAGCTTTCTCACCGGGATCCTGCCGGGGTATTGAGCGGGCCGCCGGCCGACCGCCGCGGGACGTTTCCCTAGCCGGCAGCACAACGTCAGGAATGTGCAAGAATAAAGGCCATGAGGCGCAGCGCACGGAGGACGGCATGAGCGACCCGTTCGATCCGAAACTCTTTACCGCCGCCGAGCCCAGGACATTTGCGGAGCTGCGGGTCGGCGAAAGGTTTCGCAATCCCAGCCGCACGGTCACGGCGGCGCATTTCGCGGCGTTCCAGCTCCTCTCGGGCGACAATCATCCGATCCATTACGACGTCGAATATTGCCGCGCCCACGGCCATCCCGACATGCTGGCGCACGGCCTCCAGGTGCTGGCGTTCACGGCGGCCGGGGCCGGCAGCTTCCCGCACGCGATCGGCGAGAGCCTCGTCGGTTTCACCGAGCTTTCCTGCCGGTTCCTGAAGCCCGTCTACGTCGGGGATACGCTCTATCCCGAGCTCGTCATCACCGCGCTGATGCCCCAGCGCACGACCGGGGTGGTGGTCATGGCGGCGTCGATCCACAACCAGCGCTCGGAGCTAGTGCTCTCCGGCGAGCACAAGTATCTGCTGCGCAAATCAGCCGGATAGAGCTTGCGTTGGCCGTGCGGGCGGACAGCGCGTTTAGCCATGTGAGCAGATGGAACCAGATTGCGAGAAGGAGCAATGCGCCATGCCGATGATTCGCATCCTCGTTGTGACGTTCGTCCTCGCGTTCGCGCTCTGCGCGGGCACTTCGGCGCCACGAGCAGCCGACTGCGAGGATACGATTGCCCGACACATGGTCGGCGAAGCCCTGCTGGCCGCGCATTTCATCGCCCTTGCCGAAAAGGCCGGTATGCCGCCCGGCGAGATAAACGCTATCCTGAAAAGCGTTGCTGAAAAATCTGCGATCCAAGAATTCTGGATCACCGATTCCGCGGGGCACGCCTACTTGACCAACGCGGGGATCGACTTCACGTTCAGCCCGGATCCGGCAAAGCAGCCCCAGGCGGCCGCCTTCTGGCCGCTACTCAGCGGCAGCAAGGACATCGTGATCCAGGGCGCGCGCAAGCGCGAGATCGACGACCAAATTTTCAAATACGTGGGCGTCGCCGGCATCGACAAAGCCCGGATCGTGCAGATCGGCGTTGGCGCCGGAAATCTCTGCAAATAGCGGCATCAGCATGTGTGCTGCAGACCTCTTGGGCGAGCGCCGCGCCGACTCTCGCCGGTTCGGCATGTAGACCGCTCCGCCGAAATGCGTTAGTCCGACGCGCATCACAGGAGCGCAGCGCTTGTATATTCCCCAGCACTTCCAGGAAGAGCGGCCGGAGGTCCTCGCCCGCGCGATCCGCGACATCCAGTTCGCGCTGCTGGTCACCGCCGTGGACGGCGACTATCTCGCTACGCACCTCCCGATGGTCCTCAAGCAGACCGGCGGCGCATTCACGCTGGAGGCGCACGTGGCGCGTGCCAACGAGCACTGGAAAGTGCTCGCCGGCAAGCCCGCCTCGCTCGCCGTATTCCAAGGCCCGCAGACCTACGTGTCCCCGTCCTGGTACGAGACCAAGCGCCAGCACGGCAAGGTGGTCCCGACCTGGAACTACGTGGTCGTGCATGCGCACGGAACTCTGGAAGTGGCGGAGGATCAGGATTGGTTGCTCGCGCATCTCCAGGATCTGGTCAGCGCGAACGAAAGCCGCCGTGAGCAGCCTTGGGCCATCACGGATGCGCCCGCGGAGTTCATCCACGGCATGACGCGCGCCATCGTGGGGCTGCGGTTCACAGTCGACCGCCTCGAAGGCAAATGGAAGATGATCCAGAATCGTTCGCAAGCCGATCGGCTCGGGACCATGGCGGGCCTTTCCGCTTCGGCCAAGCCCGAGGATCGGGCCGTGGCGGCGATCATGCGGGCGATCGAGACGGAGCGAAGTTGAGAACCGCGCTGCGGCGAGCTCGCGAGCACGACGCAATATCTTCCAACGATCTCGGAGAACCAAAGTGCCCGTCATGACCGGAAAGCGCGCCTTCCTCGAGCTGCTCAAGCAGGAGGGCGTCGAGATCCTGTTCGGCAATCCGGGAACGACCGAGCTGCCGCTGATGGACGCGCTCGCGACCGAGAACGAGCTGCGCTACGTGCTGGCGCTCCAGGAGGCGGCGGTCGTCGCCATGGCGGACGGTTATGCGCAAGCATCCGGCAAGCTCACCGCGGTCAACCTGCACGTGGCGCCGGGATTGGGCAACGGCATGGGCATGCTCTATGACGCCCAGAAAGCGGGCGCGCCCATTCTCGTCACCGCCGGCCAGCACGACCAGGGTTTCAACGTCACCGAGCCGATCCTGTGGGCGGACCTGCCCACCCTGGCGCGGCCGCTGGTGAAATGGTCGACCGAGGTGCATCGCCTGGCCGACCTGCCGCGCATCGTGCATCGCGCGGCGAAAACCGCGCTGGCCCCGCCGACCGGCCCGGTGTTTCTGTCGCTGCCGGCCGACATCTTCAACGCGGAAGCCGATCTCGAGCTGTCCGCGCCGACCCGGATCGCGCCGCGGCTGCGCGGCGACCGCGACGCGATCGAGGCGGCGGCTACGCTGCTGGCCGAGGCCGAGCGGCCGCTGCTGATCGCGGGCGACGCGGTGGCGCAGAGCCGCGCGCATGCCGAACTTGTCGAACTCGCCGAGCTGATCGGCGCGCCGGTCTATGCCGAAGGCGTCGCCAATACCGCGTCGTTCCCCGCCTCGCATCCGCTGTTCAAAGGCGCCATGATGCGATTGGCGCCATGGATCCGCAGCGCGCTCGAAGAACACGACGTGCTGTTCTCGGTCGGCGGAGATCTCTTCACGCTCTCGCTCCCCTCCCCGGTCGAGCCGGTGCCGAAAGACCTCACGGTCATCCATCTCGACATCGACCCCTGGGAGCTCGGCAAGAACGATCCGGCGAAAGTCGCGATCCTCGGCGATGCCAAGGCGACGCTGCCGGAGATCACCGCAGCCGTGCGCGAACGCATGACCAGCGGCGCGCGGATGCGGGCGCGGGAGCGCTTCGACGCAGCCGCGAAGGCGATCGCGGCTGCGCGCGAGCAACTCGAGGCCAAGGCGCGCGCCGCGGCCGACCGCAGCCCGGTCGAAGCATCGGCGCTGCTCGCCGCGATCGGCGCGATGCTGCCGCGCAATGCGGTCGTGGTCGACGAGGCGATCTCGTCCAGCCGCGGCATGCGCGAGCTGATCCGCAGGGACGACGAGCAGAGCTTCTTCGGGTTGCGCGGCGGCGGCATCGGCTGGGGCCTGCCGGCGGCGATCGGCGTCAAGCTCGCGCTGCCGGATCGCCCGGTGGTGGCGCTGATCGGCGACGGCAGCGCGATGTACACCTGCCAGGCGCTGTGGACCGCCGCGCACGAGCGCATCGGCACGATCTTCGTGATCCTGAACAACAGCTCGTACCGCATCCTCAAGCAGCGGGTCCACGCGCTGCGCGGGCATGCGGCCCAGACCGACGTCTACGTCGGCATGGAGCTCACCGACCCGGCGATCGATTTCGTGACGCTCGCCCGAGCGCTCGGGATTGCGGCCGAGCGGGCGCGCAATGTCGCGGAGGCGACCGACCTGCTCGGCAAGGCACTCGCCGACGGCGGCCCGATGCTGATCGAGGTGATGCTCGATCGCGCCTTCAAGCCGGTGTGAGCGATCCTCGCTGATTGGACCTTGTCATTCCGGCCGAGCGCCCCGGATCAAGTCCGGGACAGGCTCCGCGCGGGGGCCGGAATCCATGACCACCGCCGCTTGAATTCTACCACTCGGTGTTCATGGATCCCGGCTCGCTCTCCCCCGGATCAAGTCCGGGGTCGCGCGGCCGGGATGACGGCTTCGAATAGCAGCCCGGTTTCCGCCTGTTCCTGTCTGTGGGAAGATGCTCAACCTGTGGCCCGCGGCACCGGAGTAACTCCCATCGATTTCGCGCTGTCCCACGACCAGGAAGCGGTGCGCGACGCGATTGCGAAGATCTGCGCGCGCTTCGACGAGGATTATTGGCTCAAGCGCGATCGCGAGGGCGGCTTTCCCCACGATTTCCATCAGGCGCTCGCGGCAGGCGGCTGGCTCGGCATCGCCATGCCGGAAGAATACGGCGGCTCCGGGCTCGGCATCACCGAAGCGGCGCTCATGATGCAGGCCATCGCCGAATCCGGCGCCGGCATGGCGGGCGCTTCCGCGGTGCACATGAACATCTTCGGCCTCAATCCGGTGGTCGTGTTCGGCACCGACGCGCAGAAGCGCCGCATGCTGCCCCCGCTCATCGCCGGCAAGGAGAAGGCCTGCTTCGCGGTCACCGAGCCCGATGCCGGCCTCGACACGACGAAGCTAAAAACCCGCGCGGTGCGGCGGGGCGATCGCTATGTCGTCGACGGCGCCAAGGTGTGGATCTCGACCGCCCAGGTGGCCGACAAGATGCTGCTGCTGGCGCGCACGACGGCGCTCGAGGAGGTGAGCGAGCGGACCGAGGGCCTGAGCCTGTTCTACACCGATTTCGACCGGCGCCGCATCGAGGTGCGCGAGATCGAAAAAATGGGCCGCAAGGCGGTGGATTCCAACCAGCTGTTCATCGACGGCCTCGAGGTGCCGGTCGACGATCGGCTCGGCGAGGAAGGCAAGGGCTTCCGCTGCATCCTCCACGGGCTCAACCCGGAGCGCATCCTGGTCGCCGCCGAAGCCGTCGGGCTCGGACGTGCGGCGCTGCGGCGTGCCACCGCCTATGCCAAGGAGCGAATCGTGTTCGGCCGCCCCATCGGCCAGAACCAGGCGATCCAGCACCCGCTCGCCGAATGCTGGATGGAGCTCGAGGCCGCGCAGCTGATGGTGCTCTCGGCGGCCTGGCAATACGACAAGGGCCTGCCGTGCGGACCCGCCGCCAATGCCGCCAAATACCTGGCGGCTGAAGCCGGATTCAAGACCTGCGAAACCGCGGTGATGACGCTCGGCGGCTACGGCTACGCCAAGGAATATCACGTTGAGCGCTACATGCGGGAAATCCTGATCCCGCGCATCGCGCCGGTGAGCCCGCAGCTCATCCTTTGCTTCATCGCCGAAAAAGTGCTCGGATTGCCCAAGTCATACTGAGCTGGAACTCGATCGATCGAACGCAAGCCACGGGAGGGAATCATGAAATCGACGAAACGCGCGCGCGCCGACGGCCACAGCCGCCGCGCCTTCTTGGCGGCAGCCGCTGGGCTCGCCGGCATTCTGGGGACCGGCCGCGCGCCGGCGTTCGCGCAAACGGCGGCCAAGAAGCTGGTGTTCGCCCACATCAACCCGTCGCCGGAATCCGCCGCCGTGGCGTTCAGCTGGATGGCCGAGGAGGTCAACAAGCGCTCCAAGGGCGCCCTCGACATGCAGTTCTACGGCGCCACGCTCTTGAGCAAAGAGCTCGAAATCATGAACGCGGTCAAAGCCGGCAATATCGCCATCGGCGGCCCTGCCGGCGCGGCCGCGACCGTGTTCCCGGAAATGGGCGTGTTTCTCGTGCCCTATCTGGTGCGCAGCTACGACCAGGCCTATCGCATGTTCAACGGCGCCATCGGCGATCAGCTCGACGCGCAGTTCCAGCAGAAATACGGGCTGAAGGTGCTGTGCTTCTTCGACTACGGCTTCCGCCATTTCTGGAACAGCAAGCGGCCCATCGTCGAGCCCAAGGACCTGCGCGGCATGAAGATGCGCGTGCAGCAGGCCAAGGTGTTCGCCGACACCATCAACGGGCTGGGCGCCAACGCGGTGCCGATGGCATGGGGCGAGGTCATCCCGGCCGCGCAACAGGGAGTGATCGACGGCGCCGATCTGCCGATCGTCAATATCCTGGCGCTCAAGGCCTACGAGGTCTCGAAATACTGCTCGATGACGTTCCACAATTACGGGCCGACGGTGAATGTGATCAACCTCGGCATCTGGAACGGGTTGACCAAGGACGAGCAGAAGCTGCTGCTCGACGTCTCGCGCGAGGCGCAGGCGCGCATCCGCCATGACACCGAGTCGGTCGACAGCCTCGCCAAGGCCAAGGAGCTGCTCGAGCCCAAGGGCATGGCGGTCAATGCCGCCAATGTCGATGCCTTCCGCAAGGTCGCGGAGGAGAAGGTCTGGCCGGCATATCAGAAGCAATACAGCGAAATGTGGGAGCAGATCGTCAAGACTCAGGCGTGAACCCTTCCCGCTAGACGGCCTTTCGGTTCCCCTCCCCCCGCGAAGCGGTGGGGAGGGGTTAGGGGTGGGGGCGATGCAGATTCCGATCGTGTGTTTAGTCCCCCCACCCCGGCGCGCACCGAAGCTGCGCGCCGACCCTCCCCACCAATGGGGGGAGGGTAGAGGCCGAGAACGCGGCGGGGGTGGCGATCAACATGCATGCTGAAGCAACACGAAGCCGCAGGGCTTCACCCCTCATGGCCCGCGCGCGGCAGCTCCTCGCATTTCTGCCCAAGGCGCTGCTCGCCGGTCTGCTCATTCTCGCCATTCTCGACATGCTCGCCGGCGTGCTGCTGCGCTACGTCGTCGTCGCCGTCACCGAATATTTCGATCTGCCCGGCGTGAATTTCTTCTGGGTCGAGGAGGTCGGCGAGTTCACGCTCGCCTGGCTCACCCTCGTCGGCGGCGCGATCGCGCTCCTGGAGCGGACCCATTTCGAGCTGGCCGTCCTCGTGCACCGGCTGCCGGAGCGCATCCGAGGGCTGGTCGACCGCGTCAATCATGTGCTGATCGCCGCCTTCGGGCTGCTGGCCGCGATCTACGGCTGGAAGCTCGCCGCCCTCAATTCCGTGCTGCTCTCGCCCGCGCTCGAGATCAATCTCGGCTGGCTCTATCTGTCGGCGGCGGGCGGCGGCGCGCTGATCGCGATCTATGCCGCGGGAATTGCGCTCGGCCTGATCGAGCGCAAGCCCGCCGCGATCGAGGCCCCGTGAATGCTGCTGGCCGCGACCGCAATCGTGTTCGTCGCCTTCGTCGCGCTCTCGATGCCGATCGTGTTCGCGCTCGGCATCGCCGGCGTCGTCGGACTGGCGCTCGGCGGCTTCCCGCTGCAGATGCTGCCCTCGAGCCTCGTCGCCGGATCGCAGAACTGGGTGCTGCTCGCGATCCCCTCGTTCGTGTTCGCCGGCACGCTGATGGAGCGCTGCGGCATGTCGCATGCGCTGGTCGATCTCGCGCGCGCGCTGGTCGGCTGGCTGCGCGGCGGGCTCGGCATGTCGGTGATCGTGGTGTCATATTTCTTTTCCGATATCTGCGGCTCGAAGATGGCCGAGGTCTCCGCACTCGGCTCCACCCTGATCCCCTCGCTCAAGCGCGCCGGCTACCGGCCCGAGGACGGCGCCTCGCTGATCTCCTCGGGCACCGCCATGGGCATGCTGGTGCCCCCGGCGATCTTCATGATCGTCATCGGCGACGTCACCAATACCTCGGTGGTGGCGCTCTTCCTCGCCGGTTTCATTCCGGCGGCGACGGTCGGGCTTTGCCTGTGCATCCTGGTATTCATCCAGGCCCACATCCTGGGCTGGCCGCGCGACACGCGGCCGAGCTGGCGGTTCCTGCTCAAGGCGGCCCGCGAGGCCGCGGTGCCCATGGTGGTGCCGGTCGTGATCCTCGGTGGCTTCTATTTCGGGGTCTTCACCGCGACCGAGGCGGGCGCGATCGTGGCCGCCTATGCGTTTCTTGCCGCGATCTTCTACTATCGCAATGTCACGCTACGCGAGATGTTCTTCATCGCCTACGAGAGCGCGCTGCTCACCGCCGCCGTGGTGTTCCTGCTCGCGGTGGCGACGATCTTCCAATACCTGATGGGCGTCACCGAAGTGCCGGCGCTGCTCGCAAAGGTGCTGGCGCCGCTCGGCGCCGCGCACTGGCTGTTCCTGCTCGGGACCGCGCTGATGACCATGGTGTTCGGCATGGTGCTCGAGGGTCTGCCGGCCGCGGTGGTGCTGATCCCGGTGGTGTTTCCGATCGCCAAGGAATTGGGGATTCACCCGATCCATTTCGATATCGTGCAGACCGCCGCGGTGGGCATCGGCCTGTTCCTGCCGCCGATGGGGGTCGGCCTGCTAATGGCGTTGAGGTTCGCGCAGGTGTCGGTCGGCCGGCACGCGCGAACCTATTGGCCGTACCTGATCGCGCTGCTGATCGGGCTGATGCTGATCATCTGCATTCCGGAGCTGAGCCTGTTCTTGCCGCGCAGCGCCGGCATGATTCGGTGAGCTTGGGAACATCGAGCCATGTGCTAGGATTTGTATCGAACTAGTCATGCCGGGGCCCGAGCGAAGCGAGGGAGCCTGGGATCCATGGCCACGGTCAATGGGGGCCTGCTCGCGGTGTTCGTGGGTTCCGGGTTCGCGCCTGCAGCGCGCCTCGGAACGACACCATGAGGAACGTCACAAGGAGAGAAATCATGCGTTGGAGGACGCTTACTGCACTCTGGCTTGCCGCCTTCGCGGCCATCGCGCTCCCGGCGCGGGCCGCCGATGCCCCCGCCGAGATCAAGCTCGGCACGCTCTATGCCTCCTCGGGCCGCTTCGCCAGCATCTCGATGCCGGTGCATTACGGGCTCAAACTGTGGATCGAGCAGAAGAACGCCGAGGGCGGCGTCTTCGTCAAAGCTTTCAATAAAAAGATCCCGCTCAAGCTCGTCGCCTACGACGACCAGAGCAATACGGCGACCGCCGCGACGCTCTACAACCAGCTCATCACCCAGGACCAGGTCGACATCCTCATCGCCGATTCCGGCTCGGTGCTGACCTCGGTCGCGGTGCCGATCGCGCGCGACCACAAGATGCTGCTGATCGACCAGACCGGCACCGGCGCCGCGTTCTTCACTCCCGACAATCCCTACATCGTGCTGATGTCGGATCCGGTTTCGAGCATCTGGCCCAAGCCGCTCGCGGATTTTCTCACCCACGACGGCCCCGGCATGGGCATCAAGCGCGTTGCCATGCTCTATGCCACCAACGACTTCACCGGCACCCAGGCCAATGCGGTGCGAAAATTCGTCACCGAGGCGAATGCCGGCGTCGAGCTCGTGCTCGACCAGGGCGTGCCGACCGAGACGTCGAACTACACCGTGCTGCTCAACAACATCCGCGCGTCGAAGCCCGATGCCGTGGTGCATCTCGGCTATGCGCCCAACGACATCGCGTTCCTGCGCAATCTTCAGGACAGCGGCCAGAAATTCAAGTTCCTGTTCTGCATCTATCCCGGGCTCGAGACCGAGCTGTTGGAGAAGAACGTCGGCGCCAAGGGGCTCGACCACGTCTTCACCTACGTGCCCTCCTCCGAGATCGCCTACCAGACCAACTTCGGCATGCCGCTCAAGGACTACAAGGAAGCCTGGCACAAGAAGTACGGCGACACCCACGTCGAGTTCGGCTTCAACTCGGTCGCCGGCTACACCACCGGGCTGGTGCTGGAAAAAGCCCTGTCCGTGACCGAGAGCCTCGATCAGCTCGCCTTGCGCAAGGCGATCTTCAGCCTGTCGGGCCAGCTCAAAACCCTCGACGGCAATTTCGAGCTCGACCCGACCGGCGCCCAGATCGGCGAGATCACCCCGCTCGGCCAGCTCGTCAACGAGGGCGGCCACGTGAAATTCGTCACCGTGTGGCCGCACGACGTCGCGACCGGCAAGCCGGCGTTCTGAGCGTTTCTCGTCATCCCGGGGGCCGAGCGGAGCGAGGCAGCCCGGGATCCATGCACACTGTCCATGGATAATTCGCGAAATCGGTGTTCATGGATCGTAAGTCTGACCCGCCTCGATTATGAGGTCTTTGGGGCGGGGCGTTGCGAGTTCATGGGAGGTCTTTAGCGACCGTCGGAATCTCGGCCCCCGCCTCATTGGACAGAGGGGC
>Ga0153941_1000072_pt1 | contig 57676 bp, 46 predicted proteins | sample TSNJ025MetaG_FD_104733 | JGI IMG/M metagenome (GOLD analysis project Ga0153941, IMG submission 104733) | Attine ant fungus gardens microbial communities from New Jersey, USA - TSNJ025 MetaG | ecosystem: Host-associated > Fungi > Mycelium > Unclassified | place: USA: New Jersey, Brendan T. Byrne...
CACCGCCGGCGACGGCGACCGGGCCAGCGCAGCGCTCGATCACTACCTCTCGCGGATCGGTGACAGTCTCAACTTCTCGAACGACAGCCACAACGGCTCAAAACTCAGAGCAATCCTCGGGGTCTATGAGTAAGGCAGGACCGGAACAGGGCTAGATCGAACGGGAGAAAGATGACGAGGTTCGCCAGTGATCTGAGAGCCCGGAGTTTCCTCCGGGCTCTCTGGTATCAGATCGTCTGATTATAGGCCCCGACTTCCGGGTTTTCCCTCAGAACGGTATCAACTGCCTTGAACATCTCGCGCATGCGCGCTTCCGATACAGGGCTTTCAACCACGACGACGAGTTCGGGTTTGTTGGAAGAGGCACGAACCAGCCCCCATGTGCCATCTGCCGCAGTGACGCGGATGCCATTGACTGTCACGACATTGTCAATTGGTGCTCCGGCGAGCTTTTCGCCACTTTCCTTCATTTCGCTGAGGCGCTTAACAACCCGTTCGACGACCTGGTATTTGACCTCGTCATCGCAATGGGGGGCCATGGTGGGTGTGCCCCAGGTTTTGGGTAGGTCGCCATAGAGATCGGCCATGGACTTGTCGGGATTGCGGTCAAGCATGTCGCAGACGGCGAGTGCGGTCACGATGCCGTCGTCGTAGCCGCGACCGACAGGCTTGTTGAAGAAGAAGTGTCCTGATTTCTCGAAGCCCGCGAGGGCATTCAGTTCATTGACGCGGCGTTTGATATAGGAATGGCCGGTTTTCCAATAATCAGCCTTGACGCCCTGTGCCTTCAGAACCGGATCGGTAACGAACAGGCCGGTAGATTTGACATCGACCACGAAGGTGGAGTTGGGATGCAGTTTCGACAGATCGCGGGCCAGCATCACGCCGATCTTGTCCGCAAAAATTTCCTCGCCGTTATTGTCCACCACACCGCAGCGATCCCCATCACCGTCGAATCCAAGTCCGACATCGGCACCTGTTTCACGGACTTTGTCCGCGATGGCATGCAACATCTTCATGTCTTCGGGATTTGGGTTGTAACGCGGGAAAGTGTAGTCGAGCTCGACATCCAGCGGAATAACTTCGCAGCCGATCTGCTCCAGGACCTGAGGTGCGAAGGCGCCCGCCGTTCCATTGCCGCAGGCCGCAACAACCTTCAGCTTGCGTTTCAGCTTCGGCCTGTTGGTCAGGTCGCTAATATAAACATCGCGGAAGTTGCTGACGTATTCGTATGATCCACCCTCGCGTTCGATGAAGGCTGCATTCAGCACGATATCACGCAGACGGCCCATTTCATCCGGCCCGAAGGTAAGAGGACGTGCGGCGCCCATCTTCACACCTGTCCAGCCGTTGTCGTTATGCGAGGCGGTGACCATGGCGACACAGGGGCAGTCGAGTTCAAACTGACCGAAGTAAGCTACTGGAGACAGGGCGAGGCCGACATCCTTTACACGCAGGCCCGCAGCCATCATACCGGTGATCAGAGCGTATTTGATTGAGGAGGAATAGCCCCGAAAATCGTGGCCGGTGACAATGTCGGGGCGAACGCCCATTTCATGGACGAGTGTGCCGATACCCATCCCGAGGGCCTGAATGCCCATCAGGTTGATTTCCTTTTCGAACAACCAGCGTGCATCGTATTCACGAAAGCCGGTTGGCTTTACCAAAGGAATGGTTTCGAATTCGTAGGTGTTGGGCCGTAGCGAGGAATGGGGTTTGGGAAGCATGTGATTTTCGCTCGTCAAAGGGCTGGAGACATCAGGCCCATGCTATTGGAACTGCGGAAAAGAGCAAGCTTCTCCGGCAGGGTGGTCGAAAACAGCCCGGCAAACTTCCGCCGATGGCGGAAACATAGCCCAGCTGTAATCGCTCCCATAAGAATGAAAGGGGTTTAACGGCAGATGAACAGATAGCAATTCAACAATCAGTATCCACCATCCGCAAGGATAAGTCGTGGGATCATCGAGTTGAGCTTAACGTGTTCCGAACATCCGGTCTCCGGCGTCGCCAAGTCCCGGAACGATGTAACCGTGGTCGTTGAGATGGCTGTCTATGGCTGTGGTCCAGATCGTGACATCAGGGTGAGCCTGCCTTAGCACCTCTATGCCTTCGGGAGCTGCAAGCAGGCAGACGAAGCGCAGGTCCTTGGCACCGCGTCTTTTGAGGTGGTCAATCGCAGCAACGGCGGAGTTGCCGGTTGCCAGCATCGGATCAAGAACCAGCACCAGCCTGTCTCCGAGGTCGGACGGGGCCTTGAAGTAATACTCCACCGCCTGCAGCGTTTCAGGATCGCGGTAAAGGCCGATATGGGCAACGCGAGCCGAGGGCAGGAGGGTCAGCATCCCGTCGAGGAAGGCGACTCCGGCGCGCAGGATCGGGGCGAGAACAAGTTTCTTCCCCGCGATCTTTGGGGCTTTCATTTTCGTGAGCGGCGTTTCGATTTCAACCTGTTCGAGCGGGAGGTCGCGGGTTACCTCGTAACACAGCAACATTCCTATCTCATTAACAAGTTGACGGAAACTCTTTGTCGAACGCTCCTTGTCGCGCATCAATGTGAGTTTGTGCTGCACAAGTGGATGATCGACGACAACGACGCCTGACATAGCCTTTTCCCCTCTTTGGATGACGCGGCGACTTTAGCGCGATTTTCAGCGAGCGAAACTCTCTTTTTGCGGATATCTGTGTGTGACCGCATCAAAAAGCTTAAACGCGAGTCTTTACTGCGACGCTAAGACCATATGCAGAAACAGCTGCTTGATTGTATGATGGTAGCGTTGATCATTTGTATGATGATAACGTTAATCAAATTCTTCTTCACGAATAAGGAGTTCCTGCATATGGCGAACAAGACCTTCACGATAGTGACGGAAGCAATTCACGATGTAGGGCTGGAGCCGCTGCGGAATACTCCCGGTTTCGACGTCCACATCGTCAAGAATTATGAAGACAGTGAACTGCTGGCAAAAGCCGATGCGATTCTCACCAGGCTCTATCCCTTCACCGAGGCCGATCTTGCCCGGGCGCCGAATCTCAAGTTCTTCAGCAAACACGGGGTCGGCGTGAGCCATCTGCCGCTGGAGGCGGTGAAGAAGCGGGGCATCACGGTTGCCGTCGTGGGCGACCTGAATTCAAGAGCAGTGGCCGAGACGATCTTTTCGATGATCATCGCCAATGCCAAGAACACCATCGCCATCGATCGCGCCATGCGTGACGATGATTATGCTATCCGCAGCCGCCACACGACACGCGAACTTGGCGGGAAGACGATTCTTTTACTCGGCCTTGGCAGGATTGGCAGCCGCGTTGCCAGGTACTGCAATGCCTTCGACATGAAAGTTCTCGGCTACGACCCGGTTTTGAAGCCGGCGGAAATTGAAGCGCTTGGATGCAGGCCCATAACGGACTGGCGTTCGGTTCTGGGAGAGCTGGATTACATTTCCTTCCAGGTGCCGCTGTTGCCGGAAACCACCAACATGTTCGGACCGAAAGAGATTGCCGCACTGAAGAAGGATGCCGTGCTGATCAACTGCGCTCGCGGCGGCATCGTCGATGAACATGCCCTTGCCGAGGCTATTGTTTCCGGAGCGATCCGTGGTGCCGGTATCGACGCCACTGTGGATGAGCCAGTTTATTCGGACCATCCGCTTCTGTCGCCGAAGACATATGGAAAAATCGTTCTCAGCCCGCACCTTGCCGCGCTCAGTCTAGAATGCAGCCTGAACATGGCCAGGGTCTCGGCCCAGAACGTCATCGATTTCTTTAATGGAAACCTAAATCCGGAGCTTATTTACAAGCTGTAGAATTGTATCTCTTCAAGAGAGAGGTCCGGGGGATCGGACTTCTCTCTATCATTCGTTGACGACCAGTTTGGTTGCCTTGAGGTCGAAAGCCGCCGCAAACAAGGCGCGCGTGTAATCTGTCTGCGGATTATCGAAAATTTCCTTCGTTGATCCTTGTTCAACGATCACCCCGTTGCGCATGACAACAATACGATTTGACAGGGCTCGCACGACCTTCAGGTCATGACTGATGAACATGTAGGTCAGTTTGTGCTTGCGCTGCAATTCGCGCAACAATTCGATGATCTGCGCCTGGACGGACATGTCGAGAGCCGAAGTCGGCTCGTCAAGCATCACGAATTGCGGTTCGAGAGCCATGGCGCGTGCGATGGCAATGCGTTGACGTTGGCCACCTGAGAACTCATGCGGATAGCGATCCATGGCGGAGGGGTCTATGCCGACATCAAACAGCGCCCGGGCAACCACATCGCGCCGCGCCTCATAGGATAAACCCTTTTGTTGCACCTCCAGCCCCTCGGCGACGATTTCGGCAATCGACATGCGGGGAGACAAAGAGCCGTAAGGATCCTGGAATACCACTTGAAGGTCTTTGCGCAGGGGCCTGATTCTGTTTGCCCCAAGACCATCTATACGGTTACCGAGAAAGGCCACTGGCCCGTTGGAAGAAATAAGGCGAAGAATCGCAAGGCCGAGCGTTGTCTTTCCGGAACCTGATTCGCCGACGACACCCAGCGTTTCACCTTCCCTGATCTTGATGGAGACGTCATCGACCGCTTTGACGTGGCCGACTGTTCGGCGCCAGAATCCGCGCTTGATGGGAAACCAGACCTTTATCGGTCCGACATCGATCACGGTGCGCGCTTCGGGAGTAACAGGATTGGCAGAGCCTTTCGGCTCGGCGGCCAGAAGACGGTGGGTATACTCATGCTGCGGAGCGGCGAAGACCTCTGCCACAGGCCCTTCCTCTACAATCTTGCCCTTCAGCATGACGCAGACGCGATCGGCAATTTTCCTGACCGTGCCGAGATCATGAGTGATGAACAGCATCGACATGTTCAGCCGCTGCTTCATTTCCGCAAGCAATTCCAGAATCTGGGCTTGGATCGTGACATCAAGAGCTGTGGTAGGTTCGTCCGCGATCAGAAGCTCCGGTTCGTTGGCGAGCGCCATCGCAATCATAACGCGCTGACGTTGACCACCTGAAAGTTGATGGGGAAAAGCGTCCAGTCGGCTTTCCGCATTGCGAAGGCCGACGAGCTCCAACAGCTCAAGTGTGCGGGTTCGCGCCTGTCTGCTGCCGAGGCCACGGTGGGTTTGAAGAATCTCGCCGATCTGCTGCTCAATCGTATGCAGCGGATTAAGCGAGGTCATTGGTTCCTGAAACACCATCGTGATGTCATTGCCGCGTACCTTGCGCAACGCATCTTCGGAGCTGGCGAGAAGATTCTTTTCCTTGAAAAGAATCTCACCTGACGGATGGCTGGCGGCTGGATAAGGCAGGAGCTTTACTACCGAGAGAGCCGAAACTGACTTCCCGGAACCGGATTCACCCACCAGAGCCAAAGTTTCGCCCGGCTTGATGTCGAAGGAAATTTTATCGACAGCAAGGCTTTCCTTGCCATCCTGACGAAAGGCCACCGACAGGTTCCTGACGGAGAGGAGGGGCGCGGTCATAGAAAAGTCTTTCGCGGATCGAACGCGTCGCGCACTGCCTCGCCGATGAAGATCAGCAGGCTGAGCATTGTTGCAATAGTGAGAAACCCTGAAATTCCGAGCCAGGGAGCCTGGAGATTGGCCTTGCCCTGGGCGAGGATTTCTCCAAGCGAAGGTGAACCGGGTGGCAGTCCGAAACCCAGGAAGTCAAGGGATGTCAGGGTTGAAATGGCTCCATTGAGAATGAAAGGCATGAAAGTGAGCGTTGCGACCATGGCGTTCGGCAGAAGATGCCTGAACATGATCGTACGATCTTTCAGCCCAAGCGCTCTGGCTGCCCTGACATATTCGAAGTTGCGTCCGCGCAGGAACTCGGCACGCACGACGCCCACCAGCGCCACCCATGAGAATAGAAGCAGGATGCCAAGCAGAACAAGGAAACCGGGAGTTATGAATGACGATACGATGATCAGCAGATAAAGCGAAGGTATCGCCGTCCATATTTCGATGATTCTCTGGAAGAGAAGATCGACCCAACCGCCAAAATAGCCCTGCACGGCACCCGCTGCGATGCCGATGATGGAGGAAAGTGTTGTCAGAATGAGGCCGAACAGAATGGACAGGCGAAAACCGTAAATCAACCTGGCGACAAGGTCCCGGCCCTGATCGTCGGTACCGAGCCAGTTCCACTCTATATCCCGACAGGTTTTGCCACCGTAGCGCTCCGCTATGGACCGGCATTGGTCGTCCTTCAAAGTCCATGTCGGCGGAGCCGGTGCGGGGACTGGCAGGTCGAGATTATGGGTGCTGTAGGAAAAGCGGATCGGCGGCCAGATCATCCAGCCATTGGCTTCGATTTCGTCGGAGATGACACGATCGCGATAATCGGTCTGGGCGAGAAAGCCTCCAAATTTTTCTTCCGGGTAGTCGACAAGAACCGGAAACAATATCTCGCCCTTGTAAGAGGCGATGATCGGGCGATCATTGGCAATGAACTCCGCGAACAGGCTCGCGATGAACAGAAACGCAAATATCCATAACGACCAGTAGCCGCGTTTGTTGGCGCGAAAATTGTTCCAGCGCCTGCTGTTGATAGGGCTTATCCTCACCAGCCCGGACCGTGGAAGCGGTGGTGCCGATGGAGAGGGAGGGGAGGCGATTTCCATATCTGAGGCTCTGGCGCTCATGTCAGACCCGCCTGCTTTCGAAATCGATCCTCGGATCGACCCATGTGTATGTGAGGTCGGAAATCAGATTGGCGACGAGGCCGATCAGGGAAAAGATATAGAGATTGGCGAAGACCACCGGATAATCCCGGTTGATGATGGATTCAAAAGACAGCAGACCGAGCCCGTCGAGTGAGAAGATCATCTCGATCAACAGCGAACCGGTAAAGAAGGCGGAAACGAAGGTCGATGTGAAACCTGCGATGACGATCAGCATGGCATTGCGGAATACGTGGCCATAAAGCACCTGATTCTGGCTCAGGCCTTTCATGCGTGCGGTCAGCACATATTGTTTGCGGATTTCATCCAGGAAGGAGTTTTTGGTCAAAAGCGTCAGGGTTGCGAATGCGGAAAGCGACATTGCCGTCAGTGGCAGCGCGAGGTGGTGAAAGTAGTCGATGATCTTGCCGAAAAGCGACAGGTCCGCCCAGTTCTCCGACGTTAATCCGCGTAATGGAAATATCTGCCAGAAAGACCCACCGGCAAATAGAACCATACCGAAGATAGCCACCATGAAGCCTGGAACCGCATAGGCAATAATGACCACCATCGAGGTCCAGGTATCAAAGCTCGATCCGTCCTTGACGGCCTTGCGGATGCCGAGCGGTATCGAGATGAGATAGGACAGCAGTGTCATCCAGATACCGAGGGATATCGAAATCGGCAGCTTCTCACGGATCAGGGAAACAACGCTGATATCGCGGAAATAGCTTTTGCCGAAATCGAAGCGGAGATAATCGGTCAGCATTTTCCAGAAGCGTTCCGGGGCGGACTTGTCGAAACCGAACTGCTTTTCAAGCTGCTTGATGAATTGCGGGTCCAGCCCCTGCGCGCCGCGGTAGGTGGAACCCGAATCTCCGCCGGTTGCAGATGCTCCACCGCCGAGATCTCCGCCACCGCCTGATATCCTCGACGTCGCGCCAAGATTTTGCCCCTGTAACTGTGCGATGACCCGCTCGACCGGCCCGCCCGGAGCGAATTGGATGATTGTGAACGACACCAGCAGAATGCCGAAGATCGTGACAGCCATCAGTATGAGGCGGCGAAGAACATAGGAAAGCATCAAAAGAGCCGTTGCATGTCGGGGCGGCGTCGTGCCGTGTCAGATACGTTTACGCATAAAGCCTTAACGGATTGTTTACCGTGTTGAAGTGGTGCGTTTCTTCCGAAACGGAAGATGCTTCCTGAAAACCTGATATTCTATGCTGCCGCATCAGCTTTGAGTTATGTTCTGCCGATCTTTCTGGCTTTTTCAGGGTCATACCACCATGTCCATGGCGCACCGGTCGCGAAACGAGGGAGCGTTTCCGGGCGGTGATACATATCCCAATAGGCTATCCAGCTCGTTCCCTGGTACCACATGGGCACCCAGTACTGCTCGGCGCGCAGGATTCTGTCGAGGGCGCGACAGGCGACGTTGAGTTCAGCCCGGCTCGTGGCGTTGACGACATGCTCTATCATGGCATCGGCGGCAGTGTTGGCGATGCCGCCATAATTAAGCGAACCTGGCGTCGTCGCCGCTTTTGATCCGAAAATAAGACGTAAGGCATCGCCGGGTGTCGTCGAACCGGACATGCTGGAACTTACGATATCGAAATCGAAATTCGAGGTTCGCTGCTGATATTGCGCTGCATCGATGATTCTGGATTGGGCATTGATGCCAAGGCGCCGCAGATTGGCCTGGAATGGCTCGGTATGGGGTTGCAGGGCTGACGAAAAATCAAGGAAATCTATTTCGAACGGCTTGCCATTCGGCAATTTGAGAATTGCACCTTCTCGTTTGCAACCGGCCTCCATCAACAACTGATTGGCCCGTCTCAGCAGGTTACGGTCCTGTCCCGATCCGTCCGATACGGGTGGCAGAAACGCTTCCCCGAACACCTGCTCCGGCAGGGAAGAGCGGAATGGCTCCAGCAGAGAAAGTTCCTCTGGGTCTGGAACGCCGACGGCCTTCATGTCGGAATTCTCGAAATAAGACGTGGTACGTTTGAAGGACGAGTACATGATATTGGCATTGGTCCATTCGAAATCGAATGCCAGCCCGATGGCTTCGCGGATGCGACGATCCTTGAATTTGTCGCGTCTCAGATTGAACCGCCACCCCTGCGCGCTTACCGGCGTTTCGGTCTCTATGCTTTCGCGCCGAACCCTGCCATCACGCATAGCGGGAAAATCATATCCGGTTGCCCATATCCGCGATGTGAATTCCTGATGGAATGTCAGAATGCCGCTCTTGAACGCTTCGAAGGCAACCTGCCTGTCACGGAAATATTCATAGCGAATGTGGTCGAAGTTGTTCTGGCCGATATTGACGGGCAGGTCCTTGCCCCAATAATCGGCAACCCGCTCGAACTCGATATAGCGGCCCTGTTCGAAGCGCGAGACCTTATAGGCGCTTGATCCCAGGGGAGCTTCCATCGTCGAGGCTTCGAAATCCTTGTCCTGCCAGTATTTCCTGGAGAAGATGGGTAGCGAGACAATATTCAGATGCGCATCACGGGCACGGGAAGGCAAAAAAGTAACTTTGGCTATGTAGGGTTCTTCGGCCTCAACGCTGGCAAGGTCTCTCAACGACATCATAAAGATCGGATGACCCTTGTCTTTCAGGGTCAGAAGTGAAAACGCCACGTCTTCCGCCGTAAGTTTCGAGCCGTCATGGAAACGGGCTTCCGGTCGCAGCATGAACCGGTAAGTCAGTTTGTCCGCCGAGACCCGGACAGATTCGGCGACAAGGCCATAATAAGTGTCGGGCTCATCCAGCGATTGCTGCATAAGGTTGTCGAAGGTCATCGACATACCCGCGGCGCCTTGCCCCTTGAAGGTAAAGCTGTTGAGCGTATTGAAGGTGTCGAAGGCCTGATTGCCTCCGGTCTGGGTTATCTGGAAAGCGAGCCAGCCGCCTTTCGGGGCCTGTGGATTGACGTAACCGAAATTCTTGAAATCCGGCGGAAGTTTCAACTCGCCGAAGTTTGACAGGCCATGGACGGTGGTTTCGCCCGGTGCCGCCATAAGAGAAGCAGGCACCAGACCGGCAATGCCGGTTGCAGCGGTGCCGATAACGATATCTCGTCTTGAGAGCTTGATCACTGAGGAGCTCCGGTTTTGGCCGCCAGGGTCTTTTCATACCACCAGATCGTCGGAAAGGCGGATATTCCGTAAGTCGGCATTCTTTCGGGGTGGCCAAACCGGTTCCAGCGCGCGGTGCGGATAACACGCGATGTCCATTGTGGAACGACGTAGTTATTGGCCAGTAACACCCTGTCCAGCGCCCGTGTTGCGGCAACCAGCTCTTCTCGGTCTTTTGCGAAAACGACGTGATCGATCAGGGCGTCGACTGCGGGATTCCTGATGCCGGCAAGATTACGCGAACCAGGTATGCCGGCGGCCTGTGATCCCCAGAACTCACGCTGCTCATTGCCTGGTGAAACTGTCTGAGCCCAGCCATGGGCGGTTACAAGATCGAAATCAAAATCACGAAGACGGCGCTCATATTGTGCAGCGTCGACGGTGCGAACCGATACCGTGATACCGATTTTTTCCAGAGCCTGTTTGTACATCAGCGCATAACGCTCAAAACTGGGATCGCTGGTTAGAAATTCGACGTTAAACGGCTGGCCGGTTTTGACGTCGAAGAGCTGCCTGCCGCGCAGTTCATAGCCTGCCTGCTTCATCAGCTCCAATGCCTTGCGAAGGTTGTCGCGAACGGCCTCCGGGTTTCCATTGACCGGGTTCTTGAACGGTGTTGTGAAAACGCTGGCGGGTACCTTGTCCCGCACGGTTTCGAGAATGGCGAGTTCCCGGCCTTCCGGTAGCCCTGAAGATGCCAGCTCCGTGCCAAAAAAATAGGAATCAATCCGCTCGTAAAGACCGTAGAAAAGCGTTTTGTTTATTTCCTCGAAATCGAAAGCCAGATTGAAGGCCCACCGGACGCGCTCATCGGCAAATTTTTCGCGACGCAGATTAAAAACCGATGCCTGCATGGTACCTCTGGCGCGAACGGGGAATTCTTCCTTCACGATGCGACCGTCGCGGGTAGCCGGAAAATCATAGGCTGTTGCCCAGTTGCGCGCGATGTTCTCCTGACGGAAGTCAATACGATCCGCTTTGAATGCCTCGAGCAGCACGGTGGAATCGCGATAATACTCGTAGCGGATTTCATCGAAATTGTTCTGACCAATTTTAACCGGAATGTCTTTGCCCCAATAATCGGCAACGCGCTCATAAGCGGAGGAACGACCGGTTTCGAACCTTTTCAGACGATAGGGACCGGAGCCAAGTGGTGGTTCAAGGGTAGTTTGCGAAATATCCCGCTGCTTCCCATCCCGACTGGTTCCCTGCCACCAATGTTTGGGTAGAACAGGAAGTTGGCCGACGATAAACGGCAATTTACGGTTGCCCTTTTCAGAAAATGTGAATGTGATGTCGCGCGGCCCCGATACCCTGGCGCTACTGACATGCGCGTAATAAGTCGAATATATCGGGCTGTTGGTTTTCAGTGCCTCAAAGGAGAACACCACATCCTCCGGTGAGACGGGCTTGCCATCATGCCAGCGGGCGCCTTCACGCAGGCGGTATGTGACGGATGAAAAGTCATCAGGGTAGCGAACGGCCTCGGCCAGCAATCCATAATAGGAGTTGGTCTCGTCCTGGGATTCCGTCATCAGGGTATCATAGATGAGACCGATACCGCCTGCTACCTGACCTTTGATTCCGTCTACGACCATATTGAAACTGTCAAAGGTCCCCTGCACTCCCAACCGCACGACGCCACCTTTGGGAGCCTGCGGATTGACATAATCAAAATGCTTGAACCCCTCCGGGAGTTGCGGCTCGCCGATCAATGCAAGGCCATGTCGCCATTGTTCGGATTGGGCAGGCGAGGGTGTAACGGTGAAGCATGCGCAGAAAATTAACAGGCAGAAGGCGAGGGTAGGGCGAAGCACGCTGTTTCTCCGAAGGAGTGACTGTGAGGGATATGTATCCGGTTTCCCAAACAAGCAAACCCCATACTTGAAAAGCCAGGCTGGAGTATCACTACGCCAGAAACAGAAAAGGCCGGAAACAACGTCCGGCCTCGTTCCAGATATCAACGGTTGGTTATCCGTCAAGGAGCCTTGGGAAAGTCGACAGGCGAATCGGAAAGGGTGCGCAGGTAGGCAAGGATATCGGCGCGTTCCTTGGCGCTCGGGACGCCGACAAAGGCCATCTTGGTGCCTTTGAGGAACTTCTGCGGGCTGGTGATCATGTGATCGATATCCTCAAAGGTCCACGCGCTGGTCCTTTCCTTCATGGCAGCCGAATAGGCAAAACCTTCATGGGAAGCGGGCATGCGGTCGACGATACCCCACAGATTGGGCCCGACAGCATTCTTGCCGCCCTTGTCGAAGGTGTGGCAAGCGGCGCATTTCTTGGCTGCAACCTTACCCCTTTCAGGGTCGGCCTGGGCCAGCAGTACCGGCAATGGCACGTCGGCAGCCGCTGCCGCTGCGGGAGCAGCGCTCTCGGCCTGGCCGGCTGCAACAGGCAGGTCGTAGCCGGGAATCAGCGGTTTCGCCGTGGTAAAAATATACTGGCCAGTCAGATGGATGAGCACCACCACAAGAAGACAGCCAAACAGAGCGCCAAGGAATTTGTTGAGCTCTAAACTCATGATGCGGGCTCTCCCTCAAAACTCTCCACCGGCAAGGCGGCTTTTTCCCGACTTACGGCGATATGGCGAACCTTGTCAGTGACGATAACATGAACCGTACGGTTCGGTTGATTAGCCGTTCCGCACAAACTTGACAATGCTTAATGCGGCATTTTGCCATCCTCGTCCTATTAATCTTACGTCGGAAACAATTCCGTCCCGACTGGAGGGTGAGCGAGGGGCTGTAGTCATTGCTTCATGACAACATGGCACTTTCCTGTTAAGGCACATGCGCTCTTATAAGGCTCTTCGTTCATCCATAATCAGCGTTGAAACCATGACGAAACCGCTTGTTCTCATCCCCGCCCGACTTGCCGCAACGCGGTTGCCGGACAAGCCGCTGGCCGATATCTGCGGCGAGCCCATGATCGTCCACGTCTGGAGGCGGGCCTGTGAGGCGGGAATAGGCCCGGTTGCGGTCGCAACCGATGCGCCTGAAATCATCGAAGCTGTCAGGCGGGCTGGCGGTGATGCCGTTTTAACACGTGCGGATCATGCGTCCGGGTCGGACCGGATTTTCGAGGCATTGCAGAAACTCGACCCGTCCGTGACATACGACACCGTGGTCAATGTCCAGGGCGATCTGCCAACCGTGGATCCTAAAGCCATCGCTATTTCATTGATGCCATTGCAGAACATGGATGTCGCGATTTCTACCCTTGTTGCGGAAATCCGCATCGAGGAAGAACGCACCAATCCCAATGTGGTCAAAATGGTGGGCTCCGAAGTCGCTCCCGGCCATTTCCGCGCGCTCTATTTTACACGCGCCGCGGCTCCTTATGGCGACGGACCGCTTTACCATCATATCGGCCTTTACGCTTATCGCCGCTCGGCGCTGGAACGGTTTGTTGCCATGCAGCCGTCGCCGCTTGAAAGGCGTGAGAAACTCGAACAGCTCCGGGCGCTTGAGGCAGGTATGAGAATCGATGCCGTGGTGGTTGACGATGTGCCCTTGGGGGTAGATACGCCTCATGATCTTGAACGCGCCCGCCAGATGATAGCCGCCCGTTCCTGATGCGCGGACACAAAGACCTGAAAGTCGGAGAAAAATGAGCAAACCGAAAATATCGTTTCAGGGAGAGCCTGGAGCCAATTCCCACAGCGCCTGCCAGCAGGTTTACCCTGATTGGGAGGCCGTGCCGTGTCCGACTTTTGAGGATGCTTTCGCTGCTCTTTCAGAGGGAGATGTCGAACTGGCGATGATCCCTATCGAGAATTCCATTGCCGGGCGGGTCGCGGACATCCATCATCTGCTGCCGACCTCGGGGATGCAGATCATCGGTGAGCATTTCCTGCCGATCCATTTTCATCTGATGGCGTTGCCGGAAGCCGATCTGTCGACCATTCGCAGCGTTCACAGCCATATCCATGCGCTTGGCCAATGCCGCAAGATCATTCGCAAGCTCGGCTTCAAGGCGGTGATCGCCGGTGATACCGCAGGGGCGGCACGAGAAATCGCCGATGCGAAGGACCTGAGCCGGGCATCCCTGTCTCCGAAGCTTGCAGCCTCGTTATATGGCTTGAAAATTCTCGCTGAGAATGTTGAGGATGAGGCTCACAACACCACCCGCTTTGTGATCCTTTCCAAAACCCAGCAATGGGCTCCGGCAGGCAACGGCCCGACGGTGACCAGTTTTGTCTTCCGGGTGCGCAACATCCCGGCCGCCCTCTACAAGGCGCTCGGCGGTTTTGCGACCAACGGCATCAACATGACCAAGCTTGAAAGCTACATGGTCGAAGGGCAGTTTGCCGCCACCCAGTTCTATGCCGAGGTCGATGGCCACCCCGACGATCCGGAACTGAAACGCGCACTGGATGAGTTGGCTTATTTCTCCAAGGAACTGCGTGTGCTGGGAGTTTACCCGGCGCATTCGTTCCGGGACAATGTCCGTGTCCCGGCGGAGTGATTTGATACTATTTTCAAAGTGCTAGTTTTTCGCGCATGAAAAAACGCCTCGGGCCGGGAAACCGGCTTCGGGGCAGTATGAGAGCATCTGGACAACGCCAGTAGGGAGGCGGCAAACTGGTGCCGGATTCTTCAGCCAGGAGGAAAAGCCTCTTGATAAAAGCGCTTATGGTCGATGCAGATGGTGTGCTGGTTGGTGGTCGCCCAAGAGACGGACGGCACTGGGCAACCGACATCGAGGCTGACCTCGGTTTGAAGCTTACCGATGTACAGGCGGAATTTTTTGTTCCGCATTGGAAGAAGATTGTTTTAGGGCAGGCTGATGTCATGGCATGCCTCCGCCCCGCGCTTGGGACGCTGGCCCCGGATATTAGTGCCGAGACATTCCTCGCCTACTGGCTGGAAAATGATTCCAGGGTCGACGCGGTGCTGTTGGGTGATCTTGACCGCCTGAGAGAAGAGGGGATGAAAATCTTCCTCTGCACCAATCAGGAGCATTTGCGGGCTGACTATCTCTTGAGCGAGCGCGGACTGAAACGGCATATCGACGGCATTTTTTACTCAGCCGCGATGGGGTTGAAAAAGCCGGATGTCGCGTTTTTCAAAGACAGCGCAAACCGGTCCGGCTTTGCGCCGGATGAGATTGTGTTGATTGATGACTCCCCGGCGAATGTCAGCGCCGCCAAGCAGGCGGGCTGGAATGGAATCCATTGGACGGGGGAGCGATCGCTGGCCGATGAACTTGCGGGAATGCGCATATAATTGAGGTCGAATAATCACGTCGCCGTGTGGTCGTCGCATCTCGCAGCCACTGCTTTTCAATTATGCAACCGTCCAGCTATCTTCAGTTTCTAAGCGTCCACCACCCAAATCTTGCGCCTTCAACGGCTCACCAGACCACCCCTGCGTCGATGCAAGGGGTTAACAGCCGGTCCTCAAACGCCTACTATATCCAAAGACAACCCATGTCCAAGCAGGATCAAGGCTCGCGCCATGCCAGCCCAGGCGGCACAGATATTTGAATATGACGTTGATGTCGTTGCTGGCGATATTGATGAGATGGATCACGTTAATAATGCAGTTTACCTGAACTGGGTGCAGGAGGCAGTGCTGAGGCACTGGCGCTCCATTGCCCCGAAGGAAGCCGTCAACTCCCATGTCTGGGTCGCCCTGAAACATGAAATTCGCTACATCCACCCGGCTTTTCTGAACGATCATGTCGTGGTCCGGGTCATCTTGAAAAAATACCAGGGCGCTCGTGCTTTCTACAAGACGTTGATCAATCGTGGAGATGAACTGCTTGTCGAGGTGGATAGCAGTTGGGCCTGTCTCGATTCCGTCACAAAAAAACCGGTGCGGCTGGCGCGGGATATTGCGGCACGGTTTTTCGCTCCGGCGGTGGGGTGAAAATCCTGTTGGGTGAATGAGCCGGAGGGGTTGTACCCAACTGGTCTCATTTCTCGTGGGCGCGAAGCTGACACTATCGGTGAGGCGACAGAGACGCTGAAGGAAAGTTTCAGGTTGTAATTGCCTTTTTATTAAACCAAACTAATTGAACTAAGTCCGAATTAGAACGATATCCCATGCATACGATCAATATCCACGAAGCCAAAACGCATTTGTCCCGGCTAGTCGAGCGGGCGGCCAAGGGCGAACCGTTTGTAATTGCCAAGGCGGGAAAACCTCTGGTCAAGGTTGTGCCGCTTGATGCCCCGGAAGCCGGACAAAAGAAGCGAATTGGCTTTATGGCGGGCCGAATTTCTGTACCTGAAGACTTTGACCGGATGGGGCAGGGCGAAATTGAGAGCCTCTTCGGCGGTGAAGCATGAAACTGTTGCTCGATACCCATCTTCTTCTATGGCTGGCAGGAGAGCCGGATCGTCTACCGGAGAAAGCATATGCGCTTATTGATGCGTCAGAGAACGAATTGTTCTTCAGCGCTGCCAGCGTATGGGAAATAATCATCAAGCAAGGGCTCGGAAGAGCAGATTTCAAGGTCGATGCTGGATTGCTGCGAAGGGGGCTGCTCGATAACGGCTATAGTGAATTGCCGATCGCCAGCGAGCACGCCATTGCTGTTGCAAGCCTGCCCACAATTCATAAAAATCCCTTTGATCGTATTCTGATAGCGCAAGCTACGATTGAGGGCTTTCTGCTTCTGACTACGGATTCAGTGGTTGCTCAATATCCGGGGCCGATCCAGATGGTCTGAAGTGCTTACCCCTCCAGAAAAGACTTCAGCAAATGATGAGCAATCGCCACCGCCGGCGGCAAATTGAAGCCTTCCGGGTGGCGTTCGTCAAACATCTGGCGAATCTCGTCGCGGGTGAACCAGCGGGCGTCGTCCAGTTCGTGCTTGTCGACCGTAATCTCTTCGTCGATGGCGATGCCGTGCATGCCGATCATCAGGTTTGAGGGAAAAGGCCAGGGCTGCGATTGCAGATAACGAACCTCCCCGACGCGAATACCGGTTTCTTCGAACGTTTCACGGCGTACTGCGGCTTCCGCCGTTTCTCCGGGTTCGATGAAGCCTGCGAGGCACGAGAAGCGCCCCTGTGCGAAATGGTTTGAGCGGCCGAGCAGGCATTTGTCACCTGAGGTGATCAGCATGATGGCGACTGGGTCGGTGCGCGGAAAGTGCTGGGCGTTGCAATGCGCGCAATCCCGACGGAAGCCGGCTGCTATCGCTTTGGTAGGATGGCCACAATTGGCGCAGAAGCGATGCCGGTCGTGCCAGCCGAGCAGGGATTTCGCGGCAGCAAGCAGGCCGATCTCGCCTTCCGGCAGCAGAAGGTCGGTGGCGATGCTTCGCAGGTCCTTTACAAAGTAAGACGGGTCCGCGGCAAAGATTTCCGCCGCCGTTTTGGGTAGCAGAGTGGCGACCAGGGGCCGGTCGTTATAATCACCGAGCAGAACCTGCTCCAGATGATCTGCGGGCATGGTGAAGTCGCGCTGCGACAACAGGCTCGTCAACGGTGGCCCGACGCGCATGATGGGCGTGTCACCGGCATAAAGAATGGAAAGCCGTGTCTCATCCGCCAAAGCCCGATCAAGTGCGGCAGGATCATGCTCGACCGTGTGGCGAACAAGGGAAGAACGGACAGCAAAGCCTAGCGGGGCCATTTACAAACCTCAGGTGATAAACTTTGATTTTCTATGTCCCGAACAAGCCGGGAAACAGGCACGATGTCGATCACAAGTGGCTTGCAACCGGTACCGCTTGATCGCTTCGGCAGTGAACCGCAAGTGATTCTCTTGTCCCTACATGACTGCGATATCCATGGCCTTCAAATGATTTTTGCTCATCTCTTAAACGCACATAGATATTAGAGTAAGTGGCAATTTTTTGTTTAAGTTACTAAGTCTTGTATTTCCTGTCTAACAGATAGTATGCATATTTTTTTTGTTCGCAAATCTGCTGATTCAATAGACGTATATTTTATAGCTACAGCTGATAATAGGGGATCTCCAAGTCTTTTTGTTTTTGCATAAGATCCTATGCTCTTAATAATGGTATCGATACTACTTCGATCAACGGATTTATCCAATTCAAACGGTATTGAGCGACCTTCATTAATGTCAAAAGCTCTGCCTGTTCCTTGATTGGCATTGAAACTTGCGATGCTGAATATTTTTACACGAATATTATTATTCTCTATATTAGTTAAAACATATTTTTTTGTGTAATCGTCTAAACTAGTGATCTTATCTTGTTTTTCAGAGTTGGAAGAATACATATTTATATGAATAACACCATTGTTGATGACATTATGTCCCAATCTTATGGATGGCTCTATAGCGTCAACCAACGCTGCAATATCGCCGCCTCTCTCTAACTCTAAATTTCTAACCCTATCGGAGATGCTTCTATCTGCATTCCCCAACGCTCTGCTATAAACGACCTTCATCAAATCAGTTAGTAAGTTTCCAGCGATGCCAGCGCTAAGGGAGTAAATTAAGGGCCCGCCTATAGCCGCAGTTTCATACAAAATCTCATAAACGGACTCAAAGCTACCCGGACGTTGAGCTATAAGGTTAAAAGCAAAGGGGCGGCCACCAAATTTCTTCCGCCTGACTTTCCCTTCGACCAAAAAATTAGTCATGATAAGCATTGATCGGGTTAGTCCCTCAAGCGAGGTTATTCCATCGTAGGCAGGAATTTTATGTTGTTTGGCTAATCCGCCTTCAAATTTAATTTTTATTAACATTTTCCCCCCTCCTCCCCCCCCACACACACAATGATCGCAGCATAATACAAGTATAGACTTATTCTCAATACCGCGTCGGTGGGATGATTTATGATTTTCTTTCATTGTGCAGTATTTTAGTTTTGGAGGGTTGCAATCTGCATGAATTGGAGAAGGGTGATATTTTTGCTGCGTTTTGAAATGATCTGCAGAGTTTAAAAAAGATTGTGTTAATTGCTATGTGCTCCTTTTGGTTGAGGAAAGTGCCGGTAATCTATGAACGGCAAGCTTGCGTTTATTGTTTCAAACCCTCATATAAGCGGCGGGAGGTTGGTGAGGGACGTTTCACTCGCCAATCGGGTCAGGTCCGGAAGGAAGCAGCCCTAACGAGACCGAGCGGGTCTTCGTCCAGCCTCCCACCTTCGACAAGGCCGACGATGCGGGATCCGGGGTCCTGGTCGTTGATAGCCGCGACTGCCCGGACGAAGGTGTGGGTCTTCGGTCGGGGGTCCTTGCCCCATCCGCAAACGCCCCGATCAGAACCCGATGGACGAGAACGAGACCGGCACAAGCTTTTACGATGATGCCAACCAGATGAGCCTGATGGGAGACCTGTCGCCACCTGCTGTTCCGTCAGGGCAAAATGCCGCCTATCGCGTGCTGGCCCGCAAATACCGCCCTCTGACGTTCGATGACCTGATTGGCCAGGAAGCCATGGTACGCACCCTGTCGAACGCATTCGACACCGGACGTATTCCGCAAGCTTGGATGCTGACCGGTGTGCGCGGTGTCGGCAAGACCACCACGGCGCGCATTCTCGCAAGAGCGCTGAACTACCAGCTGGCGGACGGCTCCGGTGGCCCGACCATCACCATGCCGGAACTTGGCGTGCATTGCCAAGCGATCATGGAATCGCGCCATGTCGACGTGCTCGAAATGGACGCCGCCTCACATACCGGCATCGACGATGTCCGCCAGATCATTGACGGCATCCGTTATTCACCGGTGTCGGCGCGTTACAAAGTCTACATCATTGACGAAGTGCACATGCTGTCGGAAAAGGCGTTCAACGCCTTTTTGAAGACGCTGGAAGAACCGCCACCGCATGCGAAGTTCGTGTTCGCCACCACTGAAATCCGCAAGGTGCCTATCACCATTCTCTCGCGCTGTCAGCGCTTCGACCTGAGACGCATCGATGCCGACAAGCTCGTGACGCATCTCACACGGATATGCGAGCAGGAAAATGTGAAGGCGGCTCCCGAGGCGCTGGGCGCTATTGCGCTTGCAGCAGAAGGATCTGCCCGCGACAGCCTGTCATTGCTCGACCAGGCGATTTCCCATGGCGGTGGTATCGTCGAGGCAGGTACCGTGCGTGACATGCTCGGCCTTGCCGACCGCGCGCAGGTGATCGATCTGTTCGAGGCGGTCATGCGCGGTGATATGCCTGCGAGTTTTGCGGCCCTGAGGCACCAATACGATTCCGGTGCCGACCCGGCTGTCATATTGTCGGACCTGGCATCCTTCGTGCACCAGGTCACCCGGTTCAAGATGGTGCCGGATACGGCGAAGGATCCCTCGGTAACGGAAGTCGAGCGTGTTCGTGGTGTTGATTTCGCGCAGAAGCTTTCGGTACGGGTGCTCTCCCGGGCCTGGCAGATATTGCTCAAGGGGATTCCCGAGGTCCAGAATGCGGGTCGCCCGGTTGCAGCTGCCGAGATGGTTCTGGTGCGTCTGGCTTATGTCGCAGACCTGCCGACCCCTGATGAGGCTGTAAGGGCGCTGAGAAGCGGCGGGAATGTCCAGGGCTCCGGAGCCCCGCAAAGTGGCGCAGCAGCAGGAAGCGTGCCACAGTCTGGTGCTCCCCGTCAGATCGATACCGCCGGTCTGACCGATCCAGTAACCGCTCCTCTTCCCGTTGCGCCGCCCGACCGTCCGGAAGCGTATGCCGCGCCGACGATGATGGCTGCTTCCTTCACGTCGACAGGCCCTTCTTCCGGCACATCTGCTGCAATTGCCACGGCTTCCGCATTGCCGGTGAGACAAGAGCCTGTTCCGGATACTAATCAGGTGCGCCTACGCCGGTTCGAGGATGTGGTCGCTTATGCAGGAGAGCAGCGCGATATCGGCCTGAAGATGGCCCTCGAGAATGACGTTCATCTGGTCCGTTTCGAGGAGGGCAGAATAGAGTTTCGTCTCGCGGATGGAGGTAGTTCCACATTTCCCAACACATTGGCCCGTACCCTGTTATCCTGGACCGGGCAACGCTGGATGATCACCCTGTCCTCGGAAGAGGGAGCGGAGACCCTGCGGGAACAAAGGGAGCAGAAGGCGCTTGAGAGAAAAAACAGTGCAACGGAACATCCTCTCGTCCGGGCCGTTCTCAATCAGTTCCCCGGAGCGCAGATCGTCGATGTGAGAGACCGTGCCTCCGAGGTAGTCTCTGCCGACGACAATCTGGAAGAAATGGATTCTGATCCGGAAGAGAACGCGGACGATTTCGAAGATTGATTTTTGACCTGGATATTCTCTTTCCAGCTGCCTGTGCGGCAGGATGACAAACGGGCCCTGCGGCAGGATATGACGAGGGTTGACCGGTAACGGACGATGGGCACCTTCACGTTGATGAGGGGCGGTGATGGAGAAGCGGTATGAAGGATGTCATGGGACTGATGAAGCAAGCACAGGCCATGCAGCAGAAAATGCAGGACCTTCAGGCCGAGATCGAACGGATTGACGTCGAAGGATCCTCGGGTGGTGGGGCTGTGAGGGTGACCACCAACGTCAAGGGCGATCTCAAGGCAATTGCCATAGACCCATCGCTGATGGTGCCCGATGAAAAGGAAATCCTGGAAGATCTGATTGTCGCCGCCATGAACGACGTTCGGGGCAAGGCTGAGCGGATTATGCAACAGCGTATGTCGGAAGTGACCGGCGGAATGCAATTGCCGGCCGGTTTGAAATTGTTCTGAAGGGTTCCTTTCCGGCAATGCTGCCGTTTGAATGAGGTTTGTGTGAATGGCCAAGTCGGTCGCCGGTCCTGAAATCGAACGCCTGATCCAGCTTCTCGCGCGTTTGCCGGGGCTCGGGCCACGCTCCGCCAGGCGAGCCGTTCTTCACCTTATCAAACGTCGCGAGCAATTGCTGGCACCGCTCGGGGAAGCGATGCGGGTAGCGGAGGAGAGTGTGCTGGTCTGCCAGACATGCGGGAATGTCGATACGATTGACCCATGCACGGTCTGCTGCGACGCCAGCCGGGATCCGTCGATTCTCGTCGTGGTCGAAGACGTCTCCGATCTATGGGCCCTGGAAAGGGCTGGCGCCATCAATGCGCGCTTTCATGTGCTGGGGGGCGTGCTCTCACCCCTGGATGGTGTAAGGCCGGAGCATCTCAATCTCGATAAGCTGGTTTCCCGTGCAAGTGCACCGGAGGTATCCGAGATCATCCTTGCGCTCAGTGCCACAATGGATGGCCAGACGACTGCGCATTATATCACCGAACTTTTGTCACATTGTACCGTTAGCATGACAAAGCTCGCCCACGGGGTTCCCGTAGGCGGAGAGCTTGATTATCTGGACGAGGGGACATTGTCCGCTGCGATAAAGCAGAGAACCAGATTCTAGAGCGTTTTGATGTTGCGCATTTCTTTCTGCTCAATCGATGCCGATCGAGCGGAGGGTTTTGGCGTCGTTCCGACCAAAACTGGTATGCGTTGATCAGGCGGGAATTTATGCGTGAAATATTATTGCGCAATAACTAAAGATGGTAATCAATTCTTTCGAATTTCATGCTGTTGCGGGCTTATCAACAGCGGGGGAGTAAGGTCTTCAGTATTTTCGATGTTTTTTGTCACAGCGCTGCGAAATATTCCCCAATAAAGCGCAATGTTTTATGCTTCAATACTTCCAGCCACGCTGCCACCCAGATGTGTGAAATTTGATAGCGCTATGAAGTGTAAGTGGGTTGTAACACATAGGTTTTTTTGGGATACGGGGTGCGGCATTTTGATCTGTATCAATCGTTTTGGGAAAGAACTATTCTATAGTATATATTATTAGCGGATCTACTTTCCGCAGGAGGCTGCACAATGGATGCTACCGTAAATAAAACAAACGCAGTTATTGATCCGTGGCGCGAGTTCGCCGCTGGAGACTGGCAATCCCGCGTTGATGTTCGCGACTTTATCCAGAAAAATTATACGCCGTTCCTCGGCGATGACGCGTTCCTGGCGCCAGCGACCGAACGCACGAAGGCTGTTTGGGACAAGCTGTCCGAACTGTTGAAGGAAGAGCGCAAGAAGGGTGTTCTCGATGTTTCGGCCGACCGCGGTTCGAGCATCACTGCCCATGACGCCGGTTATATCGACCGCGACCTCGAAGTTATCGTCGGCCTCCAGACCGATGCCCCCCTGAAGCGCGCGATCATGCCGAATGGCGGTCTGCGTATGGTTCAGAACGGCCTTGAAGCATATGGCTTCAAATCCGACCCGAAGGTCGATGATATCTGGACTCATTATCGCAAGAGCCACAACCAGGGTGTGTTTGATGTCTACACCCCGGAAATTCTTGCTGCCCGCAAGTCCGGCGTCGTGACCGGTCTGCCGGATGCCTATGGCCGCGGCCGCATCATCGGCGACTATCGCCGCGTTGCCCTTTATGGCACCGATTTCCTTCGCAAGGACAAGCAGCGTGAATTCGCCGAGCTGAATGATTTCGTCTTCACAGAAGACGTGATGCGCCTGCGCGAAGAGCTTTCCGAACAGTGGCGCGCTCTTGGCGAACTGAAGCAGATGGCCGAGAAGTACGGCTTCGATATCAGCAAGCCGGCCCTCAATGCCCGCGAAGCGGTGCAGTGGACCTATTTCGCCTATCTCGCTGCCGTCAAGGAACAGAATGGCGCCGCCATGTCGTTTGGTCGTGTTTCGACCTTCCTCGACGTGTTCATCGAGCGCGATCTGAAGGCCGGCGTCCTGACCGAAGCCGAAGCCCAGGAAATGATTGATGACCTCGTCATCAAGCTGCGCATCGTCCGCTTCCTGCGTACGCCGGATTACGATCAGCTGTTCTCGGGTGATCCGACCTGGGTGACAGAGTGCCTTGCTGGCGTCGGCGAAGACGGTCGTCCGCTGGTTACGAAGAGCAGCTTCCGCATCCTGCAGACGCTCTACAACCTCGGCCCGGCACCAGAGCCAAACCTGACTGTTCTGTGGAGCACCGAGCTGCCGCAGGGCTTCAAGGACTTCGCTGCCCGCGTCTCGATCGAAACATCCTCGATCCAGTACGAGAGCGACGACACCATGCGTCCGAAGTGGGGCGACGATTACGGCATCGCCTGCTGCGTATCCGCCATGCGGATCGGCAAGCAGATGCAGTTCTTCGGCGCTCGCGCCAACCTGGCCAAGGCTCTCCTCTATGCAATCAACGGCGGCGTTGACGAGAAGAGCGGCGACAAGGTTGCTAAAGGCTTCGATCCGATCATGGACGACGTTCTTGATTACGATACCGTGATGAAGAAGTTCGACCCGATGATGGACTGGCTCGCTGCTGTCTATGTGAAGGCGCTGAACTGCATTCACTACATGCACGACAAGTACTCCTATGAGCGGATCGAAATGGCGCTCCATGACCGCGACATTCTGCGGACCATGGCCTGCGGCATCGCTGGTCTCTCGGTTGCTGCGGATTCGCTCTCGGCCATCAAGCACGCCAAGGTGAAGGTGATCCGTAACGAGCAGGGCCTCGCCACCGATTTCGTTATCGAAGGCGAATACCCGGCTTACGGCAATAACGATGATCGTGCAGACGATATCGCTGTCGGTCTGGCTGAATCCTTCATGCAGAAGGTCAAGGCGCAGCCTTACTTCTACCGTAACTCGATGCCGACCCAGTCGGTTTTGACCATCACTTCAAACGTGGTCTACGGCAAGAAGACCGGTAATACACCGGATGGACGCCGCGCTGGCGAGCCGTTCGCTCCGGGTGCAAACCCGATGAATGGTCGCGACGTGAAGGGCTTCGTGGCTGCCGGTGCTTCGGTTGCCAAGATTCCTTACGAGTGCGCTCTCGACGGCATTAGCTGGACGGCTTCGGCCACTCCGGACTCGCTTGGTCGCTCGCTGCCGGAACGCAGCCGCAATCTGGCAAACTGCCTCGACGGCTTTGCGGGCGCCGGTGGTTTCCACGTTAACGTCAACGTTTTCAACCGCGATACGTTGGTTGACGCCATGGAACACCCGGAACTCTATCCGCAGTTGACCGTTCGTGTCTCCGGCTACGCAGTGAACTTCATCAAGCTCACCCGCGAACAGCAGCTCGACGTCATCAGCCGCACGTTCCACGCTTCAATGTAAGCAGAAGGGTGCGATGAAAAATATCTCACCCTCAACCGAATCCAACGCTGCCGCCGATGCAATATCGGCGGCGGAAGACGGACAGGTTGTCGGATATTTGCATTCCGTTGAAACGGGCGCTGCGGCTGATGGGCCGGGCGTCCGTTTTATTTTTTTTACGTCGGGTTGCCAGTTCCGCTGTCTGTATTGCCATAACCCTGATACGTGGAAGCTGCATCGTGGCCGCAAGGTCACCGTCGATGAGGCGATGAAAGAACTGACGCCGATGGCGAAGTTCTTCAAGCTGACGGGTGGTGTTACCATTTCCGGCGGAGAACCGTTGATGCAGGCCGAGTTCGTCGGCGCCCTGTTCCGCAGGTGCAAGGCACTTGGGCTTCACACTGCCCTCGACACGCAGGGCTTCCTGCATGGCCATGTTGATGATTCCTATTTCAATGCGATTGATCTCGTGCTGCTCGATATCAAGCAGATCGACCCGGTCAAATATAAAGAGCTGACAGCCCAGGAGCTGCAGCCGACGCTTGATTTTGCTCGCCGCCTTGCACGGCTCGGCAAGAAGATCTGGCTTCGCTACGTTCTCGTCCCCGGTCTGACCGACGAGGTGGACGATGTCGAGAAGCTCGCTGATTTCCTCGAGACCCTCGGTGGCGTCGTCGAGCGTGTCGATGTGCTGCCGTTCCACCAGCTCGGTGCTCACAAATGGCAGGAACTCGGTATGGAATATACCCTTACCGATACGCCGACCCCGACCCCGCAGCTGGTTAACCGTGTGAAGCAGCAATTTGCCGCCCGCGGCTTTTTGGTGCAGTGACGGCACAATCTTCCAACGTTACTAGAAATGACATCATCGCAAGCCGGATTATCCGAAATCCGGCTTCACCGGTTGCCAATCTTTGTGCTCAGGAACGGATGTGCCTGTTATGTTGGTGCGTGCGGCGTTTGGGCGCAGGAGTTTTTTGTCGCAATTAAAGTGATTTGAGCCCAATCCAAGGATTAAGGTTCTATCCATTGAGCATTCCTGTCGTCTCGGCTTTGCCGAAAGGCTCAGTCGATCGCATAAGATGTTACAAATGGAAAGTTCTGGAACGATATCCGATTTTATTTGATCGGAATTCGCTCTAGAGAATGTCATCTACTGGTTTTGACTCTTCGACAACTCGAAGCCGACATGGAAGAAAAGCATATAACGATGAATAAGACTCAAACTCTGGTTATCAATTGTGGAAGCTCGTCTCTCAAGTTCGCGCTGATGCCGAATGATGGTGGCACGGATCCGATTTTGAGTGGCCTCGCGGAATGCCTCGGTGATGCCGAGTCCAGCATTACCTACAAGACTGCGGAAGGTAAGAAGCAGGAAAGCCTCAATGGCGGCGATCATGCTGTCGCCCTTGGTGCGCTGATCTCTTATATCGGCGAGCGCGGATGGCTGGAGAGCGTTACCGCTGTCGGTCACCGGGTTGTTCACGGTGGCGAGAAGTTCCATGCATCCGTGCTGATCGATGACAAGGTTCTGGCCGCGATCGAGGAATGCTCGCCGCTGGCGCCCCTGCATAACCCGGCCAACCTGCTCGGCATCCGCGTCGCCCGCGAGAAGCTGCCGTCCTTGCCGCAGGTTGCCGTGTTCGATACCGCCTTCCATCAGACGATGCCGAAAGAGGCTTATCTCTATGCGGTGCCGATGGCCTATTACCGTGATTACGGCGTTCGTCGTTACGGTTTCCACGGCACCAGCCATCGCTATGTGTCGGAACAGGCCGTGGAGATGCTCAAGCTCGATCCGAAGAACCATGGCGTCATCGTCGCGCATCTCGGCAACGGTGCCTCAGCAACTGCAATCCGCAATGGCGAGAGCGTCGACACCACGATGGGACTGACACCGCTCGAAGGTCTGGTGATGGGAACCCGTTCGGGTGATGTCGATCCTGGCGTGCTGTTCTACCTCGCTGACCGCACCAAGATGTCGATCTCCGATCTGGACAACATGCTGAACCGCAAGAGCGGCCTACTTGGTGTTTCCGAACTGTCGAACGACTGCCGCACCCTTGAGGAGGCCGCCAGCAACAACCATGAAGGCGCCAAGATCGCACTAGATCTGTTCGCACACCGTCTTGCCCGCCTGATCGGCGGCCTGGCCATGTCGCTCGATCGCGTTGACGCGCTCGTCTTCACCGGCGGCATCGGCGAAAACTCCGTGCTGGTGCGTCAGATGGCGGCAGACCGCCTGAAGCCGCTCGGCATCGCGCTCGATCCGGAAGCGAACAAGAAATATGTCCGCGGTCTGTCCGGTGTCATCAGCGGCGCTACCGGTCCGAAGGTGATGGCCATTGCAACCAACGAGGAACTCATGATCGCCCGCGATACCGCAGCGATTGCCGAGGCGTCCCGGCGCTGAGGATATTGAGCGAAACGCGTCCATCCGGATCGTGTTTCGCTCCGATTCGTTGTGACGTGACCTGCATTCGAGTGGTAGCCATTCGAACGCGCGTTACTTGAGGCAATCCCTTGTTTCCATTCAGTTTCGACCGGCGTTGTCCTCCGGTCGGAGCCAAGCTCAAGGCGAAGAAGATGGTTGGGAAAAAAGCAAAAACATTCTTTCTCGTTCCCGTTGGGAGCGATGCGCCGCTGACATCGATGGGGCTCGGCCTCATCCGTGCTCTGCAGCGCGATAGTATCAAAGTCGGTTTCGTAAAGCCGATCGCACAGCGGGTCGGTCTCGGTCGTTCGATTTTCTCGACCCATTTTGCCCGGACGATCTGCCAGATCAATGCTCCTTCGCCGCTCCCCTCCGCGCATGTCGAGGCATTGCTGCGTAACAGCCGCATGCAGCAGTTGATGGAAGAAGTCGTCAACATCGTCGAGCCGGTTCGCTCCGAGCATGATGTGGTGATCATCGAAGGCCTTCTGCCTGATAATGACCGCCAGTTTGACGCCAGGCTCAATGCCGAGATGGCGCGAGGTCTCACCGCAGAGCTGATTTTCGTCGCCAATGCCTCCAAGCGCAGCCCGCACGAACTGGTCGAGAGCATCGAGCTTACCAGCCAGCAGTTCAGCGATGAAGGCAACGCCGAAGTCGCTGGCGTGATGTTGAACAAAATTCCTGCCGGTCCTGCCGGTGATCAGTATCTGGCCGATGTCCGCCGCATCTATACCGCAGCGCCGATCATTGCTGCTGCTCCCCTTGAGGACAGGCTGAATGCGCCACGTCTTCTCGACATCGCAACCGCGCTCAACCTCAAGGTCGAGCATGCCGGAAATATGTCACGCAGCCGCGTCCATGAGGTCGTGGTGGCGGCTCGTTCAATTGAAAACGTAATTGATCGTTTGCGCCCCGGTGCCTTGGTTGTCGCGCCGACCGACCGCTCCGACGTGATGCTGGCAACCGCTCTATCCGTTCTGCGTGGTGTGCCGATTGCCGGTCTTCTGACGACCTGTGGCGGCGGCATCTCCGCAAAGATAGAGCCATTGATGCAGTCGGCCCGGCTTGCCGGCCTACCGATTCTTTCCAGTGAGCTTGACACCTTTGAAACCAGCACGTTGATCGCCAGCTATCGTGCCCATCTCGGTGCCGATGACGTGGAGCGGGCCGAACAGGTGCTCGACTTCGTTTCCGAATTCGTCAAGACGGATCGGCTGCGCAAGAAGATCGGAGAACCTTCCGAGCTGCGGATGCCTCCACCGGCCTTCCGTCATCGCCTCATCGAGAGCGCACGCCGCGCCAACAAGCGGATCGTATTGCCGGAAGGGGATGAGCCCCGGACCTTGCAGGCGGCTGTCATATGCCACGAGAAGGGCATTGCCCATTGCGTTCTGGTCGGCGAAGCCGCCCGGATCAGGGATGTCGCTGAAGCTCAGGGAATCGTACTGCCTGATAGCATCGAAATCATCGAACCTGAGAAGGCGCGCGGAACTTATGTTCCGGCCATGGTCGAGCTGCGCAAGGCCAAGGGCATGACGCCTCCGCAAGCTGAAAAGGAGCTTGAGGACAGTGTGGTGCTTGGCACCATGATGTTGGCGGTCGGTGACGTCGACGGATTGGTTTCAGGAGCGGTTCACACCACAGCCAATACCATCCGTCCCGCTCTGCAACTGATCAAGACCGCACCGGGGGCGAGCATCGTTTCCAGCGTGTTCTTCATGCTGATGCCGGACCAGGTGCTGGTATACGGTGACTGCGCCGTCAACCCGGACCCGACGGCCGAGCAGCTTGCCGAGATCGCCATTCAGTCGGCGGATTCGGCTAAGGCCTTCGGTATCGTCCCGCGGATAGCGATGATTTCCTACTCGACCGGTTCCTCCGGTAGCGGCGACGATGTCGAGAAGGTGCGCGCCGCAACGGCGCTTGCCAGGGAAAAGCGTCCCGATCTGTTGATTGACGGTCCGATGCAATATGATGCGGCCAGTGTAGAAAGTGTCGGCCGCCAGAAGGCTCCGGACAGCCTCGTTGCCGGTCGCGCCAATGTCTTCATCTTCCCGGATCTGAACACCGGCAACACTACCTATAAGGCGGTGCAGCGTTCAGCCAATGTGGTGTCTGTCGGTCCGATGCTACAGGGCCTGCGTAAGCCTGTGAACGACCTGTCGCGTGGCGCACTGGTGGACGATATCGTCTACACCATTGCCCTGACGGCAATTCAGGCTGATCAGAAGTAAAGCTCCTTTCATCGAGTTGAACGAAGCCCGGCTCCGAATATTCGAAGCCGGGCTTTTTGCTTTGGAAATTTCGATGCGGATAAACAATTTTGCATCACATTAAGGACTTGGGAGAAAGTGGGCGATGGAATAGGAGCTGACTTTAGATCAGCTTCACTGGAGGCAGCGATCATTCGGTGAAAGAGCCGCCTGTCGGCGGTCGGAACCGGGTGCATTGCCAAAGCAGCGAAAGAACGGATCATCGCAAATAAAAAAGCTTTTTCGCTAATTCGAGGGCAAATTATGGTTCGTCGTATCTTCTTGCTGGGAGCACTCTGTCTGGCTCTTGCCGCTTGCGCAACACCACATAAAATGACTCAGGACACTATTGATTCACTGGGAGTGAAAGAGGTTCGTGTCAACACCACCAGTGCCTTTGTTTCATGGCCGGCTGAAGAAGAGAAATTCAAAAGACAACATGTCACTCCAAATGCAGTGTCCCAGCAAGAAATGCAGGCACATCTGCGTAAGCGTGTTCAGGAGATGGTTCAGGAACATTACGACGCCAAGTTTAAGCCCTATTTCCTCGGTCCGCGCAAAGTCCGTTTGGATGTTGATGTGAAGGGCCTGACGATACCCTCTCTGGCCGCTCGGGTCCTTGTCAGCGATATTGCAAGCTTCTCCGCCAACTTCACTATTGTAGACATCAAGACTGGTGAAGTTATTGCACAATATCCGAATGCAGCCATGTATAAGAAAATGATTGGCGGCATTATGGCACCTATTGCGGACGCCGTCAGCAATACTGGAGCTGACCCAGCGGAAGAGCTTGTGCTTTCACAGGTCCTGTCTGTCAGGAATTGGGTTACAAAATCCGGCCAATAAGGTTTGCCGGATCATTCATTGTCCGTGAAACTCGCTTAGACTGAAAGGGTTTTATAAGAAACGCCTTTCAGTCTAGAACTCTTTTGCCGTAATGCTCTTTTGCGGTTAACCGGAATCCACTTAAACGCGCATTACGCTAGGTCATGTCAGTAGCGGTCTCATTTGATGGAGTTGAGTGACGTACTTTTAGCTCGCGCCTACAGCATCGTGCAGAAAAGTGGGACGATTTTCTGCCAATATTTATAGCGGCGATTGAAAAAACGCACGCCGCTATAACATCGAGATCAGGCTTTGTTCGAATATGGGGCTGGCTGCTCCAAGCAGTTCATACCTTCTGCTGTCGTAACCGATCACGAGTTCAGTGGGGGGTAGCCCGACGAAGGTATTTTCTGTACGGAATTTCTTGCAGAATGCGGCCCACAAGGCTGGGTTTGTCATGACCGGCCCGGAGACGATCACCTTCTGAGGGAAGAAAACCCGGCACAGATTTCCCAATGAAACAGCGACATGATCGAGTGCCGTCTCCATTTCCGGGGCAGATTTCAAATCGATCATCTGCATGTAGCCGGCGAGTTTTTCTTCATCATCGCCCGTATTGAAATGCTCGCCGAGCAGCACGGGGCCGAGTGCCCACAGGGCAGCGACTGTTTCCAGGCACCCGTGGCGCCCGCAATGGCACAGTTCGTTCTCGCCGTTGATACGCCAATGGCCAACTTCGCCGAACCCGTTCTTTCCGTTGACAATCTGGCCAAAGGGCATCCCGAAGGAAGCGCCTATTCCATACCCCCAATGCAGCAGCAGGGCACTGTCCGGTTCATTGAAAAGCCGGGCCCGCAGCTCGGAATCCATATTTCGGGAGACCGAGACAGGGCAGCTCATCTCGGGAAAGACGTCGCCTATGACCAGATGATGCATTTGTGGCCAGCGAGAGGTGAACACCCACTCGCCCGACAAAGTATCCACCAGACCTGAGAGGGAGAATGCGATACCGGCAATTCGAGATGTTCTCGGAATCTGGGATTGAATTTTTTGCAGCAGAAGCCGGAATTTTTCGATCAGCCCGTTATTGTCACAATCTTTCGACGCGGGCACGTACTCATGGCAAAGAATCTGTTCCGCCATATTGATCGCGACGACATGCAGGGATTGGCTGATAACGTGGAAGACCAGGGTAACCATGCTATTCGTATTCGCGACCAGGATCAATGATGGACGCCCCCTGCCGTTTCTTGGCCCGGTGGTTTCAGCCAACAGGCCGAGTTCAAGCAGTTCAGAAACATGGCTGGAGACAGATGTGGAACGGATGGACAGCAATTCCACGAGATCGCGGCGCGAGGTTGCGTGGCCATTCAGGATATTGGCAAAGCAGCGTACCTTGTCATTGCTGCTTTCAGTGAGTGCCTTCACCAGGGCAGGGAAACGTGAAGATAGGTCTGGGTGCATCAAGAAACGTCCTATCCTGTCGCTCATGGGCCGGATCAAGATCGCAGCTTGCCCATGGTGCGTCCTGTCCTCAATTGAACCATACGCACCATAGATTATCACCCTGCAAATTCTAAGAGACCACTCCTGAAAATTTGATGCATCAAGGAGCTTGTTCAGTCGTAATTTCATCGTTTCCGTTAAAACGAGACGGTCGGTTCTCCCATTTCAGGCAGACATGAACAAACCCCGAAAGGAGGCAGTGCGGGGCAGCCTATATGCATGTAACGAGCAGGGGTTGGCACACTAGGAACTGGCCGCTCATGTGCCAACCCCGCACGAGGTGAGCGGGGGGCTCACCTGTTCTATTTATATTCTTTGCGAATATCTGCGACGTTACAACTTACGACCGTGCCCTCTGTACTCCATACCACCTCCGATGCGGGGAGGGTGATGCCGTATTGTCGGAAAGCGGGAGCAAGCAGATTACGGGGATTGAAGGATGCCATTTTGACGGCCTCGTCAAAGCTGGCAAATCCCCATTGCACGACGTTGCGAATGGCGGCGTCCAGGGTCAGGCTCGAGCCGGCCAGATAGTTGGAACCGGGAACGCGTACCGAGCCATCTTCCGCACGTTCGACATTCATTCCGGCAAACGGGTATATGCCAGGTTCACTCACTGCGGCGGCGCTGACAGCGTCTGTGACCAGAATGGAACGTTCCACTCCTTTGGCACGTAGCAAAGTCTTCAGCGCATGCGGCGGGATATGAATGCCGTCAGCAATGAAACCTGCCGACAATGCATCGCATGCCAATTGCGCGAACATGGGATTATCCAGTTTGTGCAGGACCTGCGGCAGGCCGTTGCCGAGATGGGTGGACATTTTCAGGCCAGCTCCGGCGGCTCGGTTGACGGTTGGAGTATCGGCTGCTGAATGCCCCATCGCCAGAATCTTTCCAGCTTTGGAGAGCGTTGCCGCGAATTGTTCACCCTCATCGAATTCGGGTGCATAGGTGATCATCAGGATCGGACGGGACAGGTTGCGTTCGAGAGCCAGCACCTGTTCCGCTTCCGGTGCGCGCATGTCACCGGCTGGATGACAACCGGAATATCCATCTGTCGGGTTGAGAAAAGGGCCTTCAAGATGATAACCCGGAATCATGAACTGCCCGAGACGGCTTTCCCTGACAGCCTTATCCAGCGTTTCAAAACGCTGTTCGAGCGTTGCAAGCGATGCAGTAATCAATGTGGGAAGGCAAGCCGTTACACCACATGAGAGCATGACTTCCAGAGCGTGATCCAGTCCATCTGCGTTCAGTGTATCTGCAGAATTAAAGTCCACACCTGCAAAACCATTGATCTGAACATCAAATAATCCGGTAGTCGTGTGCATATCACTTCTTTCTGGGAAGAGTATTCATGGTTTCATATCTATTGAAATCATGAATACTCCAGATAAATATTTTACGCATATTCTGTTCTACCGGATCGGATACCCGCTCCGGTAGAAGGTGCTAGAGCCTTTTCCGTTTAATCGGTATCGATTAAACGATAAGAAAATGCGTCTTAACAATAAGTTAGAGCGTTGCAGCGATTCATATTGAACGCAAAACGCTCTGGCCGGCCAGCAGCGATGCTGATGCCGTTTCCAGGAAGACATGGCAGTTGCCATGCTTCTGTAGAATTGAAGCCGGATGAAGATTGCTGACAGGCCCCTCGATGCAGGCTTTGACAGCCTCTGCTTTGCGCAGATCGGGAATACTGAGAACTATCGCCTTCGATTTGAAAATCTGTTTGATGCTCATGGAAATTGCTTTTGCGGGAACATCTTCGAATGTGGGAAACCATCCCTCACCGAGTTGCTGCCGGCGGCAGGCTTCGTCCAATGTTACCACGATGAAGGGCTCGTCAGTATCAAAGTCAGCAGGAGGATCGTTGAAGGCGAGATGACAATTTTCGCCGATTCCTGCAAAGCAGACGTCAATCTCCCGCGATGATATCAGAGCATTCAGGCGGGCGAGCTCTAAATCGACGCCACTTTCGGCACCATCAATCTCGATGAATTTACCGAGCTTTGGCAGGCGGGACACGAAGCGTTCACGCAGGTATTTGCGGAAGCTTGCCGGGTGCGTGTCCGGTAGGCCGATATATTCATCGAGATGAAAGACCGTGACCCGCGACCAGTCAATCTCCGGTTTGGAAACAAGAGTTTCCATCATTTCAAACTGGCTGGCGCCGGTCGCCACGATGATCGAGACTTCAGGCTTTTCGGCTAGCGCAGCACACAGGAATTCCGCGCCTTTATCCGCCGCCGACTTTCCAAGGTTCTGCTTGCTGTTCAGGATTTCAACTTTCATATCAGCTCTCTGTTATGGATATGCGCCGATGTCTGCTTGGGTGATCCAGAGCGATGGGTTCATATCATTATCGAAACAAGTTTTGTGAAATTGAAAGGGCATCTGTGACAATGCCCTTGTTACACGGTTTCTATTCATGCACCTTGAAGGTCTTTGCCATCTGCACGGCTGCCAATGTCAGCAACGAACTGAACATCAGATAGAAGATGACATAAGTCGGCGCACCATCGGCAAGGGTGACGAGATAGGTGGCTATCAGGGGAGTTGAGCCAGCGAAAATGACGCTATTCATTTCCCTCGACAGGGCAATGCCGGAATAGCGGTATCTTGTCGGGAACAGATTGGCGAGAAATGCGCCCTGTGCTCCGGATGTCGCGCCGTGACCGATGCTGTAGGCAATGGTCATGCCGAGGGCGCCGAGGACGATGTTTCCTGTGCCCAGCAGCCAGAACAGGGGAAAAGCGAATGCGAACAAGAAGAGGGCACCGAAGGAGAAAATTGCTGTCGTTCCAAACCTGTCCGCCAGTTTTCCCATCACAGGCGTCATGATGGTATTGCCGGTAACCGCAATCATCAATGCCATCAGGCCGTAGGATTTCGGCATGCCAAGCGTGTTGGCCATGTAGCTCAGGCTGAACACGCTCAGGGCGTATCCGTTGGCCTGATGCCCGGCAAGGCTCATGAAGCCGCAGATGACCTGCTTGGGGCTGTTGGTCAGCAGTTCAAGTATCGGTGTTTTCTTTTTCTTCTTTTCTTCCGCGGCTCTCTCCATGGCCTCCATATACTGCGGAGTCTCATCGAGGTTCTTGCGAATGTACATCGAGACAGCAAAGAGCAGGACCGAAACCAGGAACGGGACACGCCAGCCCCAGCTCATGAAGGCTTCATCCGGCAGCAGCGTGACAAGACAGAACGCACTCGTGGACAGGATAATGGCGATACCCGTCGAGGCATTGATGATGGATGTATAGAAGCCGCGTTCGCTCACGGGTACATATTCGGCAACGAAGGTTTGCGCTCCCGCCAGTTCGGCTCCAGCGCCGAACCCCTGTGCCAGGCGCAGAATGACGAGGATGATCGGAGCCAGAACCCCGATGGTATAATAGGAAGGCAGAAGGCCGAGTGCGAGGGTGGACGCTCCCATCAGGGTCAAGGCAAAGATTAGAGCAGGCTTTCTGCCGTATCTGTCACCCATGTGGGCGATGATGACCCCTCCAAGGGGTCTCGACAGGAATCCGACTGCGAATGTTGCAAAAGCAGCCAGCATGGCGGCGGTCGGAGAGAGAGAAGGAAAGAACAGTTTATTGATGACCAGCCCGGCAGCAGCGCCATAAAGAGAATAATCGTACCACTCGATCACGGTGCCCGCGACACTTGCCGTCATCACCTTGCGAATGGTTTTCTTGTCCGCTGCTCCGGAGGACGCAACACCTGCATCCCCTGACTGTCGAATTTCCATAGCAGAACTATTATTCATCAAAGTCCCCTTATAATTCATATCGCAGAAAGGGAGCGGACCTTTGGTCGTTCAGATCCGGCTTCGGAAGATCGATCCTTTCAAAATACAGGGCTTCGTCTCTCATCCATCGGATGGATGAGTTGTTTTGTGAGAATTAAGAACCTAAAAGATTCTAATATTATCTTTAATATGAAGAGTATTTTTAATTGAAATTTTATTTTAGAACATATTAGTTTGAAATAAAATCATGTCAACCAGAAAATAATCTGCTCTCCGAGGTGAATACGGCACGCAAAGGGAATGATTGTGCGGCAAAGGTTTTTCCGGCGCAAACTGGCATGACTGGGTATATCCGGGAAAATTGAATCTGCTCCAGAGGTTTCTTGCCCGCTAACTCTGATGCTTGCTCCATGCATCAAATGAGGGAATGAGCGCTTGACATCGAGGAAATGTCGATCAATAGTTCAATAAATTATGTGAATTAATTATTTTCACGTAATTTTTTTGATAAATAAAACCGGACGATCCTCATGCTCTATATGATCATCAGTGGCCTGCTCTGCGGGGCATTTCTCGGCTTCGTGCTGCAGCGAGGTCGTTTCTGCCTCACCGGCGGTTTTCGCGATATGTTCATCGCCAGAGATAACCGCATCTTCATCGCGCTGCTGATTGCGATCTGCATCCAGAGCATAGGCGTCTATGCGCTTATCTCCCTCGGACTGGTACAGTTCAGCGCCGGAGCTTTTCCGTGGCTGGCGACCGCCTTCGGCTCCTTTGTATTCGGCATCGGTATCGTGCTGGCCGGCGGGTGCGCGACCGGCACCTGGTATCGCGCCGCAGAAGGGCTGATCGGCAGTTGGATCGCGCTGTTCGCCTACATGGTCATGAGCGCTGTCATGCGTTCCAGCCATTTTGCTGGTTTCAACAAGGAGATAAAGGCGTACCAGACCTCCAGCAACTCCATCGGCGAAACTTTTGGCCTGCCGGTCTGGCCTCTCATAGGCCTGCTGGTCGTTATCACCGTGTTCCTCTCCGTTCACGAATTGCGCAAACCGAAGCTTGCCGTCGCGGTGCTCCCCGCCCGCAGAACCGGCCTTGCCCATATCCTGTTCGAGAAACGCTGGCACCCCTTCATCACGGCCGGTCTCATCGGAGTGATCGCCATGCTTGCCTGGCCACTCTCGGAAGCCACCGGTCGAATGGCTGGCCTCGGCATCACCACACCCACCGCCAACATCCTGCAGTTCCTTGTCACCGGCGATTATGCCTTCGTCAACTGGGGTGTCTTTCTCGTGCTTGGCATTTTCCTTGGTTCCTACCTGGCGGCCAGAGGTAGCCAAGAATACCGCCTGCGTGCCGCTGACAGCGCCACCACTGTCCGAAGTGTCGGCGGCGGCCTGCTGATGGGGTTCGGCGCCAGTCTCGCCGGCGGGTGCACCATTGGCAACAGTCTGGTGATGACCGCCATGATGACCTGGCAGGGTTGGGTGGCGCTGCTATTCACCGTCATCGGCGTCTGGTTCGCCTCCTACTTCCTCTATGTCCGTCGCCCGGAAAAAGCTTCCTTGGTGGCGAAAATTGCTTGAAATATAAGGAACTTGATTCATGAGTATCGTTAAACTCAATGTTCTCAACCAGGTTTGCCCTTTCCCGCTGATTGAGGCGAAGGAGGAGATGGAGCGGCTGAACATCGGCGATGAACTGCTGATCGAGTTCGACTGCACCCAGGCGACCGAGAGCATTCCGCGCTGGGCTGCACAAGCCGGCCACAAGGTTACGGATTTCCGCCAGCTCGGTGACGCCTCCTGGAGCATCACTGTTCAGAAGTCTTAATTTCAGACCCTTGGAAGCTTAGCATTCTCATGCGATGCTTCGGCGTGGCCCGTATGGAGATAGCATGATTTTTCATGAGGAAGGTACTCTATGCTACATATATTCAAGCAAAGCCTGACAGTCGGTGCAGTCGCCATTTCCCTTGCGTTTCCTGGCCTTGCCGTTGCCAAGACACTCACGATGGCCATACAGGACAATGTCGTCGGCCTCGATCCTGCCGATCTTAACGATACGCTGTCGCTGTCCGTCAGTGGTACCATCTATCAGGGACTGTATGGGTTTGACTCCGAAATGAAGGTCTTTCCCGTTCTGGCCGAGAGCTACGAGGTTAATGACGCTTCGACCGAATACACCTTCCATCTGCGCAAGGGCGTCAAATTCCACGACGGCAGCGATTTCAATGCTGAAGCCGTCAAAGCCAATGTCGAGCGCATTGCCGATCCAGCCAACCGGCTGAAGCGCAACAGCCTGCTTGTCATGGTCAAGCAGGTGGAGGTCGTCGACCCCTACACCGTCAAGATTATCCTGAAAGAGCCTTTCGGTGCTCTCGTTAACACCATGGCCCATGCGGGCACCATGATCATCAGCCCGACGGCCTTGAGCAAATACGGCAAGGATATCGTTCGGAATCCTGTCGGGACCGGACCGTTCAAATTCAAATCCTGGAATGGCGACACCGTGGAAGTGGTGCGTAATGACGAGTATTGGAAGAAGGGTCTGCCGAAGGTCGATGGCGTCACATTCCGCTCGGTTCCGGAAAGTGGCAGCCGTCTTGCCATGCTGAAGACCGGGGAGGCGCAACTGGTCTTCACTCTGCCGACGGAGATGCTGAGGCAGGTACAGGAGGACAAGAAACTCGATGCGATTGAGGTTCCCTCAATCAATGTCTGGTACGCCAGCCTCAACACGATGAAGAAGCCGTTCGACAATGTGAAAGTGCGTCAGGCACTCAATTACGCGATCGACAAGGAGGCCTATTGCAAGGTGGTTTACAACGGTCTTTGCACGCCGCTCGATTCCGTTATACCGCCGCTGATGCCTTACTACGTCAAGCAGCAGGTCTATCCCCACGATGTGAAGAAGGCCAAGGAGCTTCTGGCCGAGGCCGGTTATCCCGATGGCTTTGAAACGGAGATCGTATCGGCCAACAATACTGCGGCTCAGCGCGCCACCCAGTTCATCCAGCAGGAACTATCGAAGATCGGCGTCAAGGTAACGGTGAAGAACCTTGAGACCGGCATGATGACCAGCACTATCTGGAGCCCGCAGAAGCCAGAGGACACCACGGTGCAACTGTATTACGGCGGTTGGTCATCCTCGACCGGCGATGCGGATTGGGCAATCCGCCCGCTACTCTGGAGCAAGGGTTTCCCGCCGAAGCTGTATAACGTGGCTTATTATCACAACGACAAGGTCGATGCCGCCATCGAGGAAGCCATGACCACGGCGGACGCCAAGAAGCGTGGAGAATTATACGCGACGGTGCAGGACATCGCCTATAAGGATGCGCCCTGGATCTTCCTTGGAGTTGATCGCAATGTTGCCGGCAAGGTCAAGAACCTCGAAGGTTTCTACATCCTGCCAGATCGCGGCTTCAAGCTCGATGAGTCAGTGTTCAAATAAATTGGTATCTAAAGCATCGTTCGAAGTGCGAGCGGGTTTTTCGAACGATGCTTTAGAGCCTTTTCCGTTTAATCGGTATCGGTTAAACGATAAGAAAATGCGTCTTAACAATAGTTTAGAGCGTTGTAGCGCTTCATATTGAACGCAAAACGCTCTAATCCACAACTCTCAGGCTCTTGGGGATGTGAGGCAGTTCCGGCTGGCCGGGCCTGTCAGTGTCATCAAATTCCAGTGTCTCGATTTTCTGGCCGCGCTTGGCGATCTTATCAGTCGATGTGCGGATCATCGCGACATCATCCTGGGCTTGCCGGAAGTGATTATCGAGCTTGCCGACCCTGTCTGACAGGCGGCCGATATCTTCGAGCAGTTTCTGGACTTCGGTCTGGATGATGCGTGCCTCCTCCCGGATGCGCGCGTCACGGACCAGGGATTGCATGACCTGAATCGCCAGGGACAACAGGGATGGCGACACAATCAGAATGCGGGCACGGTGGGCCCGCTGGACAATATCGTCAAAGTGCTCGGAAATATCGGCATAGAGGGATTCTGCCGGAACGAACATCAGCGCGAGGTCCTGCGTCTCGCCAGGAATGAAGTAACGCTCGGCGATAGCCTTGATATGCGTGGACATGTCGGCTCTGGCCCGGGTCGCAGCGCGAAGGCGTTCGTCATCGCTCGATGCTTCACGAAGCGCGGTAAATGCCTCAAGCGGGAATTTGGCGTCGATCACCAGTCCGCGCTCGTCACCGGGAAGGTGAACAAGACAGTCCGGGCGTTTGCTGTTGGAAAGCGTCGCCTGAAACTGATAGCTGCCGATTGGCAGCCCGTCACGGATGATCGCTTCCATCCGGCCCTGACCATAAGCGCCCCGCGTCTGTTTGTTGGACAATACATCTTTCAGTCCGACGATCTCTCCCGTCAGATCGGTCAGGTTCTTCTGGGCGGCATCGATGACCGCAAGGCGCTCATTGAGTTTGGTCAGGCTTTCATTCTGATGACGGCTGGTCGTTTCCAGGCTCTGGCCGACCCGGTGTTGTAGCCCATCGAGACGTTCCGCAAGCGCACGCACCATGTCGCTCTGCCGTGAGCCGAAAACCTCGGCGATGGTCTGCATCCTACCGGTCATCTCGGTCTGCGCCCGGTTCATCTCGTTAATCTGCAGTTCCATCTCGCGATTGCGTTCGAACTCCATCGCCCGCTCGATCGCTCGTTCGCGCCGGGATTTCATCAGCATCCATATTGTCATGAACAGCAGAAACAGTGCCAAGGCGCCCGCAGCCAGAACGACTTCACCCCAGGTGAAGGAACGGGAGCCGAGGGTAAGCGCGATATCGGTCATGGGTCTCGAATCAATTTAGCCGCAATGTTCACGAAATGTACTGCCAAAGTGAATTCAGTGCCAGTGCCGATGATTGTTCTCCCTTTGGAGGTGCGTTTATGTTGTCAGGTATCAGACTTGCGGTGCCCCGGAAAAGAAGCCCGCCATTTAGCGGCGGGCCTGCTTCCTAGACACTTAGCCGCCGAGAGAACTTGCTCCCTGCTCGGCAGAACCGACTGCCTTGCGGAACGTTGCAAACAATTCACGGCCCACGCCGAATTCATGGACTGAAAGATCTGCGACAGCAGGTTCTCTCGCGGCCCATTCGGCTGCGGCCACCAGAACCTCAAGCCTGCCGGATACAGCATCCAGCCGTATAAGGTCACCGTCGCGGATTCGGGCAATAGGGCCGCCGGCTGCGGCTTCCGGCGTTACGTGTATCGCGGCTGGAACTTTGCCAGACGCTCCAGACATGCGCCCGTCCGTGACCAGCGCCACCCTCTGCCCGCGATCCTGCAGCACCGAGAGGGGGGGGACGAGCTTGTGCAACTCCGGCATGCCGCTCGCCTTGGGGCCCTGGAATCTCACCACAGCGACGAAATCACCGGTCAAGGCTCCTGCCTTGAAAGCCTGCAACACTTCCTCCTGGGAGCGGAAGACTCTCGCGGGCGCTTCGATGATATAACGATCTTCGGTGATCGATGAGGTCTTGAGGACGGCCCGGCCAAGGTTCCCTTTGAGAACCACCAGCCCACCGGTCGGCTGGAACGGGCTGGATATCGACCGTACCACACTGTCATCCGCAGAAACGGCGCGTGCAGGTTCAAAGGTCAGAGAACCATCGTCACCAAGTTTCGGCTCGGATGCCTGACCATGGAGCCCTTCGCCCCATACGGTTTTCGCATCCGCATGCAACAGACGCTCGGTGAGCAGTTCGCGGATGATGAACGGCACGCCACCGGCGTCACGAAACTGGTTCACGTCCGATGGTCCGTTGGGATAGACGCGGGCAATGAGCGGGGTCACCTCGGCAATATCGGCAAAATCGTCCCATGTCAGGACTATACCGGCGGCACGTGCCATGGCGACGAGGTGAAGCGTCAGGTTGGTCGATCCACCCGCCGCATTGAGACCGACGATACCGTTGACGAAGGCGCGCTCATCCAGAACCTCGCCGATCGGGGTGAAATGCTCACCCTTTGCTCCGATTTCCAGCACACGGGCGACGGCTTTTCGGGTCAGGGCGTCACGTAATGGGGTATCGGGAGGAACGAAGGAAGCTCCGGGAAGATGCAGGCCCATGAACTCCATCAGCATCTGGTTGGTATTGGCGGTTCCGAAAAAGGTGCAGGTTCCGGGCGCATGATAGGCTTTGCCTTCGGCTTCCAGCATCGCCGGGCGTCCCACCTTGCCTTCGGCAAAGTCCTGGCGGACCTTGTTCTTCTCTCCATTGGTAATGCCTGTCGGCATAGGGCCTGCCGGTACGAAAATCGCCGGCAGATGGCCAAAGGCAAGAGCACCGATAACCAGGCCGGGAACGATCTTGTCACAGATACCAAGAAGCAGCGTGGCATCGAACATCTGGTGCGACAATGCGATCCCCGTCGCCATCGCGATGACGTCACGGGAAAACAGCGACAGCTCCATGCCTGGCTCGCCCTGGGTGATGCCGTCGCACATGGCGGGCACGCCCCCGGCGACCTCGGCCACGGCGCCAAGGCGTCGTGCTTCGGTGCGGATCAGTTCGGGGTAGGTTTCATACGGGCGATGAGCCGAGAGCATGTCATTATAGGCGGTGACAATACCGATATTGGATGCATCCGTTGCTGCCAGTCGATGTTTGTCAGCGGAGCCGCAAGCTGCAAAGCCGTGGGCGAGATTGGCGCAGCCAAGCCTGGCTCTGGTGGGTCCCCGCGATGCGGCGGCGTGCAATCTCTCCAGATAGGGAGTGCGCAACTCCTCGCTACGCTGGGCTATGCGCCGGGTGATCTCACCGATGCGGGAATTGATGGTCATAGCAGTTTATCCATTTCCGAACTGGCGAGTAACCGAGGGAGCGGTCACTCGCACGTATCATGTAAAGATTATAGAGCAGGGACGTCGCTCCGTTGCGCGACGTCTCTCAATTTCGCCAGAATGTCCGCAACGATTTCCTCCGGCGTGCCACCGATATCGACCGTGAGAGCGTCCACCGGTTCCTCAAGGGTGGCAAACTGACTGTCGAGCAGGGCCGGATTCATATAATGCCCTTTTCTTGCATTCAGCCTTGGACCGATGGTCGCGGCCGAGCCTTTCAGAAACACGAAAATGACATCGCTTTTCGGAGACAGCACATCGCGATAAACCTGTTTCAGCGCTGAGCATGCCACCACATGGTCGACCTTCCCCGCCTGCCAGTTGTCGATTGCTGTCCGGAGTGCGGCCAGCCAGGGCCAGCGATCCTCATCCTGCAAGGGAATACCTGCCCGCATTTTCTCGACATTGACAGCCGGATGGAAGCCGTCGGCATCTGAAAAGCCGCAGCCGAGACGTTCCGCCAACAGCGTTCCTATCGTGGTCTTGCCGCAACCGGTGACGCCCATCATCATAACGATCATATTCTATAACTCCTTAAGCACTTTTCCCGGTTCCGGCCTGCCGCAGCCGAGAAAAGCGAAATCCCGAGATTACCTGGAAAGCGAAGTGCGATACTCCGAAGTCAGACGAAACTGGCAAGTATGAGGGTGAAGGCAAAAGCCGACAACGCCAGAATGGTTTCGAGAACGGTCCATGTTTTCAGGGTCTGCTCGACCGACATGTTGAAGTATTCCTTGATCAGCCAGAAGCCGCTGTCATTGACGTGGCTGAGAATGATAGATCCGGCGCCGGTGGCGAGCACAAGTAGTTCCGGGCGGACGCTGTTAGGCATTGCGGCGGCGATTGGCGCGACAATGCCGGCGGCGGTCGTGAGAGCCACTGTCGCCGATCCGGTCGCAACGCGGATCACGGCGGCGACGAGGAAGGCCAGCACCAGAAGTGGCACATGCAGCTGCGTTGCCATATCTGCAATGGCCTTGCCGACGCCGCTGTCGAGCAGCACCCGGTTGAAGCCGCCGCCTGCGCCGATCACGAGGAGGATGGTTGCGGTTGGGGCGAGACAGTCAGTCGTGAATTTCAGCAATTGGTCACGGTTGAAACCGCGCTGGTGGCCAAAGGTCCAGAAGGCGACGAGCAGGGCCACAACAAGTGAAATCACCGGATTCCCGATAAAGTTCAGGCCGTTTCGCAGTGTTGTTCCGCTCGCCAGCGTCAGGTCGGCGATGGAAGAAGCGACCATCAACAGGACGGGCAGCAGGATGGTGAAAACCGAAATTCCAAACCCTGGCAGATCTTCGGCTGCGCGTGACTGCCCGGCAAGTTGATCGGCAAGCGGATTGTGAGCCGGAAGAATGATGCGCGGAGAAATCCACTTGCCATAGATAGGGCCGGCAAGCGCCGCAGCCGGCAGGCCGACAATGATCGAGTAAATGATGGTCAAGCCGACATCGGCCTTGAATGCGCCGACAGCGAGCATGGCTGCCGGATGCGGAGGAACAAGACCGTGAACGATCGACAAACCGGCGACCAGAGGTACACCGATCAGGATCAGTGATGTTTTGGTGCGCTTGGCAATGGCAAAGACCAGAGGAATCAGGAGCACGAAGCCCACCTGAAAGAACACTGGCATACCGACAATGAAGGCGACGAACATGATCGCCCAATGCACCCGTTTTTCACCGAAGAGATCAATCAGGGTCAGAGCAATGCGTTCTGCGCCACCGGATTCTGCCAGCAGCTTGCCGAGCATGGTGCCAAGTGCGACGACGACGGCAATGAAGCCCAAAACACCGCCAACGCCGTTTTGGAACGAGGCGATAACTCCCAAAACCGGCATGCCCGCAGCGACGCCCATGCCAAGCGATACAAGCACCAGGGCGATGAAGGGATTGAGCTTGTAACGGGCAATCATCACCACCAGGCAGATGATTGAAATTAAAGCGTAAAGGAGCAGAAGCTGCCCGTTGATTGCGACACTTGATGCAGGCATAGCGGTTTACTCACTCTTTGTATCGTTGTACGAAAAGGCGCTCGCCTCTGAGCACCGTCGCGGGGCCGCCGTTGCGGATCCGGGGTGACAGGTTGCTGAGAGTGAACGGATTTGCGGTGCTTTGACCAAGTTGCGTCTCTGCCCCAAAAACGCGCTCATCATGAGATGTGCGATCATTCCCCTGATGACCGTTGTATGTTTCCTACATGTTTAGGAAAAAACGATAGAAACACAACATGAAAAAGCGAAATACAGCGCTATTTTCAACAGGCGATTAGTTATTGTGTATAAAACATACATGTGGGGATCGATATAAATGGCGGGTTCGCTTGAAAGTCTTCTCACCAGAATTGAGGCGGCGCAGGGCCAAATGCGGCCGTCCGAGAGAAAACTCGCTGCTTTGGTGCTGGAAAACCCAACCGGCGCGATCGAGCTGACCATGGACGAGATTGCGGCGCGGGCTGGTGTCAGCGCTCCCACCGTGGCGCGCTTCTGCGCTGCCGTCGGCTGTAACGGCTTTCGCGAATTCAAAATTCGCCTCGCGCAGGACAGGACGCGCGGGCTACCCTTCATTCATCCCGATGTGCTGGATACGGATAGTCCCGCCGAGATCGCCCACAAGATTTTTGACCGGGCGGTCGCGGAATTGATCACCGTGCGCGGAGGTGTGGCTACCGAGGGTCTTGATCGTGCGGTCGACATACTGGCGCGGGCGTCGCGGATCGAATTTTATGGTTCCGGCAATTCGGGCATCGTCGCGAGCGATATCCAGCACAAGTTCTTCCGCCTCGGCATCCCCACTGTTGCCTACAGCGATCCGCATGTCTTCTGCATGTCGGCCCTGACGCTGCAACCGGGAGATGCGGTGGTGCTGGTGTCCAACTCGGGCAGGAACCGGGATATTCTCGAAGCGGCAAACGATGTCTTGTCTGTCGGTGCCCAGACCATTGTGATCGCGCATCCGGATACACCGCTTGCCGCCCTCGCAACCGCTCTCGTACCCGCCGACGTGTCGGAAAATTCCGACGTCTACTCGCCCATGGCGTCCCGCCTCGCCCACCTTGTTCTCGGTGATATTCTCTCTGTCGCCGTCGCCCAGCGCAGGGGAGAGGCGGTTCGCCAGCGTCTGGAGCGGGCGAAAGCCGCGGTGCGCAGAAGGCGACTGATTGAAACGTGAGCGAGGAAGCAGGCTTCAGAGCCACTTTTTCGGAGCCCGGGCCCGGGGCAGGTGATATTATGTCCTTGTACAAGCGGCACTTGATGCGCGGATTGATTGACCGCTTCGGCGCAAATGCATTATGTGCAAATCATTATGGCTATTAGACCCCTCGTCATCCTACCCGATTCAAAGCTGCGTCTGAAATCCGAGCCTGTGGCGGAGATAACCGACGATATTCGCAACCTCGCAGAAGACATGCTTGAAACCATGTATGATGCGCCCGGCGTCGGGCTTGCGGCTATCCAGATCGGCGTGCCGAAACGTGTCGTCACCATCGACGTCGCGGGCGAGGAGGACGAGCCGGACCCCATCGTGCTTATCAATCCTGAGATCATATCTTATTCGGAGGAAAAGAAGGTTCATCAGGAGGGCTGTCTCTCCATCCCCGAGTATTATGCCGAGGTCGAGCGCCCGGATAACATCGTTTTTCGCTACATGGACCTTGATGGCCGCACGGTTGAGCGCAGGGCCGATGGTCTGCTCGCGGTCTGTGTGCAGCATGAACTTGATCATCTCGATGGTGTGCTTTTCATCGATCATTTGTCCAGATTGAAACGTGACCGGGTGACAAAGAAGTTCATCAAGGCTGCGAAGTGGGAAGGAAGAGATGAATGAGTTTGCGCGTCGTTTTCATGGGGACGCCCGAATTTGCCGTGCCGACCCTCGCGGAAATTGTCGGCCAGGGCCACGAGGTTGTCGCCTGTTATACGCGTAAACCGGCTGCTGCCGGACGTGGCATGGATCTGCGGCCTTCGCCTGTTCACGTGATGGCGGAAAAATTCGGGTTGTCTGTACGCACCCCCGACACTTTGAAGAGCGATGAAGAACTGGAATTCTTCCGTTCGCTCCAGCCCCAGGTTGTTGTTGTTGTCGCCTATGGCATGATCCTGCCAAAGCCGTTTCTGGATGAGCCGGAACTGGGCTGCCTCAATCTTCACGCCTCGCTGCTGCCACGCTGGCGAGGTGCGGCGCCGATCCAGCGAGCGATCATGGCAGGCGACAGGGAAAGCGGCGTGGCGGTGATGCGGATGGAGGAGGGGCTGGACACCGGGCCTGTCGCCATGATTGAGAAAGTTGCGATTGGCCCGGATATGACCGCTGCCGACCTGCATGACCGGATGATGGGGCTGGGTGCGGATTTGATGGTGCGCGCCCTGGCGGCATTGTCGCGTGATGGCTTGTCATTCACGCCGCAACCGGGGGATGGCGTGACCTACGCTCGCAAACTGACCAATGCAGAGAGTCGGATTCACTGGAATGCTTCGGCAAAGACCGTTCATAACCTGATCCGTGGACTGTCGCCGTTTCCCGGCGCCTTTTTCGAGGCGGATTTCGGCAAGGGTAGAGAGCGCGTAAAGGTGCTGCGCTCCCAGATTGTCGAAGGATCCGGCGTGCCCGGGACCTTGATCGGGGACGATGGCATCATCGCCTGCCGGGAGGGTGCTGTCCGGCTGATCCAGGTGCAACGCTCAGGTAAGTCGCCCATGCCGTTCGGGGAATTTGCTCGCGGTGTCAGGCTTGTTTCCGGCGCTATCTTACAGCCATGAACACCTGTTTGTAAAACCGGGATGGAGCCGATGCCACGTTACAAGCTGGTCGTTGAATATGATGGCACGCCTTACACAGGGTGGCAGATTCAGGCGAGCGGGCGTTCCGTGCAGGGCGCGGTGGAGCAGGCAATCACCCGTTTCACCGGTCAGAATGTGCGCGTGCAATGTGCCGGGCGGACGGATTCCGGCGTTCATGCCACCCATCAGGTGATCAGTTTCGATCTGGAAAAGGAATGGCCGTCCGATACCGTTCGCGATGCCGTCAATGCGCATTTACGCAGGGCTTCTGAATCTGTTTCCATTCTCTCCGCCGAGCAGGTTGACGGGGAATTCAACGCGAGGATGTCGGCACGCAAACGGCACTATCTCTACCGGATACTGAACCGTCGCTCGCATCCTGCACTGGAAAGTAACCGGGTCTGGCATGTTCCGTGGTGTCTCGATGCCGCGCTGATGCATGAGGCCGGTCAACTGCTTCTGGGGCAGCATGACTTCACCACCTTTCGTGCTTCCGAGTGTCAGGCAAAAAGTCCGATAAAGACCCTGGACAGGCTTGACGTTGAACGGGTTGGCGAAGAAATCCGGATATATGCCTCGGCACGGTCGTTCCTGCACCATCAGGTTCGCTCGATCGTCGGCACTTTGGCGCAGGCAGGGGCGGGACGCTGGAGTGTCATGGATGTAAAGGCCGCGCTGGACGCATGCGATCGCAGCCGCTGCGGGCCGATGGCTCCTTCCACCGGGCTCTACCTTATCGGTGTCGATTACGAACTCCGATAGCCCGTTATACGGATGCGTTGCCAATCAGGCCGGACATCGGTAGTTATTGATCCGACCTCATTCTCTTCGCCGGGGAAATGACGTGTCGTTTTAAAGGGAGACCCGATGCCCGGTTTAGGACAAAGCACGGTAATGAGCGCTCTATCGATAGCGCCCAATCTTCTGGCTGCTGTCATATTTGGCATGTTCATCGGGCTGGAGCGCCAATGGCGCCAGCGAACCACCGGTCTCACCACACATGCACTGGTTGCGCTCGGGTCCGCCGCTTTCACATCGCTGGCGGTTTTGGCCGGGGGGCCGCTTGATCTGCGTCTCGGTGGTCAGGTGGTGACAGGTATCGGTTTTCTGGGAGCAGGCCTGATCATGCGGGACGGGCTCAGCGTCAAGGGGTTGAGCGGGGCTGCGACGGTCTGGTCAACCGGTGCAGTGGGGGTTCTTGCCGGCTACGGATATTTCCTCGAGGCGGCGGAGGCAACCGGATTTGTGATTTTCATCAATGTTGCGCTGCCCCGGATCGGTGGGTGGATAGAGAAGTACGCCCCTGAGAATAAAATGGTTGAGCGTTTTTATGTCATCGAATTGAAATGTGCGGGGCATAATGAAGCTGACGTCCGCAATATGCTGTTAAACGCCATGAATGCCAGAAATCTGAGATTGCAGGGCCTCGAAAGCCAGGAGCTGGGTGACAGCGGCAGGGTTCAGGTTGAGGCAACCTTTTACAGCGCGCGCCAGGAGGACAAGCTTGTCGAACTGGTTGTCGGCGAACTCAGCCTATCTTCTCAGGTCTCCTCTGCAAAATGGACATCTACGACACCGGCGGGTTGACATCTTCAAGAACTTGTCGTGCATTGTCAGGATGCAGGAACCGAAGCTTAAAATTTGTCGGTCTGGTAACTATCATTCATCAAGTGCTGCGCCGTTGACTATCATTCCGGAAATGAACCAGGATGCCGTTTTTGTTTGGAACATTTCACACAGACTTATAACTGGACATCTACTGATCTCGATTGTACATCAATACTGTAAGCGCTAAAAGTATGATTGACAGCCAAGCAGCATTTAAATGAAACTGTATGAACTTAAAAAGACTGAATAGTAAAATCATTTTCAATACAATTTAGTATTGGTCTTTATAAGTATTTGGTCAGCTTACAGCTATTCAGGAGGCCAAGATGTCCGATTTAGATTCCGTTCTCGCCCATATTGATTCTGATTTCGATGCCGCTTTGGAGCGTCTAATTGCGCTATTGCGAATAAAATCCATTTCAACTGACCCTGCTTATGCTGAAGAATGCCGTATATGCGCTGATTGGCATGTCGAAGATCTTCGCAGTATTGGTTTTGAGGCGCAGTCCCGGAAAACACCCGGACATCCGATTGTTGTCGCTCATGATCGCAGCACTCCTGGAACGTCCGCGCTCTTCTACGGTCATTATGATGTACAGCCGGTTGATCCCATCGAATTGTGGGACCATGATCCCTTCGAGCCTTTTATCGAAACCCGGGCCGATGGCACCCGCGCGATTCGGGCTCGCGGCGCTTCCGATGACAAAGGGCAGATCATGGCTTTCGTGGAAGCCTGCCGCGCCTGGAAAGCCGTGACGGGCAAGCTGCCTATCCCGATCTCTCTACTAATCGAAGGTGAGGAAGAATCCGGTGGAGTAAATCTTCCCCCGTTCCTGAAAGCCAACGCCGACGAACTGCGTGCCGATATCGGTCTGATTTGCGACACGAATATGTGGGACCCGCAGACCCCGGCGATCCAGACGATGCTGCGCGGCCTTTGCGGTGAAGAAATCATCATCAAGGCTGCTGATCGTGATCTCCATTCGGGTTTCTATGGCTCTGCCGCCGCCAACCCCAACCACGTTCTCGCTAAAATTCTTGCTGAACTGCATGATGCCGATGGTCGCGTGACAATCCCCGGTTTCTACGACGGTGTGCCCGAGTTGCCGGAAACCTTGCGTCAGCAATGGGATACGTTGAATTTCGATGCATTGGCCTTCCTCGGTGCAGTGGGGCTTTCAGTGCCTGCCGGAGAAAAGGGCCGGACGGTGCTGGAGATGGTCTGGTCGCGCCCGACCTGCGAAGTCAATGGCATGGGCGGCGGTTATCAGGGAGCCGGCTTCAAGACGGTCATTCCCGCGGTTGCTTCAGCCAAAGTTTCTTTCCGTCTCGTTTTCGACCAGGATCCGCACGCCATCCGCGCGGCATTCAGGAAGTTCGTCAAGGCGCGCCTGCCGGCGGATTGCGATGTGGAGTTCATTGAGCACGGATCCGGCAAGGCCATTCGCTTCCCCATTGAGGCTCCGGCCTTCGCAAAGGCGAGCGAGGCTCTGACCGAGGAATGGGGACGTCAGTCCGTATTCATCGGTGGAGGCGGCTCCATTCCTGTGACTGCGGAGCTGAAGCAGAAGCTTGATATGGACGTCATCCTGGCCGGTTTCGCACTTGATGATGATCGTATCCATAGCCCGAACGAAAAATACGAAATGGAAAGCTTCCGGCGCGGAATCCGCTCCTGGGCAAGAATTCTGCATGCGTTATCGCAATAAGGAACCTCAGGCATACTTCCTTCGTTCGTTTCAGGGTCCTGCTATCTGGAGGGCCCTGAAAGGTCGAAAGAAAAGGTTGCTGAAAGTTATATACTATCCGTCCCGCGTCCTCCCGCCCTGATCGGGTTTGCCGAAACGGCAGAGGTTCGCAGAGTAATTTATAGACTAATCTTCCTTTCGTTCGACCTCGTGAAAGATGCGCAGGGACCAGCCGGGACAGATAGATCAACCAAGGGATATGCTCCATGGTTCAGACGACCGAACACACTAAAACAACGATGCAGAAGTTTCTCGATGTCGTGGAACGAGTCGGCAACAGGGTTCCCCATCCGGTCGTCATATTCGTCATATTGATCGGCATCGTGATTGCGCTATCGCATATCTTCTACATGTTCGACATTCATGTTTCCTACCAGGTCATCAACCCCGAAACCCACAAGGTGGAAGATGCTTCGGTTACGGCCCGCAGTCTCCTGACGATCGATGGAATCCGGTTCATGTTTACCGGATTCGTGCAGAACTTCATGAATTTCAACGCCGTCGGCATCATTATCGTGGCGATGCTGGGTGTTGGCGTTGCCGAGGAAGCGGGGCTGGTGAACGCTCTCATCCGCAAGCTCGTCGCTGTTACGCCCTCAGGGGCGCTCACCTATGTTCTGGTGTTCGTCGGCATTCTGTCGAGCATTGCAGCGGATGCCGGCTATCTGGTGCTGATCCCGCTTGCAGCCGCCGCTTTTATTAGTGTGGGCAGACATCCGCTCGCGGGTCTCGCAACGGCTTTTGCCGCGGTTGCGTCAGCCTTCCTCGTCAACATCCTGATCGTTCCGGTTGATGGCGTGCTGACCGAAATCACCAACGACGCGATCCATATTCTCAATCCTTCGATCTCGATCGATCTCACGGCAAATTTCTGGTTCTCGATAGGTTCGGTGGTTCTGCTCACATTTCTCATTGCAATCATCACCGAAAAAGTGGTCGAACCGCGCCTTGGTGTATATGACGGCGATTACACGGTTGAAGGGGGTGGGCAGCTCTCCGATGCCGAAAGCCGCGGCCTGAGGTTTGCTCTCTATGGCCTCATCGGCGTGATTATTTTCATGCTGCTGCTGACGCTGCCTTCCTGGGCGCCGTTGCGTAACCCCGATACGGGATCGCTCATCAGCAACTCTCCGTTCATGAACAGCCTGATCGTGACGATTGCACTGCTCTTCCTGACGACGGGCGTTTGCTACGGCATCGGTTCGGGCTCGATGAAGACCACCAACGAGGTCATTGCTGCGATGACAAAAGCCATCGCAAGCTTGAGCGGTCTGATCCTGCTTCTGCTGGTGATCAGCCAGTTCCTTGCCTACTTCAACTATACCAACATGGCGACGCTCGCGGCCGTCTCTCTGGCTCGTGTGCTGCAACAGGCTGACCTTGGCGCCATATGGTTGCTGATCGGCTTCGTTATCGTGGTTTTCATCCTGGACCTGATCATCACCGGAGCGATTCCGAAATGGGCTATCTTCGCACCCATTTTCGTGCCGCTGCTGATGAAACTCGGCGTTGCGCCCGAAGCAGTGCTTGCCGCTTACCGGGTCGGCGATTCACCGATCAACGCGATTACGCCTCTCAATGCCTACTTCGCCATGATCGTGGTCTTTGCCCAGAAATACCAGAAGGATGCCGGTGTCGGGACGATCATCGCGCTGATGTTGCCTTACATCGGAGCCCTTTGCGTTATCTGGACCGTATTCCTGGCAGCCTGGTACCTGCTTGGAATTCCTTGGGGGCTGTAATCATGAATTCAGGAGTGGGGGCGCAATGCTCCCACTGCCTCTTTGGCACTAGAAAAGGGTATGGGCGATTGCGGTTGATAAAGCGTTCCAAGTGCGAGCCTGTTGCCGCTATTTCATGCGGCGCATTCATTCGCGTCGAAGGACAGGACACTGAAATGCTAGGCACTTTTCCATGACGCAGGCTTCAAATGCGCTTCTCGCGCCGGATTTCCTGACGCTAACCCTGGGCATTGCGGTTTACTTTGTCGGTGTGATCCTGACCCGACACATCGCCTTCCTTCGTAATTACAACATTCCCGAACCTGTCACCGGCGGGTTTCTTGCTGCGCTGGCAATCTGGGCTGTTCACGCCGTACTCGGGCTGGATATCGGTTTCGAGATGATAACCAGGGACAGGCTGCTGGTTCTCTTTTTCGCGACGGTTGGCATCAATTCACGGCTCTCCAATCTTCTTTCCGGCGGAAGGGCTCTCATCATCCTTTGCGCTTTGACCATCATATTCGTGTTCATCCAGAATGTGGTCGGCACAATTGGCGCAACGATGTTCGGACTGCCATCGGCCGCTGGCGTTGTCATGGGGTCCATCTCGCTTGTGGGTGGTCATGGCACGACGATTGCGTGGGCACCGGCCATCGCGGCTGAACATGGCTTCCCTGCGGCGGTCGAAACAGGCACTGCGATTGCGACCATGGGGCTGATCATCGCCAGTTTACTTGGCGGCCCGATTGCCAAGTTTCTCATCGAGCGCGGTAAGCTGACCCCGGCCGCTGCCATGGGCAAAGCTGACGAGATCATGCATGACGATGCGATGGAAAAGATCACCAAGATCGGTTTCATGCACGCGCTTCTTCTGGTGAATATTACAGTTATCCTTGGCTATCTGGTTCACGGCTGGATCAGCGATAACGGTGTCAGGCTGCCGCTTTTCGTTCCCTGCCTGATCATGGGCATCGTGTTATCCAATACCGTGCCGCTTGTTTTCCCTAAATTGCCCTGGCCTGCACAAAGCGCCTCACTCAAGCTGATTTCCGAATATGCCCTGTCGGCATTCCTGGCCATGTCTCTCATGAGCATGCAGCTCTGGACCTTGACCGACATCGCGGGTCCGCTTCTTGTCGTCGTGGCGATGCAGACGGCGGTTGCTGCGATTTTCATCATGCTGATTCTCTTTCCCCTGCTGGGAAAGGATTATCAGGCTGCGGTCCTGAGTGCCGGTTTCACGGGCCTTACCCTTGGAGCGACCCCGACAGCGATCGCCAGCATGACGGCGGTAACGAAGCATTACGGTCCGTCTCCAAATGCGTTCATCATCCTGCCGCTGGTGTCGGCCTTCTTCGTTGATCTGATCAATGTCGTTGCGATAAAAATGTTTCTGGCATTTTAATAGAAACGCTCCTGAATATACCGGACAGTACAAATCCGGAAGAAATTGCGCTAACGTAACAACAAGCCTCTTGAGATGCCATGGCTGAGGAGTCCGAGTATTGAGTGACATCACGATTACAGGTCTCATTATCCTGGGGACCGTATTTCTTTTCGTCTGGAATCGCATCCCTGTCGTTCTTGTTGCGATGGCAACTGCACTGGCTCTTTACGCTACGGGCGTGCTGTCGCTTGACGCTGCGCTCAGCGGGTTGGGGGACCCGGCTGTCATATTCATCGCGACGCTGTTCATCGTAAGCGCAGGGCTTGAGACGTCCGGCGTTACCGCCTGGGCAGGGCAATTGCTGATAGCCAAGGCGGGAACCGAAAGCCGGACCAGGTTGCTGGTGCTGATTGCGGTTCTGGTTTCATTCATGACTGCGCTGATCAGCGTCAATGGTGCTGTTGCTGCCTTGCTTCCGGTTGTCGTTGTGATGGCTGTTCGTCTCAAGCGTTCTCCCTCGCAATTGCTTATGCCTCTTGTTTTTTCGGCACATGCAGGCTCATTGCTCGCGTTGACCGGAACACCGGTCAACGTGCTGGTTTCCAATGCGGCTATCGATGCGGGCGTCGGGAATTTCGGCTTCTTCGAGTTTGCGATTACCGGTGTACCGCTGTTGATCGGAACCATCGTTATCATCGTGCTTTTTGGGCGGCAGCTCCTGCCCGAGCGCAGCGGGCCGACCATTCCGTCGGATTTCAGCAAACACGCGCAGACATTGGTCGAGCAATACGGGTTGAGCGACGGTCTGTTTCAGATGCGGGTGCGCGAAACCTGCCCCTATATCGGATTCATTCCCGAAAAGGTTGATATCTCAAGCTTTGCCTCTCTTCAGATCATCGCCGTGCAGCAGGGTGACCAGCGCGGTTTGCTGAGACGCAGCGCCATTTCCGAAGGCGATTATTTTATCGTGCGCGGCGACGCCGAAGCAGCGGCAGCTTTCGCCTCCCAGAACCATCTGGCTTTCCGGGAGGAAAATGTCGGGAGTGCATTGCAGGAAACACTGTTCAATCGTGATTCCGGTCTTGCGGAAGTTATCATACCCCCGAGATCGGGAATGATAGGGACGCCCGTGTTCCAGGGAATGGTGACGGAAAGCGGCGATCTGATCATCATGGCGATTCAGCGCCAGGGCGTTGATATCAGTTTGCAGCAAGTTGTTCTGGAGGCGGGAGATACCCTGCTGCTGCAGGGTACCTGGAAGGCTCTCGATGTCCATCTGAACGATCCTGACGTTCTGGTCGTCAACTCTCCCGAGCTTGTCCGCAGGCAGGCTCTGCCGATGGGTCCCGGTGCGAAGCAGGTCATCGTCATTCTTCTCGCCATGGTCTTTCTGCTGGCAACCGGACTGGTGCCGCCTGTCATCTCCGGACTTCTCGCTGCAGGTGCGATGGTCCTGTGTGGCGTTCTGACGGTCGAACAATCGTTCCGTGCGATCAACTGGACGACTGTCATTCTTGTCGGCGCGATGATGCCGCTATCGACGGCTATGCACGAAACGGGAGCTGCCCAGATGTTGGCGGTCTGGCTGGTTTCAGCCGTAGGTGATGCTGGCCCCTACGCTCTTTTGGCAGGGCTGTTCATTCTGACGGCAATTCTTGGTCAGTTGATCAGTAACACTGCAACGGCATTGATCGTCATTCCGATTGGCATCGCGGCTGCAGACAGTATCGGAATTTCTCCCAAACCCGTGTTGATGAGCATTGCCGTTGCGGCAGCAGCGGCCTTCCTGACACCCATCGCCACTCCGACGAACCTGATGGTGATGGCTCCGGGCGGTTACAAATTTGGGGATTACTGGAAGTTGGGCCTGCCGCTGTTGATGTGGTTTTTTGTGATAGCGACCTTTTATGTGCCGTTCTTCTGGCATTTCTGATTGGGGCGTTACGCGTGCCTGAAATCGGCTAAAGGCTTTTTAGCATTTAACCGATAACCTTTGGGCACGCATTCCCCCGGACCGCTTTCTCATTTCCGGGACAACCGAACTTGGGGGTATCCAGTATGTCGGAACTGCCGAATCTGAATGGGAAGGCAACCAGTCTAGCCGATTTCCAACCTTTCAGTGTTGCCGAAGCCAAGATTGTTTCCGACCTGCGACGCGGTGACTTTGACAGGCTGGGCGATGGTGGACGCCCCGAACACGAGCACACCACGAGGACAGTCCGCGCTGAGCTTTTGCGCTTTCTCATCCTGGGAGGCGAAGAGGGCCACCGCCCCCACGAAAAAGGCGTACGGATCACCGGAGCCTGGCTGGTCGGTGTGCTGGATCTCGAGGGGTGCCGAATCCCAAGGGATATCGGTCTCAAGGATTGCCATTTTGAAGCCGTCCCTGTGCTGCGCTCGGCAATAATCGACAATCTGTTTCTTGATGGATCTTCCCTGCCTGGTTTGCAGGCGGACCAGTTGGAGGCGCGCGGCTCCATCTTCATGCGTGGCGCGATGATATCCGGCGAGGTTAGTCTTCCAGGCGCGCGTATCGGAGGTAATCTCGAAGGTGACGGAGCCTCTGTTGATTGGGGTGATGGCGTCGCCATCAATGCCGAAAATATGGAAGCCCGCGGGAGCGTTCTCCTTCGCGGTGCGGAAATCCGTGGAGGCCTCAACCTTTCCGGGGCGCGTTTTGGTGGAGATGTCAACTGTGTCGGCGCAAATGTAACGAGGCCCGACGCGGTTGCGATCAATGCAGACAGTATTGCGGTGCGCGGGGATCTCGCGATGCGTGGCGCGACGATCATTGGAGAAATACATCTGCAGGGGGCGCATTTCGGCGGAGATATCGATTGCTCCGGCACAACGCTTTCCCGACCGGAAGGCGCTGCTCTGAAACTCAATCGTACGAATATCGATGGTGCGTTCTTTCTGAGGCAGGGTGCGAGCATACAAGGCACTCTCAATCTGACGGCGACCAAAATCGGCGCTATTGACGATGAACAGGCATGCTGGCCTGCAACCGGTGATCTTTTATTGAATCGCTGTCTTTATGGGGCATTCATCGGTGGGCCGGTGGATGCGAAGAGTCGTCTGGACTGGCTGAGCCGGCAGGTTCCGGAACGTTGGGGCGAAGACTTCTGGCCGCAACCCTATGAGCAACTGGCCACCGTGCTTCGCGCGATGGGACATGAAGAGGATGCCCGGGCTGTCCTGATAACCAAGGAGCGATTGCAGCGCCAGGCCCGGCGCCTGAGGACCAAGAATGCTGTGTGGCGCGCCATTCTGACAGCTACCGACGGATTTCTTGCCGTTACGGTGCGTTATGGACGGCAACCGTTGGTCGCGTTGCTCTGGCTTGTGCTGTTCTGGGCGACGGGGGTGATTGTATTCGACATCGCCCAGCGCCATGATGCCCTGAAGCCAAACAGCGCAATTGTGTTGCGGTCGCTGGAATGGACCATGTGCGGCCTTGAAAAAACCGAGAGTCGTTTCATGCCGTCGACTGAAAGAGTGATGGAAGGGCGGGCTGAGAAGGGACAAACACAGCTTGCCTGTTTCCTCAGCCAGCCTGAAGCAGCCAGCTATCCGGAATTCAATTCCCCGATGTATTCGCTGGAAGCCCTTCTGCCGGTTCTCGACGTTGGCCAGAGAACGTTCTGGCGGCCAGATCCTGCAAAACCTTTCGGTCTCTTCATTCTTACTTATTTTTATCTGCAAACCGTTATTGGCTGGGCGCTTAGTTTGCTCGCGGTTGCCGGATTCTCCGGGCTCGTAAGATCAAGATGATAAGGTGTTTCCCGCCCGATTCAGCGTTAGAGCCTTTTCCGTTTAATCGGTATCGATTAAACGATAAGAAAATGCGTCTTAACAATAAGTTAGAGCATTGCAGCGATTCATATTGAACGCAAAATGCTCTAGATCCTGTTGTTTTTATACGGAACCATATCCTGAGTTTGTGAGATAATTTTTACATTCCTTTGGTGATATGATGTCGAGGATTTCACCGACCTTTTTCCAGGTTTGTTCAACTGTTCTG
>Ga0153941_1000073_pt1 | contig 56200 bp, 80 predicted proteins | sample TSNJ025MetaG_FD_104733 | JGI IMG/M metagenome (GOLD analysis project Ga0153941, IMG submission 104733) | Attine ant fungus gardens microbial communities from New Jersey, USA - TSNJ025 MetaG | ecosystem: Host-associated > Fungi > Mycelium > Unclassified | place: USA: New Jersey, Brendan T. Byrne...
AGGATATCGCCAATGCCGCCGCCGACACCGCCAACGCCGCCATTGACGTTGACCACGCCAGCCTGCACCTGCATCGAGCCGACCGACTGGCCGCCCGCGCCGCCGAAAAGCTTGTTCAGGATCGAGGAACCGCCGGTTGGCGTCTGCGACGCGCCGCCGTTCCCGAAATTGAGCAACTGGCCGAGCAGGCCACCATTGTTGTTGGCCGCGCCTCCCGACGGACCGCCGAAGATCGAATTGAAGATGCCGTCGAGACCGCGATCGATGAGCTTGTCGGCGATCTTGGTGAGCGCGTTGACGGCGGCGCCCTGCAGGCTTTCCCACAGCGTCTTGCCCTGTTTAAGGCCGGCCACCATGTCCGTGAAGAAGCCCTTGAAAGTATCCTTCGTTTCCGTCAGCGCCATGTTGTAGCGCATCATCTGCGCTTCCTGGCTGTTCAGGTCTTCGGGCAAGCCCGCGCTATGCAGCGCGGAGGCGATCTGCTGATCGTCGGCGTTGCGCAGCAGCTGGCGGCGCTGAAACAAGAGATCGGCCTGCATGGTGGCATGAGCCGTCGCATCGGCATTGTCTGACTGTGCCGCCGTGAGCTTCCGAAGATTCTCGGCTTCCGTGCCATAGAGCGGAATGCCCAATTGCCTGATGTACTGCTCGGTTTTCATCGCTTCGATGGCGCGATTGCGAGCAAGCGTGTTATCGCCAATCAGGCTCAGTTCAAGCTTGCTGAGTTCGAGATTGTCCTGATCGGTTTTTATCGTCTGGCGTGCCTGTTGAAGGGCAATGTACTTTCCGTACTCGGCTGACGCTTCCTTGATCTTGGCGATCGTCTCGCCATAGATCGCCTGGAACTGCTTTTCATCGTCGATGCCGTTGCGCGCGGCATCCTCACGCACCTTGGCGAGTTCCGAGGTTGCCATCTTCTGCGCCTCGGTCTCGGCGGTCGACTTGCCGACGAGATCGAGGTTGGCCTTGGCCGAGGCGATGGTCTGGTCGAGCTGCCGGCGGTTCTGCTCCTGCGCCACCTCGAGCGAATTGAGCGCCTGCGCATAGGCGAGCGCGCCGGCGGAATCGATCTTGTATTGCCTGACCTCGGCGCTTTCACCCTCGGCGCTCGGCTTCGCCGCCTCGGCGGCCATCGCCGCCTGCCGGCGCTCATCGGGAGAGGTCGCGCCGATGTTGGCCATCGCGACATCATGCTGGCGCTGAAGCCAGGTCAGCGTGACATCGTTCTTCTCGCGATAGTCCCGAGCCAGCTGCGAATCGACGAGGCTCGGCGCCCGGCTGTTGATCCGCGCCAGCGTGTCGGCGGCCTCCTTCATCGAGTCGTGCATCTGGGCGCCGGCCGCCGCAATGTTCAGGATCTTGTCGGCGGTTTTCTGCAGATCGGGATTTTGCGCGGTGATGTCATGCACGCTCTTGGCCAGCGCGTCATAATCACGGTTTTTTACGAACTGGTCGATCGGACCGCTGAAGGCGGAGAACTCGGGCCGCGCCTGAAGCTCGCCGGTCGGCACGACGCCATGGCCGGAGGGTTGAAAACCGGTTGGCACGAAGCGCGTGAGCGAGGTGAGGACATCGGCATCGGTCAGCCGGGCTGCGGCGTCGAGCTGGCTCTGGTTCTTGCGCGCCGCCGCTTCGGCGAACAGCCCGGCGGATTTGTTGTAGCTGTCGGCGCTGACCTTGGCGAGATCATAGGCTTTCGAGAGATCGTCGACCGCCTGCTTCTGCTCCTTCAGCAGTTCTTCCGTGGTCTTCGATTCTTCGCGCGTCAACAGGTAATAGGCACCGGCAGCGGCGGTGACAACGGCAAAGCCGGTGACCAGAGCCCCGATCGGCGTCAGGATGCCGGCAAGCAAACCGGGACCGGCCTTTTTGAGGGCCGCCAGAACGCCATCCTCGCCAGCCATGGCGTAGCTCATATGGTTGAGCTCGGAGATGGCGGCCTGGGTGATCGGGATGCCCAGCGCCATCTGCTCGCCAAACGAACGCAGCGAGTGCGTCAGCGCCATCGTCTGGGTGTTGCCGATACCTAGCGCTGAGGCGTGGCCATGCGCTGCCCCCGCACCTTCCACAGACCGCGCCGCAACCATGGCCTGGGCAGCCGCAAGTTCTTCGGACGTGATCGCTCCCTTGTCCGCCATCGCGGCATATTCGGCGAGCTCGGCGTTGACTTTGGCTTGGGCTGCGGCTTGGGGATTTAGCTCGGCGCGAAGAGCGGCCACCGACGCCGCAAGCTTGTCGGATTCGCTGGCAGCCTGTTCGAATACGGCCGCCGATTCACGAGCCGATGAGCCACCGGTCCCGATGCCGAATGAGGAATTGAGGTCGCCCTGAAACGTGGCCCCGATCTGGGCGGCCTTCAGCTGCGCGATGCCATCGATGCGATCCATCTCGGCCGAGAAGACGGAGGCGGCATCCCTGGCCGATTTCGTCGTTCCGGCGACAAGACTCCGGTCCAGATCATCGCCGAACGCCTGTCCGGCCTGCTGCGCCTTTTGGCGAGCAATCTCATCCATTTGGGCGAACTGGGCTTCAAAGACAGAGGCTGACTGCCGCGCACCGCCAGATGATGGACCCGAGACGCCGAGAACCGTATTGAAGCTGTTTTGGTTGGCAGCGGCGGCCTGCCGACTATTTTCCGCGTCCTGATCAGCACGAGCGGTTGCGAGAAACTGACTATGGGCGTTTGCTGAACTGGCCGCTGCGGCTGCGGTTTTATCGTATTTGAGGACAAGATTATCAAGGGCGTTGGCATATCCGCCGGTGATCTGCGTTCCGCTCCGCTCCAGTTCGGCCAGTTCTGCCAATTCGGCGTCCAAACGCTGTGCGGAGGCATAGGTCTGATCTAACCGTTGGCGAAGAGTTTCTATGCGTGCCGCCGCCTCGGCCGCCTGCGCGAAGCCGGCCTCGAACACCGAAGCCGAAGCCTTGGCTCCGCCGGTTGAAGCCGGCTGCACACCGAGGATTGTGTTAAACCGATTCTGATTGGCCCCAGCGATCTGACGGCTGCTATCGGCCTGCTGTGCCTCTTTCAGCTGGTTGATATAGACCTTGTATTCGCCGACGGCGCGCGAGAGCGACGTGGCCTGGCTTTCGAGGCGTGCGTTCGCTGCGGTGATGGCTATGGCCAAATCGCCTTGGCCTTTGGCCGCAAAGACGCTGGCATCGGCTATAAGGCCGTACCTTTGATAGATGCCATCCAGGATCGGTCCGGTTTGCTGGATCGAGATCTTGCCGGTCTCCACGCCGGTGGCAAGCCTGGCCATCTCCGAGTTGAATTTTTGCATCGTGCCGTAGCCGTCGACATACCGGCGCGAAAGCTGTTCGAGCACATTGCCGGCCTGGCTGATCTTGGTCGACGTATCGGTCATCGTGGCGGCGACAGCGCGTGACGACGCCGTCATCGCGGTGTCAGCTGCAACTTTCTGGTCGGCGCCGGCTTTGTAGCCAGAAGCGTCGAAATCGGCGGCGACGCGGAGGCTGCGCAGTTGGACATCAGCCATTTCAGTCAGCCTCCTTTCGTTTCTGCTCTTCGGCGACGTGCTTCAGCCATTCCGCATCGATGGCGGTCAGCAGGATGTGGAAGGTGTTGAAGTCGGGCCCTAGGATGCCGTGGTCCCGGGCATATTGGCTGATCGCCATGTAGGACATCGCCGTTTCGCCGCCCATGGCGCCATACTGGCGGTCGAAGCGCAACGCTTCCCACGCGCGCCAATAGAGGCCGTGCCATGGCTCTGGCTCGGCCTCGTCTGGACGCTCCTCGATCGTTATGAACGCGGCATCGGCCGGATTCTCATCGGCCAGCCGCTGCTTCCAGCTGTTCTGGCCTTCCTGGCTTACGCGCCAGCGGAAGGCCGCTCGGAGTTTTTTTCCGCTTCCTCGACGAACTCGATATCGACGTCCGCGACCTTCGAGGCGCACCATTCGACGGCGCCGACGATTTCGCGGTATCCGGGATCGAGCAGGATCTCGCTGGCCTTTTCCGGCGAATAGGCGACGTCGAGGCCGCGCCAGTCGTGCAGGATGTGCTTGAGGTAGAGCTTGGCGAGTTCGGCGGTGGTGACCTCGCGCGGCACCGGCTTGCGCTTGTAGGTCCGCTGCAGCCGCTGGAACATCAGGTCGCGCTCGACGGTGTAGGCGGGGAGATTGAGCGAGGAGACGTTGAACTCGACGCCGGGCCAGGTCGGATATTCGATCCAGTCGCCCTTTTCCTCGCGCGCGAGGTCGGCCTTCAGGGAGGCAAGCTTGATGGTCATGTCGGAATCCTTTGTCGGGAAGGGTCGGCGGGCGATGTCCGACAACACCGCCCGCCTCACTGGCCAGTTTTACGCTCCCGCTGTCGGGCGGGATTTCTATCAGGCTTCGAAATATTCGAGGCGGTCGAGCAGCACGTGCGCGTTGGTCAGCGTGTCGATGGACGCATCCGTGGTGAGCGGCAGCATGACATCGGTGTTCTTCGCCGTCGCGTTGGCTTGGCCTTGGGTATAGGTCAGACGCGGAAAACCCCAGACCATGGCCTGGCTGTTCTTGGCGATGCGGATGTTGATGTTGGTCGGCGTGTTGGCGAACAGCTTGGTGAGCAGCGCGTTGGAGCCGAAATAGGTTTCCGTCGCCACGGTGACGTCGACCGAACCCTTGCCGATATCGACCGGACCGACCAGGCCATCGGAGCGGATCGCCGCCAGCATGCGCAGGTTGTTGTTGATGGTGACCGTCGCCGATTTGACGAAGTTCGGGCCGCCGACAACCGTGCCGTTCTCGGCGATGCGGCCGACATTGACGGCCGCCGCCATGCTGGCATTCGTCGTCGCCGCATCCGGCGAGGCGTCGAGCGGCGTCGTGCCCTGCGTGCCGGTCATGCCGCCGAAGGTCATCGTCCAGGTCGCGATCTGCTCGGACATGAAGTTGAAGACGCCCTGGCCGGCGACCATGCCGGCCTGCGCGATGTAGGTCGGCACCGCCTGCGAGAGAAAGCCGCGCTCCAGCGTCTGCGAGAGGGTGAGCACGCCGTTCTTCAGCGTGTCGCCGAAGAACACTTTTATGGTCTTGCCGGTGCCGCTGTCGGTCGCCCAGGATGCCGGCAGATTGTCGAGCGTGAGTGCATGCGCGGCAATCGCCGTGACGCGCGCCCAGTCGTTGTCGGCGGCGGTGGCGAACTTGTCACCGGCTGCGGTGCCGCCGTTCTTGACCCATTGGCCGACGGCGAGCCCGAGCGTGGTGAAATCGAGCACCGTCGATCCAAGACCGGACGCGGTCGCGGTGATGTCGCCGGAAGCACCCTGGAAGCCGACGACTTTGACACGGGCGGTGGCGGGTGGCGCCACCTCGGCCGACCAGCCTGAACTGGTGGAGACCAGCGAGGTCGTGCCGCCGGTGGTGACCTTGAAGGTGCCGTTGTTGGCCGAAAGGGCAAAACCGCTGTTGCGGACCAGATGCCCGGCGACGAAGGCGGCGCCGGTGGTGCACACCAGCGTATCGGTGGTGGTACCGATGTCGGTAATGACGCTATCGGCGGTGCCGTCATTGTCGCGCGACGGCGTGTCCACCCAGTTGTTGCAGAACAGCGATTCCAGCCAGTCGGCGAACGGCGAATGCGCGACCGGATAGGAAAGCTCGCCGTTGACCGGGCCGTCATTCTGGACGTTGACCTCGATCGGGTCGGCGTTCATGCGGTCGGCGCGGATTTCCTCCGATTTGACGAAGACCGGGGCGAAGCGCAGCGTCTCGCCCTTGAGGCGCGCGGTGCGCATGCGCGGCGTGTTCGGGGTGGTGCCGAGCGTGACCTCGCGGACCGAGGTGAGCAGAAGTCGATTGGCGTCCGACGACATGACATTTCTCCATGGCAAAGTGCGCCGCGGTCAGGCCGGGCGGGCGTTAAGTTTTTGGGACGTAGGGAAGCGAAGTGGTGACAACCGGTGGATTCGAACCACGGCGTCCGGTGTTAAGGGATCAGCCCAAACCGTCCGCTCTTACGCTGTCGAGAGGTGCTATCCGCAGCACCCTGGTCGTCAATGGATCGGTTTTATTCGGCGGATTCGGGCGATGCGGGCTCGGGATCGGCCGGCTCTTCAGACCATGATCTCGTCGGCTTCGGCGCGACCTCCGGTGCGGCGCCTTCGACAAAGCCGGCCTCGGCGAGACTGTCGAGCATATGGGGGGAAAGATCGGCGCCGTCGGGCAGGTCATCACCTGCGGCGAAGCGGTGCAGTCTCGATTTGAACGGTTTCAAAACCTTGGGCATCATTCATCCCTTTGCCAGTTGATGGTCGCGGTCATGCGGTAATAGCTGCCGTCGTGCTTGCCAGGGGTACTGTGGCCGATGGAGGCGTCGCGGAAACGGACGCCGCTGATCTCCTGGCCTCGGAAGAGATCGACGAGCTGCTTCGCATAGGTGCGGGCGAGGCCTGTTCCGGTGTTGCCAGGCGTCATGACATGCATGAGAAGCTGGCCTTCCTCACGCCAGAGGTTGGAAAGCACCGGTGCGGCGCCGATCGATATCTGGTCGAAGAAGTCGCCGAAGACCTCGACCATCACCCAGGGCGCCGGCGTGGCCGGCAATGGAAACGGCTGATTTTCGAAGACCAGCGGTGTCGTGGTCCACTGCGCCACGAGGTTGTCGTGGATGGTGTCGAAGGCTTCGGGCGAGGACATCGGTTCAGATCATGTTGACGACGAGCGCCGGATAGGTGATCGGCTGGCCGGCCTCCATATCCCTGCGCTTGGGAAAGCTGCGGCCGGCGAACCTGGCCGGGTTGGCGATGCGCGCGGCTCGCATGCGCGTGTAGTGGCCCTTGAGGATGTAGGGCATGCCTTCATGCACGCCGCCGCCGATGTCGAGGAAGGTGCTTTCGACGCGAAAGGAGTTGCCGAAGCGGCGGTTGAGCGCCAGTCGTGCCCGGTCGAAAACCCGGTCCGGCACAGACATCTTCATGGCGCCGACCTCGATTTTCCTGACATAGGGCTGGAAATTGGTGATGATGATTTCTGCCCCTGCCGGAATGTCGTCGAAGCTGGTGACGAGTTTCTGGTTGGCGAGCACGATGAAGGACGAGGCGTAGCGGCCGGAGGCGCGCGGGCTGAAGGCCTGCAACTGCTCCACGGCGGCTTCGACGAAATCCTTCCACCAGCTGAAGGTGTAGAGGATCGGCCCGGGCGCCTCGACCGTTTCCTCGGGCGCCCCTGCCCGGCCATTGACGAAGCGGTCGTAATTCCCGCTGCCTTCGCCCGACGCAATGACGGCCGCCAGTTCATCGCGCGCGAATTTGGCCAGCATGGCGTTGACGGCGTCCGGCTCGATGCCTGTGGTGGCGAGCTTGATATCGCGATCGAAGGTCTCGAAGCGCGCCATCAGCGAGGATCCGGAACCATCGGATAGGCCGGTGGCCCTTCGGCATCGACGAAGCGAATAGGGTTGTAGTCGCCGCGCGATTTGGCATCGGCTTCGGCACTTTCCAGATTATCATGCTTGGCCACAGTCAAACCGAACAGTTGGCCGTCGTGCTCGAAGATGCGCACGACGTTATAGGCGTCGCCGTACCAGTTGCGCGTGATGCCATACTGATCCATCAGCCCTTCACCAGCAATTCGAGGCGCACCAGCACGTTCTGCACGAGGAACGGCTTCGGCAATTCGATCTCGCGCTCCCTGCCCTGGATGACAGCGATGTCGCCCTTGATGAGCGGCAGCAGCGCGTCGAGCCCGGTCGGGCTCAGGATGACGACGGAACCGGTCATGTCGATGTCGCCGACGATTTCCGTCGCCGTGATGGCGCGTACCGCCGCCGGAACATCGACAATATCCGTCTTCGGACGCGGGCTTCCGGTCGGCGCCATATAGCGCCGCAGGATGATGAGCTCGCCGGCGCGCGCCAGGGCGGCGTCGAGGGCAACGATTTCAGCGGACATGTCTCGCCATGGTCAGGGTTAGTCGCTCGGGCTTGTGGCGGCATTGGTTAGAGAGCCGGTCAGCGTGAACGCGCCGCCCGTGCCTTGATTGGTGCCGAACGTCGAAGCATCGCCATCAAACAAAACAAGCGCTGTGGGCGCGCCAGATGTGAGAAGGTCGACCGGCTTTCCAGCCGCGATGAACTTCGCGACATTTGCCGGGTTGGAAAGATCGATGTCGGCATTCGATCCGACAGCCATATAGAACTGCGCGACATCGAATTTCGACACGTCCCCAAATGCGTCTTCCCCGCCGAAGATGAAGTCGGTTTCTTCGGTCAGGTTCGTCGAGAACGGAACGAATGGCGTGTCGGGGCCTGTGAATGGCGATGTGTCGTCTACCTGCGTCTGATAGACGCCGTCGATCACCAGTTGGCCGGCCGATGCATATCCGCTCTTCGATACGTCATACTTGCATAGCCAGTGATGCCAAGTTGGGCCGGTGACATCGCAATCGACAGCGCCGTTCGCGATGTGGAGGTAGGGCGCATAAGTGTCGGCATATAAAGTCGTTCCCGGCGACTGTGGCGGCGACGCAGTGCCCAGACTCATAAAGAAATAAACGCCGGGGGTCGTCGCGAACAGGACGGCGTCAATGCCGCCGGGATCGAAGTTTGCCAGCCACACAGATACCAGGACCTGAGAATAGTTGGAATCGAACAATGAAGCACCGCGCTGAAGCCATGCTGTCGATCCATCGAAATGGACGGCGGGCAGATCGGCCGAGATCACAGCAGATGTCGCAGCGCTCGTCGCAGCCGTGCTGCCGGCCGTATTGGTTGCTGTTACCGTGCAGGTGATGGTGTTGCCGATGTCGCCCGTGACCGGGACGTAGGTATTCTGATTGGTCCCGACGTTCGATCCGGCTGATTTCCATTGGTAGGCATAAGTGAGCATGCCGCCGCCGGTCCATGTTCCCACCGTGCTCGTCAGCGTCTCACCCACTTGTGCGGCGCCGGAGATGACCGGCAGCACGGTATTGACAGGAATGGTCACAACGCCCCCTCCAATGGCGGCATTGATCTGCGCGATGCTTGGATCCGCCGGCCCGACCATGCTCCCCGGGGCGACGAGCGAATAATGGTCTCGCATCGCCTTGAACCGCCGGCCTACCGGGTCACCGAACTCGGGACCGGACGGCATCACGCCGGAGCGGGCTTCCAGATCATCCAGTGACGCGCCAAGGGGATCAATCATCGTGGACAAGGCTTCACTCCTCGCTTCAGGCGATGACCGGCTGGCGATAGTTTTCGAGGATGTCCGCGACATCCGGCGGCATATTGCCGGCGTCCTTTCCGGTCGCCACCCAGTAGGTCACTTCCCGGACACCAGGGATATTCTCTTGCTTCATGAACGGATCGCGGCCCTTGGCGAGATAGCGCGCCTTGACCATGCGCACGGCGGCATCATCGACATCGGCCGGGATGGTGGCAAAGCCGGCGCTGTAGATGCCGACGATCGGCCAGGCCAGCCACGGCTTGACATAGCCCAGCCCGTCCAGCCGGTAGAGCGTGCCCGTCAGCTTGTCGACGCGGTAGTCTGTGCTTTCGACCAGCGCATCTCCGTTCTCGGTCAGGCTGGTCATCGCCACCACCGGCCAGCTCGAAAGCTGGATGGAAGACAGGCTACCCGGCAACTGGAACGAATAGACCTCGCGATCGGGCCACGCCTCGTCCTTGATGGTGGCGACGCCAAAAGTGCGGTTGCAGAACTGTTCGATCGCCGCCGAGGCCGAGCCGATATAGGAGGTCAACAGCGCGTCCTGCGCCGAACCGGTGATCGAAAGCTCCGCCTTCACCTTGGCCAGCGTCGTCAGCGTCGGGTCCGCCGGCGGCGTCACGACGGTGCGGATGACGGTGATGCCCACGGGGGTCAGGCCTGCTTGTCGGTGACGATGTCGATGGCCAGCGACGTGGCGCCGGTGTAGGTGCCGACAACAGCATATTTGACGCGATAGAGCGCGCCGAGGATGCCATCGACGGCGGTGTTGGCGGTCAGCGAGCCGTCGGTCGGAACAACCGCCGTCGTCTTCGGCGTACCGGAAAACAGATTGTAGACCTTGATGCCGGCCGAAGTGGTGAAATGGACATTGGCGATGTCGATCCAGGTCGCGCCGCCATCAAGGCTGGTCTGCAGATAGGCGTCGACCGAGGTGCCGCCGGCGCCATAGGCGAAATTGGCCTGCACCGCCAGATTGTGCGGCGAGCCGAAGAGCTGCAGGACGCCGCTGACGGCGGTCACCGCGATGCCGATGGGGAGGTTGAGGATGAGGATCCTGCTCATTTCGATTTGCCCTTGGTCAGGTAGGTGTTGCGCGGCCGCTCCGACGCCGGAATGCCGAACGGACGCGGCTCCCTGGCCTCTTCGGAGGCGACAAGGCGATCCGCCACATCATCGGGCAGCGGCACGCGGTCGCCGGCGCGCCACGGGCGCATGTCGGTGGTGAGCTCGACGGTCTTCATTTGCCCGCCCCCTCTTCCTCGCCCTTGCGGCGCCGCCTGGCGGCCGCCAGCACATCGGGTGCCGGCTCTTCGTCGGCGGCCTCGTCGGGAGCGGGCTCCGGCTCGATCTCGGCGGCCGCCAGCTCGGCCGGATCTGCGGCAGCCTCTGCCTGGTCCACCGCCGGCGCCGCGCTTACGGCGGGCGCCTGCAGGCCGGCGACGAGGCTGTCCAGCTCGCGCCGCGCCTCGAGCACGACGTCGTTGGCGGCGGCGTGGAAATGCATGATCGTCGCGGCCACGCCGTCATGGCTGGCCAGCGCCTGCGCCTTGGCTTCGAGGATGGATCTGATGGTCATGTCTTGTCTCCTTGTTCCGGCTGCATCAGCACGGCGAAGCTTCCGGTGAATTCGTGGTCGCCGACATGGACGAGTTCGATCTCGGGTGCCGCCCACACCTTGCCGCCAAGGGCGCGCCACAGTTCGCAAAAGGCCAGGTCCTCGCTCAACTCGTCCTGGAAATGGAAGAAGCGGTAGAATTTTTCGCGCACCGGCTCGGGCATCGATGCCAGCCCGGGGCGCTTCAGCTCCGGATGCGCGGCGATGACGCGCTCGAACACGGTTCGGGAAATCTTGACGAAGCCGGTGCCGATGCCGCGCACTTCCACGGCGCCCATCTCGTCCTGTTCGACGAAGGACGCATCCAGCATGCGCATGCACCAGCTCTCGTTGACGCGATCGTCCGACTTCGGATCCTTCTTGCGTCCGACGCCGCCGATATAGTCCTGCCTTGATGCGAGCAGGCGCACGACATCCCCGGCTTTCCATCCCATGTCGTCGTCGACGAACAGGAGGTCGGTGCAATCGCTGGCCAGGAAAGCGGCCACGATCTCGTTGCGAGCCCGCGCCAGATTGGAATTGCCGACCGCCCAATAGAGACGGGCCTTGATGCCCAGATCCTGCAAGAGCAGCATCGTGTCGATGAGGGCGAGCGTGTATTGCCGCACCGGGTTGCGGGCGACGGGAGACGCGATGAACACGGACCGCGTCAGCGCCCGCTCCATGCGAGCCGCATGTTGAGGAGCCGCCGACGCCACCTGAGCGGCGTCGGCGAGGTCGAACGAAGCCATGCTCAGTTCGGCGACGGCAGACGATCGAAGCCGGCCAGGACCGCGACGGAGCGGGTGACGGAGGTGTCCGTGCCGGTCGCGTTCAGGTCCTGGTTGCTGTTGAAGCGGACATAGCGCCGGGCCGAATTCAGGTCGCACTGGACGTTGAACTGGCCGGCGACGGCACCACCGCCGGACGGCCCGGTTCCGACGACCTTGGCAGCGGCGGATGTCTGGTAGTCGGACCAGTTCGTGCCGTCAGCGGAATCCTGCACTGCATAGGCGATGGCAAGCGTCTTTCCCGACGCCAACGTTGCGTCGAACAACGTTGAGAAAAGCGCGCTGCGCGGCATCGACGAACCGAGCGCCATGCGATCGATCGTCTTGCCGGTGGTGGTTGCGGCATCGCCGGAGCCGGCGGCCACGGCGGCCGCGGCAGCCGACGCGTAGACTGCATCGACCAACGCGCCGATGTTATGCTGGGTGACAATATCAGCCATTTTCGTGATCCTTGGGTTGAAGGGGAAAGGGGCGGCCCTCAAGAGCCGCCCGATGTCAGGTCAGGAGATCGCCGGAGCCCAGCGCACGGCCTGGATGACCGCCACCGCCTGGTCATGGCGGAGCTGGTGATCGTGCTCTGCGATGGCGCGGATCACGGTCTGGTCCTGGGCAAAGGCCGAGATGGTGGCGCCGTTCTCGTCGATGTAGGTGCCTTCGCGCGACACCGCGATCTCCAGCTGCATCGAATCGAGGATCATGTCCTCGGTCATCTCGACCAAGAACACGAAGGACAGGTCCTTGTTCGAGGCGGCGGCATCCCACCAGTTGTTGCCGATCTGGGTCGTGGTCATGACCGGATAGTTGGCGAGCGTGCCCTTGTTGAGCTCGTCGCGGTAGACATAGACGCCGAGCGAGTTCTGCACGTTGTAGAGGTAGTTCTTCGAGCGCGGCGTCATGAACCAGACGCGCTTGTCCTCGTCGACATTGGCGCTGTCGAGCCGGTTGATAGCGCCGCCGATTTCCGCCGCCACGGTGGCGAGCGTATAGTTCGCCGTCGAGGTGATGAAGTTGCCGCCGGTGCTGTCGGTAGGATCGGCGCCGTTGACGGCCAGGACCGAGGCCGCCGCCTTGCTGAAGGCGCCGACGGTGCCGCCATTGGTGGCGACCCATGCGTTGGCAAAGGACAGGAAGCCGCGCGGGGTGTCCTGGGTGCCATCCGAGAGGATGAAGTTGCGATCCTCGGTCAGCGCCATCACCTTGACGAGGTCGTCGCGGACGAAGGCATCCACCGCCGGATTGGCATAGCGCATCATGTCGTTGGAAACCGGAACCAGGCATGTCAGCTTCTTGTAGCTGGCGACGATCTGGTTCAAAGACTGTTGCGACTTGCCAATGACCTTGATCTCGGAACCATAGGACGCGCTGGCGCCGCTGGCCTGGCCAGGCAGCGTCATGGTGCCGCGCGGCATCGGGATGTTGCGCGGGCCGGCGCTGCGAACACGGGCCTTCGGACGCAGCAATTCGATCACCTCGGCCATCACGTCCGGCGGGACGATGAAACCACCGGCTGAGCCGGTGGATACGATCAGCGCCTTCGAGACCGGATGGTTTTCGCCGTAGAGTTCCTTGGCGGCTTCGCGGGCGCCATAGATGTTGCCACCGCCGACGCCGATCATCTTGGCGACGCCGCCGAGCAGAAGCGACTTGTTCTTGACGTAGGGGTCGTTCTCGACGGTCGCAGCAACACGCTCCTGGCCGGCAACCGGCTGGGCGGTCTCGGCTGCAAGCGCCTGGGCATCCTTGTGGCGCACGATTTCGGCGTCGACGTCCGTGACCGCCTTCTTGGCGAGGTCGTATGCGGGCTGGTCGGCGTCGGTGAAGTCTTCCTTCTCGACGAGAGCCTTGAAGGCATCGTAGGCGGTGGCGCGCTTCTTCAGCAGCTCCACCATTTTGACGTGGATGGTCATTGTCATTGTCCTTCTGCTGCGCGCCGATGCGCGGCGCGGCATGAATTCAGGGATTGGAGGAAACCGACCTGTCGCCGGGGATCAGACTGCGGCGAGCCGCAGCAGTTCGGCCTCGCGCATACGCTTCTTGCGCGCGGCGTCGATTGCCTTGTCCCTGTCGGACGCAGCGGATTTCTCGGTATCGTCTGTCGACTGACCGAGCAGCCCAGTGATCATCTCGTGACCACTGAGGATGTTCTTGCAGGCCTCCTGCATGGTGGCGATGCTCTCGCCTGAGAACTTGCGGCCGGCCTTGAGGTTGGCGGCGACGAAGGCCTTGGTGAAGGGTTTCGCCTTGGCCGAGCAGATGCCCTTGGCGACGGTGTCGTCGCCCTCGGCGGTCTCGTCGGCGAACATCTCGGCGACCTCTTCGATTGTCATGGCAATCAGGGCCTCTCCGAGCTGGCGCAATGCAGCATCCAGCATGGCAGGGACTTGGCTGCCGTCTTCTTCGTAGGCGGCTTCCCATTCGACGACATCGCCGAGATATCCCAATTCATTGAGCAGCGCGGCAAGGTTGGCGACCTGATAGAGGCCCTTGATTTTCGGCACGACGGTCTTTTTCACGGCGGCGGTACCAGCTTTTTCCTTCATCTTTTCCTCGTAATGATCGATGACGGCTTGCGCCTTTCTGGCGACATCGTCGGAGATGTCGGCCTGTGACAATCGGGATGATGCGGCGCGGATGCCGGCGGCGACCGCCGTCAGCCGCCCGTCGACGACCTTGGCGAACGGAAGCTTGTAGGAGCCCTTGAGGTCCGCGTTCGCGGCGTCGTAGGCGAGAAAGCCCTTGCGCGCGAAGGTGGTATCGGGGCTGTCGCTCTCGAAATCGGCCTGGTCGAAGATCGAGGTTTCCGCCTCGGCACCATCCCATGCCGATTCCATGTCGATCGGCAGGTTCCGGGACGCGCCAACCTTCCAGTTCGCTTCCGCGCTCTTGGCGGCGCGCTCGACGACGATGGCGCCACGGTTCGCCTGCACCGGCGTGAACGAGAACTCCATGAGCTCGCTCTTTACGTACCGCTGCGGACCGCGCTTTGGATTGGCTTTGTCCATCGGTTCGGTCTCGACCGGATTGAAGCCGATCGAGACGCCCGAAACGGAGCCGAACTTGATCTTGGCGTAGTAGAGGTCGGCTTCCGGATCTTCACCGAGCGGCGGGAACTGCACCAGAGCCGCCAGATCGGCACCCATTGGGCCGATCTCGACGCACTTGGCGATCGGCTTGTCGGGATTGTGGTTCCACAGCACTGTGCCGGCGCCGGCGGCCATATAGGCCGAGGTGTCGATACCCGCCTGGACGACGATTTCGCCGCTACGATCGACTTCACCGGTCGAGCAGATCACCTTCACCTGGCGCTTCTCGGCCAGGGCTTCGGTGCTGGCGCTATAGGCCTTTCGTGTCAAAGTCATTCGTCTGTCCCTTTCGGAGTGGCATTTGCCGCGCCAGGATCGGGAAGGTTTCCATCCTCAGGCCGGCCGGCACCGTCGGGCGCGGTACCCGACATGTCCGAGCCGCTCGCCGCCAAATTAACGGGCCGCAAGAGGACGTCGCCGCCTTCCATCGGAGGCATGCCTTCTTCGGCGCGGCATTCGTTCTGCGTCGCCAGGCCCGACATCACCTTCAGGCGCTGGTTGTTGATGCGGGTCGCCTCTTCGGCCCTCAGAAGCCTGCGCTCATCGAAGTCAGCCATCAGGTCTTCGTCATCGAGAGCGAAGTGCTTGGTGATCTTCTGCTCCCACATGTCGAGGTCAGGCATGATCGTCGTGTTGACGTAGGCCTGGTCCATCTGGTCGATGCGCATGCCGCGCGGGAGTTCTCCGCCGAGCTTGTAGAGCGGCATGCCGAAAAACCGGGAGACGTCCTCAATGGAGAACTTGCGCTGCGCCATGAACTCGAGGTCCACCGAATTCAGTTGCATCGGCGTCCACGTCAATCCTTCCTCAAGGATGGCAGTGCGGCCGGTGTTCTGCAGGCCGGAGCGGAGTGATTCCCACTGATCGCGAAGCCGTTTGGCGGTATCGTCCGTAAGCTTTTTGGCGGTTTGCAGCACGCCAGCCGGCCGGGCGCCGTTCGCCATGAACCGCGCCGCCTGCTGTTCCAAGCCCATGGCGACGCCGATCGTATCCCTCGCAATACCGATCGTCGAAATGCCCACCAGCATGTTGAAGGTGAGGCCGCGAAGGTGGAGCACATCCTCTTCGGGAACCGAGATTGGCAGCCCGCGCAGCGCCGCCATCTGGAACAGGCCGACGCGGTTGATGTTGTAGAAGATCGACCCGTCGCTGGCTTCGAGAACCATGACGGCATCCGGATTGACCGGGATGAGTGCGGACGGTCGCCCCTTATTGTCACGCAGGATCACCGCATAGGCATTTCCCCTCAAGAGCAATGCGGCATGCATCTGCGTCGCGAATTCGAACCAGGTCTGCACCCAATTCGGATGCGCAAAGAGCTTCGCGACGGGATGGTCCTTGACCGGATCCTGGGTGCGCGAGCCGCCAGTCCTCAACAACCGCGGCGGGCAGCGTGCGATATCGCGCGAGCGGATCGTTACGCAGGCATACACTGTCGAGACGCTGACAGCCGTTCCCTGGCTGATTGAGAGGCCGGTCGCCGACGGCGTCGAACCGAGCGTCGGCAGAAAGCCGGACGCCGGAACACCCGAACTCTTGCGGCCGACATCAACGCCGCCATGCACGACCGGCGCTAGCGACTGCAATATACCCATCAGCGGACACCAAGGATGGCGACCAGCACCAGCACCGCGCCCGGCAGCATGAAGGCCGCCGGCGGATAAACCATCGCCAGGCCCGCGGCGAGCAGCGCCAGGCCCGCGAACAGCAGGCAATCGCGCGCCGAAAATGTCGCGGCCAGCATCCGGCCGGTGCCCCGAACCGCGCCGCCGACCCTGTACCGCACCGTCGAAACGATTCGCATTTGTTTCCCTTCAGACGATGAGCAGGTCGGCGGTTTCGTAGGCGGACACTTTTGTCACTGGCTCGGGGTTGGTCAGCATCACGCTAACCGAATCGAACAACGCCATGGCCGGATCGATCTTGGCGTCGCCGGCATTCTGCTTCGTAGCTCGGATCGCGGTGGCGGTCGGCTCGATCTTGATGTTGGCGACGCACCAATCCATGAGCGCGCTCGGACAGTGTTTCAGGGTGCCATTGGCGATCTTGCGCTCGGCCGTCTTGATCGCATTCATAAGCTTGTAGCCCTGGCCAACGCCGACGATCTGACCGCTGTCCTGGGTGACGCCGATCAGCGCCAGGGCGTCGATCAGCTCGCCGTAGGGGCCCTCGACATCGATCGCGACGGCGGCGAGCAGCCCTAGCTGATTGATGCGGTCGGCCAGTTTCAGGAACCCGGCGACGTCCTTCGGCAGCAGAAGTTCATCGACGGGCTCAAGCAATTTCACCGATTGAGACACGTCCTCGAATTCGTCGTCGATGATCGTCATGTCACCGGCTTTGTCGAAGTCTTGCAGACGGGCTGCGATCGTCTGCCGGCGGGTAAGGACGCCGACGTGACACCAGGCATGGGACCAACTCAACCAGGTGCGGGTGCCGATCTCGCGGCCGAGAACATTCCCGCCGAAGAGATCGTCCAGGCCGCCGCCGTCGGCACCGAGAACGACCGCATCCGATCGGGCTAGGATCGCCTCGAGCGTGAGGCCTTTGTCTTCCGCGACCTCCCAAAACTCGGCACCTGGCCAGCCGTCGGATTTCAGGCCGATGCCGATCTCGATGTTGAGATGCTGGCTGGCCCAGATGCGGATGTCCTTTTCGCCCTTCGACCGCTCCGTCTCCCAGTCGCGTGTGAGACTGTCGATGCGCATCGAGCGGCCAAGGTTCGGCATGACCATCGGCCAGTATTTCGGATCCTGCCATTGCACCGGATCCTTGGCGATATCCTCCGGAAATTCGTAGAGGATCGGCAGCATCGCCCTGATGTCGCGGCCCTTGAACTTGCCGTCGCGGATCTTGCGGGCGGTGATCAGCTCGTCGCGGAACGCGCCGGCCGGCGGCTCGTCGCTTTGCGTCGAGATGATCATGAAGAAGCCTTCCGCGTTTTTCTCCAGCCCGCCACGGATCTGGCGGATGACCTTTGCGGCATGCGGGTTCTTGCCGAGCAGGTGCAGCTCGTCGAGCAGCACCACGACCGGCATAGCCCCGGTGATGATCTTCACATCGAATGTCTCGACGCGCATGACCGACTTGTTGAGGAGATCGTGGATCTCCTTGACGTGCGGCTTCGGGTCGAACCGCTTGATCAGTTCCGGGTCATTTTCGATCATTCCGGCCGCCTGGCTGTAGGCGCGCTCGGCGATCGCCTGCGTCGGTCCGACGAACATCATTTCCGCCCGCGGGCGAAGGTTCATCAGCATGGCGGTCACCATCAGGCCGCCGGAATAGGTCGTCTTGGACTGGCCCTTCGGCACCAGCGCAAAGACTTCGCGGATCATCCGCTCGTTGGTCGCCGGATCGCGCGAGCCGAACACCGCCCGAACGATATCGCGATACCAGGGCCCGGCGGCATCGCGCAGTAGCGGCACGCCAGGAACGTCAGGCAGCCGCAAAGCGTCGAAGAACTTGACTGCGATGTCGGCCTCCTCCTCGTAGAGGTCGAGGTCGGGGATCAGGGACTGGCCGGTCCGGATGCGGTCTTGCCAATCGACGCAACTCAGGTCCCACATGTCAGTTCAGTTTGTCAATGTTGCCTTGGCGCCGGGACATCAGGTCGCCGATCGTCGTTTCGGTGTCGGGCGTGCGCGCCGCGGCGATCGCCATTTCCTTCTTGCCAAGCTTCGGCTCCTTGGAACCCTTCTTGGCTCCGCCCGACGCGTGCGCTGTAAGATGCGCCGCCAGCAGGTCACCTTTTTCCAAAGCCTTGCCGAGTTCCTTGATCGCCGCCACGTTGCCGCTCTCGACCTCCTGGTAGAGGCGAAGCATCCGGGTTCCCTCGACGCGAAACCGGGCATCCTCTTTGGTCTTCAGCTCACGAAAATAATTCCGGCGAAGCGTTGGCTCGGAAATTCCAAGCGCGGCCGCGATCTGGTCCTGGCGGCGATTGATCGCCAGCAAAAGCATGACCTTGCAGCGATTTTCGGCCGTCACGCGATGCGGAGGCCGTCCTCGCTTGCCCCAACCTTCCGGGATCGGATCACCCAGCAGGTCAAAATTTCCATCCATCGAAAAAAAATCCCTCGCTGAGCCCCAAGCGGTTGGCGGCCCCATGCCGGCTCTGGGCTTTAAACCCCCTACCCCGGCCGGCTTGCCAGGCGCCTCGCCCGTGCGGCGATCGTCTTCGTGGTGTGGTGCTTGCCGCAGAGGCATTGGCCGTTGGCCGGGTCGAGGAGAGCACCGCCGTCGCTGCGCTCGACGATGTGATCGGCAAACATGCGATGCGCCGGCGCTGCCTTGGTGCAGCGGCGACCGTCTTCGATCGCCTCACATCGATAGCCAGCACGGCGGCACACTTCGTCGCGCCATCGCCTGTACTCGGCCGTCTGCAGTTCGGCATCAGCCTGTTTGATCTGTGGCTTCACCGCTCTGGTGTCGAGCACACGAATGGACGGCTTCATCACATGAAGCTTGGCCATCTGATCTTTCTTGGAATCTTGTCCATTGCGGGGAAGCGATCTGCTTCGCCTGGGGCTGATGGCGCGGTCCACCTTTCGGCGTGCGACTCTTTCAGCTCATCCTGGGGACGACTCGCTAATCCAGTTTCGTGACATCCGCAAGATCGAACTTCATAGGCACCGAACGACCGAAGATGTCGACCTCGACGCCAACCCTGTGCTTGTCGGCCATCATCATCACCACAGCTTCGAAGCCACAGAATGGACCGCTGTCGATCGCTACCTTGTCGCCTGTCTTGAGCGCATTGGTCAGCACTGCCACAGCCTTCGGGTCATTCTCGATACGCGCTTGAAATTTAAGGATTTCCTCATCCTTCACGGGCTGCGGATTATCCGCTCCCCCGATCGGATCGACGACGCCTTTGATGGTCCGTAAGCCTGCCCAAGTGACCGGGCATGACACCACGCGAACGAAGATGTAGCCGGGAAAAGCCGGCGCCTCGACAGTCTCCAGCCTCTGGTGTTTGCGCTTGCCGCGCCGCTTTGCATCGACCTTGATCGCCAACATGACGCGCTCGACGTTGGCATCCTCAAGCGACTTATCCACAGCAATGTCGGCGCGATCCTCGACCCGAAGCACATACCAGCGAGCCTCGGGGCCATCCATTCCAGCCGCGGCGAGCATTGCCTGCTCGCGGCGCCGCAGGGTGATTCTCTCGTCGCTCTTCTGCCAGGCATAGTCGACATTGATGACCTCGCCTGTCGCGCGATCGACCCAGACGTGTTCACGCTCACTCAGCCGCTTCACGTCCGCCCGCATCATGGTCCCCTCGCAATGCCTGTTCGAATGCTTCTAGTCGTTCCGGGCCGCCCGCCGGGAAGTAGACCCATTCCTGCCGTCCGGGATCTGGCAGCCATGGCCAGCCGCGCTCTTCGTGCAGCGCCTTCCATGCCCGGTATTCGTCGGAGCCGACACGCACCTTCTCGAAGGTCGCTGCGATGGGTTCCAGCGCCAGTGCGTCCATCGGCACGACGATGCCTGCGCCGTCGGCGGCCATGCGGTGCAGATGGTTGACCGCCGGCCATCCGTGACGCGCCTGGTAGGCGAGCCGCTCGCGCTCGCCGACGGCGCCCTCCTCCGCCATCCGCCCTTCGAGAAACGCCGACGCACGCGGCAGAAGCCCTCGCGGCTGCAACAGCCACCGGAGCCGCATCGCGCCCCACATTTTGCCGAATGGCGCCGCGGTGAGCGGCGGGGAAGCCTCGGCAGCGGCAATCGCGGCGGCTGGCAGATCCATCCATTTGCGCTGCTGGAAATAGGTTCCGAGCGACAGCGCCTTCCCCCCGCAATGGGCAAGATAGGCAGGCGCCTTGGCCTCACTTTCGTCCTGTTCGGCATCCGACAGTTCAGCGAACCGTGCCACGGTCCAAGCCGTCGACGAATTCGCCCAGCCAGGCCAGCCCAGCCGGGCGGCGAGACGCTTGACCCGCACCTCCAACTTCCTCGGATCGGCTGCCGCCGCAGCGTTGGCGATTGGCGTTTCTGCCAAATCCTCGCGCCCGCACTCTCTCTCCAGATCATTCTCAGGAGTTACTAAACCATCAGTATTTACTAGTGTTGGATTTACCGTCGACGGATTCACCGTCGACGGGTTTTCAGTCTGCGGTAAAGATGCAACACCTTGTTCGGCCACGGTTTCGCGACGCTCGCGCGGCTCGTCGAAGATGACCAGCGAGAGCTTGCCGAAGCGCCCGTCGTCGCGCTCCTGCTCCTTGTCGGCATAGCCATGCTGCACGAGCTCGTTGATGATGCGCCTTGCCTTGTCGCGCCCGCAGCCGCCGCGACTAGCGATATCGCCAAGGATGACGGTCCAGTTATCGGGCTTTGATAGGAGATAGCCGAGCAGCCAGCGCGCCTCCATGGAGAGGCGCACGTCCTCGAAGACGTGGTTCGGAACTGTTGTGTAGCGGGCATTGCGGACGCCGCGCCGGATGGTCGCTTCTTCGGTCACGGTTTCCCCGTCCAGTTCACAAATGGCCAGGCGCAGTCGAGGTGCGAACGCACGTTGGCGATCTCTTGCTCGGTGGCGATCAGCGAGCCAGCAAAGGCGACATCGCCGTGCCAATCCGAAAGCCGGATGTAGCCGCATGCCGCAAGGTGCTCGACCGCCGATCGCGCATCTGCATGGTCTTCGGTTCCAAGCAGGTGGTCTAGCTTCGAACAGTCGACTTTTGCCGCGCCCATTCCGAAGCCGTCTGAAATGAGAATGAGCGCAAGCCGGTGCAGAGGCTTAAGCGGCGGGTGATTGCGCAGCACATTGAAAGCCGATGCGATGTTAGCTGTTGAGCCTATGGTCATGATCGTCTCCACCTGAACAGCAGCACAATTGCCGCCGGTGGAGAGACTGCCCTATTGGGCTTGGTGCAGGAAAGTCGCTTCATTCCGCAGCCTCCGCGAACGCGTGGCGGACGTTGCATTCAGCCAAGAGCTTGATCATGTGCGGCGGCACGCTGTTGCCGACCAGGTGATATTTTTCCGTCTTGGTCAGCCGGCGCGTCTTGCCGTCGATGGTGATCTCGGCCGGCAGCGTGCCGGGCTTGAAGCCGTGCGCGGCAGCGCCTTCCTCCGGCTCCAGCATGCGGATGCCGATGTCGTCGATGTAGTGCAGCACGCCCTTGACGATCACCTCGACCAGGCCATAGCGCGCCTTTCCGGTCAGCGCGCCCAATGGGTTGCGCACGTCGTCATCCTGCTTGCCCGAGCCGAAATAGTGCTGGAGGAAGCCGAGGATCAGATGCGCATGACTGCCGCCGGCCGAGATCGTCGACAACGGTTCCTCGATTGGCCGGCCGTCGGCATTGGTGCCGTGCATGTTGCCAAGCGTGGCGGCAACGACGCCTTGCTGCGATCCGGTGCTGGTGATCGTCGGCACCGGTTCGAGCATGTCTTTCGCCGGTTGGCCAGGATGCGACCCAGCGCTATGCTGCGCCAGGAAGGCCGCCACCAATGCCGCCTTGCTGCCGCCGACTTGCGTGCCGGCCGGCTCCTCGATGTCGAGCACGCGCGGCGCCTGCCCTTCCCGCTCGCCATAGCCGCTCTGGATCAGGCTGGCGGCAACGACGGCATGCCGTGGCGCGCCGGCCATGACCGTGTCCAGCGGTTCGGTCGGCATGTATCCGTCGCCGTTCTGGTTGAACTTGGTCAGGTGCGCGGCGACCAGCACACGGTCTTCCTTGCCCGTCGTGGTGCCGAGCGGTTCGACCAGGTCACGCGGCGCCGACTGCGCAGCGCGTCCGCCGGCGCCGACGATCGTGGCGCCCACCACAGCCATGCCGGACGAGGTGTGCAGCGTGTTGATCGGCTCCTCGACCGAATGCACGCCGTTGCGTGCCGCAGCGCTCTGCTGGTCGGTTCGGATCAAGGTCGGCGCCACAACCGACATCTCGCCGCGGTGCGCCGTGGTGAGCGTGCGCAGCGGTTCCTCGGCATCATGCACCCGATCGTCGCCGGCATGCGTGATCGGCACGATGAACGGTTTCGCCGCATCGACGACATAGCGCATGACGCCGCGCGCGGTGCGCCGCAATGTCGCTTCGGCAAGCGGCTTCTTGCGCCCGAAGATCGATTTCACCGGCAGCGACCAGTCGATGATCGTGTGCGCGCCGACCCATGGTTTCAGCCCGAGCCGCTTGGCATCTTTTCGCGGCGCATGCGTGCGCACCGGCCACACGATCGGCCGCCCGTCGGCCTGGGCGACGCCGAAGAACCGCTTGCGGATGGTCGGCACGCCATAGTCGGCGCAGACCAGAACGCGTTGCTCGAAATTGTAGCCAAGGCCGCGCAGATGCTTCAGCCAGGCGCGCCAGATGCGGCCCTTGTGGGCAGGATCCGGGATCAGCCATTGCTCTTCCACCGGCACCCGTTCGCCCTTGGCCGCGACCGTGCCGTCGAGCCGCATCACCCTGCCCGTCGCCGGGTCACGCTTGGCGATCAGCGGTCCCCAGGTCATGATCTCCTGCACGTTCTCCATGGTGATGGTTTCAGGCCGCACCGAACCAGCCCAGCGGCAGATCACCCAGGCCAGCGACCGCCGCCGCTTCGAGACCGGCTTCGATCCCTTGGCGACGGAAAAGTGCGTGCAGTCGGGCGAGGCATGCAGCGCGCGCACGCCTCGGCCATTGGTGACCTTGCGCGGATCGGCCTCGAACACGTCGCAGCGCAGATGCGTGGTGTGCCGGTGCCGCCGCTCGTGCACCGCGACCGCAACCGGGTCATGGTTGATCGCGACATGGACATGGAAGCCGGCATCCTCCAGCCCATCGCAGCCGCCGCCCATGCCGGCGAACAGCACGATCGTCATCCGGTTGTCGAGCGAAAACCCCGTATATGCGTTCAACCCTGCCCCCTCCTGTGCCTGTCATACGCCCGGCGCAGTTCCTGCCAGGCCGCCGCGGCGTGGCCGCCATTGTTCAGTTCAGCCCGCGATTGCACGCCGAGCAGCGAGCGCACCTTTTGCGCCGCGCGCTCGGCCGTCAGCGGCGGTTCGAGCCCGTGGCAGGTTTCGAGAAAGCGCTGGAAGCCGGATTCCGCGCATTTCAGCGCGCATTCGGCCGCGTAGTTTTTTTCCCGCCGCTGCGGCTCCGGCGCCGGCCTGGTCGTGCCCTTGAGCGCATGGATGGTGTCGATCGAGCGGTCGAGAAGCGCCAGCAGGAAGGCGACGGTATCAGGCGCGTTGCAGATGAAGTCGATCTCATCGACGCTGGCCGCATCGAAGCGCGCCAGCACCAGAAGCTCGCCCATCTCGCCGCGCGCCTCGACGAAGGCACCGGCCTTGCCATGCACCCGGCTCCACTCGCCGGGCGCGATCGCGGCCAAGCTGGCGCGGATGGCGCGCAGCTTCGCGGCGTCTGGCGAGAGCGAGACCGCGTTCATGGCTTCTTCGCCCCGCGATAGACGCCTGCCTTGCGGATGGAATGCAGCACCGTGGTGTGGTCGCGCCCGCCGAACTCGCGGCCGATCTGCGGCGTCGAAAGATCGAGGCGCGTCAAATACGTCTCAACCATCGCAACGCGCCGCGCTTCGGTAATCGGCCGCGCACGCGAAGGGCCGGTGATGTCCAGCGGGCTGATGCCATGACGCTTGGCAACTTCCAGGATGATCGAGCGAACCGAGACCTTCGAAGGCTCCGACGGTTTGCCGGCATCGGCCTGCGCAAGGATGGCGCTGGCTTCGTGCCGCGCATCCGCGACGATCCTTGCCGCCTCCATGGCGGCCTGGTCGACACACTTCTCGGCTGCGGTTTTGGCGGCTTCCAGAATGGATCGAGCCTGTCGGCGCGCATCCGTCAACACCGCCGCCGCGTCGATCTCGGCTTGAACTGGTTTAGCCTCGGCGCTGCGCAGCCGCGGCAAGGTCGAGCGGCCCTGTTGCCTGGCGATCAGCGCCTTCGAGCGCATGTCGAGGCGCGGGAGTTCGCGGTCGAGCTTGCGCAGCGCGCCGTCAGCCATGGGACACCTCGGCGGCGGCAAACTCGGCGAGCCCGGTGCGGAAGTGCTCGACAGTCGCCGCCAGCTCGGCCGGCGGAAGACCAAGGCGATCGCGCACCGCAAGGCTGAGCGACACTCGCAGCGCGGCGAAATTCCAGCCGGCCTCGAAGCCGGCACGCCGGCAGGCGCCGTCGATCACCTCGTGATATTTCAGCATCACTGAATCCGGCATGCGCAGCAGCACGTCGGCGCGCGCACGGTCTCCATCGGCATCGTGAAGCTGGCGCAATATGGGCAGCATGGTGTCGGTCATCGGGCGGCCTCACGGTGGCCGCTCGCGGCCTTTGTTTCACGGGGAACCGACGCTGTAACAGTCTGGTCCAAAAGTGTTTTTCGCGTCACCCGGCGGCGTTTCACGCCGTCGAGCAGGAAGTCGAACGGGCGCAGGTGAAGCGCCCGGCAGAGCGCCAGGAAGCTGCCGATGGTCAGGTTCTCACCGCGCCTGGCGCGACTGATCATCGCCGTGTTGAGCATCGGAAACGCCGCGACGGCGCGTCGTCCGGAGATGCCGTCGAGCCGCAGGCGTACGGATGCGGCGAAGCGGTCGCGATCGAACGGATCAGCCACGGCCAGGCTCCCGCAACTTGCGGTCGAGCGCGCGCTTCAGCCGCTTCATCTCGCGCTCGGTTTCAGGATCCGGTGCGCGTTCTTTCACGTCGGGATAGTGTTTGTCGCCGCGCAGCCGCTTGGCCTCGATCGCGGCGGCGTAGCTGCCGGCGGAGTTCTTGTCGGGATCGTATTCGGCCGGCGAGCGCGTCATGGTCAGAGCGCCGTCTCTGCCGCGGCAACTGGAGCCGGGGCGGCCGGCCCGGCAGCCATCGCCGCCGCCGGCTTGTCATAGCCGGCTTCGATCAGTTTCTGCGCCGCGCCGAAGGCGTCGATGACGACGCTGGCATGGCGGACCTTTTCCAGCCGGTCGCCGATTTGCGCCTCGCGGTCGGCGATCTCCGCCTTGAGGCGCTCCATCTCTGACTTGGCGTCGGCGAGGACGCTGTCGATCATGCTGGCGCCCTTGTCGAGCAGGCTTTGCGCGAACACCTTGTCCAGCTCGCCGGCAAGCTCGCTGCCGAGTGTATCGATCTGCGCAATGCCCTTCGGCACTTCGCTTTTGAACAGGCGTGAAAACAGGCTCATGGTTCAGACTCCGAGTTTGAGATGAGCGCCACGGATGGTGACCGAGACGCGGGGTTTTCGGCGCAGGATCGCGGTGCGTAGCAAGCGCGCGACAGGCAAGAGCAGGCCGGCGACAATGGTCATTCCGCCGCCTCCGCCACATCGTCGTTTTCGCCGATGCCGAGCATGTCGAACATGGTCGGCACGGCGCGCTTGGCCTCGGCCTCGCGGCAGTAGCGAAGGCCGTCGCGAAAATAGGTGTCGGAGAGTTCCGAGGCCTGGCCGCGCCGCCCCTTCAGGATGGCGCGATAGGGCACGGTCATCAGCCCGCCGAACGGGTCATAGACAATGTCGCCGGGGTTGCTGTAGCGGTCGATCAGCCGGTCGACGATGTCGAACTGCAGCGGGCAGACATGCTTTTCCAGATTGCGGAAGGCCTGCTGTCCGTTCAGCGTCAGCATGCGCACCACATCGGTCCAGATAGCCGGATGCTTCGACGGCGGATCGAGCGTCATGTAGGTTTTCGACAGGCTGTCGCGCGCGGCCAGTTCCTCGCCCAGCTGCACATGCTTTTCGAAATCGTAGATCGCCTCTTCCGAGACCTTCTGGAACAGCGCGCGCAGCGGCTTCGGCCCCAGGCGAACCAGCTCATCAGTGGTCAGCAACCGTTCGCCGGAGGACGGCCAGAAGGCGTGCGCGTCGAGCTGCCAGCGGGCCAGGGTGTAACCGCTGTCGGGCACCTGGGGGCGCCTGTCGCCATCGCTCCAGCGCTCGTGCTTGCCGTCGCCGGCAATGACCAGCGGCTTGGCATGCGCCACCGGCTTGTCGGCATAGCCGCGCGACAGGTCGCTCTGCGGCCGGCGGAAGAGCAAAACATATTCCGGACAGCCGACGCCCATCTTGGTGGCGTCCTTCATCATCTCGGAATAGGTCAGCCGATAGGTCTGGTTGTTCTCCTTCACCACGTCGGTGGCGATGGTGATCATGCCGATGTACTGAAACCCGTGCTTCAGATAGTGGAAGATCGCCTCGGCATGGAATGGCGAGACGGTCGGCACGCCTTCGCCGGTCACCGAGCCGAACAGCACCCGGTCCTTGACGTGGATGCAGGCGAGCCGGCCGGGCTGCAGAATCCGCAACAGCTCCGGCGTCAAAAAGTCCATCTGCGCCCAGAAGTGGCCGTTGTCGTCGGTGTGGCCGAAATCGTTGTAGCTCGCCGTATATTCGTAGTGGTTGGCGAACGGGATCGAGGTGACGATCTGGCCGACGCTGGCGCTGCCCGTCTGGCGCGCCTCGAGCACCGCATCGTTGTGAGCAATGACGAAATTGTCGCCGCGCTCTTCCTGCCGGCGCACGCCGATCGAGCGTGACAGCACGTCGTCGAGCGGCAGGCCATCGAGGCCATAGCGGCGGATGATCTCCGCCATGCGCGCCATCAGCCGCTCATGCTCAGCCCACTTGCCTTCGAGGTTCCGGCGCACCTCGCGCTCGGCTTCCGAGAAGATGATGTCGATGCGGCATTCATGCGCCTGGCCGAAGCGCACGATACGGTGCACCGCCTGGATGAAATCATGGAACTTGAAGCCGACGCCGACGAAGATCGCCCAGTGGCAATGCTTCTGGAAATTGTTGCCGGCGCCCGACATTTCCGGCTTGGTGGCGAGGTCGCGGAACTTGCCGTCCTTGAAGCCGATGGCGTTCTTTTCGTTCGCCTCCAGCCCTTGCGTGCCATAGATCGAGCGCACGCCCGGCACCGCCGCCTCGATCGCGCGGCGTTCATCCTCGAGGTCGTGCCAGAGGATGCGGTGTGCCTGCGGATCCTGGGCGATCAGCTCGACCATCTTGCCGATGCGTGCGGCCAGGCTGTCGCGCTTGGCGGCACTCGCCTGCACCACGCCGAGCGCCGTGTTGCGCAGCAGCAGGCCCTGCCCGTCACGATCCTCGCCGGCCGTCGAATGGTCGATCGGCACCTCGTGCCAGTTCACCGTTACCTTGGGCAGCACGTAGCCGTCGTCGGAAAAGCCGAGATCACCAGGCGATTGGAGGAACACAGCCCAGCTATGCACCCACAGCCAGAATTCATCTTCCTTGTGCGGAAAAAGCGTCAGGTCGCCGGCCGTTTCCGAATTGCGCTGGAAGAACCGCGTCAGCGCTTGGCCGGTGTCCATGATGCCGAGGAAGCCGGCATAGTGGATGAGTTCCTTGGTGCGGTTCGGCGACGGCGTGGCGGTGGCGACGAACTTGAAGCGCACCGCCTTGAACAGCGGCAGGAACGTCTGGAAGGTCTTTGTCCCGTAACCGCGCAGCACCGCCGCCTCGTCGAGACTGGCGGCGACGAAGCGCGACGCGTCGATCTTGCCGGCCAGCACGCTCTCGTAATTGGTCAGGTAGATCGTGTCTTGGCCACCATTTGGGCCATCGATCTCGGCATCGGAGCGGATGAACTTCAGCGTGACGCCGAAATCGCCCTGGAAGCGCTCGGCGGCTTCGGCAAAGAATTCGTGCCGCACGCCGAGCGGAATGACGATCAATCGCAAGCCAGGCCCGAGGCGCGTGCGCTTCAGATGTTCACCGATCAGGCGCATCAGCTCGATCTGCATGAAGGTCTTGTGCAGGCCGAACGACGCGAAGATGGCGCGGCTGCCGCCCTTCAGCGCCCAGCGCACGATCGCCCGGCAATGCGGCGCGCCGGCCGGGTTGATGGCGTCGAGCGCAACGTCGAAGCCGTCGGCTTTCGCCAGCTGCATCTTGCCGCGCAGGAAGGTCAGATACGGATCGTCGGGAATGATGACGGGCGCGTTCATGCCGGCACCGCTTTCTGCAACCTATCGAGGTCGCGACCGATCATGGCGAGTTGAACGCGAAGCGCTGAAAGGTGCGCCGCCATTTCACCTGGCGGAATTTCGCCGGTCCGTTTCAACAGCCGGCGCAGTTCGAGCGCATCGGCGCTGGCAAAGGCGAGGTATTTCCGGAACTCGCTCATGCCGGCCCGCCCTCCGTGGCTTGGGCGAAGGAGGGCATCGCCTTTTCCCGGAACGTGCGCGCGGCTGCGAGGAGATTCGGCGCCCCGACTTCATCCGAAGGTGCGGGGCCAACCTTGCTGTCCTGCTCGGCCAATGGCTCTGCATGGGATTCATTGCCCCAGACATCCCAGCCCGGGCGGGCGCGGCGCGCGTTGAGTTCAATCTTCGGCGTGTTCGGCCAGAACTTTTCGATCCACTCGGCGAAAACGTCAGGCTTGGCCGAGTGCCTGGTCGCGTCAGCCTCGATCGCCATCTCTTCGAGCCAGCTGTGCAGCTGGTCGCCCATCGCCGGCGCAACCGGGTTGCCACGCGTGGCGATCAGCAGGATCTCGTGCTTGCCGCGGTTCCAGTAGCCCGGCGCGATCTTCTGCTTGAGCCAGGCCCAATGGCTGACATAGCGGGCATGCGCCTTGTTCGGCATCAGGAAGCCGGTCGTCGCATCGCGATCGATCCAGGCAAAGCCCCAAGCGTCGAGAACACAGATCGCCTCGATCAGCATCGGCGCCGTCGCCCACAGGAACAGCACGCAGTCCTTGGCGGCGATCGCGCCGACATCGCGCTGCATCAATGTCAGCAAATCGCTGGTCGGGTAATGATTGTCGGGTGCCCGATCCATGCCGGTGTCTGCGTTCCACGGCTCGAACTTCCATTCCGGATCGGCATAGATGAGGCCGTATTTCTTGGTCGGCAGCGCCACCTGGCGCGCGGCGAGTTCAACCTCACGCTCGCCGCGGCGTTCTTTCTTCTCGGCCTGCACTTCTGCACGGATCGATTTCACCGCCGGCGCGATCGCACGCTTCAATGCGGCGCGCGTCGGCTCGGCACCACTGTCGAGGATGTCGGTCAGCGCCCGGCTGACGACAGCCGGATCCTGCTCGATCGCGTCTCTGATCTGGCGCGCGTCGAAAACCTGCTTGCGCGTCAGCCCGGCCTCTTGCGCGGTGAAACCGTTCCCGTCTGGAACGGTTTTTGGGCGGCCGCCCTTGGTGGCGCCGGCCGGCTGGGCAGCATCATATTCGTCGGCGAGCCGGCGCTTGGCCATCGCCTCGATTTCCAGCGCATCGGCTTGCGCGCGATGCGTGGCGGCAATCAACTCATCGTGTGCCAAAAGCGCCTTTTGCAGCCGCGCGGTGCGCTTCGCAGCGTCATAGATGGTCGAGGCCATCTCGGCGGCGGCAAGCACCTGGGCCGAGGTTTCGGCGCGCGCTAGCGCATCGGCGGCCTTGCGCACCAGCGCCGGCAGTGTGCATTCAGCTGCAACAGGAAGCGAGGTGGCTTTCGTCGTGCGAATCATGCCGGCCTCCGCATCGGAACGACTTCACCGCCCGCTGCCGGCACGATCTGCCGCTGCTCCGGATAGGCGCTCGCATCCCGTTCCAGCGGCCACGGCAAATGCGACAAGCCTTTGTCGGCGACGCCGAGCGACCACAGCCGAGGCTTGCCGAGGTCCGGATGCGGCTGAACCGTTTCGAGAACGCGCTGGATGACGGCATCCTTGTCCATCTGCCAGCCGGCTTTCGGGCCGACCACGATCTGCCGCTTGATGTGTTCGGCGAAGGACCGCATCAGTGCCGGCGATGCCGTCTCCATGGCGGTCGACAAGCCTGCGAGCGCGGCCTTTGGCAGCACGAAGGGTGCAAAGTAGCGTTCCAGAATGCGCTGCCGCTCATGATCGCCAGGCAGGGCCAATTCGGTGTGGATTTCAAAACGCCGCCAGATCGCCTCGTCAACTCGATCGGCATAGTTGGTCGCGGCGACGGCAAAACCGTCGAACCGGTCGAGATTGGCCAGAAGCGTGTTGACCGTGTGGTTGTGATCCATCTCGGCGGCAGGGTTCAGGCCGATGCCGACACGCTTCGAGGCCAGGCTGTCGAACTCGTCGAAAAAGACGATCAGCGGCTCACCCAGAGCCTTGATGGCATCGAACAACTTGCCGATCGCCTGCGCGCTCATGCCGACATAGGTCGTCTGTAGCTTTTCGCCGCGAACACGCAGCATCGGCAGGCCGAGCCGGGCGGCGAAGTGATGCGCCAGCGTCGTCTTTCCCGTGCCGGGTCCGCCATGGAAGATCGCGCGGCGGCGCGGCTGCAAGCCGACTTCGACCAGCTCTTCGCTGGCCCATATCTCCTGCAGCCATTCCATCAGCGCGGCACGCACCGGCGCCGCGAGGATCGGCTCGCTTGCCTGGTCCGGCAGCAGCAAGTCGCCAAAATCCTCGACCTTGCCCTGTGCGGCTACCCGTCCGAACATCTCTATTCCTCCGGCCCCATGCCGTCGGTACCGGAGGACTCACGCCATCCGGCGTCGAACTCAGGCCGGCGCTTGTCGCCGAAGGGGAATGGATTGGAGATGATCGGTTGGTTTTCGTGGTGCGCCTTGCGGCCAAGCGCGCGGGCGCCGGCGGAATCGACGTCGGGCACCTCGCGCTTCGGTCGCTCCGGCATGGTGGATGCCGGCTTTGATGTCGACTTCGGCTTCTCGACCAAGTCCTCCGCCTGGGCGACGCCGTCGGCATCGCGGAACAGCCGGACCGGCTGCTTGCCGATCTTGACGATGATCTCGCCTTCAGTCGGCACCAGCAGCTTGAAGGCTTCGATCACCTCGTCGCGCGCGGCGAGGTCGACGGCCATGTTGCCGACAGATCGAAACAGTGGCGTCTCGGTCGCCATGCCGATGGCGTGGAGATAGAGGTCGAGCATCGTCTCGGCTTCCTCGACATCGGCGGGTTTTGCCGTGCGGCGGCGAAGCACGTTGCGGATGGTCTTGGTGTCGAAGCCGGCAGCGGATGCTTCCGCGAACACCAGCTTCTCGTCTTCTGCCATCTGTTTTTTCTGTTCGCGGATGCGCTCGATCCGCTCGATCACCTCCATGAGATTGCGACCGGAGACGGTGTTGCGGCCGACGGCCGTGGCTTCACGCTTGCCCATAGGAATCCCCTTTGTGATTGGAACCGGCAAAATCGGCCGCCAGCATCGCCCGGGCGCGCGAGCGCGTGGCATCGCTCATCTCAAAGCCGAAGCTGTAGATTGTTGAGAACGTCAGCCCGAGCGGACGAAGCTTCTTGCGGATCCGCTTGATGTGCGAACGGATTGCCTCACCGACGTCATTGATCGTATCGAGCTTGTCGATGTCATAGATCGCGCTCTGGATCTGACCATAGGTGGCGACGCCGCAGTGGACGAGGAGACCGAATATGAGAGCCTCGGCCTCGGTCAGATCGAAGGACAGCCGGGCGGCCGAGGCGATGTCCACACCGGTCAACTTGGCGACCATCGCCTTCAATTGCCGATTCTCTTCCTCCAACACGTCCATGCGGTCGACGTGCCGGCGCATCGGAATTGTCTCATGCCGGCTCATGGAGATTCCTCCGGCCGCCGGAGAACGATGAGGACGCGCGTGGCGATGCGGCGGACATGCCTTTCAGCCACCAGGTGGTTCAAGCAGCGGTGGTATGTGTTGCGATCAAGCCGAAGCGCGGCCATGACTTCGCTGCGACTGAATCGCACCGGCTCTCCGACCGGGGCGATGCCGGCGAAGTAAGAAAGCAGTTCGACGGCGCGGGGCGTGGCCATGGTTCACGACCCCCGCGGCGGCACGAACAGGCAGATGGTCTTGCCGGCATCGAGGCCGGAGCGGTGCGCGCACCAGTGGAACTGCCCGTCGGGGCTATCCTTGACGCGCTTGTCGGTCATCGGGATCAGTTCGCCCGTCTTGCGGATCTCGTAGCCGCGCGCGCCCTCGACCACGGCGCTGTCGGGCACCGATTCGCAGTCATAGTTGGCGCAACAGGCGAAAGGGTAAGACCAGCCTTGCGGCTTGGCGGCGGTAGGCAAGGCGTCATGCGGCCATGCCCGGGCGACGAAGCCTGTGCCGAATGCAAGGGCGCCGACGACAAGGCCGACGGCAATGGCACCCGAAAACGAGTGGAGGGAATGTCTGGCCACCGAAGAGTCCCCGCTACGATGGAAATACGCCGGAGCCCGGCGCAGGCACTGACAACTGAATTTTACGCCGGGCGCTTACGGCGCCAGGCTTGCAGGATCTTTTCGACGAGCGCCGGCTTGACCCCGGTTGCCTTGGCGATTGCCGCGACGTCACCCTGCCCGGCGCAGGCGAAAACCAGCGTCACCTGGCGGTCGAGTTCGGCGTCATCGACCGGCGTTTCCCGCTCCTGGCCGATGCGCGCGGCAAAGCCGGCCTCGAACAGCAGCTTCGCCAGGCCGGTCGCCGACTGTCCCTGCTGGCGCGCCCGTTTTGCCACCGCGTCGAACACCTTGGGCGACACGTTGAAGGCAAACTGCTTGCGCTCGACCGGCTCGAACATCAGGCGGCCTCGCTCCGGCCTTCGGCGACGCTGGGCTGGCCACGCAGGAAGGTGCGGTGGAACGTGCAATAGCTGCCAAAGCTCTGCCCGGGCAGCCAGTCGCCGACAGCGACCTCGACCGCGCAGAAGCGTGTCGCGGCACCCTCGCCGCGCACCGGGAAACGGCATTGATGACTGCGCAGGTCCAGCATCGTCCGGCCAAGGCTGTTGCAGCCCGGCGCCAGCGGCGCATCGCGCCCGGCGATCATCGCCTCGATCGTCCTCACGCCGGACATCAGCCGACCACCTTGAGGCCGCCGGCGGCGCGCGCACCGGCCAAGATCTTGCGGTATTCGGCAAGCCCGGCTTCGACCTTGGACAGCGCGCGATCGATGCGCGTCGATTCGGAAGCGGTGAGCTGGCCGTCGGCGAAGGCGAGCGCGCCTTCCGTCATCAGCTCGCCCATGCGCACCACCGTCTCGGCGTGTGCCGCCATGACCGAGCCATTGGCGGGCACGGCTTCGACATCGGCAAAACGCCGGCCGCGCGCGGCGCCGATCGCCTCGCTCATGTCGAAGCGGCCGGTCTCTTCCTCGAGCGCGAAAATCGCCGGCAGCTCCATGATGTCGGGGCTGTCGGGATTGTTCCAGCGCCCGACCTCGCTCTTGGAATACGAGCACACGGCAGCGGCGCGTTCGATGCCCCCGGCGGCGGCGATCAGGTCGCGCTGCTTGGCCTTGAGCAGGAAATGACGGGCGTTTGAATTCGGTACCATACGAGCCCCCTCGTTAAGGCGAACAAGATTTCCCGCGCCGGGAAAGCCCGGCGCCGTTTCCCGTGGTGGGAAAGGTTTTTTGGATTCATCCTCCTTCGCTGAAGCTATGGAGGACTTGGCCTCCGAAGCTCGAAGAGCGAAGGAGGCCGGCATGCCCGGTGACAAAAACTCATTTCCGCATCCCCTGGGTTCGATTCCGCAGCGCTTCCCGCGCCCGGCTGAAGCGCATCTGGTCACGCCGGACGAACTGCGGCAGATCGTGGAGATCGTCACCGACATCATCGGCGGCCCTGGCCAGCGACGGGATACCGATCCGGCCGGCATAGATACAGATCGCCCGGGCGATGAGTTCGCCGGCACTGACGCCGACGGCGTCGGTCGCCAGCTTGAGGATCAGCGCGACGGCGGGCGAGAGCTCGATCGAGAGGGTGACCGCGCCGGGAGCCAAAGGCTTGTCTTCCGGCGCGGTCCCGTCCTGCCCGCTAAGGGCGGCGGCCGGGCAGGATTCTGTGGATGTCGCGCCTGCGATCACAGCCGTGGCGCACGGCTTATTTTCTACCCGATCACTGGGGAGACGCGCTTGGGAACCTTCCGCGCGTCGATGCTCACCCGCTCCGCCTTGGCCTTCGGCTTCATCACGGGGTTCCTGCATAAAAACGTTGGATTCTGTGAAATGCTGGAAGACCGCGCCGGCCACGAACTCGGCCGGCGCGGCGGGCTCTGCGCAATTGACAATGGCTTGGGAGGCTTGCGCAGTGGGGTATCGCGGAACAAGACGCTGGTTCATGGCCGGGCTCCCATGGTGCTGGCATGACGCGCCCGTTCCGCCCGGAGACGGAACGGGCTACCTTTCCTGGAATCGCCAAACCCCAGGGAAGGAAACAGGATGAAATCGGTGCCCGTCGAGGAACGCCTGGCGTTCCTGGAACGCGATCTCATGATCTCGAACATGATGCTCACCATGCTGATGGCATATCTGCAAAGGAGCGAGGTTTTGTCGCTGGATGCGTTCGAAGCCTGGCAGCAGGAGAGGCTGCGGCTGCTTTCGACGGACGTAACAGCCGAGTCGATGTTCAGAAAGAGCCGTCTCAGCGAGATGGTCGCGGAGGCGAGAGCAGTTCTTTCAATCGCTGCTCCACCCAAGCACGACGGAACGGGCCCATAGGTCCGCAGCCGGTCAGCCGGTTTTCCATTTCGGCCAGCAGCAGCGGCGCCAGCGCCCTGGCCAACCGAACCAGAAGCCGCGCGCGAAATCGCTTGAACATCATGATCTCCATGGTTGAGGCGCTTCATGTCCGCGCCTCGCTATCGGATGTCGCCTGGGCCAGCGCGTCGAGCCCGAGCGCCAGGCCGCGTTGCCTGACCAGATCGGCAATGAGCTGCTCGACGCTGACGCCGTCGACCAGCGCCACCGCGCGGGCCAGCACCAGCACCGGCTCGGGCAGCCGAAGGCTGCCGCTGGCCTGTGCGCCAGAACTGCGACCATGAACGGAAAACCGCTTGTTGCTCATGCCGCCTCCTCCGAGGGGGAGCGAGAGCTGGACGTAGCGGGGTCGCTCTTCGCGGCCCCGCCGGGACATTCCGGCGGAACTGATTCCTCTGCAGTGTTGGTGTCGGCGACAATCGCCGGATTAGACCCTGCGGCGGACGGTACACGGTGCCGTGCGAGCCATTCGTACGTCACGCCGACGATACCTTTGACTGCGCTCGCACTGATCACCTTGGCCCAATGCTCAGGCGCGATGCTCTCGCGATCGCGCATCTTGCGCGCCGCTTCGTAGCCGCAACCAACATCGGAAGCGAAATCGGCGATGGTGCGCCAATTGGAAATGAGGTCGGAAATGGAAAGCGGCTCGCTCATGAGTCGAACTTCGTACATTACGTACGACACCGCGTCAAATGAAAATCGTACACCTTGGACGATCAATATCGGCCATTCTGTACGAATGACGAAGCCAAAAGACCGCTTGATGCTGGCGATCCGCGAAGCTGGATTTGAAAAGCCGACCGATGCCTGGCGCGACAACAAACGCGCCCTCGGCATCAGCCAGGATCTGCTGATCTCCAACACCAATGGCAACCGGCCGATCTCGCGCAAGACAGCCGAAAAATATGCGCAGGTGTTCGGCCACACTGCGGGCTGGTATCTTTATGGTGACGACGAAAACGCCGCCGGCTCACCGAATGGCGGCGCCGCCTCGCCGGCCGCTGGTCCCGATATCCTTTCCCAACTCGCCGAAGTATTCGCCGACCTGCTGAAGGCGCATCCGGAAATCCAGAGACGCGCCCTCAAGCTGCTCCGCAAGACTGTCTATACTCAGCCCGGCAGATCACGCGAAATGAGTACGAAACAATCGTCGTGATCGATTTCGACACTCCACACGCCGCCATGCATCTCCGTCATGATCTCAGCGATTGACCGCGTTTCGCGGTAGATGCGCTTGGTAATTGCGGCCGCGCGCGATTGTGGAGATGTTGCCACCGCCCGCAATTTTGCCATTACCTCGTCGCGCGTTCTTTCCCCCGACCCATATTGTATCAATTTCCGTCTCCAAGCCCGAACGGCACGCTGAATAGGAACAATTTCCAACACCGCTGCGGGCTTTTTTCGGTGTCTCATTTTGATACGATCACAACCCCTAGTGTTCGATTAACTGAATATTTCACTATGTAACAATTGCCCTGTTGATAGCGGGGATAAGGATGCACATTTTTTGGGGATTTCTGCCCCATTTCGAGCGGTGCAGCTTTCCTCCATAAATCGGTCATGCCGCCGAAGCAAACCCTCCTCTCGCCACAGCCGAAGCGCCTCCGGCACAATTTCAACATGACACCAGAGATGAAGGACCGCCTGGCAGAGTCGCGCAAAAGGAGCGGCAATACAATGAACGGCGAAATCCACGCCAGGCTGGAAGCGACCTACGACGTTCCGGTTCAACGCCTCGCCGCTTTGATATGGCCCCTCATTCAAAAGCTCGACCACGACGACCGGGAAAAATTCGCGGATTTGATCGCCGCCCTGGCGAAAGCCGAGTAGAATCCCACTTACGTCCTTGGTCGCATGCACTCTTCCCTAAACATCCGTTTTCGTACAAAAATCGCATAGTGCTTTGACGATCGTACAAATCGTACTTGATTATCTATCGTACATTTAGTACGACAAGCCCCATTCGCGATATCGCGATTGGAGGTCCTCGCCCATGGCGCAAGCCAGAACAAACCCCACGCCCGCCGAGCGGCTCATCGCCGCCGCATCCCTCTCGCCCGAGATCCACGACTGGATCGCGCTGCAACTGAAAGCCGGCCGCAAGCCCTCCGAAATCCTCGGACTGATCGCCGGCCCGCTGCCGGCCAATGACAATCGGGCCGGGGGCCGCCACTAATGACCGACGAATATTCAAGCATCCCCGATCATCTAGCCGAGCCTGCCGGCCAAGAAGCCAGAGGCGCGGCCATGAGCAGCAGAACAGCAGGCGGCCCCGCGGCTCAAGAACTAAACCCGGAATGGTCTTTCGATGCCGATTTTCGGGCATTCATGCGCGAGTTCCATAAGGCTTTTCTGCTGCACGCGGAACCCGTTGGCGGGCAGCTTTTGCAGTTACCGCCGCAAGCTATCGTCGAGGGCGGTATGACCCACGCTCCCGCAGAGAAATATGAGGTTCGCGCGCTCGGCGGGCTTCCTCTTTCCGCCACTCCACCCGTAGCACAAACGGGGACGGTGGGGATCTCGGATGCGATGGTGGAGCGGGCGAAGCGCGCGTTCCGAGAAGCGGAAGCTTTCGGCGATAATGAAGATGTCAAATTGCGCGCCGCTCTCGAAGCCGCCCTAGAGGGGGAAGCGCCGGATATCGCGGCGCCTGGCGGGCCGCGCTGATGGGCCGCGATCAGATGGAAGAGCAGACCTTGCTCGACCTCAGCCGGGCGCAGCGCGAGGCGCTGGCCTGCCGCTGGCCGCTGATCCTGGTCGAGGCAACTCGGCAATCCGATCTCGCCGAAAAAATCCGCCACGAACTCACCGAGGACAGACCATGAGCGCGCCGCTCGACCACGTCGCCATCGGCCACGACCGCGTCTGCGACGCCAACGGCCGCCCGCACATCGTCTGCCAGCTCTGGCCCGAATGCCAGTGCGACGAAACCTGCGCCGATATCGTCGACGCCCGCACCGTGCGCCGCATCCTCGCCGGCTTCGTCTTGGCGGTTCTGGCCATTGCCGGCGGGTTGTTTCTCTGGGGGATGCATTGATGACCCATGCTCATGACGAAGACGAGAACGAACACGCGAGGCCGCCAACCGCCCAGACCGACAGCGTCGTCGAGGCCGTGCGCGCCGATCTCCTGCGCCGCTCGCAGCTGGGCATCGCCAAATATGGCGTCACCCTCGACCGCAAGGATCTCAGCCTGCGTGACTGGCTGGAATGCGCCATGCAGGAGAAGACGCCCGTCGCCGTGCTGCTGGAGCTCGGCGCCGATGGCTGACAAATCCGCCATCGAATGGACCGACGCGACGTGGAATCCGATCGTCGGCTGCTCCATCGTCTCGCCCGGCTGCACCAACTGCTACGCCATGAAGATGGCCGGCCGCATCGAGGCGATGGGCGGCGCGAAACACTACGCCGGCACCACGAAGAAAGTGAATGGCAACACCATATGGACCGGCAAGCTGGCGCTGGCGCCGGAAAAGACCCTTTTGCAGCCGCTGGCCTGGCGGCGCCATCGCCGCATCTTCGTCAACTCCATGGGCGATCTCTTTCACGAGGACGTGCCCGACGAGTGGATCGACAAGGTCTTCGCCGTCATGGCGCTGGCACCGCAGCATACCTTCCAGCTCTTGACCAAGCGCGCCAGACGCATGCGGGAATACATGACCGAGCGCTGGCAGCCAGCGCCGGCGCATCGCATCGAATGGCGAGGCGGCGACGCGATCGACATCCCCGCCGAGACGAAGGGCGAAGATCGCGAGGATCAGGTCCGCGCCGCCTGCGAACCGTTCCTCGAAAAGCTCGGTCTTGTCGACACCGACAAGGACGATCTCTGGACCGAGGACGGCAACGCCAAGGCCATGACATGGACATGGCCCCTTCGCAATGTCTGGCTTGGCGTGTCCGCCGAGCGCCAGCAGGAAGCCGATGAGCGCATACCTGATCTGCTGGCCACGCCTGCGGCGGTGCGCTTCGTCTCCGCCGAGCCGCTGCTCGGGCCGATCGATTTCACCGGCTTGAGGGGACGGCGCGGTCTCGCACTGGATGCATTTACTTGCGATCTCAAGTCCAAGCTCACTGGCGAGGTCATAGCAGGGCCGCCAACCGGTCATGGCCCTCTCGACTGGATCATCGCCGGCGGCGAGAGCGGGCCTGACGCACGGCCGATGCATCCCGATTGGCCACGCTCCATCCGCGATCAGTGCCAGGCCGCCGGCACGGCGTTCTTCTTCAAGCAATGGGGCGGGGTGAGATCGAAAGCGAACGGTCGTCTTCTCGACAATTGTGAATGGAACGAGTTTCCGGGAGGCGACCATGCCCCCTGTTTCTAGGCTCGTTCAAATCAACCACTGCTTCATAAAGGACATGTCGCGCGGCGGTCATCACCGGCGGCACGCTGTAAGGCGGCTTAAGCGTCCGCTTGATTTCTTCGAACTGCATGTGAATCAGATCGACGAGATCAAGCGCGAGCTCTGCCTGCCGGTGCTTCACCCGCAGGTATGGCAACACGGCGCGGAGCACGATCCCGGCCTTGGGCCCGGAGATGTTCCATTGATGAGTGGTGCGGTGGTTCACATTGGCGGGTTTATAGGTCGTGATCGATCCACCAAACACCTCCAGCGCAAGCCTGTGTGGCGCATCGCGAGTTCCGGCAATGCCTACCTTGGCTGTGTAGTAGGTCGGCGACCACTCGTGCCCGCTGGGAGCAACCCTGTTCTTGGTTGTGCGCTGGATGGTGATGAAGCCATCCGCGTCGAGAATTCCGGCGAGGTAGGCGTACGTCGTGTGCATGACCCGCAATATAGCAGCGTCACGCGCGTCGGCAAGAAAGCCGCCGGACGCCTGCTCGACGGCATCGAGCACAACGGATTTCCTTCAACCTGACCTGCAACCTGTGGAGTAAGAAAAATGACCGCAAGACTGACCGAACTCACCGCCAGCATCGTCCAGGCCTATGTCAGCAACAACCCGGTGCCGGCCAATGCCCTGCCGGACCTCATCGCCAGCGTCGACGGCGCCGTGCGCAAGCTGGCCGGCGAACCGGCAAGGCCGATCGAGGCGCCGGTGCCCGCCGTCAATCCGAAGAAGTCGGTGTTCCCCGACCACATCATCTGCCTCGACGACGGCAAGCGCTTCAAGTCGCTCAAGCGCCACCTCGCCACGCTCGGCATGACGGCCGACCAGTACCGCGCCAAGTGGGGCCTCGCCGCCGACTATCCGATGGTGGCGCCGAACTATTCGCAGAAGCGCTCGGCGCTGGCCAAGGCGTCCGGCCTCGGCCGTCATGCCAAAGTGCCCATGACGCGCGCCAGCAACGCCGGCCGGCGCTCTTACCAGTAGGAGTTGCCACAATGACGCCGGAACGCGCACAGGAAATCGTCGCCGCGATCAACGACCGCTGCTTTTTTGCGATGGGCATGGTCGAGCCGGGGAAAATCGGCTCATTGAAGGACGTCTCCCTGGCCGAAATGATCGAGGCAACTGCAGCGATCAAGGCAGAGAACGCATGCGCCCAGGCGCATGCGCGTGAACATGGTGGGAGCTACACGACCAAGGTTATTCCGGCCGATCGATTGATCGCGGCCGCCTACGCCCTCGAGCACTACCATCCTGACAACGAGGCCGTCGTGGTCGTTCCGACCACCGAATGGCCCTACGACCGCCGTGCCCTAGGCATTGTCGGCCTCGAGCCGGAAAAGGACGTCGGCTGATGGCGATCGAGAAACACGCCGGCCTGCAGCAGATCGTCTGCGACTGCGGCGCCAGCCAGACGCGCACCTATCAGGCCGACGAGTTCGACGTGATGGTGTCCGACGCACGGCGCGAAGGTTTTGTCTTCGCCAAGGTCGCCGGCGAGTGGACGCACACCTGCCAGGACTGTGCACGCCCGGCCCGATCGCAAAGGAAGCTGCTTTGACCCAACCCGTCCGCGTTCAGCTGTCGCGCCGCAAGGGCTGGCGCAAGCCAGACAACACCATGACTGTCGCGCGGCCCGGCAAATGGGGCAACCCGTTCGACTTCCGCAAGAGCGAATGCTGCTGGATCGCGCTCAGCTTCGGCTGCCGCGGCGACCGGCTTGGACGCCAGGAAGCATCGGTCAAGGCGTTCCGCGAGTGGATAGACCCGGGTGACGGCCGCCGCACTGTCAGCGTCGAGCTTCAGCCTGGATTTGGCGATGATGTAAAACGCGTTCCTGTCGGGCCGAAGATCGAGGCAGGCATGGCTCCCGACCTTCGCGACGTCGTCAGCGCGCTGCGCGGCAAGAACCTCGCCTGCTGGTGCAGGCTCGGCGAGCCATGCCATGCCGACGTGCTGCTCGAAATCGCCAATCGCTCCAACCCGAAGGACTGACCATGCCGCGCGCCAAGAAAGCCGCCGAACCGACAACTGAAGCCGCCCCGGCGGTCATCACTGCTTACAAAGGCTTCAACCAGAACTTCGCCTGCACGCCAGAGGGCAAGTTGTTCCAGTATGAGATCGGCAAGAGCTACAAGCACGAAGGCGAGGTCATTCGCTGCGGCAACGGTGGCTTCCATGCCTGCGAACATCCACTGAATGTTTTTTCCTACTATCCCCCGGCGACCAGCCGATACGCTGTCGTTGAGCTCAGCGGCCAGATCGCGCGGGAAAAGGGCGGCGATACCAAGATCGCCGCCGCCCAGATCACCATCAAGGCCGAGATCCGCCTGCCCGAGCTAATCGCCGCGGCGATCAAGTACGTCACCGACCGCGTGAAATGGATCGACGGCGCGATCGCCACCAACGCCAGCGAGGGCGTCAAGTCCGCGAAGGACGGAGGCGCTGCCACCGCATCGGGCACGCGAGGCGCTGCCACCGCATCGGGTACCTGTGGCGCTGCCACCGCATCGGGTGACCGGGGCGCTGCCACCGCATCGGGCACGCGAGGCGCTGCCACCGCATCGGGATGGTGGGGCGCTGCCACCGCATCGGGCCCCTGGGGCGCTGCCACCGCATCGGGACACTGGGGCGCTGCCACCGCATCCGGCTATCAGGGCGCTGCCACCGCATCGGGATGGTGGGGCGCTGCCACCGCATCGGGCACGCGAGGCGCTGCCACCGCATCCGGCTATCAGGGCGCTGCCACCGCATCGGGTGACCGGGGCGCTGCCACCGCATCAGGTGACCGGGGCGCTGCCACCGCATCGGGTGAGCAGGGGATCGCCATGGCGTCAGGTCCGAACGGCAAGGCACGCGGCACCAACGGGTGCGATCTTGTCCTACGGGAGTTTGACGGTAACGGCCGTGTCATCGCCAGATGGATCGGCACGGTCGGTGTCGACGGCATCAAGCCCGACCAGTTCTATCGCCTGGTCGACGGCAAGCCGATCGAGGTTGCCTGATCATGGTTGCCGGCAACGCCAAGGCGAAGCCATTCCGGAGGCCCGACGCCGCCGAGATAGAGGGCTTTCTTGACTACGTTGCCGGGCTCATGGAGCGTAACCCGCGCGAAAAGCATCTCATGCTGCCGATCTGGCGCGCGCTGGAACGCGAGTTGAAGGCCGCGCGGGATGCCGAGGCGATCTATGACGCCGCGCGGCTGCGGCTCACACGCTCGCGGGATCAAACGGCAACGCTATCTTCATGAGGTTTTCCTGTCGCCATTCCAGCGAACCGCCGACGCCATAGTCGGGACGGTCGATCGCATGGCCCATGATGATCTTGCGCAGCTCGGCGTCCAGGCCGCCGATTTTCATGCGGTCCTCGAAGGAATGCCGTAGCGAGTAGATCTTGTGCGCCGGCGATGGGAAAAGATCGTTCTCCTTGAAATATTTGTTCAGCGCCGCCGACAGGTCGTCCTCGCGGTTCTTGTAGCGCGGGAAGCCGGCCGGCTGCTTCTTCGCCGCCTCGAGCGCGACGCCGACCAGCGGCACCTTGCGGCGCGACGATTCCGTCTTGATCTCGCGCGGATCATCCGGATCCTCACGCGGCTCGATGATCACGTGCGGCACGGCGTGCGACAGCATGATGGTCTTGTCGTCGAGATTGCAGATCTCGCTCGGCCTGGCCCCGGTTTCGATGATGATGAGCAGGATGCGGCGCGCCTCGTCATTGAGTGTCGCCAGCTTGGCGGGAGCCAGAATGGTGTCCTTGATCCAGAGGGTCGGAAACGGCGGTCGCTTCTTCTTTCGCTTGGTCGAAAAACTCAGGCCCGCGAAAGGGTTTTCGCGTTTTGGTTGGCCCATGTGCTTGAAGTAGGCCTCATAGAGCACGCGCATGTTGCCGAGGTCGCGATTGCCGGACGAAAACGACGCCGTCGCTTTGCCTTCTTTCGGCGCGATGCGGCGCAGCCAGTATTGGTAGACCTTCTTGGCGTGGTCGATGGTGATTTCTTCCATCGGCAGATCGCGGTTGTGCAGGACGAAATTGTTGACCGCGCGCTGCTTGACCTTCTTCCACTGGTCACGCTGCAACCGGCTCTTGCCGATCAGCTCGTCGGCGACGATCTCATTGCAGTAGAGGGCGAAGGCTTCCGTCACCGTCGTCTTTGGCGTGTCGATGCTGCCGAGCAGCGGCTTGGCGACATCGTCCGGCTTGTTCTCACCGATCGCCAGGCGCAGCCGCTCGACGAGCGCGTTGAAGGCATCAGGATCCTCGAAGTCGGCGGCCGGCCGGAAGGAATAGCCCATGGCCTCGACACGCCGCACCGCGGCATCGAATTTGCGCCGCGCAAGATCGTCGCCGCCGCCGGCGGCGATCAGCGATGCCCACAGCGTGTCGTCAGCCTCCTCGAGGAGATCGCGCTTGCGCCGCGCGGTCTTGCGATCCGATGTTTTGAGCGAGACGCGGACATGCGGCGCGCGCTTGTCGAGATGCGCCAGCTTGAGCGGCACGCGGCGCTTGTAGTGGAAATTCCCCTTCCGCTCGATCAGGTAGCGGTCTTCGTCTTCCTTGATCTGTTCCCGGCCCAAAAATCGCGCTCCGAAATCGGTGCGCACTTTGCGCCCCAGTTTGTGCCCCAGTTTGGGCCACGCAATTTGGAGCTAGCCGAAAAAATCGAGTAAAGTCAATGCGCACTGTCAGCTTCAGTTGCTCTTCATCCGCACCAATTTTCCGAAGCGACGCCGATCAGCATCTAATTGATTTCCTTTATCTTTCGCTAGCTGACAATCGGCCTTTCATATTTGTGCCGCACCATTTGTGCCCCAGTTTGTGCCACAGCTTGCGCCCCTTTGCCATTCGATGTAAGAAAGTTTGCGGGTGCGTTTGACGCCCTTTTCCGGCATGTTCGGTAAGCCTAATGCCAATCCTGCTCGCCCTGCTTCTCTCCGCCTTTGCCATCGACGGCGACACCATCGTCATCAACGGCCGGCATATCCGCATTGCCAACATCGACGCGCCGGAAATCCATGACTATCGTTGCGCGGCCGAGCTGCGGCTTGGGATGCTGGCCAAGCGGCGGATGGTGGCGCTGCTGGCCAGCGGCGCGGTCGTGGTGCATGAAAAGCCCGCCGCACCTTTCGGCACGACGGGCAAGCATGAAGGGTCAGTTTGCGATTCTGCGCAGGTTGGCGTGTCTACATGCCGCGGAGGGCGCGCCAGATGTCCGACCAGAAATAGGTGATTGCGGAAGCGATCGCCGAGGCGGCTATGCCGGTGACGAACAGCGCGCCGACGCCCATCAGCTGCCAGCGCTTGACCTCGTCTGTCACCGTCTTGGTGTCGGCGACGTCCGATTTCATCGCCGCGACGTCCTTGGTGATGCCGGCGACATTGATCCTGACCTCACCAAGATCCTCGACCAGCTCGTCGACCCGACGATGCACCGTGGCGCGGTGCTGGTCGCCGAGCTGGATGCTCTTTTCGATGCCTTCCACCTTGGCCAGCAGAATGCCAAGGGTCCGCTCCACGCCCGTTGTTACCGTCATCCGCCCCGCCCCTTTTTTAGGTCCCATTGTCGAATTCAGACTTCTCGCCCATGAGGATGGCGCAGGCGCCCTTGCCATCGCCGAGCAGCACGGTGAAGGTACCGGCGTCGGAGCGCGTGATCAGCATCTTCTGGCCGTCGGCGTTGTTGCCGGTCATCACCACGAATTCATGGTAACGCTCGGCCAGCTGCTTCAGCAGCACCGGCACCGGGCCGCAGGCGAGCTGGAGCGCATGCGCCGGCCGGATGCTCAGAAATATAATCGCTGCCAGGCAGAGCGCGATCAGCGTCAACAGGACAGTGGCGGCGCGTTTCATTTCGGTTCGCGCCCCTTCTGGATGCGATGATACCAGGCAGCGCACTTGCCGATCTGGTCATTGGCATCACCGAGGGCGATGTCGGTTTTCTTGGCGGCGACATTGTAGCGGTCGCCGAGCTCGACGCCGCTATAGTGCAGGGTTTCGCAGCCGGCCGGGTAGTCCGGCATGCGCCGCGCTTCCTGCACCTGCTTTTCGGCGGCCGCCAACGCGACCTCGACCTGTCCCGCCCTCGCCTTATCGGCGGCCGCGGCGTCGAGGCGCGACTTATTTGTTGCGCAGCCCGTCGTAGAAAGACCGATCGACAGCACAATCAGCAGGCACAGGCAGAGCTTTGAGCGCGGCGATGTCATCGACCGATTCCTTCTTCTCGATGGCGGTGAGCTTGAGCTGGTTTTCCAGATCGGCGCGGGCCGCGCGCTCCTCATCGGCATGCCTGGCGGCATCCTCGGCCTGCTTGTCGCTCCATGTGCGGATCCGGCGTTCCTCGACCAGCTGCGCGTTGAGCGCGCTGATCTCGGCGCCGGCGACCAGTTCGGTCGCCGCCTTGTTGACAGCCATGCGGACGGCCGACGTCTTGTCGACGTAGAGCCAGACGCCGGCGACGAGGAAGACCCAGAGCGGCAAGGTGATGCCGAAGGTGAGGATCGGCCGGATGACCTTCCAGACCATAAGGGCAGCACCAGGCGCCAGACAGACAAAGGCGATGAGCGCTATGGCGGCGACGGTCAGCAGCCAATAGTCGTGGAAGAGGGACAGGGCGAACGTCCACATCAGGTTTCCTCCCTTGCAAGCCGCATCCCGAGGGCGTGGCGCGGACCTTTGTGCAGCGCGTTAGCCCACTCCTGCGCCTGGATCTTGAAGTCGATCGGCAGGCCGGTCTGCTTGGACAACCAGTCCGATATCGTCACGGAATTGATCAGCCACTTCGGGTCCATCTCGAATGTCGACGCGGTGGCGTACGGGAACTCCTTTTTGAAGTCCTCGTCACTCATGATCATGACGACATCGACATCGCGCCAGTCAGCGCGCTCGATCGCACTGCCGACCAGATAGATGCCGTATGACTCGTAGGCGGCATTCAAGAGTTGGCAGGCCAGTTGCAGCTTGAAGATCGCCGGCACGCCGACATGGCTGGGTTTCTTGCGCTTCTCGACCGGCTTTGTTGTTTCGGCTTCGCTCTCCATCAGCAGGATACCCACACGCCGGGTTGCGAACCGTCGGAGCCGCCAAGATAGCCATGCCAATGCCCGACATCGTGCACCGAGGGCGACAGCACCGGTGCCTCCAGATTGCCATTCCACTCCCAGGACGGCGACGCATGGGGCCTGAAGGCGAGTGCGCCCGTCTTCCCGCAGCCGCATGGACAATAGAAGATCATGCCTGCCGGGAAGCGCGCACCCTCGCGATAATATTCGAAGGCGCCCGGCATCGCTTGGACCTTGTCGATGTCGTCGAAAAGGGTCGCCTTGACAGGAGGGGTCTTGACCTCGCTCATCAATCCGCACCGATCATGCAAAGCGCCTTCTCGCGCTTACGCCGCTCGAAAAGACCGCGCAGCACCCGGTTGCCGGCCTTGTCGAACCAGGTCAACGCCTGGCAGCCGCCGGCGATGTCCCCGGCATTGAGGCGGCGCGTTGCCGTGCTCTTGCCGATCCCGCCGACGCCGACATTGAAGGCCGTCGACGTGTAGGCGGCGTCGCGCGTCGGCGGCAGGCGAACCGAGATCGTGATGGGCGTGAAGTAGCGATGGAGGCCGGCGCGATGCTCGGCCACCTCTTTCCAGAGCAGGGCCGTGCAGTCCTGATCGCTCAGCACCATGCCGAGGTGAACACCGCGCGTCGAGCCGTAACAGATTGTCGGAATGCCGACGGCATCGCGATAGGCCCGATTGCGCTTGCCCTCTTCCTTGGCAATGAAAGGCACCGCGATTTCGAGGGTCTGCGCCTCGGTCGCCGTGGTGCCATCGAACGTCACGGCAGCGCTGGACGGCCATGCGAAAAGCAGCGCCAGTGCGATGGCGATCGCGGCGACCGCGATGATGCGCAGCCATTCCTTCCACCAGGAGAGTCCCTGCTGATAGACGCGTCCGACAAGCCCGGCGAGCAGCAGCAATGCGCTCAGCCACCATGCGAAATAGGGATCGTAGTCTTCGCCGGTCCAGCGGAAATACACCTCGGGCAGCACGAGCACGGCCAGGCCAAACACTTGCATCCAGAAGCTCATTGACAGCAGCAGCACACGGCGCGCGTCAGGGACGAGACGGGGCATCGAAATACTCCATGTTTTTGCAGGATCGGAAGTCGGCGATGATGGCGGCGCGCGTCGCCGCGCTAGCTATACCGAGCAATGCAATCAGCGATGTAGGCGGCGAGCTGAGGTGCGGTCGGCATCGTGCTGCCCCAAGTCACATGTTCGGCGATCTTGACAGATCCATATGCCCCAGTCGTCCTAGCCAAATACATACTGACCCCAGCGAGAGACGAATTATCGGGTGATGAAACAGAAACCTCTGTGCCACCATCTATCGACAGGTACAGTGTAGTTCCGGTATGCCTCCACATGAACACATGCACGGAACCGGTCGAAATGGCCGCCGTAACCTTATTCCAGAAAGACCCGTTGAAGTTAAAAGCTTCGGCTACTGGGCCAGTAGATTTGAACCCAATACCAAGATAGGCGCCGTTGTCACCAAATATGCAGTTGTTTTGATAAGGCGAAGTGCTGTCAGTCGATATGGAGTTGACCAGCGCAACCGTGACCACGAGCCCATTCGATACCGTCATAAGGTTCGGGAGGGTCGTATTGCTGACCAGATAATCATCAGAGCCATCAAAGCTCATGCAGGCGCGGCTATGTGAGCCCATCGTGCTGATTACTGGCTGTAGGGAAGTCGAACTTTGATTCCAGTGACGCGTATTGCCGGATTGATCCTTGGCGCTATCAACCCCGGTTGCAGTGGTGTATTTCGTGCCGCCAGCAAAACTGCTGAGCAAGTCTCTATCAACCGACATGGCTGAAGTCGGCGCAGGCAGCCCGTCAAGAGGATAGGTCGGTCCACCACCGCCTGCGGAGGCGGCAAGCCCTCCGATCGTGCCTCCAATGCCAGGGATCATCAGACTGCCTTGACGAGATTGGCATAGGTCTTTCCGGTGGAAAGCACCTGGTAGAACAACAGGTCCCTGCTGCCCGCCGCCGTTGACAGGGTCGGCGCGGAGCCCCCGGCGAACTTCCAGTCCGCGTGATAGGCGAGCGTGCGGCTGCCGGTGCCGTCCTGAACGATTTCGATGCAGCCGCTCTGCCCATCCTTGACGTTGGATGGTGCGCCAAGCGTGCGGTTGCCGCCGAGCGTCACCGTTGCATTCAGGAACGTCGACATATCGACGGCGATGGTTGCCGCATCGGTCAGCGCCACGGGAACGGCGGCGGCGAAAATATTGTCGGAGGTCAGAGCCTTGTCGGCCGTTGCCGCCCAGATGTTGGCGGCTGTTGCCTTGGCGAGCGAATTGGCCTCCGCCGTCCAGGCGCTCCCGTCATAGATGTACTTCGCGCTGCTGGTCTGATCGAAGGCGCGATAGCCCTTGATCGGCGGAATGAAGTACCAGCTTGCGTTGAAGAGGATCGCCGCATTTTTCGCGTTGCTCGCCCATGCACCGGTCGGTGACGTGCCGATGATGTAGAGATCGCCTTCGGCCGGCGAGCCCGGCGGGGTGTTGGTGCCGACCGCGATGGCGGAAAAGATGCCGCCGGCCGCCTCGAGCATGGCGAGCATCGCATTCACGGTCACCGACCGGTTGTTCTGCGTCGCGCTCATCTGGGTGATGAGCATGCGGGCTGATGTCGTCATGTTTGCTTTCCGATCAGGCGGCGAGATGCAGCGGGATGCCGTCGCCGTAGGCGGCGGAGACCTGGACGATGTCGAAAGTCACGCTCGCCTGGACAGAGCCAAAATCCGCGGTCTGGTCGGCGGCCGAGTAGGTGAAGGTTTCCGCCGAAACGGCGATGGTTCGGACGACGGACAGGCCGTTGTAGATGCGGACCTTGTAGCTCTCCGAGGCCTCGCTCATCGGCGGGTTTTCGGCACCGCTTTCCACCCATTCCTGCGGCAGGCGATCGCGTCTCGAAAACGTCCCGGTGATGTTGCCGGAGCCGTCCCGTGCGACATGCAACGCCGTCGGCGACAACGGCCGCAGCCCCTTGCCCGTGTTGGTGAAGGTGACCGCGCCCGTTGAATCGAAGACCGTCGACGTCGGCACCGCGACATAGACGCGGGATAAGGTGCGGTCGCCATGCACCGGACGCGTCATCGCCTGGTCGTCGAGGTGATAGACGGTGGCGCCGGCGGCATGCCCCGCCATGGCGAATTCGGTGCCCGAAAGCCCGCGAAGCAAGGTCGACAGCGTCCACGTTCCATCGAGATTGTCGACGACCGAGGCTGCGCGGATATATTCCCAGTCGCCGACCGTCGGATTCCAGATCGCGAAGGCATTCGAAGTCGTGCTGGCGAGCAGCTGCGCCTCGGTGATGCTGTCCGGCGCCGTCCCGACGGGAATCGCAATGTTGAAGCTGGTGGCGCGATCGATGGCCGCGGGACAGGGGCGGTTCGGCAGCGCACCGAGCGCGATGCCGCGGATCATGCCATTGGTGAAGCCGGCCCAAGGCGCATAGGTGGCGCCGGCATCCTCGGAACGATAGATCGTCGCCGAGCGGAAACTGCCCTGCGAAATCACGGCGACGCCGGCATAGAAGCCGTCATTGTCGTCGGCGGCGCGCAGCAAATTGCCGTCGATCAGCACTGGCGTCGCATCGGCCTGCCCGAGCAGGGTATCGATGATATACGGCGTCGGCTGGGCCACCGCCTGCGAGGCGAAACTGTCGCCGCGCTTGCGGAATTCCACGTCGATGACGGTATCGCCCGACATCTTGGTGAGCACGGCCTGCGCCGTCCTGGTGTCGTCGAGCGCCAGACTGACGACCTGGCCGGGATGAAGATCGGAGTGCTTCGGTCCAACCTTGGTCTTGAACACCGACGCGGCGTCGCGCAGCTCGTCAAACAGGATATCCGCGACCCGCGCGGCATCCTGATCGGTCAGGACCTGCGCCGTCGAGAATTCCATCGTGCGATGACGGCGCACCTTGATCGGGGCGCCGGTCTCGTCGGCCTGGGAGGGCTCGTTGTTGAATTTCTGGTTGTCCGCCGTGGTGCCGGCCTGCGCGCCGATACGATACTGGGCATCATAGCTCGGATAGGCGATGATGATCTGTTCCGGCAGGTCGAGGGCGGCCGGATAGGTTTCGGTGACCTGGATGGCGTCGGGCTCGACATTCAACGCCATGCCGGTCTCGGCGAAAGGGATCGTTCTCGTCGGGCTGGTGATGCGCGGGAAGAAGGTCTGCACCCCGTCGACCTGGGCGAAGTCGACAAAATTGACGCGGACAAGGTCTTCGAGCACGCCGCGCGGCGGTGTCCCCGCGCGATCACCATAGCCGTTGATCTGGCTGGTTATGGCGGAAACGTTGGAATTGAGGCCGGCAAGCTTGCATTCGGCGGCGATGACGTCGGCGAGGTTCACCGGTTCGCGCTGTGCTCTCGGCAGATACCACAGCCTGGTCGTGCTGCCACCGATGCCCCCCGTGGTGGTGAAACAGACCTGCCAGCGCTGGTTGAAGCCGGCGAACAGATATCCGGTCGAGGTGGCGTTATTCCATGTGGTGTCGGCCGCGACGACGTGCTGGACCAGCGAGAGATCGGAGACGCGGTAGATGTAGACGTCGTTCTTGCCGGTGCCGGAGGTGACCTTGATGGCGATCTGATCAGGCCCGACCTTCATGCGCTTCGACAACAGTGGATCACTGTTGCCGATGCTGAAGCTGTTCACCTTGGAGCGCAGCAGCGTCGAAAGATCGGAGGTGTAGACGTAGAGGCTGCCGTTGACGTCCTCGACGATGACGGAATCGCTTTCCTCGTCATAGAAGCAGGCGCGGGCATTGCCGGAGAGCACCGACAGCGTGACGGTGGAAACCGAGGCGCCGAAAGCATTCCAGGCGATGACGATAATGTTCTTCGATGCCGCGAGGGAGTTGTCCGTGGTGCCATAGAGGCGCGACGGCGACGCGCTCAACGTGCCGATCGCGTTGGCGGCGGAATCGATGGTTGCCTGCCACGCCAGCCCATAGCCGGTGCCAGAGTTCGTCAGGCAGCTGAGCGTCGGGCCTTGACGGTTGTAGACGAACAGGTAATTGACGGCACCAAAGGTGATGTCGTCCATGCAGGCAGCGCCGATCGGCGCGCCAGGACCGACGCCGGCAATGTCCTGTTGGAATGCTCCGGTCGCGGCGTCGAACACGCGCAGGCCACTGCTCAGAGCATAGGTGACGACGACCTTGTTGAGATCGGTGATGTGCACGCAGAAGGCATTATGCGGCAGGGTATTCGTCGCGATAATGGATGCGCCCGGCAACCGCTCGATATAGAGCGTGGTGCCATCGGCGTTGGCGAAATATTCACCGGAGCAGTCGGTGAGCGAGGGATCGTTGCCGGCCGTGGTCGGCGTCACGCTCGAGGTCGAGATGCCCTGAGCCTGCGTGATCTCCGCCTCGATATTGGGAATACGGATCCCGAATTCGTCGAGCGGCAGGTTCTTGATCACCGCATAGACGATGCCGGGCCACGCCGGGACGTTTCCGGCACCACGGTCGGCCTCGATGTCGGGATCGGGTTTCTGCGCATCGGTGCCGAGATAGAGCGTGATCGTGGCGCCCTTGGCGACGCCGATCGCGCTGCCACCGTGAGCAATGGCGTAGGCCAGCGCTTCGGCGGAAACATCGAAGATCAGCTTGTCGTCGGCCCAGATGCGCGTGATGCCGCTTGCCGGCCCATTCCAGGCGAAGGCGACGGCAAAGGTCGCGGTGTAGCTGTATGTGGTGACCTCGGGACCGAGCGCCTTGCCTTGCCTCTCGGTCTTGACGTGCTCGTCGACGTGGTTGCCTTTCAGCCAGATCACGGCGCCGGCGGTGCGCACCGCGCCATACCAGCGGGTGAGCTGCTCGCCATAGCGCGAGGTCTGCGCCTTCAGGCTCGCGGCCTGCGGCCCCTTGATCTTCTGCGGGAAGAAATAGGCGATCGCCAGGTTGATGCCGATGCCGACGGCCGTGGTCGCGATGGAACCGAGAAGGCCGCCGCCGACGGCGGCGCCGACGAGTGGCGCTATGAAGGCCATTTGGGCCTCCACAGCATCAGCGGCGGGAACTGCAGGCCAGTGTCGACCACCTTCGATTTCGGGCCAAGCGCCTGGATGACCCGCGCGGGTCGGCCATCCTCGACCTCCGACACGATCGCCATGTGCAAGGTCTGCGTCGTCTTGAACAGCACGATGTCGCCGATCTCCGGCGAGCCGACGCGATCGCAGAATTCTTCGAGGTAGCGCCGCGCCTGGCGATAGTCCTGCATGCGGCCATAGTCGGCCGTCATGGGCGGATCGAGACCGGCGGCGCGCATCGAAAGCACGATGAGGCCGACGCAATCCATGCCGCGCTCCGTGCGGCCCTGGTGCACCCAGGGCACGCCGAGATAGCCACGCGCGGCGGCGAGGAAGGCTTCGGCGGTCATGCGTCTGGATCAATGATGCGGAAACCCGTCGCCAGTCGCGTCATGACGAACTGGCTGGGATCATCCGGATGCTCGATCTTCTTTTCTACCCAAATCCATTCGATGTCTGGACCGATCGATGCATCCACGGGATCGCTGGTGAATAGGTTATCGCGACGTTTAGGGGATTGCCGTGAAAGCGCGCCAATGAGTGCCGTTTGCGAGGCCACTTGCGATGCCGTCCGCACGGAGTTTGAGGCGATGGCGGCCAACGGAAAGGGGGAGAATGGCATATCAGGCCTTCGGTGCCGCCGCTGCCGCGTTGCGGTTTTCGGTTTTTACCGGCGCCGTGTTGTCGGCGATGGCGCGCAGACAGAGCAGCGCTTCTACTAGCAGCGCAAAAGCGATGCCCTTTGCCTTCTCCTGGTCGCCATCCTTGCCGTCCATGCATGCTGAGAGTTCGGTGCAGGCTTCGATGATCTGCTCGCGTGTCATTGGCTCAGGCCTTCGGTGCGGTTGCGGTGATGTTTTCGCCGGCGAGGAAGTCGAAGCCGCCGTAGCGCAGCGTCAGGGTGCGCGAGTTGTGGGCGTTGTCGTGCTTGGTGATGCAATCCTCGACGCGGCGATGACGGCAGCCGACCAGCACCTCGAACGTGTCGCCGATGGCGATGTCGTCATAGGCGGCGAGATGCAGCACGATCGATCCGGTGCCGTTGTCGGATTTGACCTTGCGGACATCGCCGGTGTTGGCGCCGGTCAGGAAGGTGAGATCGCCCTCGCCGAAATAGTCGGCGGCCACGCTGATTCCGGACGCCGTCACCGTGCGGCGATCGGTGACCGCCGTCACGGTGCCGATCAGCCGGCGCGCGCGGATCGCGGTCCAGGTCACCGTGCCGTCGACGACGGTGCCGCCGAGTGTGATCGGCCACACCGGTTCGGAGCCGGCACTGGTGCCGGCGGCGGCCGCCTTGAACCAGTAGATGCCACTGCCGGTCAGCCGTTTGACCAGGCCGCCCAGAGCGTAAGGCGTTGTCGCCCCCCAGGCGTTGGCGCGGGTCGGCATGCCGCAGTCGAGATCGCCAAAGTTGAAAGGGCAGTTCGCGGTGAGCGTGCGGCCAACCGGCTGCTCCAGCCGCTTCTCCGTCCCCATCATCTCCAGCTTGGCGATGAGACCATTGATCTCGGTCTGCCCGGAATCATAGGTGCAGTAGACCCATGGATGCGTGAGATCGCTCGGCAGCACATAGCCGATCCAGACCACGGCGTTGTCGAGGCGGCCGCGGCGGACATCCTTGGCGCTCAGCGTGACGCCGTCGAGGATGATCTTCAGCTCGCGGTCGTCGATCGGCGCGTTGATCTGGGCGGAGAACGCGGAAAGCTCGCTGAACACCGTCGGCGCGTAGCTGACGGCGCCGTCGCCGATGAGATCGACCGACAACGGCACCTGCCAATCGGTCATGGCGATCGACGTTCCATCCGCCAGGATGATCAGCACCAGCGTCGCGATCTCGAACGAGGTCGACGCGATCGCGGCCGCCATGGCCGTCGGCACCGTCCTAGTCATTCAGCACCTCGATCAGCGGGATCGAGGACGCCGAACCGACCTTGAAGAACTCCATCACCTGGGAAAGGTCGTTGGTGTCGAAGCGCACCTTTTCGTTGAATTCGAAGCCGGCGGTGACAAGTTTCAGATTGGCCGGCGCGTGGCCGGCGAGGAAGGTCAGAGCGCCGGTCGCATAGTTGATCGTGTAGTCCGTTGCTTCCGTCTTCAACACGCCGTCGACCGCGATCAGCACGGTGCCGGACACCGGCAGATAGATGGTGCGATCGACGGCGATGACAGTATTGTCGACCTGCCTGACCTTGTATTGCTTCTTCAATTGGAAGACGGGATTGGTGCCGTCGCCCGTGCCGATCGACGCATCCAGCATCGTCGGCGTATTGCCTGGCGCGCAGCTCTTGAAGTCGAGCTCGTTCTTGACCGCGAAGGAATGTTCCGGGCCGTTCATGACCTCGAAAAGCTGGAGAACATCGTAGATGTCGTTGATGTTGCGGATGTTCTTGACGAGGTTGAAACGACGCAGCCGGCGGGAACGCTTCGACTTGCGCTGCTCGTAGCCGGTCGGGCCGCGCGCGATGTCGACAAGGCTGAGCGGAGCAGCCTCGCTGCCTTGCGAAATGAAGCCGGGCAGCACGGCGTTGTAGAAGGTCATGCCGTCCTCTGCAGGCGTTCCAGCGCCTTGGCGTTCTTGGCCGCGATCTGGTTCTGGCTTGCCGGTGCGGCCGGGTTTTCCTTGAAGATGAAGTTGTTGGTCTGCTGGATGGTCTGCGCCGGCCTGTCGTTGGCGGGCGCCATCGCCCGGGCCGAAGACCCGTCGTTGCTGTAGCGCGGACGCACGATGCCGCCGTCGGCATAGCCGGCGTAGCCGCGGCGCATGCCTTCGACGACGTGGACGCCGCCGGCGCGCCGGATGTCATCCTGCGACCAGACGATCTCGCCGCGATGGACGATGCCGGCCGGCTGCTTCGGGCCGCCAGCGCCGGTGAAGCCGCCGTCGTCGAAAAGCCCCCAGGATCCGGACAGGATATCGGATGTCGCCGCCGGCGAGATCGAGTTCATGAAGCCAAGCGCGCCGGAAGAGCCGCCGAACATGCCGGAGAGACCCTGGAACCAGCTTGAGCTGCTGGTCGCCGGCGTCAATTGAGACAACAGGCTCTGGCCCATCTTGCTGAACTGCGAGATCAGGCCTTCGGAAGCGCTGCCGAGACTGCCAATCGCACCGGTGGCCTGCGAGGCGCTGCCGCCAAGTTTTTCCAGCGCGGCGTTGGCCTTGTCGACATAGCCCTGGCCGGAGGTGCCAAGGATGTCGTGCTTGCCAGCGCCGGAAGAGAGCGGGCCGCCGGTGAACCATGCCGAAATCGCGTCGTCGCCGTTGCCGTACTTGTTGAGGTAACCGCCGAACTGTTGCTTGAAGATCGCGTCCTGCGCGGCCGGGTTGGACATGAAGTCCGACCGCGACATCGGCGAGCCGAAAGTGGCAGTCGACCATGACGGCAGGTTCGATTGCATGATCTGATAAGCGCCGAGTGCCTGGTCGCCGTTCTTCAGCACCGGTCCGAGCGCCGAATAGCCGCCGCTGCCGGCGCTCTCGATCGATTTGATCGCGGCGGCATACTGGCCGATGCTGCCGGTCAGGCCGCCGCCGCCGAGGACGCTGGCAAAGCCGCCGGAAGGCGAGAAAATGCCACCAAGGCCGCCGGATGTCGTGCCGAACGCCTGATCGATCCGGCTCTGGATCATGTCCTGGGCGGCGCCACCGGTCCCGAAGGCCTGGTCGATGCGCGACTGGATGTAGCCTTGACTGGCG
>Ga0153941_1000076_pt1 | contig 55207 bp, 47 predicted proteins | sample TSNJ025MetaG_FD_104733 | JGI IMG/M metagenome (GOLD analysis project Ga0153941, IMG submission 104733) | Attine ant fungus gardens microbial communities from New Jersey, USA - TSNJ025 MetaG | ecosystem: Host-associated > Fungi > Mycelium > Unclassified | place: USA: New Jersey, Brendan T. Byrne...
CCTGAACCAGCCGTACCGCACGGTCGCGCACCTCAGGTGAATATTTGTTCGTCGTCGTCTTGCTCGTCATGGCTCCATCCTATTTGGAAGGTGGAGCCTCCGGCAAACCCGGGGCGCTTCACTCCCGGCAAAATCGGCGGCCACAGGAAACGGACGCTTCGGTACTTCGGGAGATGGGCTGCGAGAAGAGACTTCCGCACTTCAGGCGGGAAATCGGAATCTCCTATGTGGATCGTTACGGACCCACCTTGGCACAAGGATTACGTCAGGGGCGATCACATCATCAGAGCCGGTTACGCAGCAGATTCAATCACTTGATGCCAAGCCACTCTTTCACGCTTGGTAGCAAACGACGGCTGATAGGCACTGTCCGCCCGCCTGTCGTCACGAACTTGGCCACGCCGCTTTCCACATAGTTGAGTTTCTGGACCTTATCCATATTGATCAGAAACTGTCGATGACAGCGAAGCAAGGATGTCCTGTTTTGCAGGATGCTAAGCGGCAGTGCCGTTGGGCGCTCGTTTCCCTTGATGTCCGTAACAAAAATGCCAGCCATCCTGGATTCGATAAACTCGATTTCCTCGATTTTGAGGAAGAAAATGGTGTTCTGCCCGAAGCAGGGAACCTGACGTAGATGATTGGCCTCGGGAAGAGCACCCAGGTTCTGTGAAACAAGCCCGCTGCGAAGCCGTTGCAAGGTCAACTCCAGTCGATCATTGGTCACCGGCTTCAGCAGGTAATCGAAGGCGTTCTTCTCAAAAGCCTCGACGGCGTATTCGTCATAGGCAGTCAGAAACACGATGTAGGGCATTTTGGTGTGGTCCAGCATGCTCAGCATCTGGATGCCAGTGACCTGCGGCATCTGAATATCGAGAAAGACGACATCGGGTTTGTCTTTATGGATCGCTGTCAAGGCTTCGAAGGCGTTGCCACACTCGCCGAGAATGTGAATATCCTTGGCGCCCTCCAGGGCCCGGCGAAGATTGCGACGCGCCTGGGGTTCATCATCAACGATAAGTGCATTGATCATCTCAGCTTGCCGCCTCCCTCGGTACGCGGATCGTCACCAGCGTAGAAATGTTGCGTTCACACACGACGGTTACGCCATATGAATCGCCATGTTTGTTCTTGATGCGACGATCGACAAGATTCAATCCAAGTCCGTCGCCGCCGACCCTGGGCTCGTACAATCCGGCATTATCTTCAACTTCCAGGATGAGGACATTGTCCAGTTGCTTTGCTGCTATCCGTATGCGCCCCGCCTGAAGCAATTGCGACGTGCCATGCTTGACGGCATTTTCAACAATCGGTTGCAGCGTAAAGGCGGGAAGGCGTGCCGTCAGAAGCTCTTCCGGGATGTCCGTCTCTACGAAGAGACGATCAGAAAAGCGCGCCAACTGGATGTGCAGAAAAGCATCAATGTGCTCGATTTCGTCTGAAAGTGTCGCTTCCTCCGTCGGTCGTTTCAAATTCTTACGAAGGAACACTGATAGATCGCCGATCAACGACCGTGCCTTATCAATGTCCTCGTAGGTGATTGACTGGATCGTATTCAGAGCGTTGAAAACAAAGTGAGGATTGATCTGGGCATGCAGGAGTTTGATCTCCGACTGCATGAGAAATCTTCGCTGCTGTTCATAGCGGCCGGCCAGAATCTGGCTTGACAAAAGCTTGGCAATTCCTTCGCCTAGCGTTCGGTTGATCATGGAGAAGATTTTGGTTTTCGGCTCGTAGAGCTTGATTGTCCCGATCACTTTTCCGTCCTCGCCGGCCAGCGGGATCACGAGGTTCGAGCCAAGCTTGCAGGTCGGGCTGATCGAACATTGATAGGCAACTTCATTACCGTCAGCGTAAACGACCTCATTGTTGGCAATGGCCTGGAGTGTATGCCGCGAGGCTATCTGCGTGCCCGGCACGTGATGGTCGTTGCCAATCCCGATGAAGGCCAGAATCTTCTCTCGGTCGGTGATGGCTACTGCGCCGACGCCGATTTGCTCGTAGATGATACGGGCCACGAGCATGGCGTTTTCCTGATTGAAGCCGTCACGCAGAACGCCATCAGCGTGTGCGGCGATCTCCAGGGCCTTGCCGGAAAAAGCTCTCGACGCCCGCTCGATCCGCTCTCTCCGATCGACCAGCACTTCAACGAAGATTGCCGCCCCCAGGGGTGCGGCGATCAGTTCCGGCAGTGCCAGGCGCGAGACGATGTAAAGTGCCTGGTCGAATGGCCGGGCCAGAGCCAGATCAATGCCGAATTCGAGCAAAACTGCGACAAAAGTGATGCCTCCGACCAGAAACGGATTGAAGATCAACTCGGTTTTGCCACGCCGGACCAGGTAGCGTTGCGTCAGGCCGCCCAGCAGCCCCTGCACAGCGATGTTGATCGACGCCGGCAGAGCAAACAGCCCACCGAGCTCATAGCGATACAGCCCGCCCGTAATACCGACGGCAAGGCCGACGCCGGGCCCGCCGAGGAGACCGGCCAGTACGGCGCCGATGACCGGTGTGTTCGCCTGAGCGTTGGCATTGACAACGGGCAGCCCAAGAAGAACCCCCATCAGGCAAAACAGCGAGAAGATCACATAGCAGGCGATCTGGTGCCGCCACCTTACTGTGGTTCGAGTCAGGGGAATGAACAGCGGGGTGCGGCTCAGGATGTAGGCGATGATTAGATAAATGGCTGTTTGCTGAAGAAGAGCTACCGAAAGAGCCAGCGATGAGGAAATGTCCATCTGTCTTCCTTAGCCCGTCTGTCCCGATGTCAAGATAGCGGACCGGTGTCACCTTACGATGGTGAGCGCACCCGACCCGCCTCTTTGGAACCAGAGAAAATGCTCCTGTCATAAAAGAGCATTGCAGTGCATCGTGTGCCGTCACGGCGCCCACTGAATGTTCTCGAAGCGGGCATCTGCACCCGGCACGACCGGAGCGGTAACCTTGAGGGCTAACCCACCACAGGACGTTTCGCGATACTTCGGGTGCATATCCTTGCCGACCTCTAACATCACCTCAATCACCTTGTCCAGCGACACGATCGGCTCGCTCGTGCGCATCAAAGCCATCCGAGCGGCGTTGATAGCTTTCATGGCGCCCATGGCATTCCGCTCTATACAGGGAATCTGGACCTGGCCTCCAACCGGATCACAGGTTAGTCCGAGGTTATGCTCCATCGCGATCTCGGCAGCGGTGCACACCTGCTGCGGTGTCCCACCGAGCAACTCTGCCAATCCGGCTGCGGCCATGGAACAGGCGACACCAACTTCACCCTGACAGCCGACCTCCGCACCGGAGATGGATGCGTTCATCTTGAAAAGGCTGCCGATCGCTCCGGAAGCCATGAAGAAACGAATGCAGCTATCGTCGTCGATTTTTTGCTCAAGGAAACGATCATAATAGGCCAGTACTGCAGGAACAATGCCGCAAGCGCCATTTGTGGGGGCCGTCACGACTCGTCCGCCGGCGGCATTTTCCTCCGACACTGCGAGGGCAAACATGTTCACCCAGTCCACGATTCTCATGGGATCGCGGGATAAGGCTTCCGATGTCGCGAGCCGCAGGCGGAGAGCCGGTGCCCGGCGGGGCACACGGAAGGGGCCGGGCAGGACACCCTCGGATTTCATCCCGCGGTCCATGCTCTGCCGCATCTTGGTCCAGACATTGTTGAAATAGCTTTGAATTTCTTCACGACTGTGCAGGCATAGCTCATTTTCAAGAGCTAGCCCGGATACCGACAGGCCAGTTTGCAGGCAATGGGCCAAAAGCTCGGCGGCATTGGAGTAAGGATACGGATACTGAATTGCGTCGACATCCGGCCCGCCATTGTCACCGTCCTCGACGATGAATCCGCCACCAATCGAGTAGTAGGTCCTGTCGAGTAGAACCTCCGCACCACTGAATGCCCTGATACGTAAGCCATTTTCATGCCCCGGAAGGTTTGAATGGTGGAAGGTCATGGCGGAATTGGGAAAATCTATTTCCTTGCCGCTTATTCCGAGGTGCAGCCGCTTCGTATTGCGCACCTTCTGTATCAGGCCTGGGATGGCGTCTATATCGACCGTATCGGGCGCCTCTCCCATCAAGCCGAGAAGAAGGGCAATGTCGGTCAGGTGTCCCCGGCCCGTCAATGCCAGCGAACCATGAACGTTGACCGCAACGGTCGTTGTTGCAACATCAAGTCCGCGCTCATGTAGATCTTCGACAAATCGCTTGGCGGCATTCATCGGTCCGACCGTATGTGAACTGGATGGACCTATTCCGACCTTAAATATATCCAACATGCTGATCATGGCTGACCCCTTGAAAGCTGATCGCTGGTCGTTGCATTCGCACGGCCCTCTCCCGAAGTGGCTCGGAAGAGGGGACCGGTTGCGTCAGCTGAGCAGCGAGAAGAGGATGGCAGAGATGGCAACCGCGCCGATGAACACCACGAAGACATTGCTCGGGCTGTTGGCGTATTTGCGCATGGCCGGAATCTTGCGGATCGCATACATCGGCATCATGAACAGAAGACCGGCGATGATCGGGCCGCACAGGGATTCGATCATGCCGAGGATGCTCGGATTAATGGTCGCCACGACCCAGATGGCCACGAACATCACCGCCGCACTGAAACGGTTCAGCGTTTTGTCACTGAAGCTCTTGTCGGATTTGCCGAACTGCTGCCTGACAAGGCCGTTCAGGCCTTCACGCGCGCCGAGATAGTGGCCCAGGAAGGACTTTGCTATGGCGATGAAGGCGATGGACGGCGCCAGATATGCCATGAATGGATTCTGGAACTTGTTGCCAAGATAGGACAGGATCGAGATGTTCTGCGCCTTTGCCTGTGCCAGTTCAGCGGGAGACAGAGTGAAGACACAGCTGAAGACGAAGAACATGACAGCGACCACCATCATGAGAGCTGCGTATTTCTCGATCCTGCTGGCACCTTTCTCTGCGTTGGCACCATAGTGTTCGGCTTGAGCGACCGCGAAGCAGGATATAACCGGCGAGTGGTTGAACGAGAATACCAGAACCGGGATGCTGAGCCATAAAGTGACGCTGAACTGGCTGGCGGTCGGTGAGACTTCCAGAGCGGCTCCGGACCAGCTTGGTACGAGATAAAGCGCAAGGCCGATCAATACTGCCAGAAACGGATAGACGAGCCAGCCCATGACTTTCACGACGATCTGCTCACCGAGCGTGACGATGCCGAGCAGCCCGAGCGCCAGAACGAGAGACAGAATAGCGCGCGGTGGCGGCACCATATGGAGCTGGTGAGTCATGAAGCTTTCGACGGTATTCGTAATTCCGACCCCGTACAGGAGAAGGATCGGTAGGATCGTGAAGAAGTAGAACAGGGTGATCAGCTTGCCGGCTGTGTCGCCGAAATGTTCGCGCACCACCTCGGTGATGTCGCTTCCAGGCTTTGATGAGGACAGGATGAACCGGATCAGGCCACGATGGGCGAAATAAGTCATTGGGAAGGCCAAAACGGCCATGACAAGAAGAGGGAAGATTCCACCAAGGCCAGCGTTTATAGGCAAAAATAAAGTACCTGCGCCAATTGCAGTAGCAAAAAGACCTAGCGTCCAAGTTGTATCATGTTTTGTCCATGTTGATTGTCGTGATCGTTTTACATCGATACTTGCAGCTATATTTGTCATGGCACTATCTCCTTCAGATATTGTGCGATTAATTCGGACTTATCTGATTTAATAGAAGAATAGCACGCTAAAATGATGGTTTTAAAAATTCTTCGGAGCGGTTGGATAGAAGCTCGAACGGTTATTCCTATCGTCCGAACGGCGGAACGACGGGCTTGGACAAACGACTCGGAATGAAAAAACGTCTTTTCCTGAATTTCCACTCTGCCTTCTTTAGATCTCGCTGCTCGGCTCAATCGCGGGCTGTGGAAGCAATTTTTCTCCTCCCTGAAGGAGGGTTTCTGGACGATTCACGTCATTGGAGTGTCTGGCGATGGCGTCATGGCGTTTGCGAGTATCTCAGGCGCCATCTGCGGTAACGCTCCTGGTCAGTCGGAATCTGGGGTGTATATCACGCCGGACCCGCCGTTTCGCTCCCCTCTCCTTCGCCCTTAACTTTGATCTCGATGCTGTCGATCTACAGATGCAGCGGCCCCTGTGACGCGCGGCAAGGGATGTTGACCTTTCATTGCTATGCGGGAAGCGGTTTTCTGCGAAGGAGGATGCAGCATACGGCTTTGCGATTCCGGAAGATTGCCAGGTCAGGCATCGCCGTCAGGGCTCAGTGATTTCAATCCGCCTGGGATGCCATGAACCCTTCGCGCAATTCCTTGACCGGTAGCTCGCGGCCGATGATCACCAGCAGGGATTGGCGTTCTTCGTCATCTCTCCACTCGGTGCCAAAGTCGAAGCCGACGACGCGATGTACGCCCTGCACGATCAGTCGGCGTTCTTCTCCGGCTATGGCGAAAATGCCTTTGTAACGCAGCATGTCGTTGCCGAAACGCTCAACGATGTCCTCCATGAATGCACCAATGCGATCGATATCCAGATCTCCGGCCTTATAGGCACGGGACTGTATGTTATCTTCCCACGAATGCTCTGCTTCACCCTCATTCCCGTCCTTATCAAGAAAGGACGGATCGATAGTCAGGGCATCGTCGAGATTAAAGGCCATGATGCCGAGCCAGTCTTCCCGGGGGAGGCGGCCATGATCGGCTTCGAGAAGCTGCGCCCGCGCATTGATCTTTTGCAGGCGTTCAATGAGCGTCAATTTTTCCGCGTCCGATACGCGGTCGGTCTTGGTCAGAATCAGGCGATCAGCGAATCCGACTTGTGAAACCGCAACCCGGTTTTCATCCAGCTGGCGTTGGGCGTGTTCGCAATCAATCAGGGTTACGACCGCGTCGAGAATGATCCGCTCCCGCAAAATCTCATCAACGAAAAAGGTCTGAACCACGGGAGCGGGATCGGCCAGGCCTGTCGTCTCCAGCAGCAGGCGGTCGAACACCAGAGTTCCGGCATCGCGGCGGGACAGGAGATCACGCAGAGCTTCGGTCAATTCACCGCGGACACTGCAACAGATGCAACCACTGGTCAGCTCGATGATTTCAATGCCTGTTCGCGGCAGCAACAGCTCGCTGTCGATATTGACCGGCCCGAATTCATTTTCAACGATGGCGATCCGCTCATCCGGGTTCGTTGCGAGCAGATGATTGATAAGCGTAGTCTTTCCGGAACCGAGGAATCCGGTCAGCACTGTGACAGGGACGGGAAGCATCTGCGTCATGAGATTTTTGATCCGATTGTTCTTTGCCGTAAGGCTTTCTTGCGTTTAACCGGTGCCGACTTGAACGCGCCGTACTTGAATGCCCATGATAGGCAAATGTGGGTGAAATGAATAAAGGCCAACATGAGTTGACACAGGAAATTTCGCTGATTGAAAAACCAAGAAATGAAAGGAAATGGATGCTTCCCCGGGTCAGCAGCAACGTCCGCCGTTAGCACCGCCATAGCGGGCTTCCTGACGTTCACGGAAAAACTCTTCATACGTCATGATGGGCTTGTCCGGATGTTTGAGCTTTCTGTGCTGAACATAGGTGTCGTAGTCGGGGACCCCCACCATCAGGCGGGCGGTCTGGCCGAGATAGCGGCCTACTTTCGCCAAATCCTGAAACATGAATCCTCTCGCCTCGTCCTCATTCGGAAATTTTAGAACATTTCCGCTCTTTAAGGAAACAAAAATCGCAGAAGCCCTTTTCGACTTTCGCGATTCTGGAGCGGTTCATGAATACTGCACCGCTCCAGATATCTTTCAATTGCAGAGCCGAAGAAGTTCTCCGGCTCTGACTTAACTTTTACGATGTAGCCTTCGCGCCTTCCGGCAGAGTTTCGTAGGGCACCTCTGCAACGGTCGGCTTGTCTTCGTTAATGGCCTTCATGGCTGCCAGGATGCCGTAGACTGTGATGCTCACGACCACCAGCATGAAGACGATTGTAAGACCCGCATCAAGCCGGTTGTTGAACACAAGACGGCTCATTTCCTCAATCGATTTGGCCGGGGCAAGAATCTTGCCTTCCGCCATGGCGGCGTCGAACCGGTTAGCGAGGGCGAGGAAGCCGACCCGTGGGCTGGCGTCGAACACCTTCTGCCAACCTGCTGTCAGCGTGCATAGCAGCAGCCAGATTGTCGGCAGGATAGCAACCCAGGCGTACCTGGCCTTCTTCATCTTGAACAGGACCACGGCGCACAGAACCAGCGCGATACCCGCCAGCATCTGGTTAGCGATACCGAACAACGGCCATAGCGTATTGATGCCGCCGAGCGGATCGACCACGCCCTGATAGAGGAAGTATCCCCACGCCGCGACGCAAAGACCGGTCGCGATCAAGTTGGCGACAAGCGAATCCGTCTTCTTGAGCGACGGAACGAAAGTGCCGAGCAGATCCTGCAACATGAAGCGTCCGGCCCGCGTACCCGCATCCACTGCGGTCAGGATGAACAGTGCTTCGAACAGGATGGCGAAGTGATACCAGAACGCCATCATGCCCTTGCCGCCGATCACCTGGTGCAGGATGTGCGCCATGCCGACGGCCAGCGTCGGAGCGCCGCCTGCGCGGGAGATGATCGAGGATTCACCGACATCGGAAGCGACCTGGATCAGTTCCTGAGGTGTGATGACGAAGCCCCAGGTATTGATGACCTGTGCCACCGCCGCCGGATCAGACCCGATGATTGCAGTCGGGCTATTCATGGCGAAATAGACGCCAGGGTGAATAACGGAGGCCGCGACCAGCGCCATGATGGCGACGAAGGATTCCATCAACATGCCGCCGTAACCGATGAAGCGGGCATGGACTTCGTTCTCAAGCATCTTCGGCGTGGTGCCGGAAGAAATCAGCGCGTGGAAGCCGGAGACGGCGCCGCAGGCGATGGTGATGAAGAGGAACGGGAACATGTTACCCGACCAGACCGGGCCGGTGCCGTCGACAAACTGGGTCAATGCCGGCATTTCGAGAGACGGACGCACCCACAGCACGCCGATGGCGAGACCGATGATGGTGCCGACTTTCAGGAAGGTCGACAGGTAGTCGCGCGGAGCAAGCAACAGCCAGACCGGCAACACGGAAGCGACGAAGCCGTAACCGACCAGAATCCAGGTCAGCTGCACGCCGTCATAGTCGAACATCGGACCCCAGGTGGGGCTCGCCGCGACGTTGCCACCATAGATGATGGCGGCCATCAGGCCGAAAAAGCCGATGATGGAGACTTCACCGATTTTACCGGGGCGGATGTAACGGGTGTAGATGCCCATGAAGATGGCGATTGGAATCGTCGCCATGACGGTGAACGTTCCCCACGGGCTATGCGTCAGGGCTTTCACCACGATCAGGGCGAGCACCGCGAGGATGATGATCATGATCATGAAAGCGCCGAACAGCGCAATCACGCCGGGAACGAAGCCCAGTTCCATCTTGACCAGATCGCCCAGCGAGCGTCCGTCACGGCGGGTTGAAACGAACAGGACCATGAAGTCCTGAACCGCGCCGGCCAGAACGACACCTGCGATGAGCCAGAGCATGCCCGGCAGATATCCCATCTGCGCGGCGAGCACCGGGCCGACAAGCGGACCCGCGCCTGCAATAGCCGCGAAGTGGTGGCCGTAAAGCACGTATTTGTTTGTTGGAACGTAATCCAGTCCGTCGTTATGGCGCCATGCGGGCGTCATACGCGTAGCGTCCAGCCCGACCACGGTCGTGGCCAGATAAAGGCTGTAGTAGCGATACGCGACCAGATAGACGGAAACTGCTGCAATGACGATCCACAGCGCGTTGATCGTCTCTCCCCGATTGAGTGCGATATAACCCAGCGCAAACGCGCCGAGTACCGCAAGCAAGGCCCAGCCAATATGGGATGCAAACCGACCCATAAACCCCTCCTGTGCAACTTCGAAAACCGTGCGGAATATCACCACACGATACCATAGTTTAGTTATGCCCGACGATTATCCTTTGGTTCCTGAAAGGCGGATTTCTAAAGGAATTACAGATCATCTTGCAGTGATCCTTTTCAAAGCGTTGTGTAGAAAAGCGGGCGCACCCTTCCGCATGCCATGATCTCCATCATGGCAGAATAGCCCTACCTTCGGTGTCTGTGACATGGAATATCGGTAAGCGGTCACCCGCAGTTGCGAGTGGTCGAATTCGCGGGATAAGCGGACGATGTGACGGTAACCATTTAAATGATCGCCAGCGCATCCTTGACAGCGCGAACGAAGCGCCGGCTCACGGGAACGATCCTGTCGCCGTGGCAGACGATTTCGACACTGCCCTGATTGCTGAAGCGAATTTCCGCGATCTGCGCCGGATTGACCAGATATTGTCTATGACAGCGCAACAATTGTGTTTTGTCTTCAAGAGTTTTCAATGTCAGTTCGGTGAAATGCTCCTTGCCATCGGCATCCACAAGGTAAATTCCACTTATTCGCGATAGCGCGAACTGAATCGTTTCCGTTTTGAGAAGATAGACGCGGTTATGGCCATAGCAGGGCAATTGCGCGAGCGGTGCGTTATCGGTCAGGACCTCTATCGATTGCGGTTTGCGCACGCGTCGCAGACGAGCAAGCGTTTTAGCGAGCCGCGAGGGTTCCAGCGGCTTCAGCAGGTAATCGAATGCGTGTTCTTCAAAAGCCTGCACTGCAAATTCATCGAAGGCCGTGACGAAAACGATATAAGGCATGCGCTCGGGATCGAGCATCTTCAGGAGTTGCAGGCCGGAAATCTGCGGCATCTGGATATCCAGAAACACAACGTCCGGGCGCAGGCGGTTGATTGCGGCAATTGCCTCGATGCCGTTGCCGGCCTTTCCTATCACTTCGAGATCAGGTTCGCCCGCCAGCAACTCACTCATCTCATCCCTGGCGAAGGGTTCATCATCGACAATGAGAATTTTAATCAATGTCTGGTCTCCAGATTCTCGGCAGAAGCCAGAGGCACACGTAGGATGACACGGGTTGCTTGCTCCGGTTCGCAGGCAACGCTCAGTCCATAGCCCGCTCCATAACGCGCCGTGATACGGCGGCCGACCAGGCTCATGCCAAGACCGCCGTTGCTGGGTTTCGAGTGTTCATACAGACCCGCATTATCCTCCACAACAAGGGCGAGATCTCCGTCGATGTTATGTGCGCTTATATGAATGCGCCCCGGGCCCAATATCTGCGACGTGCCGTGTTTGATGGCGTTCTCGACGATCGGTTGCAGCGAGAATGCCGGCAATTGCGTGGACAGAAAGTGCTCCGGAAGGTCGATATCAACATTGAGACGGTCGGCAAAACGAGCCTGTTCTATCTGTAGATAAGCGTCCACATGTTCCAGCTCGTCGGCCAGCGTCACCACGTCGCCCGGGCGTTTGAGATTCTTGCGGAAGAATGTCGACAGATACTGGACGAGCTGGCGCGCATGATCGGGGTCGCGCCGTATTATGGCGCTGAGGGTGTTTAGAACATTGAAGAGAAAGTGCGGGTTGACCTGGGCATGCAGCAGCTTGATCTCTGATTGCGCCAGCAGTTGTTTTTGCGCGTCAATGCGCCCGGCCAGAATCTGGCGTGACAGAAGCTGGGCAATGCCTTCACCGAGCGTGCGATTGAGGCGGGAGAACAGTTTGCGCTTCGGTTCATAAAGTTTGATGGTGCCGATAACCTGATTGTCCTCACCGCGCAATGGAATGACCAGCGTGGAACCAAGGGGGCAATGCGAATGGATCGAGCAGCTATATGGTACCGCATTGCCGTCGGCGAAAATCACCTCATTGCAGGCTATCGCCTCAAAGGTATAGGACGAGGTGATCGGTGTGCCGGGCAGGTGATGATCATCCCCGGTGCCTATAAAGGCCAAAAGTTTGTCGCAATCTGTTATCGCGACGGCACCGACACCGGTCTCCTCATAGAGAATTCTGGCGACTTTGGTGCTGTTTGCCTGATTGAATCCATCGCGCAGCGCTCCTTCAGCCCGGGCGGCGATCTTGAGGGCCTGGGATGAAAATGCAGTTGAGTATTTTTCAAGCATCGCCCGGCGGTCGAGCAGGATGCGGATGAACATGGCGCTGCCGACAGAATTGGTAATCATCATCGGCAGGGCGATATGTTCAACCAACTGCAATGCCATTGCGAATGGACGCGCTACGGCGAGGATGATCAGCATCTGCATGATTTCGGCAACCAGCGCGACGCCGCCGGCTACTGCTGGACGGAACAGAACGTCAACCCGTCCGCGCTGGATCAGATAACGATGCGTCAAGCCGCCCAGCAACCCTTCGACGACCGTCGATATCATGCAGGCTACGGCGGTTGGCCCGCCCAATGAAAAGCGATGCAGGCCGCCGGTAAGGCCGACCGCCAGTCCGACCGAGGGTCCGCCCAGCAATCCGCCCAACACCGCGCCTATTGCGCGGGTGTTTGCAATGGAGCCATCGACATGCAAGCCGAAATAGGTGCCAAGCACACAGAAAATCGAGAAAATCAGATAACAGGCCAGTTTATGAGGCAGCCGGATCGTGACCTGCATCAATGGAATGAATAACGGTGTTTTCGAAAGAAGATAAGCAATGACCAGATAAACGCACATCTGCTGTAACAACAGCAATATAAGAGTCGTTTGAGCGATAAAGGCGTTTTGCATATCGGCTTTCGATCAGGTCATTTGGTCTGACTTCTGCAATCGGAGCATTCGGGCGACACTCCTCATTGGCTGTATATCAATGAGGAATGGTTGGAGCTGTTTGAAAAACAATAATATTCTATCGAGAAAGGATATTATTTTCGGAAGAGAGCCCCGCCGGATACGCCGATGCGATATTAATCCAAAAATGGACTTAACGCCAGAGTGGTTACCGGACCGCTGCTGGGACCTGTCGCCTGGAGGAAGACAGAAGGGGGCATCGAATCACTCGCCCCTTATTGAATGGGGCATGCCCGGACCTCAGCGCATGCCCCGAAACAATCCAATGCTCAGAACTTGTAGTTCACACCGGCTCGCAGCAACTGGAAGCTGGTCGAGTCAGTAACGTTCATGACGTTGAAGTTGGTGCGGCCGACCCAAGTATATGTCTTCTCGCCAAGGTCGACATAGGCATATTCACTCTTGACGGTGATATTATCGGTAATGCCGTATTCAAGACCTGCGCCGAGTGTCCAGCCCCAGCGGGAACCGGAATCGTCTGCACTCAGAATAAAGCCGTTGCGGGTATACCCGCCATCGATCTTGACCTGGCCGATGGCAAGACCGCCAGTTGCAAAGATGAGCAGGCGTTCGGTTGCCGCAAATCCGATACGGGGACGGATGGTGCCGAACCAGTCGGTCTTGCTATTGACCGAATAGGTCTCCGCCGAACGGAGATAATTTCCGAAACCTGATTGACGGTTTTCGAAATTGGCGAAGTTGAGATCGGCTTCAAGGCCAAATACCATATTTCCGGTCTGGTAGTTATACCCGACCTGAAGTCCGCCGGTGAAGCCGTCTTCCTGTTTTTTGAAACCGTATGAAAGCGGCCCGTGCAAGTCGCGGATTTTCGCGTCGTCACTATTGTTCCAGCCATAACCTGCATTCAGGCCGACGTAAAAACCCGACCATGTGAAGGCGGAGGCAGCATAGTATGGCTCGGCGCCGTAACGGGGCAGGTCCGAGGCGAGGGCGGCACCGCTCAATCCGGTCGCGGCTAGAAGAGTGATGATCAAGCGTTTCATGTCTGGGCCCCTTCATCGGATTATTGGCTTTTCCTGAAATGATCGAAAGCTAAAAGATTATGTATTCGTATGCTTTGCTATCGATCAGTTCGGTGCCATTTGCCAAATCAATTCAGAACTAATTGAAAGAGATGATATTGATCCCTTCAATGAGGCATCAATTTGTAATTAATTTTAAGCAATATTCAGGTAAATTTCATATTAACATACCAGTGCAACGAGGGAGCGATAGCACGGATAGTTAATAATTGTTTAATATCCCCACTACAGAATTGCACTTCTAACCCACTGACTCGGTTTCCTTGATCCGATATGACGTCGCAAGGCGCATCCTCTCGTCGGCTGTCTTGGGAACCTTCGAGAGGATGCGGCTACCACGTTCTTCATAAGAACAAGTTTTCCGATGGAGCGTCCGGTTTCGATGAGCGTGTGGGCCTGCTTCAGATTTTCCGCTGAGATCGGGGAAAGTGTTTTTGCGAGCGTCGTGCGCAATGTCCCCTCGTCGACCAGGCGGGCGATGTCATTGAGGAGCGCACCTTGGGCGGTGATGTCTGGAAGGGCGTGGTGCTTTATCACCTCTTCGAGACCACGTTACGTTTCAACGAAATCCGTCGCCGTTTGCCCAGCGTCACGCAACGCATGCTCACCAGCCAATTACGGGAGCTGGAAGCCGATGGACTGATCGACCGCAAGATTTACCCGCAGGTTCCTCCAAAGGTGGAGTACAGCCTGTCCCCGCTGGGGCGCAGCCTCGAGCCTGTGATCATGGCACTCAAGGCCTGGGGTGATGCAAATGTCGATCTTACCGGGGGCAAGGATGAACTCGCCGATGTTGCCTGAATGAAGCAGCGGTAATAAACACGCTGCTTCAACGGCTATTCTTCAGTCCATATGGCAAAGGCTTCAGGGTGCGCGTTTCTTGAGGCCCTTGAAGACGACAGTTTTCTTTGGCGACTTTTTCTTGCCTTTGCTGCTGTTATCTTTGCCCTTGCCGCTTCCTTTCCCGCTGCCTTTTGGCTTTTCTCCGTCATTGCGGAACGCAGGCTTCTTCTTGTGTTCGCCTGCATAAACCTTGTCGGTTGCAGCAAAAGTGGCCGCTTTCGGCTTTTCTTCACCTGATGAGTTGTCTCGACTGTCGCGGTGCGCGCGTTCGGTCGTAGTTTTCTTGCTCTCCCGATCCTTGCGGTCGCTTGACCTGTCGGACTTTGCATAGTCCTTGCCGAACTTCTTCTTACCCGGCTTGTCGAATTTCCTGCGCTCCGACTTGCCGCCGGACGGCGGCGGTTCGTTGCCAGCGGGTTCGATGCGGACTTCCTCGTCGACAGTCTTGCTTGCGGCAGCGGCAAACTTGGCAGCGAGCGGTGCGGCAATCTCGAAGCGGGTATCGCGATCAAAAATACGGATGACACCGATATCTTTCTTGGTCACACGACCCAGACGACAGATCATCGGTAACAGCCAGCGCGGATCGGCATTATTGGAGCGGCCGACATTGATGCGGAACCACACCATGTCGGAGGAAGGGCCATCGCGCCATTTATCCCGCTGCATCGGCTCGCGCGTGCCCTTCGGGCTGACAGGCTCCGACAACGCGGGATGGTCAATCAGGTCTTCGGGGGAAGGAAGTCGCTCCGAATAAAGGCGGATGAGAGCTAGCGCAATGTTTTCCGCCGAGCATTCCGCCATCACCGATTGGGCAAGAGCGATATCTTCCGGGCTCTCCTCGGCCAAAGGTGCGAGTTTGCCGATCAGCCGGTCTCGGTCGAGCTGGCGAATTTCTTCGGCACTCGGAGCTGACGCCCAGGTGGCATCTATACCGGACCAGTCCAGCAGCCGTTCGGCCATACGACGGCGGGTATAGGGAACCAGCAAAATGCAGGTGCCCTTCTTGCCGGCTCGTCCAGTGCGGCCTGAGCGATGTTGAAGGGTTTCCTTTTCCTTCGGCAGGTCGGCGTGGATAACCAGCTTCAGATCAGGAATATCGATACCGCGTGCCGCAACATCGGTTGCGACGCAGACACGGGCATGCCCGTCGCGCATCGCCTGCAGGGCGGCATTGCGTTCCTTCTGGCTGAGTTCCCCGGAAAGGGCGACAACGGAAAACCCGCGTTCCAGCAGGCTCGACTGCAACCGACGCACAGCCTCACGGGTGGCGCAGAAAATCAGTGTCGCGGGGGCTTCGTAAAAGCGCAGCACGTTGACGATCGCGTTCTCGATATCTGTCGGCGCAATGCGAATGGCGCGATAATCGATGTCACTGTGCCCTTCATCCTGGGCAGAGGCGTCGATGCGGAAGGCATCGCGCTGATAGCGTTTCGCCAGAGTTGCAATGTTTCTCGCAATGGTTGCCGAGAACATCAGCGTGCGGCGCTCCGGCGGGGTCGCTTCGAGAATGAATTCGAGATCTTCGCGGAAACCGAGGTTGAGCATCTCGTCCGCCTCATCGAGCACGACGGCTTTCAGCTTCGATGCATCGAGGCGGCTTCGCTCAAGATGATCGCGCAGGCGGCCCGGTGTGCCGACCACAATGTGGGCCCCGCGCTCAAGGGCGCGGTTTTCCATGCGGATATCCATCCCACCGACGCAGGTGATGATGCGGGCGCCCGTATGGGCGTAGAGCCAGATGAGCTCTTTCTGTACCTGCAACGCCAATTCGCGGGTGGGCGCAACAATCAGCGCCAGCGGTTCGGCAGCCGGTCCGAATTGTTCGTCTTCGCCAAGGAGCGTGGTCGCTATGGCGAGGCCATAGGCAACGGTCTTGCCGGACCCTGTCTGGGCGGAAACAAGTTGATCCCTTTCATGCGCATCGCTTTGCAATACTGCGAGCTGTACCGGAGTCGGATCTTCGTAGCCGCGTTCCTGAAGGGCGCGCGCAAGGGTGGGGATAGTCTGAGGAAAGGGCATAAAACGCTCTTGATGTCTGGAAAAGGGGCCTTTGCAACTTCCGACCAAGATCAGCGTTCCGACGGGCAATGGCCTGTCGATAATCTATTTCGGCTGAAAAATCCACTGAGTTGTCGTTGGTGGCGCTGGAATGTGGTCTTCGAAACGGCGGCATCCCGTCAGTCAAGATAGAATTACAACTGGACATCGAACAAAAAGTGAACAAGTATGGCCGTACAAGAGCTGGGCGAGGCTTGCCGCAACAGCTAAATGATCTGAGGGCTGAACCATGGTGTCGAGGAACAAATTTTCCAGCAGCGGTCGTTTTTTGGTGCAGGCTGCGTCCGCGATTGTGATCGCTGCGACGGCTTTGTGGGGCCCTTTTTGCCTGAATGCTTCGGCAGATGCAGGAGAATCAAATAACTCACAGATCGTCGAAAAGCCAATCCTCCTCAGGCAATATTCTGAAGCTTATCGCATAGGGGATGATGAGGCTGGTCTGGCTCTGGCAGATATTCTCATTGGAGAAGGAGCGTTGAGAGACGTTCCACGCGCCAGAGAAGTTCTCGAACAGCTTGTGGCAAAAGATAATACAAAAGCGATGCTGATGCTGGCCACCATCCTGGAGAAAGAGGAGCCACTGGATATTCCAAGATCGCGGCTGATCCTCGAGCGTCTCGCGAACGCCGGGGATTCCGGTATAGCGCTTGAGGCGGCATTGCGCTTTGCTGTTTCTCTCCGTGAGGATCCCGCAGATCTGCTTGAAGAGCGCAAGCGATCCAGGGAGTTGCTGGACCGGTTTGTCTCAACGGGTAACCCCGATATAGCCTATTATCTCGCGCTGATGCTGATAGGTGGCAAGGGCGGCCCGCAGGATCTGTCTCGCGGGTGTATGCTTCTGGAGGAAGCGGCAAAAGAAACTCCAGAAGCTCGGATGTCGTTCTTCTTTACTTTTCGATATGGAATAAATTGCCCGAAGGATATCGTTCGCGCCAGACAGCTTTTAGAGAAATCAGCTCCTGATCTGCATCCGGCGCTGGCTTTTGAATTGGCTCTGATGCTCCATCAGGGAAATGGAGGAGCCCGGGATATGCAAGCGGCCCGCGCTCTTTATGAGCGAACGGCTGCTACGGGCCATACGACTGCTACGAACAATTTGGCGTATATGATGAAACACGGCTTGGGCGGTGAGAAGGATATCGTTCGTGCCCGGGAATTATTTGAACAGGCTATCACCTCAGGGTCCGAAGAAGCTGTAGGCAACCTGGCCGTTATGCTGGCGTTGGGCCAGGGTGGTCCGGCGGACGAGGCAGAGGCACGCGCTCTTGTGAAATTATTTAGAGAAACAAAGGACGAGACGGAGATAAAAAGGTTCAGCATCATGCTCTTCGGCAAAGAGCATGATGCTGAGAGCCGAACCTGGGCAGGGACCGGGGCAATGGATAAAGATGCCAAGGCCTTTTTCATTCTCGGCAAAATGCATCCAGATGGCGAGAGTGGTCCGATGGATGATGTAAAAATCAGAAAGCTGCTTGAAGAGGCTGTTGCTGCCGGAAGTAAGAAAGACTTGTTTCCTCTTGGCTTGATGCTGATGCTTGGAGAGGGCGGTGAGAAAGATATTGCTCGGGGGAAGATGCTGCTTGAGAAAACGGGGTTAAAAAATCTTTCGGACACGTTGGGAGAAGCTGCCATTGAGGTCCATGATAGAGCTCGTGATCTGGGGCAAGCTCGTAAGTTTCTCGAATTAGCATATGAGCTAGGTGATCAGAGGGTGGGTATTCTTCTGGCCCGGGAGCTTATTTTCGGAGAGGAAAGAGACCTTGTTCGGGCCCGCGCTATGCTTGAAAAGCTGGCACTAGCCGGAGAGCCGGAAGCCATGGGGTTGTTTGTCTATATGCTTATAGAGGGCTACGGAGGACCGCAGGATCTGGTTCTTACGCGAAATATGCTTGAACAGCTTGTCAGCCGGGACATCGGGAATGGTGCATTCGCGGGCATACTTGGCGAAATGCTTTTTTACGGTAGAGGCGGTTCTGAAGATAAAGTGAGGGCCAGGCGGTTATTCGAAATGGGTGCTGGAGCAGGGGATAGTCTCTCCAACTTCATGTTGGGCGTTATGGCTTTGGACGGTATAGGCGAACCCCAGGATCATATAAAGGCCAGGAAATTTTTTGAGCTGGTGGCAGATGAAAAGCTTGTTGCAAGGTTCAATCTGGCCTTGATGCTGCAAAGGGGCCTGGGAGGTCCGCAGGACCTTTCCCGCGCTCGTGCACTTTATGAAAAATTGGTGAGTGAGGAGTTCGGGCGAGCAAAGGTTTTTCTTGCGCATATGATCCGGCAGGGTCAGGGCGGTCCAAAGAATGAAGCACAGGCGCGGAGCATGTTCGAGGAATTGGTCAGGGAGGGTGACGAGTCTTCAGTCTATGGGCTAGCCAGTATGCTTTATCTGGGGCAGGGGGGGCCAAAGGATTTTCCACGGGCCCGGGATTTGTTCGAACAGGGAGCTGCTTTGGGTAACTACGGCTCCAGACATTATCTGGCTGTCATGCTGCGTAACGGCCAGGGAGGTCCGGAGGACAAAGTTCGCGCCCGAGCTTTGTTTGAAAAACTTGTCGCTGAAAACAGCGCTAGAGCCATGGAGGATCTCGCAAGCATGCTTCATGCCGGGGAGGGCGGTCCAAAGGATGAAGCACGGGCGCAAAAGCTTATTGAGCGCCTTGGAAAACGGTAGATGCTGATCTGACAGCTATCCGCAGCAAGTACGGCGCGATGTTCCGGACAGTCATGAATTCCGAACGGCTTATGTGAACACTACCGTCTTCCGGCCATTGAGTAAAACACGGCGTTCAAGGTGATGTTTGACTGCGCGCGCGAGGACGCGGCTTTCTATATCGCGTCCGCAGGCAAGAAGGTCGTCGGCGGTCATGGCGTGTCCCACGCGTTCGGTCTCCTGCTCGATGATCGGGCCTTCATCCAGGTCCGGCGTCACATAGTGAGCGGTGGCGCCAATCAGTTTGACACCTCGTTCATGGGCCTGATGATAGGGCTTTGCGCCCTTGAAGCTTGGCAGAAATGAGTGGTGAATATTGATCACCTTGCCGTAGAGCGAACGCGATAAGTCATCGGACAGAACCTGCATGTAGCGGGCGAGAACGACAAGATCAGCTCCGGTTTCCTGGACAAGTGCCAGCAGCTTTTCTTCCTGCTCGGCTTTGGTTTCGCTCGTCACGGGCAGGTGGTGATAGGGAATGCCCTCATGTTCGGCGGTACGGCGGCTGTGGTCGTGATTGGAAACGATTGCCGCAATTTCAGCATCTAGCCAGCCGACACGAATTTGATAGAGCAGGTGCAGCATGGCATGGTCGAATTTGGAGACCAGTATCAGAACCTTCGGTTTCCGCTTGCAGTCTATCAGCTCCGTCTGCATGCCGAACCGTTCCGATGGTTGCCGCAGAATCCGGGCTATCTCCTGTCTGGAGGTGCCCTGCGGACTTGTGAAAGCAATGCGCATGAAGAAGCGGTTGGTCTGGCGGTCCCAGAACTGGTTGCTTTCGGCGATGTTGGCCCCGAGCCCGTAAAGTTCCGCCGTGACGGCAGCGACGATCCCTGGCCTGTCTTCACAGGAGAGCGTGAAAACAAATGTATTGTCTGGCATGGCAAACCTTGGGCATTCGTTGGCCGGCTTGCCGGCAATTGGTGTCATGGGGCTATATACATCGTTTCCGTTCCTTTCAATGGCGCGCAACGAATGTAGAATGAGCTGTGCTCATTCAGCTCCGATGATGATTTCAACGAGATTGGTAACCCCTGAGCGGATTCCTGCCTCGATAGCTGGAGCGATTTCGCCGGCCTTTTCGACACGGTGAGCCGGAACTCCCATGGAGCGCGCCAGGGATAGATAATCGATGGCTGGTTGATCGATCTCCATGGCGATGAAGCGATTGCTGCGCGCCGAGATGTAGTCGGTCTGGGACTTCATGAAGTTCTTCAGGACATTGTATTCCCTGTTGTTCATGACAACGAAGGTTACCGGCAGCTTCTCATGGGCCGCAGTCCAAAGCGCCTGTGGCGAATACATTGCCGCGCCGTCACCGACCAGGCACACGACCGGCTCGCGCCCGAGGCCGAGCGAGCAGCCGACGGAAGCCGGCATGCCCCAGCCTAATCCGCCCCCACGCAGAAATGAATATTGCCGGTGCGAGGGGCTGTCGAGAAAGGCACGAACATAGGTGGAGGTCGCGATCGCTTCATCGACGATTGCGACCTCGGGGCCTATGGCCCGCACAGCTTCACGTGCGGCAACAATCGGCGCGATTACCGGCCCGCCATCCTTTAAGGCTGCCTGTATTGCAAGAGTGGTGCGGCGTTCCGTCTGTTGACGGACCGCGTCCTGACGCAGCGCCGCGTAAGCGTCCGAGCGCTCCGCAACCGCCTGTTCGAGAAACGGCTCCATGGCGAGGAGCGAGGCCTTGATGTCTCCGAACACGGAAAGCTCGGACATGTAGGTTCGTCCAAGATCCCGCACATCCGCCGATAACTGGAACAATCCGCAACCGACCGGGAGAGCCGTGCCTTCGGTATAGAGGATGGTTATGAGGGACTTTCCGCCCAGAGCAAAAATTGCATCAAAGGATTGCAGCCGTTCGGCAATCTCGGTCGCCTTGGTCGGCAGGTTTCCCGCCCAGAGCGGATGGGATGTCGGGTAAGGAATGCGTGAAGGCCAGGATGAGCCGAAGACCGGTGCCCCAAGCATCTCGGCAAGACGAACCGTCTCCGCTGCCGCACCACTGTGATAGATTTCATCTCCGGCGATGATGGCCAGCTTTCCGGGTTCAATTCCGGCAAGACGCTTTGCGAGAAGGTCCAGCGAACCCGCAACCGGCCTGCGATCGATGGTTGAAGGCTCCGAAATGCCGACGGTGCTCATTTCCGCCATCACGTCCATTGGCAGGGAAAGAAATACCGGGCCGCTGGGAGCTGCATTGGAGTCTTGAAAAGCGCGCCGCACCAGAACCGGCAACTGATCGGCTGAGGTAACCTCCTGCGCCCATTTTACTGCGGGCCCGGCGATGCGAACGACATCGCCGAACAGCAGCGGGTCAGTGATGGTGTGGCGCGAATCCTGCTGTCCGGCGGTTACCACCAGCGGGGTCTGTGAGACGCTGGCGTTGAGAAGGTTACCCATGCCGTGGCCGAGGCCGCCTGCGGTGTGCAGATTGATGAAGCCCGGACGTCCCGCCGCCTGCGCGTAGCCGTCGGCCATGGCGACAACGCTCGCTTCCTGCAAAGCCAGGACATAGCGAATGTAAGGTGCGTCCAACAGCGCATCCATCAGAGGTAATTCAGTGGTGCCGGGATTGCCGAATATATATTCGACACCTTCGCTGCGCAGAATTTCGAGTAGCACGGCAGCACCGCGGCGAGCGCCGGCCTGATCCAGTGATTGAATGGAATTGGTACGCATCTGACGGCTCTCTGCAGGGCAAGGATTAAAGGAAATCGTTGTAATCATTATATTCCGTCTAGCCTGCGTAAGTTTCCTGAATTATATTTCATTTTTACTCTCATGCAGAATGAAATTTGGAAATCCTATGAATGACCGGAAAATCCTTCCGAGAAAAACAAAGCCCGCCAAACAGACGGAACCGGCACTGGATGCCGTCGATCGCCGTATCCTCTCTGCGCTGAGACATGAGGGCCGTTTGACCATGAACGAGCTTGCTGAGAAGGTCGGTCTATCGCCATCGCCTTGCTGGACCAGGGTGAAAAGGATGGAAGCAAGTGGCGTCATTTCCGGCTATGCTGCGGTGCTCAATCATAACGCTCTCGGCATGTCAGATATGGTGTTGGTGGAAATCACGCTGGACAGGCACGACGAAGCCCTGCTTGACCGCTTTGGCGAGGCGCTTATCCGCATGCCGGAAGTTCTGGAGGCCTATCTGGTCACGGGGGAGTATGATTATCTCATCAAGGTCGCAGTGTCAGGGACGGAGGATTATGAGCGTTTTCTCCGCGAAAGGCTTTACCGCATCGAAGGTATTCGAAGCTCGCGCTCGGTTTTCGCCCTGCGGGCGCTGAAGCAGGCCATATCGGTCGATCCGCTTCTGATCCCCTGACAAACAACTCCGTGAGCAGGGACTGCTTTTGTCATGAATGCCCTATATGATGGGGCACGTGAGATAATGCTTGTGACTGGGTTTCTATCGCGAAAGGTGCGTCATGGCCCGAGGAAATAGTATCATTCCATACTCTGCCATTACTCCGCGTGAGATATTCATGAACAGGCGGCGCTTTCTTGCCACGACGGTGGGAGTTGGCGCAGCTGCGGCTCTTGGCCTGCCACCTTATTCGGCAGGTGCCGAGCAACTGCATATTCCTCTCAGTGCCCAGCGCGATGCAGCTTTCAGTGTCGATGCCACGCCGACGGCGAAGAAGTACGTCACTGGTTATAACAACTATTATGAATTCGGTGCCGACAAGTCTTCTCCGGCAGCCTATGCGGACAAATTGCGGGTTCGCCCCTGGACGATTGAAGTCACCGGTGAGGTGGAGAAACCGCGCACATTCGATATCGACGAGCTTTTGAAGATGCCCCTGCAGGAGCGGGTCTATCGCTTCAGATGTGTCGAGGCCTGGTCGATGGTCGTGCCGTGGATCGGTTTCGAATTCAACCATCTTGCAAAGCTGGTCAGCCCGACCAGCAAGGCCAAATACGTGCAGTTCACGACGGTGGTCCAGGAAGACACGATGCGCGACCTGAGCTGGCGGATCATCGATTGGCCTTACACGGAGGGGCTGCGTATAGACGAGGCGATGCATCCGTTGACGCTTCTTGTCGTCGGGCTGTACGGCGAGGTTCTGCCAAACCAGAACGGTGCTCCGGTGCGATTGATCGTACCGTGGAAATACGGCTTCAAAAGCGCGAAGTCGCTGGTAAAAATCTCGTTCGTGGAAAAACAGCCGCCGACATCCTGGAACAAGATCGCTCCTAATGAATATGGCTTCTATTCGAACGTTAATCCGGAGGTCGACCATCCGCGCTGGAGCCAGAGCCATGAACGGCCTTTGCCGGGGTTGTTTGCCTCTCAGCCGACGCTTCTGTTCAATGGTTATGCCGATCAGGTCGCTTCGCTCTATGCTGGCATGAATCTGACGAAGAATTACTGACTTCGGATATAAGAGTAAGGCGCGTTTAAGTGGATACCGGTTAAACGCAATAAAGCCTTACAGCATAAGAAATTTAGAGTGTTTTGTGATTCAGATTAAGTGCAGAACACTCTAAGAGACAGTGAACGGAATGATGCGGGCCAGCATAACCAAATCCGCTGCAATCAAAACGCCTCCTCAATCTTCCGGCAGTCTGCCCGCAGATCCGGTGAAGCTTATAAAGCCGTTCATTCTCCTGGCAGGGCTTTATCCTGCCGCACGGATGGCATGGGCTATCGCCTACGATCCCGGTAGCCTTGGAGCCAATCCGGCGGAGGTGATCGAACATGGCATGGGTGACTGGTGTCTGCAGTTCCTGCTGCTCACCCTTGCGGTGTCTCCGCTGCGGCGTCTGTCCGGATGGAACTGGCCCATAAAGTTCCGTCGCATGCTTGGCCTGTTCGCGTTCTTCTATGGCGTGCTGCATCTTGCCGCTTACATCGCCTTCGACCGGTATTTTGATATTGCCGCGATCGCGAAGGACATCGTCAAGCGTCCTTTCATAACAGTCGGCATGGCGGCGCTGCTGCTCATGACACCGCTCGCTGTCACCTCGACACGGGGCTGGATCAAACGGCTTGGCGGTAAACGCTGGAATAACCTGCATCAGCTTATCTATCCCATCGCTGTGCTTGGCGTCGTGCATTACTGGTGGCTGGTGAAGCGCGATATTACCTGGCCCGTGATTTACGGTGCCATTCTCATGGCGCTTTTTGCCGTACGCCTCGGCTTCCGGCTTGTAAAGAAAGCGCGACGGAATTCATGATGTCCTGCGCCGTGTTTCCTTCCGGATGTTGCGATACAGGTGTGCTGATCCTTGAAAAACGCAGACATCATTACTAAACAGGGTATTCACTCTCCGGATGAATGCTATAGATTGCTCCATTCTGGAAGATAATCAGCAAAAATGACCCTTATGGAAACGCCCCAATCTGAGAAGTTGCATCAGGACGAGACAAAATCCGTGCTCGGCCACCCCGATGATCTCTGGATATTCGGTTACGGCTCACTGATGTGGCGCCCGGGTTTTTCTTTTATTGAACGTCATATCGCCCGTGTGCACGGCTACCGCCGCTCATTCTGCATCCTGTCGCATGCCCATCGTGGCACGGTTGAAAAACCAGGCCTGGTCCTGGGGCTTGATCGCGGCGGATCGTGCGTTGGTGTAGCCTTTCGCGTTGCGGCTGAAAACCGACAGGCAACGATTGATTATCTACGTGAGCGTGAGCAGGTAACGGGAGTTTATCTGGAAAAAACAATCATGGCTGAGACAGGTGAAGCGAGGTCTGTTCCGGCCTTGACCTATGTTGTGGACAGGACCCATTGCCAATATTCCGGCCGACTGTCCGATGCGGAGAAACTAAAGTTCATTCGTCAGGGACAGGGCATTTCGGGGTTGAACCCCGACTATGTCAGATCGACCCACGAGCACCTGCTGACACTTGGCATACGGGATGTAACGATTGCCAGATTGGTTGCTGCCCTCGAAGAGGAATGAATTCCCGCAATACTATATTCGGGCATTCCTGTTTGCCTCTTCCATCAGCTTGTTGGAAGCTGTCTCTACATTCTCTTGCAGACGTCCGAAGAAAACCTTCGGTGGCAAACCGGGCGGGATCGGCGGGAGAAATTCGACGATGATCGTTCCAGGGTAGCGCATGAAGCGTCTCCGTGGCCAGAATTGCCCGGAATTGAGCGCGACGGGCAGGCATGGTTGCCCCAATCGGCGGTAGAGATGGATGACACCTTGCTTGTAGTTTGGCTCGGCCCCCGGAGCGCGGCGAGTTCCCTCGGGAAAGATGATCAATTGCCGACCTTGATCTGTCGTTTCACGGGCTTTTTTGCTCATCGCCTTGATTGCCGTGATGCTGCCGCCCCGATCAACCGGGACCATGCGCGCCTTTAAAGAATACCAGCCGAACAACGGAATCCAGTTGAGCTCCCGCTTCAGAACGAAGGCGGGATCATCGAAGTAAGGTAGAAGGGCGAAGGTTTCCCAGAAAGACTGGTGCTTGGAAGCAACTAACAGGCCTCCTTTCGGAATATTCTCAATACCGCGAAACTCGACGCGGGTGCCGACGACCATACGCATCAACCACATATTCGAGCGCGCCCATGACTGGAGGCAGCGGTTGAGCACTCTTCGGGGCATGAAGAACGTAGGTATCAGCGCTATCTGCCAGAGCAGGATATTGGCGTAGAACAGGATATTGAATAAAAGCGAACGGAGAGCCAGCATCATCGTTTCGATCAGATTTTTCCAAGCGAAGGCGATATCACCTTTCTCCGCAATGCTCCAGCATGGTCACCATTTTGATATGGGATCAGTTTCAGCGAGAAAGCGGTTCGACGATTATCTTGACGGGTTTGCCAAGGAACCGTGCCGCGGAAGACCGTTCAGGGTCACTCTCAATTCTTGTGCGAATCCATGCAGCCAGAAACTTGACGTATTCGCTGGCAACGACCTTGAAGGTCGTGCTGTTGCGCCACCACGCCGCCGCTTCTCCTTTGTTGGATACCGCATACGGTATTCTCTCGATCTGAGGCATCACGTGCTGAAGTTCGAGCAGAGTGCGGGGCATATGGTAATTCGATGTCACCACAATCACGCTCTGGAAGCCATTGTTTCTGGCCCAGCGTCTGGTTTGGATGGCATTGCCTATCGTATTGCGGGCGCCGTAATCCAGATCGATGCAGCACGCGAACAGCTCTTCCTGCCCTGGGTTGAGCCGGCTGAGTTCTTCGCGTTTGGTATGCTCGTTGACGCCGCTGATCAGCATGCGTTTCCCTCGCCCCTGCGCAAGCAATTGCAGGGCATCGTCTATTCGCTGCGATCCGCCTGTCAAGGTGACAATGGCATCCGCCTCGACGTCATGTCTTGCTTCATAGTTCGTCAGGGTATGGACGAAGGCAAAAAAACCACCGATAAAGGCGAGGATGGTGCTGATCAGCGTAATCGCGAACAGAAAGCCTGCCCATTGTGCCCAGCCGAAACTGCGCTGCTCCTGGGGTTGCCATGGCGCTCTCCATGACCAACCGATTGCCTCAGGCGTCGGAATACCCTTGTCCGCCATATTGCTCCTACGCCCTACCGTTTTCTCGAATCGACAATGGCTGCCGATTGCGGCAACCAGTAGGCGTCATTCGCTAAAATCAATCTTGTACCGAACGCATCGGACAACCCCCGCTTACGGCGGGATATCATTCATCCGAATATCGGCATCATAGCATCGCTTGGCTAAGAAAGAATCAATTTTCAGATCAGGTCGGAATTTGATCCGGGCCGGGTTGCTGCCGCATTGAGAAAATGCCGGACCGCGGCACGGGAAACCACCGCGGTGATCATGGACACGATGAGTGCCACCAGAACGATAACCGCGATGCCGCTCCAGCCGATATCGAAGGCGCCGAACAAGGCTTCAAGCTGGTCGCCTGCAGCACTTGCCCGCCACATGCCGGACATGGCGCCAAAAGCCAGCATCATGATAATGGCTGCGCCGGCTCCCACAATGCTTCCGCGTAACGACAGACCGAAAAAGCGTCGTTGAAATTCGCGGGCGATGAAGTTGTCATCGGCTCCGACAAAATGCAGGACTTCAACCACCTCACGATTGCCGGCCATGGCGCCACGTGTGGCGAAAGCGACAGCCAGCCCGACCGCGCCGAGAACCAGCGCCACCAGCATGATTCCGACGCCTATCACCGTGTTGGCCATGGTCGACAGCCGTGACATCCATAAGGCGTGATCGTCCAGAGTCGCACCTGGAATCTCTTCCTGCAATCGTTTGCGCAGTTCGGTGAAATCTGGGCGTTCGCCGCTTTTGAGCTCGATGACGATCAGGCGGGGAATCGGTAAGTCACTGAAATCCAGCCCGGTTCCGAGCCATGGTTCCAGCAGGCGCTCGGATTCAGCCTTGGTGAAGGCAGAGGCCGAGTTTACGCCCGGCACCTGGTTGGCAAGTGCAACGGCGCTCCTGACATCAGCTTCGATATCCCGTTGCAGATTGGGGCGGACCTGTATCGTCACCTCGCGCGAGACAGCCGAGCGCCATTCACTGGAACTGGTTGCAACAAGTTGTGCGCCGCCGGCGCAAAGGGCAGCAAGGAATGTGAGAATGGCGATCACCGCCATCAACGCTTTCCCCCCCGCGCTGTCGACGGGCACCAGAGGAGCTCCACGGCGCAATGTCGGTGGAAGTGGTTTTTCCCGGTCAGGCCGGTTATCTGCCGGGGCGGTAGTGGCATCGTGATTGTTTTCAAGGTGAGAATTCATGGCCTTCTCACCCGTCTATATGAAGCCGGCCATCGCCAAGAACGAGACGCCTCGCATCGACAAGGTCCATCAGGGCAAGATCGTGCGTGGCGATGACGATAGAGGTACCCTGACGGTTCAGCTCAATAAAGAGTCGAAGCAGGCGGCGGGCAAGCGGGGGGTCGACATTGCCGGTGGGCTCATCGGCGAGCAGCATATCGGGACGCACGATCAGAGCCCTTGCGATGGCTGCACGCTGCTTTTCACCACCGGAGAGAACAGGTGGCAACACATGCATCCGTTCGCCCAGCCCCACCCAGCGCAACAGCTCCACGACCTCATTGCGATAGCTGGCTTCATCCTTGCCCTGTACGCGCAGGGGCAGAGCGACATTCTCATAGGTGGTCAGGTGATCGAGCAAACGAAAGTCCTGAAAAACCACCCCCATCCGTCGCCTGACATCCGTCAGTGCCTCTTTGGAAATCCTTGAGACGTCTTTGCCGAAGATCGAGACGAGGCCCCGGGTTGGCCGAACAGATAGCAGGATAAGCCGCAACAGGGTCGTTTTACCCGCACCCGATGGTCCCGTCAGAAACTGGAAAGAATGGGGCGCGATGGAAAAAGTGAGGTCGCGCAAGACCTCCGGTCCCATACCATAGCGAACTCCGACATTCTCGAAGTGAACGACCGGGGGAGCTCCAACTCCGAATTGACTTTCGCCGTAATCGATCACGTACGCGCCAACCAAACTTTCAAAAGGACGGTTCCCCGCCGCTAAAAGACCATGTTTCAATCCCATTTTAGCGACGAAACATCAACTGTGTCTTTACGTGGGTAAAAGTGTTGAGAATGGGGCGCATACCCCTTTCACTCTAGGTGCTGCAATATGACAAATGTTGACATTTCCATGTGTGAGAGGCTTTTTTTCACAGATGCAAATGCTTTTCCCAGTGGATCGCGGCCTTTTCTGTACGAATCCCTCTCGCCTCAGGGCAGCGAACCGTTAGAATTTATTGTTAATTTTGGCTTTCTTTTTCCGGTTGCTGCGGGTCGCTTTCATAGGGCACCTTAAGAGACCTGTTTTCCGAGAGTCTCATCAGGCGTTCTTCGGGGTGCCAATCTAACGTATGTGGAAAGTCCATGGTCTCATCTCCCCGTGTCCGTATCCTGTTCGACGAAGCCACGATTGCAAAACGCAATGAAGAGCTGGCACAGGAAATCGTTGCTGCAAATCCAAAAAATCTCCTTGTGGTTGCCGTTCTCAAGGGTAGCTTCATGTTCGCAGCCGATCTGCTGCGCGCTCTTCACCGTGCAGGTTTGAGTCCGCAGGTCGAGTTCGTTCATCTGTCGAGTTATCGCGATGCCACCAAGTCTTCGGGGCAGGTCGAGATTTTGCGGGATGTGCAGAGCGAAGTGAAGGGGCGTGACGTTCTGCTGATTGATGATATTCTCGAATCAGGACGAACAGTGGTTTTCGCAAAAGATCTCTTGATGGCGCGTGGCGCCAACAGGGTCCTGACAGTGGTCCTGCTTGAGAAGCCAGATAAGCGCGCAGTCAGCATTCGTGCCGATTTCGTCGGTTTCGTCTGCCCTGATCAGTTCGTGGTCGGTTACGGTATGGATATTGCGCATCATTACCGTGAATTGCCCTTCGTCGGGGTTGTCGATCATCGTGATCGCGAACCGGACATGTTCGGAGGAACCTGAGATGGCGCGTATCCTCCTTGTGGAGGATGAAGATCCCGTACGGGCCTTCGTCAAGCGTGCGCTGGAGATGGACGGTCATACCGTGTCGGAAGCCGCGGATGGCGAAGATGGTATCGAATTGTTTCTTGCCAATGGCGGGGTTTTCGATCTTCTGCTCACCGACATCCGTATGCCGATCATGGATGGCATCGAGCTTGCGGGTCTTGTCCGCAAGCAGAATCCTTCCATTCCGATTCTTCTCATGACGGGGTTTGCCGAGCAGCGTGAGCGGGCGGCCTCCCTTGCGGTAGTTGTAACCGACGTTTTGACCAAGCCGTTTTCGTTGATTGACCTGCGGGCGACCGTGGCACGTGTTTTGCAGGGTTAAGCATTGTCATTCGTAAAAAAGCCGCCCGTTTTCCGTGACGGGCGGCTTTCACGTTATCTGGCTAAATTGCTGATTACTCGGCTGGCACTATGGAAGCTCTATGGTTTAAAGTGCTTTTGCGATAACCGTAGGCAAAATAGATGGCAGCGCCTATCACGGACCAGATGATAAACCGGATCCAGGTCGAGCCGGGCAGGCTGATCATGATGCCGAAGCTCGACAGCATGGCGAGCGGCACCACGATATAGGGAGCCGGGCAGCGGAACGGGCGGTCCAGATCGGGTTGGGTTTTGCGCAGGATGAGCACGCAAGATGTCGCTATGATGAAAGCGAACAGCGTGCCGATATTGCACATTTCAGCAACCAGATGGATTGGCGTAAAGCCGGAGATGAGCGCCACCACCATTCCGACGATGATCGTGATGATGTGCGGCGTTCCGTATTTCGGATGGATCTTGCACAATCCCGGAGGAATGAGTCCGTCGCGCGACATCGCGAAGAAAGCGCGTGTCTGGGCGTAGATCATCACGAGGCAGACGGTGGTAAGTCCTGCAACTGCGCCGACGCCGACAAGGGCGGAGCCGAAATTGTAGCCGATGGTGCGCAGGACGTAGGAAACCGGTTCTGCCGTATTCAGTTCGCTATAAGGCACTGCCCCGGTCATGACGGCGGCGACGGCCACATACAATATCGTGCAGACAATCAATGAGGCGATGATGCCGATTGGCATGTCGCGCTGGGGGTTACGGGTTTCTTCCGCGGCGGTTGCCAGAGAATCGACACCGAGATACGAAAAGAAGATAACCGCAGCACCGGCCGAGACGCCCCAATAACCGAACGGGAAGAAGGGTTGCCAGTTAGTGACATCCACCTTCGGTCCGGCAAGTAGCAGGAACAGAAAGATCGCACCGAGCTTTACGGCGACCAGAATCCGGTTGACGTTTGCGCTCTCCTTGACCCCTCGGACCAGAAGCAGGGTGATGAACAAAGTGATCAGCATGGCGGGCAGGTTGACGTAGCCGCCGTCATAGGGAACCGCGGTTATCGCCTTGGGAAGGTGAATGCCGCCGGTGGAAAGAAGCCCCACCAGATAGGCCGACCAGCCTCCGGCCACCGCACTGGCGCCGACCGAATATTCGAGGATGAGATTCCACCCGACCAGCCAGGCCATGAATTCACCGGCGGCTGTATAGGTGTAGGTGTAAGCACTGCCGGCAATGGGCACGGCAGATGCGAGTTCCGAATAGGCGAGGCATATGAAGATGCAGGCCAGACTTGAAAGGGCGAATGACAGCATGATTGCCGGTCCTGCGTGCTTGGCAGCCGCAACGCCCGTCAGAACGAAAATGCCTGCGCCGACAATGACGCCTATGCCCATCAGGGCGATGTCCCACGCCCCGAGGGACCGTTTCAAAGAATGCTTCTTGGCCTCTTCCTTAAGAGCCGAAATACTTTTTGTCCTAAACAGATCCATGTCGCCCCCTTCGATATCATCCGGGATATCTCGTGAAAGAAGGTACGAACCCGAATCCCCGGCATGTTCCCCGTGGTCTCGAGAACGGACTTTTGTCCGGCCAGTTGGCGTCCTCCGCTTCTTGTTCTCTTTTCGCCCGCTGGCTGCTCTTGTCTCAAAAATTTTTACTTTTCAATCGAAAACCCGTGGGAAGCATGGGCTTCCCACGGGTTTGACAATCAGCTCAAAGGTTTGAAGCGCGCGGTAAAGAACCGGAGCACCTTGGGCTCATAAACCATTTCGAGCCCCTTTAACTGGTCACGATGCTTGAAGAGTTGGATGCATGAATCCGCAACCACATCGAGATGCGCGTATGTATAGACCCTGCGGGGGATGGTAAGACGAACCAGCTCCAGCTTGGGGCGGTGATGATCGCCGGTTTCCTTGTTTCGACCGGCTGAGACGATACCACGCTCCATGGAACGGACGCCGCTTTCGATGAAAAGCTGAGCGGAGAGCATCTGGGCCGGGAATTGATCCTGCGGGATGTGAGGCAGGAAGGCTTTTGCATCGAGGAACACGGCGTGTCCGCCCGTTGGCTTGACCACCGGCACGCCTGCCGCGGTCAATTTGTCGGCCAGATACTCGCATTGCGAAATCCGGTGGTGAATGTAGTTGTAATCGACCGATTCGACGATGCCGCGCGCCATTGCTTCCATATCGCGACCGGCGAGGCCGCCATAGCTCGGCATGCCCTCGTAGAGCACGACCAGTTCGGTCGCCTGCTGATAGAGCTCGTCGTCGTTCATGCACAGGAAGCCGCCGATATTGACGAGGCAATCCTTCTTGCCGCTCATGGTGCAACCGTCGGCATAAGACATCATTTCCTTGAGGATGGCGGCAATGGTTGCGTCCTCATAGCCCTTTTCGCGGGTTTTGATGAAGTAGGCGTTCTCGACGCAACGGGTTGCATCATACATCACCCTGATCTTGTGCCTGTCGCAGAGCTCCTTGACAGCTCGCATATTGGCCATGCTCACCGGCTGCCCGCCGGCGAGATTGACGGTGACGGCGAGGCAGACATAGGGAATCTTGTCGGCTCCGACTTCATCAATCAGCTTCTGCAGTTTCTTGATGTCGATGTCGCCTTTGAATGGAAGCTCGATTTGCGAATCGTGGGCTTCATCGATGATGATATCGACGAATTTAGCGCCGTTGAGTTCCTGATGGGCTCGGGTCGTGGTGAAGTACATATTGCCGGGCACATAGTCGCCGGGCTTGATGCAGATGGTGGAGAGGAGATTTTCAGCGCCACGGCCCTGATGGGTCGGTACGATGTGTTTGAAACCGTAATATTTCCTCACGACTTCCTGTAGATGCAGGAAGTTGCGGCTGCCGGCATAGGCTTCGTCTCCGAGCATCATGCCGGCCCACTGGTTGTCGCTCATCGCGGTGGTGCCGCTGTCGGTCAGAAGATCAATGTAACATTGATCTGAGCGCAGCAGAAAGGTGTTGTAACCGGCCTCCGCCATGAAGCCCTGTCGTTGCGATTGCGTTGTGACCGCGATCGGTTCGACAACCTTGATCTTGTATGGCTCTGCGACGTAACGTTTTTCCATGATAACCTCCTTGGAACATATGTGAATGGGCGTGCGGAAGGGAGGCGCAAAACGACGTTGCCACCCGAACCGTCCGGTCTGGTTGAATTTCCCTGAAGTGGGGGTCTTTGCTAGATTCCGCTATCTCTTCGTCTGTGCGTCGTTTTCATGCAACGTGCCGACTACAAATCCTGCGTCCTGTCCTCGATCAGGAAGGCTGCAAGCGCGTTTATATCCGTAATGATAATTTCATGGGTATCGTCCTGGAGAAGGCCGGTGCGTTTCAACGCGCTTACCGTGTTGCTGACGGTGACGCGGTGAATACCGAGAAGATCGGCGATCGTGGCATGCGACAGCGGCAGATGCCGCGAATTGCGCGCCAGGCACAGCCCGTAAAAGAAACGTCCAAGACGCTGTGGTACCGAGAGGAAAGTGCTGTCTTCGATCTGCGACGACATGATGTAGCATTTCGAAGCGATGTTGGAGAGAAGAGCGACGCTGATCGCCGGAAAGTGCGGTAAAAGCTGCTCGATGACGGTTTTTTTCGAGAACTCGTATCCGACGCAATCTTCCATTGCCGTGATGTGATGCATGTAAGGGTGGTGCCCGAACATCGCAGCTTCCCCGAGAACCGACCCAGGTCCCATCAACCATAGAGTTCTCTGGAGACCTTCGCGGCTGGCAGCAGCGACCTTGATCATGCCGGAGCGAAGCAGGAATATGCTGTTTACCTCATTGTCCGGGCGTTGGATGACTGTCTTCGACTTGAAAGTTATTTTGCGACCAAGATTCAGAACGTCATCCCAACATGTCTGATCCTTGAACTCTATCCAAGGCACGATCGGACAATGATCGAATTCGGCACTGTGCATATTCATCACAAAGGCCTCTCAGCGTGGATTGTTACTGACCATCTGCGGTTTATTTCCGCATCATGTTTGAACATTAACAATAGTATTATTTCGTTTCAGTAGCGAAGTTTACATTTTCGAAAAATAACATAGCGCTACGGGGCGATGTGGGGAGATACTACTAAGGCGTACTTGGCAATGTGTTATTTTATATAGTTTTCACGTGCTGCATATGGCGGTGTCTAAAAAATAATATGGGAATTCTGCATTTCTAGTCGTTTTTGCTCGATGGTACTTAGTGATAATGCCGGGAGCTTTCTCAACACCGCTCTCTGCCCAGAAATAGATTTCCTGCTTCCCGAAAGCGTTCTAGAAGCTTGGTCGCAGATGATCCCCTTCGGAGCACATTGTTAAGGAACGAGAGAATGGCAGAGACAACTTCGACATATGGCAGCAATGCAACGCCAGACTCTCCCAGGAAGCAATGGTCCAAGCGAAGCCTGACAGCTCAGGCTCTGGGAAAAACAGATCCGATTACCAGGGCGATCGTTCCACCCATTTACATTGCAACCACCTATCTTCGCGATGAGGATAACGGTTATTCTTCAGGCTTTGTTTATGGTCGTCCCGACAATGCGACGGTGCACGAGGCGGAGGCGGTTATCGCCATGCTTGAAGAAGCCCCGGCTGGAGCGATGTTGTTCTCTTCGGGTATGGCGGCTGCCACTGCCGTGTTTCAGGCGCTCGATCCCGGCGATCACATTATTGCGCCCAAGGTGATGTACTGGGCATTGCGCCATTGGCTGGGTACTGAGGCGACTCGCTGGGGCCTGAAGGTCGATTTCGTCAATATAGAAGATCAAGCCGCATTGCAGGCAGCGATAAGGCCGGGAGAAACAAAGCTGGTCTGGGCGGAGACGCCGTCGAACCCGCTTTGGACAATCACCGATATCGCAGCCACTGCCGATATCGCTCATCGTGCCGGTGCGAGGCTCGCGGTCGATTCCACCACGGCTTCCCCGTTTCATACCCGTCCGTTGGGGCTTGGGGCAGATATCGTCATGCATGCGGCCACCAAGGTTCTGAATGGTCACTCCGACGTTATCGCCGGCGCCATTGCAGGGCGGGCGAAGGATGAGTTTTTCCAGCGGATTGCGACGATCCGCAAAGGCCAGGGTGCAATTCTCGGCCCGTTTGAAGCCTATCTTCTCATGCGAGGCATGCGAACCCTTCAACTGAGGCAGGCGATGCAGGCGGCGAATGCGCAGGCGTTGGCGGAACGGCTGGCAGGGAATCCTTACGTGACGAGTGTGCTCTACCCTGGCCTGCACAGCCACCCCGGCCACGCGATTGCGGCCCGACAGATGGAAAACGGTTTCGGTTACATGCTTTCCATACGTGTTGCGGGCGGTGAGCCGGCAGCCATCGCGGCCGCGGCGCGGATCGGGTTATGGAAGCGGGCAACCTCACTTGGAGGCGTTGAAAGCCTCATCGAGCATCGCGCTTCGGTAGAGGGTAAGGGATCTCCATGCCCGTCCGATCTCCTGCGGCTTTCGGTGGGAATCGAGTCGGTTGACGACCTTTACGATGATCTTTCATTAGCGCTTGAGGCGGCTCACATTCCGTGACCACAGGGACGGCTTTGGCTTCATTCGGCTAAGGCGTTTCTTTTCGCGCTTATTCTTTCACCCTCTATCGCCGCAGCTCTGCGACTGCTGCGCATGGCTTCGAGCAATCCATTAACTTCCCCGCCGAACAGAAATATCGCAGCAAGAGTATACAGGAAAACCAGCACCATCATCGCCGTGGCCAATCCGCCATAGGTGGTGCTGTAAGCACCGGGGAAAAGGTCGAGGTACCAGCCGAAGGCGAAGCCGGCGAGGAGCCAGAGCATCAGCGTGACCATGATGCCGGGTATCACCGCGGAAATTGTGCGACGTTCTGCCGGAACCAGCAGATGAACAAACAATAATGCGATCACCACGATGGCTGTCGCTGCGGCGAGCCGTGGTCCGGCGTTCCATTTCGGCAATTCGGCAAGTGTCGGAAAATATCGTGTCAGATTGACCATGATGAATTCCCATACAGTCGGGCCGAGCACGACGAGGAAGGCGACTGCCAGCATCAGGATGGCTCCGCCGATCACGTAGCCTATCGATTCAAGCCGGGTCAGCCACCAGGCACGTTTCTCGCGGACTCCATAGGCGCGGTTCAACCCGACGCGTAGGCTTTCCACGCCGCCCGATGAGAAATAGAGGGCGAATATGACGCCAAAAGTGATGACGCCACTGTGTCCTCCGGTGAGAATCGTATGGATTTCCTGTGCAATCGGCTGCGCAACCTCCTTCGGCCAGCCATCTAGAACGATATCGATCGCTTCGCCTGCAAGAACCGTCTGCCCGATCAGGCTGGCGAGGGCAGTCAGAACAATGAGAAACGGAAACAGCGCCATCAGAAGCGACAATGCGATATGGCTTGCGATCGCCCAGGCGTCGTGCTGGGTGAAACGTTGAAACGAAAGCCAGGCGATAGTCGGGATGCGGCTCAATACTCTCTCCGGGAAATCACTCTATACACATAACATAACTAGGGCGGGTTTATAGAAGCTGCGCTCCGGCTCTCTGCGTGCTTGCTTTGTCGAGCCAGAAGAGGAGCGACACCATCAAGTGGCGCATCCACAGCTTACCTGTTTATCCAACTGGCGCTCTTTCGGCATCGCATCTAGCTTGGCCGAAACAGGACGTTTCCACACCATGTCTCCCATCAACTCACTTGTCGCGCGCTTCGCGCCCATGCTCTTCGTTGTGATTTGGGCGACAGGGTTCATCGTTGCGCGATTGGTTGCGCCGCATATCGAGCCATTGACGTTCCTCCTGTTGCGTTATCTGGGTGCGATGGTCGCTCTTACCATCATCGCCATGGTTATCGGTGCGACCTGGCCGAGAACGCGGAACGAGTGGTTCAACGGGCTGGTATCGGGCATCCTTCTGCACGGCTTTTATCTTGGAGGCGTATTCTGGGCGGTGAGAAACGGCATGCCGGGCGGCATCGCCTCGCTCATTGCCGGCCTGCAGCCGTTGGCAACTGCTGCGCTCGTTGGACCGTTACTGGGTGAACGGGTTTCCGTGCGGCGCTGGGTCGGTGTCATCGTCGGTATGGTCGGAGCCGTTCTCGTGGTTGTTCCGAAACTCGGCACTGCCAATGGTATTCCGACCATTGCCCTCATAGCCTGTCTGATCGGAATGGTATCCATCACTTTTGGAACGATCTGGCAGAAGAAGACCGGCTCCAAGGTTGATCTCGTTACCAACACCATCGTCCAGTACATCGCGGCATTCATCGTGACCTTGCCCGTGGCCATGGCAACCGAGACCATGCGGTTTGAATTCGGTCTGGCCCTTATTACCGGCTATCTATGGGCCGTACTCGGCCTCTCGGTTGGTGCGATTCTGCTGCTCATGATGCTGATCCGGCGTGGCGCCGTTGCCGGTGTCGCCACTTTGATTTATCTGGTGCCGCCGGTTTCAGCGGTCATGGCTTATTTTGCCTTCAATGAGACACTTTCTGCCATCCAGATCGCCGGAATGATCACGGCCGCGACGGGCGTGGCCATTGCCAGCAGAAGCTGAATTCAGCTTTTTGCCGGTGTCAACCGGAGCAATCTACCGTTGCTTTCATCGGTCAGGAAGTAGATAGCTCCGTCCGACCCCTGGCGCACGTCACGGAAGCGATATCCGGTTCCCTTCAGGATACGCTCTTCGTGTAAAACCTTGTCATCCCCGATCTCGAGCCTGGAAACCAGAGAACCGGCAAGCGCTCCGATAAAAATGTTTCCGCGCCATTGAGGGAAAAGGTCACCAGTGTAGAAGATCATTCCGGAAGGCGCGATGGAAGGGTCCCAGTAGTAAACCGGTTGTTCCATTCCTTCCTTGGCGACACCTTCGCCAATTTTCGCTCCTGAATAATCAACGCCGTAGCTGATGATCGGCCAGCCGTAATTGCGCCCGGCGCGAGGAATATTAACTTCGTCACCGCCGCGAGCGCCGTGCTCTGCCGTCCATAATTCGCCTGTTGAGGGATTTAATGCTGCTCCCTGCACGTTCCTGTGTCCGATTGACCAGATCTCCGGCTGCTTTCCGCTTTGCCCGATATAAGGATTGCCGGGTGCAGCTCCGCCTTCCGGTTTGATGCGGACAATTTTTCCCAAGTGATTGGCCGGATTCTGTGCCTCCAGCCGAAGGTCAAAACGCTCTCCGAGGGTCACAAACAGCATGCCTTCGCGGTCGAAGACGAGGCGTGAGCCAAAATGATTGCGACCCGCATATCCCGGTTGCTGTCTGAATATGACTTTGACGTTGTCGATGCCGGTCAGATCATCTTTCAGGCGTGCGCTCGCGACACTGGTGCCGTTATGGCTGTCACCACGATCTTCGGCAAAGCTGAAATAAACCATTCGGTTGGAAGAGAACTGCGGGTCAAGGACGATATCGAGCAGACCGCCCTGTCCGATGGCGGCAACGGGTGGAACTCCGGTCAATGGTTTAGATAATGTGCCGTTGGCGTCAATGATGCGCAGTCGCCCGGGCCGTTCCGTCACCAGCATGCGGCCATCAGCGAGAAATGCCAGTGACCAGGGATGGTCCAGGCCCTCGGCGATCGTTTCGAGGGTAACTGGAGTCTTCTCTGTTTGAAACGTTTTGGCCGGAGCAGCAGAGAGGGGGAGGGGCGACAGGTTTGCAGCAAGCACACAGGCGGCGAAGATTGCACTTCCCAAAATATCGCGTCGCGTTCCGGACAAAACCATCAATCCCTCCATCCGTTTCCGGCTCCCCATCTGAAATCCCCGCACCCCGTAAAACAGGATGCGGGGAAGGGATATCAATTCAAGGTTGCGTTTACCGGGCGTCGCTCCGAGACAACGCCCATATCTCCAACCATCAGACCACCATCCTCTACGTGAACCGATACGGTTTCACCATCATGGATCTTTCCGGCCAGAATCTGCTCCGCGAGCGGATCCTGAACATATTTCTGGATGACCCTTTTCAGGGGCCGCGCGCCGTAGGCCGGGTCGTATCCCTTATCGGCGAGCCAGTCGCGTCCTTCAGGTTCGACAGCGAGCGCGATCTTTCGATCTTCCAGCAGCTTCTGCAAGCGGTGAAGCTGTATATCGACGATGGCGCCCATCTGCTCGCGCCGCAGACGATGGAACAGGATGATATCATCAACCCGGTTGAGGAATTCAGGGCGGAAGTGCGAACGCACTACTGCCATCACCTCATCGCGAACCGCGTCCGAATCCTGTCCCTCCGGCTGGTTGACCAGATATTCGGCTCCGAGGTTCGACGTCATGATAATCAACGTGTTGCGGAAATCGACAGTGCGTCCCTGACCATCGGTCAGGCGGCCGTCATCCAATACCTGCAGGAGCACATTGAAGACGTCCGGATGGGCTTTCTCGATCTCGTCGAACAGAACGACCTGATAGGGCCGCCGCCGAACAGCTTCGGTGAGAGCGCCACCTTCCTCGTAGCCGACATAACCGGGAGGAGCGCCGATGAGGCGGGCAACCGAGTGCTTCTCCATATACTCCGACATATCCATGCGGATAAGCGCGGTTTCATCGTCAAACAGGAATGAGGCCAAAGCCTTGGTCAGTTCGGTCTTGCCGACGCCTGTCGGGCCGAGAAACATGAATGAGCCGATGGGACGATTCGGGTCCTGCAGGCCGGCACGGGCACGGCGTACCGCAGTTGACACCGCCTCGACGGCTTCCCTCTGGCCGATGACGCGGCGGGAGAGAGCATCTTCCATCTTGAGAAGCTTTTCGCGCTCACCCTCCAGCATCTTGTCAACCGGCACACCGGTCCAGCGGGAGACGACCTGAGCGACGTGGTCAGGAGTTACCGCTTCTTCCATCATGCCGGCATTGCCGTTTTCCCTGCTCTCGATATCGGAAAGTTCCTTTTCAAGATTGGGGATTACGCCATAGGCAAGCTCACCCGCGCGCTGATACTGTCCCTGTCGCTGTGTCTGGGCCAGTTCGTTGCGGGCATCGTCCAGCTGCTTTTTCAGGTCCGCAGCGCGTCCGAGCTTGTCTTTCTCGGCTTTCCAGCGGGAGGTGATCGAAGCAGACTTCTCCTCTAGATCTGCCAATTCCTTTTCAAGCCGCTGCAACCGGTCCTTGGATGCACTGTCGCTCTCCTTCTTGAGGGCCTCGCCCTCAATTTTTAACCGGATGATCTCGCGGTCGATGTTGTCCAGCTCCTCAGGCTTGGAATCAACCTGCATGCGCAGGCGCGACCCGGCTTCATCAACAAGGTCGATTGCCTTGTCGGGTAGGAAGCGGTCGGTGATGTAACGGTTAGAAAGTGTGGCAGCCGCCACCAGCGCGCTATCGGCGATACGCACGCCGTGATGCTGTTCGTACTTTTCCTTGATACCGCGCAAGATTGAAATCGTATCCTCGACCGTCGGCTCGCTTACGAAAATCGGCTGGAACCGGCGGGCCAGGGCCGCATCCTTTTCGACATGCTTGCGGTATTCATCCAGGGTCGTCGCGCCGACACAGTGCAACTCCCCGCGAGCAAGGGCAGGCTTGAGCAGGTTTGAAGCGTCCATTGCACCGTCGGCCTTTCCGGCGCCGACAAGGGTATGCATCTCATCGATGAACAAGATGATGTTGCCATCCGATGATGTCACTTCAGACAGAACTGCCTTCAGCCGCTCCTCGAACTCGCCGCGATATTTCGCGCCTGCGATCAGAGCACCCATGTCGAGAGCAAGCAACTGCTTGTCTTTCAGACCTTCCGGTACGTCGCCATTGACGATACGCAGGGCGAGCCCTTCGACGATGGCGGTCTTGCCGACTCCGGGTTCGCCTATCAGCACAGGGTTGTTCTTGGTGCGGCGTGACAGAACCTGCACCGTGCGGCGAATCTCTTCATCGCGCCCGATCACTGGATCAAGCTTGCCTTCACGCGCAGCTTCGGTGAGATCGCGGGCATATTTCTTCAAAGCGTCATAGGTGTTCTCAGCCGACGCATTGTCGGCTGTGCGGCCCTTGCGCAGGGCATTGATTGCGGCATTCAGATTTTGCGCAGTAACGCCTGCCTTGGCCAGAACCTTTCCGGCCTCGCTGTCCTTCTCAAGGGTAAGGGCCAGCAGCATGCGCTCGACGGTGACGTAGGAATCTCCTGCCTTCTGTGCAGCCTTCTCGGCGGCATCGAAGAATCTCACCAGATCCCGGCTCGCCTGCGGCTGTGATGCCGATCCTGAAACCTTCGGCTGGCTGGAAAGCCAGCTCTCAATTCCTTGCAGAGCCTCGCGCGAGTTGCCTCCGGCACGGTCAATGAGACCTGCGGCCAGCCCTTCCGGATCGTCAAGGAGAACTTTCAGGATGTGTCCCGGGCCAAGCTGCGGGTGCCCCTCGCGGCTCGCAAGCATCTGAGCCGCTTGCACAAAGCCCTGTGCGCGTTCGGTATATTTTTCAAAATTCATTGCATATTCCTTCCCCAGCGCGAATTGCGTCCTCACATGGGCCCGTCATCCGCAGCGGTAGCGATCGACCTTCTTATGAAGCGTCCGTACCTCAATTGGGGTCGGCTTCCTGCTTGAACAAGGGGCGGGAGACCGGTTTTTGTCCTCACCTTGTTCCTTGATGGCTGTTGAACACACTCTCGATAGCGCTCGCTATGGCCAGCAATCTGTGATCATGCCCGTTCCGAGCCATCAGCATGAATCCGACCGGAAGTTTCGTTCCGGGAACGGGCAGTGTCAGCGCAGTCAGATCGAAAGTATTGGCAATCGTCGTGTTGCGCAGAACGATGCCGTTGGTCCTGATGTAGAGATCATCGTCGTTCATCAATGGCTCAAGCAGGGGTGGCGTCACCGCGACGGTCGGGGCGATGAGGATATCGATATCTGCAAGCCGCTCGTCCATGGCTGTGACCAGAGCATTTCGTTTTCGCAGCATGCGGATATAACGTGAAGCCGGAAAGTTCTTCGCCAACAGGATGCGGCTCGATACCCTCGGGTCAAACTCCGCGGTGCGGGATTCAAGCCAGTCGGCATGAATTTCACAGGCTTCGGCAGACGCGATCGTTACTTCGCCTGTCACCTCAGCCATGTCTCCGATCAGATCGTCCGTTACGTGGTCCGCGATATCGACTCCGGCTTCAGTAAGTATTTCCAGAGCCTTTTCGAATGCCTGTTCGACTGCGGGCTCCAACCCTCCGAGCAACCTTTCACCCGGTACTCCCATGCGCAGCCCGCCGAGAGTGGCGGCCTGGGGCACGATGGCGGCCTCACCCGCCATCACCGCATCGGCCAGGGCGCAGTCGGCGACGCTTCCAGCCAGCGGGCCTATGGAATCGAGAGTATAGGACAGCGGAAAAACACCGTCCCTTGGAATACGCCGTGCCGTCGGTTTGAATCCGACAATGTTGTTAAAGGCGGCGGGAATGCGAACCGAGCCGCCGGTATCTGAGCCTATTGCGATGTCGCATAATCCGCTTGCTACTGAAACGCCCGCCCCCGATGATGACCCGCCGGAAATCCGCAACGGATCGATGGCGTTCCCCGGTGAGCCGTAATGTGGGTTGAGCCCCAACCCGGAAAAGGCAAACTCAGTCATATTGGTCTTGCCGAGAATGACCGCTCCCGCTTGGCGAAGCCTTTGTACCACTAAGGCGTCGGCTTTGGCCGGGGGCTTTGTTTTCAGGATAGTCGAGCCCGCTGTCGTGGCCTCTCCGGCAACGTCGAACAGATCCTTGATCGTGACCAGTTTGCCATCAAGCGGCCCGAGACTGATCCCCGCCTGCCGGCGCGCGTCGGCGGCATCAGCGGCAGCACGCGCTGCATCCGGGTAGAGATGGGTAAAAATGGGCTCAGGAGCTTTGATCCTGGCGAGAACGGTATCGAGACGTCTACGGATGGAGTTCATGGGAGAACCTGTCGAGTGATGCAAGACCTGAGGTCAGGCTAAAACACTTCATGCTTCCACGGAAACGGAAAAAATCATAGCCTTTTCAATGGCCCAGTTTTCCAATGAACCCGTTCCATGAAGCTCCAACGAGTTGCATGAATGTTCTCAAAGGCTGCTTGTGATGTCCGCTATAGGCAATGATCTGCAGTGGAAGATAAATTATCGTTCGCAGCTTCCATGCAAACGGTACATGAGCAAGACGCAGTCCGTGGCTCTGGTTGCGAATGTAAGTCGTCATGCGTCGCAGGTTCTGCGCCGGAAACCGGATCGGGCCCAGCTTTACCGTTCCATGTCCGACCCGATGCATCATATCTGCACCCTCGACGACCCAGATCGAGAAGCCCTTCGACCAGGCTCGAAAACACCATTCGACGTCTATCGCATCCATCACGTAATCGGCCCTGAAATGACCGACAGCATCGAAAGCGGCCAGATCGAGCAGGGTCCCGGATGTGATGAGATAGCGAACCGGGGAGAAACCGTCTCTGGGTTTGATGCCGGGCATGGAACGGTAGCGCGGCGCTTGAAACTCCACTGAGGCGTCTTGCGGTGAAACGAGGCGCGGGCCTACCGCCGCGGCATTTTCTCCCGCAGCATTCAGCGAGGTCAAGCCGGTATCGAGGGCGGTCAGCAGCCCGGGAGAGGGGGTAGAGTCCTGATCAAGCAGAAGCAAGCGTCTCGCGCCCAGATTTTTTGCACGGGCGACGAGAGCGTTCAACCCTTCGCCGATGCCCCTGTTTTGCGATGATTCAATGAGCTCGACACCGGGAATGGCCCGTAGCCGCGCCAAAAGCTCTTCATCGATAGCGACACCAACCGGACCATCGATGTAAATAACTGCCTGCACTCCCTCGACCGCAAGATAATCGAGCAGCGCAAAGAACAATCCGGCCTCCGGTCGAAACACCGTAATACCGGCTATTACGCCGGAAAAGGTGTGCCCACGTCCAGAGGCCATTTCTCTCAGAGCTCGTTATCGGCGAGACGCAGCAGATATTGGCCGTAGCTGCTTTTACCCAGCTCCCGGCCGAGCTCACGCAACGCATCGCTGTCAATGAAGCCCCTGTTGAAGGCAATTTCTTCGGGGCACGCGATCTTGAATCCCTGTCTGTGTTCGAGAGTCTGCACGAATTCGGAAGCCTCAAGAAGTGATTCCGGCGTACCGGTATCGAGCCAGGCAAAGCCTCGACCCAGGCATTCGACCGACAGAGTGCCCGATTCCAGATAGACCCTGTTGAGATCGGTGATCTCGAGTTCGCCGCGTGGAGACGGTTTCAGGCTTCGTGCAATCCGTGAGGCCTGCCCGTCATAGAAATAGAGACCGGTTACAGCCCAGTTGGATTTCGGTTTCTCCGGCTTTTCTTCGATTGAGGTGGCGCATCCGGTTTTGTCGAAGGCAACGACGCCATAGCGTTCCGGATCGCGAACATGGTAGGCGAAGACAGTTGCGCCGTCATTCTTTTCGGTGGCCTGCCTCAAAAGCTTAGGCAGTCCGTGGCCGTAGAACAGGTTATCTCCCAGAACTAGTGCGGATGGCTGCCCGGCGACGAATTCCTCTCCGATGATATACGCCTGCGCCAGCCCGTCCGGGCTTGGCTGTTCCGCGTATTCTATCCGCATACCCCATTTCTGTCCCGAACCAAGCAACGCCTTGAAACGCGGCAGGTCGTGCGGGGTTGAAATGATCAGGATATCCCGAATCCCCGCCAGCATGAGAGTTGCCAGCGGATAATAGATCATCGGTTTGTCATAGACGGGAAGCAGCTGCTTGGAAGAGGTCAGCGTCATCGGATGAAGCCGCGTTCCGCTGCCTCCGGCAAGAATGATACCCTTCACTGTAAACTCCTCATCATTAACTTGCTGTTTATTGCGCATCGATCAGACGATTCAAAACGACGTCGAGAGATTTCTTCCAGGGCGGGGGACGCACACCGTGGAGTCGCGCTATCCTCGAAATATCGAGGCGGGAATTAGCCGGTCGCTTTGCCTTGGTCGGATATTCAGAGGTGACAATATCGCGAACGCTCGCGAAAGGCGCGTTACGGTCCCTGGCTCCATCGAAAATGGCGCGTGCAAATCCGGCCCAGTTTGTTTCACCTTCGCCAACCAGATGGAAGACGCCGCGAAGCTCTGTATTATCGGGTTCTGCGACAAGATTGTGCGCTACGATGCAGATGGCATCCGCAATGTCGAGTGCGCTTGTCGGGCATCCGAATTGATCGGCAACGACGCTGATCTCTTTTTTTCCCTCGGAAGCGAGGCGAAGCATGGTCTTGACGAAATTGGCTCCATATGGAGCATAGACCCAGGCAGTCCGCAATGTCACATGATCGGCGGCCGCATCCGAGACTGCGATTTCACCTGCGAGCTTGGTCCGACCGTAAACGCCAAGGGGTGCCTTCGGATCATCCTCAAGCCAGAGGCCATCCTTGCCGCCGTCGAAAACATAATCTGTCGAGATATGAACGACCGGGATTTTCATGGCATCGGCGGCGCTGGCGATGGCTCCGGGAGCAATGCCATTGACTGCCATGGCAAGGTCGGGTTCATCCTCAGCTTTATCTACGGCGGTATAGGCTGCTGTGTTGACGATCGCCTGCGCGTTGCATGCACGTGCTGCCTCAATTACCGCCTGCCTGATCGTTTCGGCAGAAGCCGCAAGGTCGAGGGCGGGATAACCGAGTGCGGTAATCTCGACATTATGCTTTTCAGCTCGCTCAGCCAGCGCGGTCGAAACCTGTCCGCCAGTGCCGATCATGAGAAGACGAAGGTTTCGAGACATCGCAACTAACCCCAGTATGTTCAGAAATAAGCCGGAAGATCTGCTAGCAGCGGCTGCTTCCTGTCCTTGTCGGACAATGTAGCTTCAGAATGGTTTATGCCCCAGTCGATACCGAGTGACGGATCATCGAATGCCAATCCTTTATCGCACTCCGGAGAGTAAGGAGCGGTGACCTTATAGAAGACTTCCGTATCCGGCACGAGGGTGACGAAACCGTGGGCAAATCCCTTAGGAACCAGAAGTTGCTTGCCATTTTCCGCTGACAGTTCAACAGAAACGTGTTTGCCAAAAGTCGGAGAAGCTCGGCGCAGATCTACGGCAATGTCGAGAACCGCACCGCGCAGTACCCGTACCAGCTTGTCCTGTGCCATCGGCTGAGTCTGGAAATGTAGGCCACGCAGCACGCCGCGCGGCGCGGAAAAAGACTGATTGTCCTGAACGAAGACGAGATTGATACCTGCCTCGCGCAGCCTGGCATCGTTCCATGTCTCGCTGAACCAGCCGCGGGCGTCGCCGAAACGGCGCGGGGTTATAACAACAATGCCTTCGAGAGCTGTCTTCTCAATGAAGGAATTTGGCGAGGATGAGGTCATGGAGTCTTCCGAGCAAAGTATGAATATCTGTATCTGTGTAGCGAGGCTGTTTCAGCATTTCTGCTTTCAAAAAGCGACATATCACGGGATACCCTCGAATTCATAATCCCGCCGCGACAGGATTATGAAATTGTCTCTCAGGAGCCGACGCCGAGACGTTCTCCGCGATAGACACCGGAACGAACCCGCTCCCACCAGGAGCGATTGTCAAGATACCAGCGAACGGTTTTTTCCAGACCGGTTTCAAAACTCTCTGCCGGTTTCCAGCCGAGTTCGCGCGCAATCTTCGATGCATCGATAGCGTAGCGCGCGTCGTGTCCCGGTCGATCCGTGACGAACGTGATAAGCTTTTCGCGCGGGCCGATTTTGGCGTCGGGAGCAAGGCGATCGAGCAGGGCGCAGACAGCACGGACCACGTCGATGTTACGCCGCTCATTATGGCCGCCGATGGCATAAGTGGCACCGGATGCGGCTTTTTCCGCTACGAGGATCAGTGCGTCGGCATGATCGTCTACATAAAGCCAGTCACGCACATTCTCGCCGGTTCCGTAGACCGGTAGCGGCTTCCCTTCCAGCGCATTGAGGATGATGAGCGGAATGAGTTTTTCGGGGAAGTGGTAAGGGCCGTAATTGTTCGAGCAGTTCGTCAGAACTATCGGCAATCCGTAAGTATGGAACCAGGCGCGCACCAGATGATCGGAAGAGGCCTTGGAGGATGAATAGGGGGAGCGGGGATCGTAGGCGGTTTCTTCCGTAAACATTCCATGCGCACCGAGAGAACCGAAGACCTCGTCAGTGGAGATATGATGGAAACGAAATCCCTTTGCACGACCTTCAGGCAGAGCCCGCCAGTGACGTAGCGCTTCCTGGAGCATGACATAGGTGCCGATGACGTTGGTTTCTATGAATACACCCGGCCCGTCAATCGAGCGATCGACGTGGCTTTCCGCCGCGAGATGCATCACTATGTCGGGTGAGTGGGTTTCAAACGCCGCACGGACCTGATCGGCGTTGCGAATGTCGCCCTGCACAAACGCATAGCGCGGATTATCGGCTACCGGCGCCAGGCTGTCGGGGTTGCCCGCATAGGTGAGTGCGTCAAACACCACAACTTCGTGGGGAGTGTTTTCGATCAATCGCCGAACGACGGAAGATCCGATGAAGCCGGCGCCGCCGGTGATGAGAAAACGTTTGGTCATGCGGGCAGGGATTATAACGAAGTGAGCCGTTCATCAAGACATTCTGTGCGGATTTGCCAAATAGGTTGTCATACTTCCTCCTCAGGTGCAGTGCACTTCACTTTTCAATAAGTGCCAAAAGCTCTATTGAACCGGTGGTGCTGCAGGAGAACACAATGATCGATCAAGAACGCGGAACCGGAAAAAAGACGAGAAGGTTCTGGTTATATGTTCCGTTCGCCGTGCTGATCGTGTTGGTTGCAGGCTGGAGCATAGCGTGGTTCATATTGCGCGATCGGGCGGAGAAGACTCTGGATGAGCGAATTGCCGCCGAGGCGGGTACCGGACGGGTATGGGATTGTTCGCAACGATCAATCGGAGGTTTTCCTTTTCGGATCGAGGTGACGTGCGCAACTCTCTCCCTGACGAAGGGCGGAGTCAGCCTGTCGTTCGGGCGCACTCAGGCTTTGGTTCAAGTCTATAATCCGGGACATGCCATTGCGACCTTTGTTGGCCCGATGCGCTTTGATGACGGGCAGATCAGGGTTGTCGGAAACTGGCAATCACTGGAGGCGAGCGTGGTTGGTTTGGACAGCGGCCATGTCGAGCGTGTGGCGATAGCGGCACAAAATCCAACCTTTACTATTTCCGGGCTACCGGAGGCTGGAGACATTGCCGTATCTGCTGCAAATGTCGAGACTCATATCCGGTCAACACCTGGCACTGCGTTGGAAGACAGGTCTTACGATATCGCGATAGATGCGACCGGAACCGTGTTGCCGCTTTTCGACAACTGGCTGGCCGATACGACGCCCGGGTCTGTGAAAGCTCGTCTCACGGGCACTCACTTGCGCCTGATGGGAGGCAGAACCCTCGCAGAGGCGGCGGAGCAGTGGCGCATGGATGGGGGAAAGATTGTCATTTCCTCCTTCTCGATAACCAAAGGTGCACGCAGGCTTGACCTTGCGGGGGAGGGAGTTCTGGATGCACTGCATCGTCCAGAGGCGACTCTGACAATCTCGGCGGCCAATCTCTCGGATATCGTTGCGCGTCTGGTTTCTGGAAATGGCAGTGCCCCGTTGGAGCCGCTTGGGCCAGAAGCATCAAAAGCGCCGCTCGTCCCGATGCCCCCCGTCAAGTTTCAGGGAGGCAAAATCTACGTCGGCCCGTTCGTTGTGCCGAAAGTCAGGTTGCCGCCGGTCTATTAGGCTCCTTTGGCGGAGGCGCTTTCTCAGCGCTTCCTGCCGAAATCGGGCTCGTCAGTTTCCTGGCCATGGGAAATGATGTTGCGGCGGATCGAGCGCGTTCGCGTGAACAGGTCGAACAGGGCGTCGCCGTCTCCAACCCGGATAGCCCGGGTCAGCACCGAAATGTCTTCGTTGAACCGCCCGAGCATTTCCAGCACGGCTTCCTTGTTGTGCAGGAAGACATCGCGCCACATCGTCGGGTCGGAGGCCGCGATGCGTGTGAAGTCACGGAAACCACCGGCGGAAAATTTGATCACTTCCGACTGGGTGACCTTTTCGAGATCGGCCGCGGTTGCAACGATGTTGTAGGCGATGAGGTGCGGCACATGGCTGGTGATCGCCAGCACGAGATCATGATGTTGCGCTTCCATCGTTTCGACGTTGGAGCCGAGAGCCTCCCAGAAGCTGCGCATCTTTTCGACGATCGCCTGATTGGCGTCGGCCGATGGCGTGAGGATGCACCAGCGGTTATTGAACAGGCTTGGAAAGCCTGCGTCTGGGCCTGAATGCTCGGTTCCTGCAACCGGATGGGCGGGGACAAAATGAACACCTTCCGGGAGATACGGAGAGACCTGCTCGACCACCGAACATTTAACCGAACCGACGTCCGAAACGATAGCGCCGCGTTTCAGGGCGCTCTTCATGGTCTTGGCTACCGATTTGCAGGCCCCGACGGGTACGCAGAGAATGACCAGGTCGGAATCGGTCACCCCGTCCTTGATATCTGTAGTCGCCTGTGAAGCGAAGCCGAGTTCTTTGACCCGGTCGACAACCTTGTCATCATTATCGACGACAATGACGGCGGTAGCGACATTCTGCTGCCGGGCAGCCCGTGCGATGGACGAGCCGATGAGGCCGGCGCCGACAATTGTCAGGCGCTCGAACAAGGGTAGGGGAAGGGGGGCGGGAAGTTGATCAGGCACTGTGCTGTCCGCCCATGAATTCCTGCAAAGCTTCAACGACGAGACGATTGGGCTCTTCAGCGCCGACGGTCATACGCAGGGCATGAGGGAAGCCGTAGCCTGTCACGCGGCGTAAAATCAATCCGCGTGCCGACAGGAATTCGTCGGCGTCGGCTGCGGTTTTACCCGGTTGCTGCGGAAAATGAATCAAAAGAAAATTGGTCACGCTCGGTGTGACCTTGAGACCGATCCGCTCGATTTCGCTGGTGAGCCATGCAAGCCATTGCTCATTATGGGCGGCGGCTTTGGCGACGTGCGCGTCATCATGCATGGAGGCGACGCCGGCTGCGAGGGCAACGCCGTTGACATTGAACGGGCCGCGGACACGGTTGACGGCATCTACGATCTCCGCCGGGGCAACCATCCAGCCCAGCCTCAGATTGGCGAGGCCATGAATTTTCGAGAAGGTGCGGGTCATGACCACATTGTCGCTTGTCGCGACCAGTTCTAGCCCGGCGGAATAATCATTGCGCCGCACATATTCGGCATAAGCAGCATCGAGCACGAGCAGAGTGTTGGACGGCAACGACACCTGCAGCCGTTTCACCTCTTCAAACGGCAGGTATGTGCCGGTCGGGTTGGCGGGGTTGGCGATATAGACCAGCTTGGTCCGCTCCGTCACCCTGGCGAGGATGGCATCGACATCGACCCGGCAATCCTTCTCGGGAACCACGACCGGAACGCCGCCAGCGGCGAGGATCGCTATCTTGTAGACCAGAAATCCGTGCTCGGTGATGATGCCCTCATCGCCGGGATTGAGATAGATATGGGCGAGAAGCGTGAGCAACTCGTCGGAGCCGTTCGAACAGACGATGCGATCCGGGTCGAGGCCGAAGCGGGCGGCGATTGTCTGCCGTAATTTCGTTGAATTGCCGTCCGGATAAAGGGCGAGATGTCCCAGAGCCTCCTGTGCCGCAGCAAGTGCTGCAGGTGACGGACCAAGCGGTGTTTCATTGGATGAAAGCTTGTAGATCTTTGCGACGCCTGCGGCAGAGCTTTTGCCCGGCACATAAGCTTCGATCTGCTTCACGCTGGAACGGGGGGACGGGCGTGCGGGCATCTTCGGCAAACCTGTAACTCTAAAGTGATTGGGAGCGTACGAGCTTTAACCCGTTTCGCTGCTCATGCTCTAATCCGATATCCTTGCAAAGGGAATTGGAAAAACGCAGGAGCGCTGAAAGTGTCAGACTTTACTGAATTCGTAAAAAATATTTTCCGTCCCTACGCGACATGATGGAACCGCTCGGCGTGGCTGCCGATTTCGATCAGTTCTGGAGGAGACCTGCCCGGCTCCTCCAGTGCATGACGGATATCGTCAATCGATACGGAACCCGGTGCTGCGAGCAGGATGGAGAGGCCATGGTCATCGGCGGCACTCGCGATAATCTCGCCGCTGAAGGAAGCGAGTCTGGCTGAATCGGTGTTGCGCCATCGTTCAAATTGCGCTGCATAAAGAACGACATCGCGGATAGCTGCGTCGGCCAATGGTTTGGATATCACGAAGACCGGAATGCCTGCCGGGTGGCTCGGTCTCTCGATCATGGGCAGACGGGAAATGATCTTCGGTGCATCGCCGGGGATGAGTTTCCGCCACCAGGCGCCGGATGAAACTCCCTGGTCAAGCCGGAAAATGCCAAGATCTCCGCGAGCCGCAGCAACCGCTCTGATCACTGCGATGGCGCTCGGATGGACATGATACGGCACCGTGAAGCCGAAGTGAAACCGTGCCGAATCCCGCATAGGCGCATCGCCCCCGGAAACATCGGCATGAACGGAGAAGGGGGCCTGGACATAGGTGAAAGTCGCGATGATCACCCGCCATATGCTCTCGACCGTATCGACAGGAAGCAAACCGCGATGGCGCTCCGCAATGGCGCGCATCATGGAAGCCTCGCGACCCGGGCGGAAGGCCGAGCCGGAATCGGATGTCTTTTTCACTTTGATGAGCGTGTCGATGATCTCTCCACGTTGCATCAACAACTGGTGCATTTCCTCATCGATCCGATCGATTTCGCGGCGAAGGTCGGAAAGACTGGGAGCGGATGAGAGATTGGACATCGGTTGCTGTTCCGTAGCTTGCTGGCTCAATTCCTTTCTAGATCATTTTACGGGCAATTTGATACCGGTTTTTCATTTGCCAAAGAAGGAATGCGGCCTCAGATCGTCCAGCGAGTTAATTCAGGTAAAGAATATCCGAGGACTCGCCGATGCAGCGCCACCTTAATGGCAGTATTATATTGTTCTTATTGACGCTGTAATCCGTTTCAAATAACGATATGTTCTAAAGACAGAACGTTGTGTCAAAGCCAGATAGCCATGTTTTCAAGGAAAAAAAACAAAGATCCATTCTTGCAGGCAGACGAGCCATCAAGCTCAGTCGCGTGTTTTGGAGCGGATGAATCATTGATGATGGATGCCGGCATCGCGCTGGCTCCGTGGCAGATGGCATACCAGACCTATGGCGAGCTGAATGCCGATCGGTCCAATGCAATACTCGTCTGTCATGCTTTGACCGGTGACCAGCATGTTGCCAGCACCAACCCGGTAACCGGAAAACCGGGCTGGTGGGAAACGCTCATCGGCCCGGGAAAGCCGATTGATACGGATCGGTTTTTTGTGATCTGCTCCAATGTTGTGGGCGGCTGCATGGGAACAACCGGGCCGGCATCTCTCAACCCGGCAACCGGAAAGCCCTGGGCTCTTGATTTTCCCGTGGTGACCATCCGGGATATCGTTCGGGCGCAGTGCATGCTGATAGACCGGCTCGGGATAGATACACTGTTTTGCGTGATTGGTGGCTCGATGGGGGGAATGCAGGTTCTGCAATGGGCTGCGAGCTACCCGGAACGGGTATTCTCGGCCATCCCGATTGCGACCGCCGCGCGACACTCCGCCCAGAACATCGCTTTTGGCGAGGTCGGAAGACAGGCCGTCATGGCCGATCCCGACTGGCGGGGAGGCCGTTATCTGGAGGAGGGAGTTCGTCCGGCCAAAGGGTTGGCCGTCGCGCGCATGGCGGCGCACATCACCTACCTTTCCGAAATCGCTCTCCATCGCAAGTTCGGTCGCCGCTTTCAGGATCGCGAGGCACTGACCTTTTCCTTCGATGCCGACTTCCAGATCGAGAGCTATTTGCGCCATCAGGGCGTGAGTTTTGTTGAGAGGTTTGACGCCAATTCCTATCTGTATGTGACCCGTGCGATGGACTATTTCGATATCGCGGCTGATCACGACGGAGTCCTGGCACGGGCTTTTCTTGGTGCAAAGACGCGGTTTTGCGTGATGTCGTTCACTTCTGACTGGCTGTTCCCGACCTCTGACTCACGGGCTGTCGTTCATGCTCTCAATGCGGCGGGCGCTTCTGTCGCTTTCATGGAGATCGAGAGCGACAAAGGGCATGATGCCTTCCTGCTCGATGAACCGGAGATGTTCAAGGCGGCGCGTGGTTTTATCGATGCATCGGCAAAGGCACGGGGGATAGCATGACCGATACCTCGCCGCGCGGAGCCGATGGCGTCCGCCTCGATTTGAAGCTGGTCGCAAATATGGTGAGGCCCGGTGCTCGCGTGCTCGATATCGGGTGTGGTGATGGCGAGCTTCTGGCCTTGCTGCGGGACACCCGCCAGGTCGATGGCCGCGGTATCGAACTATCCCGTGAGGGCGTCTCAGCCTCGATGGCGCGAGGGCTCTCCGTGGTGCAGGGCGATGCCGATACCGACCTTGCGGATTACCCGACCGATTCCTTCGACTACGTTATCCTGTCCCAGACAATTCAGGCGATGCGGCAGCCGAAGGCGGTGCTGGAAAATCTTTTGCGCATAGGCCGTCGCGCCATCGTATCATTGCCGAATTTCGCTCATTGGCGTGTCCGGTTCTATCTTGGCTTTGTCGGTCGCATGCCGGTGACAGAGCACCTGCCTTATTCCTGGTATGACACCCCCAATATCCATTTCTGCACGATCCGTGATTTTGTCGCCCTTTGCAGGGAGGTCGGCGCGGTGATGGAGCAGGCCGAAGCGCTTCATGCCAACGGCAAACCGATGGGTCTGCGCCTGCCGTGGTGGTGCTGGAACCTGCTGGGGGAACAGGGAGTGTTTCTGTTAAGGCGGATAGACCGCTAGAGCTTTTTCCGTTTAATCGGTATCGATTAAACGATAAGAAAATGCGTCTTAACAATAAGTTAGAGCGTTGAAGCGATTCATATCGAACGCGAAATGCTCTAGCAAAAATCAGCCTCCCGACCCGAGCGGATGCAAATCGCGCACCATGCTTTTCAGCCGTTCATCAAGCACGTGGGTATAGATCTGTGTGGTGGTGATACTGGCATGTCCCAGCAATTCCTGAACCACCCGCAGGTCAGCGCCGTTTTGCAGAAGATGACTTGCGAAAGCATGGCGGAGCACATGCGGGGAGATATGACTGGCACGCAGGCCGGCTGCCCCGGCAAGAACTTTCAGGTCACGGGCGAAGGCCTGCCGGGTCAGATGCCCGCTTTCGCTATCGGCCGGGAAAAGCCATGGTTTGGCAAGTTTCTTGGTGCCCTTCTTGTCACTTTCCAGCAACGTGACGTAGGTGCTCATCGCTTCGCGCGCGTCATCGGTCAGAGGAACCAGACGCTCCTTGGAGCCCTTGCCTCGCACCACCAGAAAGCGCTCTCTCGTTCGCGCGGCGGTTTTCGGCAGGGTAACCAGCTCCGAAACCCGAAGACCCGTCGCGTAAAGCAATTCAAGCAGGCAGTGCATGCGAACGGCGCGTAGCCGTTCGAACAGGCTTGAATCTACATGCCGTTTGGTCTGCTCGATTGCTGTCTGAAGCAGTCTGTCGACATCTTCGACCGAAAGGACTTTGGGTGTGCTTTGTCTGGTTTTGGGAGCATCGACCGCGGCGCTGGGGTCGCGTCTCGCATAACCCTCGACATAGAGAAATTTGTGGAATTGACGGACGGTGGAAAGATGACGGGCAGCTGAGGAAGCTTTCAGCCCCTGCTCCTCAAGGTGAGCGATGAAATGTCTGATGTCCTTGGTATCAAGGCTTTTTAGCCGTTTGCCTTCATCGTTCAGAAAATCGAGATAACGATTGAGGTCGCGGCGATAGGCGGCAAGTGTATTGCCTGCGGCCCCCCGTTCGGCGGCGAGCATGTCGAGAAAAAGGTCTGCAAGCCGCGCTGGCGTCATTTCTTGTCCAGGTTTTTTTCTTGAACCGTAATCGACAGGTCACGCTGCTCCGGCACCACCCGGGTGGCAAGCATGTAGATCGCTGCAAAAGCAACGATTGCGAGCATGAACATTATCGAGAGCAATCGAAACAGGGTTGGCATCGGTCCTCGATCACGGAATTCCGTTATCCGCAAACAGATTTTGCGCTGCACCATTCAGAAAAGATGCCTGACGATGCGCTACGGTATGTCTATTTAGACATTTAAAGGTTTATTCATCGTGAA
>Ga0153941_1000078_pt1 | contig 53444 bp, 42 predicted proteins | sample TSNJ025MetaG_FD_104733 | JGI IMG/M metagenome (GOLD analysis project Ga0153941, IMG submission 104733) | Attine ant fungus gardens microbial communities from New Jersey, USA - TSNJ025 MetaG | ecosystem: Host-associated > Fungi > Mycelium > Unclassified | place: USA: New Jersey, Brendan T. Byrne...
ACCTCAGGTTCTGTAGAACCATCCCATGTACTTCTTGCGATTGGCCTGGAACGGGGAGAAGCCAATGGATCACTGCGGCTGACCTTATCCGGGGAAAATACCAGGGAGGAATTGGATGAGACAGTGGAGGCAATCAGGACGATTGTGGAGAAAATACGGAATATGTCTACGGAATATGAAACATTTATAAGGGAAGAAAATGAGAAGGTTCGAAACGGCATAATGATTTAACCTCAGAAACTGAACCTGCGGATTGCAAATATCTGCTTTGATTGACGATGAAAAGATAAAAGGCTGAAAGTTTGAAAGAAGGTCACTTTCAAATATTGAATTGAGGTCCGCAAGCTCAGCTCGCTGAGCATGCTCAGCAAGCTGAGCTTGAGCGGACAAGGGGTGTAAATATGATTGAAGTTGTATTTAATGATAGTGCATGCGGCAGCCTGAAAATGGCGCAGAACTATGGTGAGGGAATATCCCGGAACGGGACAATTAGTGTGATTGTAAGCAATACTGATGGAAGCAAGCCAACTGAAGAAGAGATCCAGGCTGCTCAACGAGAAGCTGAGGAAAAAGTATTGCTTGAATGGAAAAACGCTGTGCCTATGGGTGGAAACCCCGCAGATGTCTATTGCTTTTGCTTTAGTTTAAGTATTGGTGATATTTCTGAAAGTATTCCTGGCGAAAAGCGCATACAGGTGCTTGAGTGGTTGTATAGCATCTACCCTAACCTTGAAGGAGACCCTGCTTATATAGTGAGTATGATGCAAAGAGCAAAGGATGTCTTAAAAGAAGTTTGCAGCCGTATATCCGCAGGAGAAAGTGTTCGTATATGGTACAGTAACCAGCCCGATGAACTTTGTGGAATGTACTGGTTTATGACTCAGCTAAATCAAATGGAGCTGCAAAGTGGTCAGGTTATCCTTGTTTTGCTTCCGGATCAGGAGGTAGACGAAGATGGGAATGTAGTAAATCACTTAGGCTGGGGCAGTGTAAAACTCGGAGAATGGCACCGCCATCTTAACTTGCAAAAAGCAGCAACGTCAGTATTTTGCAAGAGGTGTACCGCTCACTGGGAACACCTCATGCAAGAAAACGCTCCATTACGCGTCATGCTGAACGGACGGTTGGTGAGTGCACAGGAAACACTCTATGATGATTTTATTAGCCGTGAAATCACAGCAGCAGCAGATGAATTCAATGAAGCAATGCTGATCGGCAGAGTATTGGGAGAAAATATGCTTAGCATCGGCGATGCATGGATAGCCCACCGCATAGAAAACATGATTTGCTCCGGAAGCTTGATACCTGTTACGGAACCCGCACACGACAGCCCTATTTATTATCGGATGTTAAAAAAGTGCGGGAATATTAAGGGTTGTTCGAACCAGCCTTCGTACCTGCACCAGTATATGGATAACCACATTGGAAAGCTTAGAAAGTATTTACATAATAGCCAGACAAAAGATATGGATAACCGCATTGAAAGACTTCGCGTGTATATTGATGATATTTTATTACATATGAAAGACAATGAAGAAAGACGGTGTGCCTATCTACATCTATACGGAGTTTCGCAGGCATGTACAATGATTGCGCTCAAACGGAATCAAGATGCTGAGCTGGCGGCTATGGCGGGTATGTTACATGATTTGCATTCTTATAAGACTATGAATACTAAGAATCATGCTGATTATGGTGCCGTTTTGGCACGTGAAATTCTTAAGGAACTGGAATTGACAAGCGATAATGAAACAGACATAATCTGCGCATCTATCCGCAATCACAGTTCAAAGAGTGTTATTCATTCTGCATTTGATGAAGTGTTAAAAGATGCAGATGTCTTGCAGCACTGCTTATATAATCCGCAATTTCCTGTAATGGAACATGAAAAAAGCAGGTTTCAGTATTTACTGAATGAATTTGGCATTTCAAATATAACTTAAAAAAGGAGTTAATGCTAATGAAAACTGAGATTAATAGTGCAATAGTAAAAAAATATGGAATGGATGCAGGAGCGAATGTAGTCGGTATAGCTGCTTCCAGGTATTTCGATTTGGCGCCGGACGGTTTTAAGCCCACCGATGTACTTCCGGAATGCCTTTCTGTAATCGTTTTGGGTGCTGCATCTTCACCGGAAGTCTTAAACGATATAACCGAATATACCACAAGCCGCAATGCGATGCTTACTGCAATGACCAACATGGCAAAAGAGACAGCAAAACGAATAAAAGCTGATGGGTATAAATCAAAAGTCATAAGTGCTGCTGGCGGCAAATGGGTGGAAGGTGATGGAAGAAAAGAGCAGGTTGGATACATTTCCCTGAAACACGCCGCAGAAATCGCTGGGCTTGGTGTCATTGGAAAAAATTACTTACTCACGAATCCGCAGTATGGCAATCTTCTTTGGTTCAGCGCTGTTCTTACCGATGCAGAGCTAATGCCGGATGAAAAGGCTATGTCTGATATGTGCGGCAACTGTAACAAATGCGTTGAAGCCTGCCCGGCAGGAGCATTGGATGATCTTACATCATTCGGGAAAAAAGGATGCTCTAAATTTATTACAATTGAAGACAGGAAATTTAAAGTAAAGTGCTTTTTGTGCCGCACAATATGCCCCTACTGTTTTGGGAATAATGAATTGCATTAACATTAAGCTGTAATTATAATATAGAAGGCAGGAAAGATGAAGTTACTATTTTTGTGCAGTCAAAACAAACGGCGTAGTTTAACAGCTGAGAAGATATTCAATGGTTATAATGGTCATGAAGCTCGTTCCGCAGGGACAGAATCAAATGCCCGGATTAAAGTTACAATTGGACTCCTTGGATGGGCTGAAATCATATTTTGTATGGAAAAAAAGCATTTAAGAAGAATAAAGGAAACATATCCTGATATGATTGCAAGCAAAAAAGTAGTTTGTCTTAATATCAACGATGATTATGATTATATGGACAGAGAATTAGTTGAAATACTGACAAGTTATGTTTATGATTATATCTGATTATAATGCAGATCAGAATTATATTATATGCTATAGAAGTCAAAGACCATGCAACAAGCTAATAGCGAGCAAGTACACTTTGATATTTGACCCTCGCGGCATTCGCTGAACGGGTTACCGTTTTATGCAGGAAAAAACCAGCGAAGCTGATTTTATATTCCTACATTCGGCTTATTGCTCGCGAGAATAAATCACATAACTGGAGGACAAAAGGAATATATGTACAAAATATTTGTAATAGAAGATGATGCAGTAATTGCTGCAGCAATGAATAAACATCTGGAGAAATGGGGTTACCAGGTAGAATTGGCAGAAGATTTCAAGAATATAATGGCACAGTTTGCTGCATTTGATCCGCACCTGGTATTGATGGATATTGGATTGCCCTTTTATAATGGACATTATTGGTGTGGTCAGATCCGGCAGATTTCCCAGATCCCGATTATTTTTGTATCATCGGCCGGTGATAATATGAATATAGTGATGGCAATAAATATGGGCGGAGATGATTTTCTGGTAAAGCCATTTGAACTGGAGGTACTGTCTGCAAAGGTACAGGCTCTGCTCAGGCGGAGTTATTCATTCAGAGGTAATACAAATATCATGGAACATAATGGGGTTATTCTGGATATAGCAAATGCCTCACTGAAAATCACGATTGACAATATATCAAACTCCATTTCAGACTATTCTTCGGGTAAAGAAGTCAGGGAACATCATGATGAGAAGCTTGAACTGACCAAGAATGAATTCAAGATTTTGCAGTTACTATTTGAAAATGTAGGGAAGCCTGTTTCGCGGGATCTGATTATGAAACGATTATGGGATAATGACTGCTTTGTGGATGACAATACACTGACTGTAAATATGACCAGAATCCGCAAAAAACTGGAAGAAGCCGGTATAAAGGACTTTATACAGACACGGAAGGGATTGGGGTATATGATTGGGGCGGCTTCCACTGCCTAATAAGGTATTGTCCTGACAGCAAGCCATTATGGAGAAGGTTTAGATGAAAAATAAAAAATACTTATTGGACTATCTGCTGGACAAAAGAAGCGTTATTCTTTTGTATTTAGGTACAATATTAATATTTTGTATTGTGTTGGCATTGTATCAGATGGATATTATGCCCAGGCTTTTATATGCGGTATTATTATCCGGTTTTTTTTGGAGCTGTTACCTGGTTACTGATGCGGTGCGATATATCAAGATTCGCAGAAAACTGTCACTGGCTGCTGAAAGTCCGGAGGCAGCTGCTGAAATTATGGATAACGGTACTTTCTGGGAGGATAAAGCATTAACTTCTGTCAGAGCAGATAAGCTGGGAAATGCATATGAAATAATTGTAGATAATCTATGTGAAGACCGCAGCCGTGTTTTCACAGAAATGGAAATAAAGCGTAATGAAATGGCGGATTATTATCTGATGTGGGCTCATCAGATTAAAACACCGATTTCTGCCCTGAAGCTGTTGATTGATGACAGAGAGGACTCCTTTCCGCTTTCAGAGGAATTATTCAAGGTGGAACTATATGTGGATATGGCCCTGCATTATCTGCGTCTGGAAAGTATTGCCGCCGATATGATATTAAAAGAATATGACCTGCATTACATGGTAAGGCAGAGTGTGAAGAGATTTTCTGTTTTGTTCATTAACAAGAGACTGCGTATGAATCTTGAAGAATTTGATGTAAAAGTGATTACAGATGAGAAATGGCTGAGTATTGTATTGGAACAGCTGATTTCCAATTGTGTGAAATATACGCGAGAGGGAGGTATATCCATCTATATGGACGGACAGCAGGAGAAAACCCTTGTGCTTGAGGATACCGGTATCGGTATTTGTTCTGAGGATTTGCCCAGAATATTTGACAGGGGATTTACCGGATATAATGGAAGGCTTCATAAAAAGTCAACCGGGATTGGATTGTATCTTGTAAAGCAGGTGCTGGAGCAATTATCCCACGGTATTCGTGTGGAGAGTATGGAAGGAGAGGGTACCAGGATATATCTGGACCTGTCAAGAGAATCTGTGCCGGATTTGTAAAGTGATATTACACATATTTTCCCAAGGTGACAAAAATGTAAGGTTAAAAGAAGAAATGTAAGGCAAATCTATGGTGCTGCATTTCTTTTTTCATTAAAATATATTTTAGAAGCTGCTACAGCAGATTATAACAGTATTAGAAAAGAGGAGGCAGAATATGTCATTGTTAGAAGTAAAGCATGTTAAAAAAATATATACCACACGCCTGGGTGGCAATAAGGTACAGGCATTGGCGGATGTTAATTTCTCAGTGGAAGAAGGTGAGTATGTGGCGATCATGGGAGAGTCCGGGTCCGGTAAAACCACATTACTGAATATCATGGCATCCCTGGATAAGCCAACAAACGGACAGGTCATTCTGGCAGGAAAGAACCTGGGAGATATTAAGCAAAAAGAGCTTAGTGCATTCAGAAGAGATAACCTTGGTTTTGTATTTCAGGATTTTAATCTGCTGGACACCATGTCATTAAGGGATAATATTTTCTTACCCCTGGTTCTGGCAGGATGTGATCATAAAATAATGAATGAGAGACTTATTCCCCTTGCCGGACGGCTGGCGATCGAAGATATACTGGATAAATATCCGTATGAGGTTTCCGGCGGGCAAAAGCAGCGTACAGCTGTTGCACGTGCATTGATCACCAGGCCGCAGATTGTACTGGCAGATGAGCCCACCGGGGCACTGGATTCCAAAGCGGCCGATAAGCTGCTCAGGATTTTTGCCGATATCAATCAGGATGGGCAGACTGTGCTTATGGTTACCCACAGTATACAGGCAGCCAGCCGTTCCGGAAGGGTACTGTTTATAAAAGATGGCTGCGTGTTTAACCAGATTTACAGGGGTAACTTTGATGATAATGAAATGTACCGCAGGATTTCCGATTCCCTTACAGTACTGCAGACCGGCAGCAAGGAAATGGAGAGCCGGCTGATGCAGGCCGGGAACAGAAAATTTGCATTTGCAGGGGGAAATGGCCATGAATAAAATGAAATTATTACCCAGACTGGCAGTTATGAATATCCGTAAAAGCTCCTCCACATACTTGCCATATATGGGAATCAGCATTTTTGCTGTCTTTACCTACTTTATTTTTGACCTGATCTTAAATAACGAAGTAATTCGGACCGTTCCAAGAGCGACTTATGTATATGTATTGATGAGTACCGGCTTTGTGCTTCTGGGATTGATCATGATTCCTTTTCTATACTACACCAACAGCTTTCTGATTAAACGAAGGAAAAGGGAGATTGGACTTTACAGTATTCTGGGCCTTGAGAAAAAACATATTGGCATTATGATGTTTTTTGAAACCCTGATTATTTATATTGTTGTTACATTAGCAGGAATCTTGTTGGGACTTTTGTTTGCAAAGCTGCTGTTTCTGTTATTGCTCAATCTGACGGGATTGTCTGTGGAAACGACTTTTACCTTTAGTCCGATTGCTTTAAGAGATACATTGCTGTTTTATGGTTTTTTATCGCTGCTTAACCTGGCGGCCAACCTGATTGAGGTTGGAAAGGCAAATCCCATTGAGCTTATGAGCGAGACCAAAAAAGGAGAAAAAGATATTAAATTCATTGGATTGTGGACGGTATTGGGAATTGTTTGTCTGGCAGGAGGGTATTATACTGCGTTGACATCCCAACTGGATTCTGCCATATTTTTGAATTTTTTTTCGGCGGTATTATTGGTAGTAATGGGAACCTACTTTCTATTTACATCAGGAAGTGTTTCTATGCTGAAGGGCATGAAGAAAAACAAGAAATTTTACTATAAACAAGCAAACTTTATTACCATTTCCGGTATGCTTTATCGCATGAAAAAGAATGCTGCCAGTCTGGTAAATATCTGTATATTTGCGACCATGTCCATAATTACCGTGGTTTGTACGATTGCTGTTTATTTTGGAACTGCAGGTATTAATAATTATCAGTATCCCAATGATGTGGAAATTAATTTTATGAGCAATGAGTTTGAGAATAAAGACAGCTTTCAGAAGGCAGTGCAGACAAGCGCAGAGGAGGCACAGATAACTATCAGGGATTTCCTCGCTTATGAATATGTGCAGATCAACGTGTCAAGAGATGGAAACAAGGTAATCCCTCAGATTGCCGGTGAGTATATCAACTGGTTCAGATTACGGCTGATGACTGTTTCTGAATTTAACCAGATGGAAAATACGTCATATGAACTTGCAGCCGGTGAGGTTATTATCTATGGCACGGGACCGGATTTTGACAGTGACAGTATTATCTTTGGAGATATGGAACTTATGATTCAGAAGGAACTTAAGGAGTGCCGGATTGATCCCAAGGAAGCTGATAATACCTTTGAAGCCAATTATCTGGTGGTTGTACCTGATTATGAAACCATAAGTCAGATTGCCGCTGTTTACGGCGTGTCAACAGAGAGTTCCATGGGTTATAAAATAGCATTAAAGCTGGATGGAAGCTGGGAGGAGAAATCTGCTTATGCAATGACGGTACAAAACCTTGCAGGCAGCGAAAAAGGCTTTGCCTCCTTTCAATATTTTGAAGAGAGTCGTAAAGAAAATGAGGTAATGTATGGAGGGCTTCTCTTTATCGGTATTATTTTTGGGATGACCTTTTTGCTCTGTCTGCTGATTATTATGTATTATAAACAGATTTCGGAAGGGTTTGAGGACCAGCAGGGTTTTGATATTATGCAGAAGGTGGGCCTCAGTGACGGGGAAGTGAAAAATACCATCAGGAAACAAATACTGATTATGTTTTTCATGCCCCTGGTGGGCGCAATACTGCATGCAATTATTGGCCTGAATATGGTGGCAAAGTTATTGGCGGCAGTCAATTTTTATCAGAGTGAACTGCTCATAGTTGTTACCATCGGGATATTTCTGATTTTTGCAGCGGTGTATTGCTTTTGCTATAACAGGACAGCCAGGACATATTATCGGATTGTGAGGAAAATGGTTGCGTAATATGTTCGCTTGAAAATGTATTCTCTATTATGTCTGGGCAAATCATGGCGAGGGAGAAATTCACTATTATAATAGCTGATATTGTTAAATCCACAGAGATTGGCAATTTCAGCTATTTTTTATCCGTCTTAATAAATAAACCGCCTTTTTGGAAGAGGAATACAAGCGCCCCTGCATTTGACTTTTTAGGAAGAGAATTACAAATAGCAATAAATAGGAGTAAGTTAGCAAAACATGATGGGCAGTTAGCTGGAGATGTTGCTAAAATGAACTTAACAATAAACAAAGCAGGGAGGAATCAACGAAATGAAAGTAAATAATCCGATTTTACCGGGATTTTATCCGGATCCTTCTATTTGCGCAGTAGAGGATGACTATTATCTTGTGAATTCTACATTTGCATATTTTCCGGGTTTACCCATCTTTCATAGTAAGGATTTATGTCACTGGGAACAGATCGGACATGCGATGCATAGAAGATCCCAACTGCCATTAGAGGGATGTGGTCATTCAGAAGGGCTTTTTGCTCCAACAATCCGATACCACGGTGGCAAGTATTATGTGATTTGTACCAATATCTCAGGCGGCGGCAATTATATCGTCACGGCAGATAAACCCGAGGGTCCATGGTCAGAGCCATATTGGCTTGGTGCGGATAAAGCACCTGGCATTGATCCCAGCCTTTTCTTTGATGATGACGGAAGCTGCTATTATATTGGAACCAGGGCAAACCCCTATGGTGAGAAATATTTTGGTGATAATTATATCTGGATTCAGAAATTAAATCTGAAAACCATGGAGTTTGAAGACGAACCTTATTTTGTCTGGAATGGTTCAATGAGGGATATTGCATGGCCGGAAGGACCTCATTTGTATAAAAAGGACGATTACTACTACATTATGTATGCCGAGGGTGGAACCGGTCCCCATCATAGTGTTTGCGTTATCCGAAGTAAGGAAATTGGAGGTCCCTATGAAAATAACTTCTGTAATCCCATTATTACACATCGCTTCCTGGGTATAAAGTATCCCGTACAGTATGTGGGACATTCTGATATGATTTTGGCAGCCGATGGAAATTGGTATATGATTATGTTAGCGGTAAGACCCAAGCAAGGTTATACCAATCTAGGGAGAGAAACATTTTTGACCAGAGTTGAATGGGAGGCTGGGTGGCCTGTTGTAAATCCTGGAATAGGTCTATTAACTGATACCGTAGAGGTAGACCTTCCTGAATGGAATCCTGAACTGGATACTGCTGCATACACATACAGAAGTAAGTTAAAGTATACGCAGCCGGGAATGAATAAGTTTTATGATTTTAGTAAGATGGCAGATAATGGTGATACATTAGGGCATGAGTTCCTGATGCTTCGTGAGCCGGCAGAAGATATGTTCGCAATGACTTCCGAGACCGGATCACTCAGGATGTATCCGAATCAGGATAAGCTGGTTGATTGTGGAAATGCAGCTTATATATCTATTCGTCAGAGTCATCATAAGTTTAAAGCTGATGCAGCTATGGATTATTCCGGATTAACCGGAGAAGACAAAGCAGGTATGGCTCTGTTCCAGAATAATTTGTATCATATCAGGGCTGAGTACTGCAACGGCTTTGTTTCTGTAATAAAAGTGAAGGATGGTGAAGAACTGGTATTGGCGAAACAGAAAGTATCTGATTTTGATTCCATGCTGACACTGTGGATAAAGGCAGATGATGAGCGGGCAGATATAGGCTGCGGAGATATTACGTTGGCAGAGCATGTGGACATCCATGAGTTGTCTACGGAAGTTGCCGGTGGATTTGTTGGATGCACTATTGGGATGTATGGTACTACAGATAAGGAAAAGACAGATTCCTATGTGGATTTCCTGTCCTTTACCTATAAGGAATGTGAAAATGAAACACTTTAATCCAATTATTTGGTCAGATTTCCCTGACCCTGACGTTATTAGAGTTGAAGATACTTTTTATATGGTCAGCACGACCATGCATATGATGCCTGGGTGTGTCATTTTGCGTTCTTATGATTTAGTGAATTGGGAGATTGCTTCCCATGTGTATGATACACTGGATGCCACACCCGGTCAAAGGCTGGAGGATCAAAAAGGGATTTATGGGGCGGGTATGTGGGCAGCATCACTGCGCTGCAACAAAGGAATCTATTATATCTGTTTTGTGGCAAATGACACACGTAAGACCTATCTGTATCAATCAAATGAGATTACAGGTCCTTGGAAAAAACAGTACATAAAGGGTTTTTATCATGATTGTTCCCTGTTCTTTGACGATGATGAAAGAGTCTATATTGTATATGGAAACCGGCAGATTTATTTGACAGAATTGAAAGCAGATTTATCAGGACCAAAAGAAGACGGGATTCACCGGATGATACTGGAAGACTCGGATTGTTATGGTCTTGGATTTGAAGGTTGTCATCTTTATAGAATAAATGGGAAGTATTATTTGTTCATGATTCATTGGTCAAAAGAGGGCAGCGGACGTCGTCAGGAGGCTTGCTATATGGCAGAATCTCTGGAAGGTGAGTTTACAGGCGGCAATATTCTGGATGATGATATGGGTTATCACAATATGGGTGTTGCCCAGGGTGGAATTGTGGATACGCCGGATGGCAAATGGTATGGAGTGTTATTTCAGGATCATGGTGCGATTGGCAGAATACCGATATTGGTCCCGATACATTGGGAAGACGACTTTCCTGTATTTGGTATTGACGGGGCGGTTCCGATAGAATTAGAGGTGAACAGTACACGTCCGGACTATGTATATACACCATTGACAGCCAGTGATGATTTTGACTATATGCCAGATGAACAAGGCAGAATCTCTTTGCAGCCGGTTTGGCAGTGGAATCATGAACCGGATGATAGAGGGGTGTCCTTTACAGAACGACCGGGTCATCTTCGCATTCGAACCCTGGATGTTTGTGAGAGTGTATTACAGGCAAAGAATTCCTTAACGCAGCGGACTATGGGTCCTGGGTGTGAGGGCATTTTAAAAGTAGATGCCAGCGGCATACTGGATGGAGACTATGCCGGTTTAAGTGCGTTCCAAAGCAGCTATGCATTTATAGGTATAACAAAAGAAAATGGAAAATATTATGTGGCAATGATTACGAAAGAGGAAATACATAAAGAGGAAATAGATGTACCAGAAATGCAATTGAAGGTAGTATGTGATTTTAAAGACAGTATTGATGAAGCGAAGTGTTTCTATTATAAAGATGGAAACTGGATACAATTAGGAAATCCATTACATATGATTTATACACTGGATCATTTTATGGGTTACCGGTTTGCAATATCAATGTTTTCAACCAAGAAAGCAGGTGGATATGCAGACTTTGAAAGTTTCATATATCAGTAATTGCGCGGGGGTTCCTATGGTCAATAGAAAGACATTATATAAATACACAGCCACCCTAATGGTTTGTTTGCTATTAACCGGCTGCACAGGAGTGCAGACAGAGGAAGATTCTATTATTCTGATGGATAAGGAAGAAGAAAGTGCATCCTACAATCTTACACTGGCAAAAGTATCCGATATAGAGTTGACACAGATAATTAAATGCGAGTATCAGGCAGTCACAACAGAGGATTTAAGCTTTTCGATAGCAGGCAAGGAGATTCTTAAGGTATATATTAAAAAGGGTGATACCGTAGAAAAGGGTCAATTACTGGCTGAACTTATATCAGAGGATATCGAATCACAGATAAAAGAGCTGGAGTATGAGATCGCCAAATCGGAGCTGTTTTTAAGAGAAACAGAGGAGAAGAAGTCGCTGGAGACTAAGTTATTAATGGCCCGGTGCAGTCAGGCAGAAAACTGGACAGATTATCCTAAAAGTCTGGCAAACATTGAGGCCGTTTATCAGTATGCAATTGAGGATTATACGGATCTGATACAGATTCAGACGATGCGTCTGAAAGCGCTTGCGGCAGAGGCAGAGAAAGGTAATCTGTATGCAGGGATGTCGGGAACAGTTTCCTATGTAAGACCGGGACTGGAGGGCATGACGACCAAAAGTGATGAGAGGGTCATTAGCATAATTGATAATACCCAGTGCATTTTTACGAGCAGTCAGGTAGAGTATGCAGGGTATTTTACGGAAGGAACTGTAGTTGAGATGGATATTTCAACCGGTTCGGCAGCAGGAGTATGGGAGGTATTACCCGACAATCAAAATGGCGGAGGAGAAGTACTTCAGTTTGTTGTTGCTGAAAGCACGCAGTATCAGGAGTCAGCCCTTGAAGTAGGGACCAGAGGTATTATCACATTACTGATTGACCGCCGTGAACAGGTGCTATGTGTACCCAAATCAATATTGCATATGGCGGAAGACAGCTACTATGTATATGCGTTGGATGATAATGGTAATCGTGTTGTCAAATGGGTTACCCCCGGGTTATTTGGGGATAGCAATGTTGAAATCATGGCAGGGCTGTCAGAAGGAGACAAGGTTATTGTGCGATGAGAAAATGGAAGAAAGTGATGATACTCCTGACAGTTTCCTATATGACATTTTGTGTAAGCGGATGTGCAAAATCAGTGGAAGAATCAACAGAAGAGATAGTGTTATTGGATCCTGCCAATATCGCTGCGGAGAAAGCAGCAGTCAGGGATCTGTATGATTATATGACATATTCAGGAGTAATATATCCTTATGTGGAAGAGTACTCTTTTTCGAGCGATGTGGAATTTGGCAATTATGAAGTGTTTCCGGGGCAGACAGCAGCAGTAGGTGATATTCTGGCTTATGCGGACAACTCATCGAAGCAAAAGCAGATTAAAGAGTTGAATGAACAACTGGAAATACTTTTGAGTACATATACAAACGATATTGAAGATATTCAGTCAAGATTGAATGAAAAGAGAGCAACAACCGCCGTGCAGAATACAGTCTACAATATTGAAGTGGAAATTATGTACATGGAAATGAGGTATTTAGATGATCAATATGAGTTGGACTATGCCTACTATCAGACTAAGATCAGTGAATTACAAAATAATGTTAGTCAGGCGGCTATTACCGCCCAGATGGCTGGTACAGTTGCAAGAATAGGCAGCTTTTGGTACGGTGATGGGATTGCAAAAGAAACTTCGGTCGCAGCAATTGCAGATGACTCACAAAAAATCTTCAGATGCGAATTCATCGATTCAAAGAAAATCAACAATGCGAAGGCTATTTATTTGCTCATTAACGGAAAACAGTATACGGTCACCAATGTTCCTTACGATGTGGAGGAGTACGATCGGCTCGTGCAAAAAGAAGAGACTTTGTATTCGACATTTACCATAGAAGATCCGGAGAATGAAGTTTCCATTGGAGATTTTGCAGTATTGGCAATTTATACAGATTATGCCGAACAGGTGTTGTCAGTACCAAAGACGGCAATCAGTAAGGATGAAACAGGATACTACGTTTATGTAGAAAGAGGTGGAGAGACCGTACGCACCTATGTGGATACCGGATTTAGTGATGGTGTATATACAGAGATTGTATCCGGATTATCAGAAGGTGACCGGATATCTTTAACAGTATATAAGAATTATGGAAGCAGTATCGCAACAGTTGAGCGGGGTGAGTTTTACTACAGTTTCGATGGGAGCGGCAGCATGACATATCCGGATAGTTATGTGGTACTGAATTCGGTGCAATACGGAACGACGCATTTAGTAGAGAATAAAGTCCGTCAATATAGCAAGGTGAATGTGGGAGATGTGATCGCGACAATCAATGTGGTGAGTGATGACATCCTGTTATGCGAAAAAGAATTGGAATTACAAAGACTAAAAGAACGGTTAGGAAATCTGCAATATAACCTTTCGGCAAACCTTTATACCTTTTCTGAATATGAAAAAAAAGCAATAAACAGACAAATTGAAGAGAAACAGAAATTGATTGAAAAGCTGGAAGTATTAATCATGGAAATCACAACGAATTTCCGTGTTACCGAAATTAAAGCAGAGCGCAGCGGCATTGTATTCTGGATCAATGATAAAACAGCGTCAGCCGTGATAGATTATGAGGAACGTATCGCAGTCATAGCGGATGAAAGTGCTTGTTATATTGTAATCAATAATGAGAACCAGCAGTTAAATTATGGTGATACTGTTGAAGTTGAATATACCGATAGTGTGGGTACAAAATGTGTAACCCGGGGGGATGTAGTGACAGTAACTGCAAACGCTTTATCAAGTGGATGGGACAGTGCAGCTGCTTATGTTTTGCTACCGGCTGAGGCTGTGGCCGAGATGTCCTTTACAAGAGAAGCGGTCAATAGTGACGATTATACAAAAGTCACATTTAAAGTTACTACGCAGGCGCGAATGATGTCAGATGTGCTGATTCTGCCCAAGACTGCCGTACAGAATATTAACGGACAGACATATGTTAATGTTATGGACGCAAATGGTAATATATATGCAAGGAGCTTTATCGCCGGTGGGTATAATACGTCCTATTATTGGGTTCTGGATGGTCTCCGGGAAGGTATGACAATATGCTTGGATTAATGTTTCGTAAATTATGGTATAAGAAATGGATGTTTTTATGTCTGCTATTGGGGAGTGTCCTGCTTGTGGCAACTGCCTGTAGCTTTCCACTGTATCGTAATGCGGTGCTTAACCGGATGCTGCAGGACGAGTTCAAACAGAATATGGAAACGAGCAATGAGTGGCCTGTAAAGATAGACTCTGTTATTATCTCTAAAAAGAATGTGGGTGGTAAAGCGATGTCCGGTATGGAAATGTTTATAGCCGGACTTCCGGAGCAGTTTTCGATGTCGGAAAAGCAGAGTATCTTGTATTATAGTGTATCTCTTTCTGAAGGTACTTCCGTTCTGAAAAGTGAAACGGAATCTGTCGTTAGCCTGAGACTGGGATATATGTCCGGGCTGCCTGCGCATGCAGCCCTGGTGGACGGATATATGTATTCCGAAAGCGGATTCACTGAAGATGGCTATATCGAAGTCGTCATTAGTGAAGCGGCAATGGTCAATCTGAAACTCATTGTTGGTGAATGCATTGAAATGAGCGCGTTAAAGGACACAGAAGGAAATAATCTGCGTTTAAAAGTAGTAGGCGTATTTCATCAGGCAGACGACAATGATCTATATTGGCAGATGGATCCGGACGATATGGATACGGCCTGCCTGATGAATGAAGAACTGTTCAGGCAGTATTTTACCGGCGAACAGGCAGAAGGATATACAATTACATGTTATTATCATGTGTTGTTTGATTATCATGAAATATTAGCGGAGCAGGTGGGAGAGATTCGCCGGGCAACCCAATATATAGCAGAAGAAAGTGCCTATAAAGGCGTGATTTCCGCTCCGGATTATTTAAATATACTGGATACGTATCTGGACAAGGAGAATAGAATTAACACTACGCTTACGATTCTTCAGATACCGGTCATATTGTTATTGTGTGCGTTTCTGTTTATGATTTCCGGTCAGATGTATGAGATGGAGCGTAATGAGATATCAGTATTAAAGAGCCGGGGAGCCTCCAGAGCACAGATTTTCAGGCTATATCTGTATCAAGGCATCTTTTTTGGGGTTCTGGGAATGGCGTTTGGAATTCCATCAGGCAGCGTCTTTAGCCGGATTCTTGGCTCAGCCAGCAGCTTCCTTGAGTTTGGAATCACAAGAAACCTGAATATTAGATATAGCATAGATGTATTTGTATATAGTGCGGCAGCAGCAACGGTATTGATATTAATTATAACACTGCCTGCATTGAAACACAGTAAGGTAACAATTGTAAATCTGAAACAGCAAAGAGAATTAAAAAAGCGGTCCTGGTGGGAAACGTGTTTTCTGGATATTATTTTCCTGGGAATCTCCATCTATGGATATTATAACTATTCCAATCATATGGACGACTTGATGCAGCGCGCATTAAAGGGGGAGGCACTTGATCCCTTGCTCTATATTAGTTCCTCGCTTTTTATTCTGGGAATGGGATTATTGTTTTTGCGTTTTCAACCCCTTCTTGCTAAAATAGTCTTTTTTATTGGCAGGAAGCGATTTAAGCCTGCTGCTTATGCTTCTTTTACGGAGATCATTAAAAACGGGCGAAAGCAGCAATATATTATGCTATTTATGATACTGACGGTTTCCCTTGGCATGTTTAATGCGGTCTCCGCCAGAACAATTGCGCAGAACACGTTAAATAATGTGGAATATCTGTCAGGCGCAGATTTGGTTGTACAGGAGGTCTGGGGAAATAATGCAGCTTTCTCACAATCAGATCCATCTATTAAATTCCAATACTATGAGCCGGATTATGCAAAGTATGCCTCAATGACCGGAGCCAAGTCTTATACTAAGGTTATAGATGAGAAAGCCGGGTATATTAGCTTGTCAGGAAATGAGCAGATCACAGTGGAAATTATGGGAATCCATACCAGGGAATTCGGGTTAAGTACGTGGGTATCTGCTTCTTTATTAGAAGAGCCTTATTATGCATATTTGAATAAGCTGGCAGCTCAGACAGATGGAATCCTGGTATCGAGAAATTTTCAAACAATGCAGGGGTATAAGGAGGGAGATCAGATTACTTTCTATAATGGCAATGGCACAAAAGCAAGCGGTTATATTGTAGGATTTTTCGATTATTGGCCGGCATATGAGCCAACGACTATTACATTAGATGGTGAAAATAATATCAAAATAATGAATAATTACCTGATCGTATCACATTTATCTGTATTACAGCAGTACTGGGGGATTACGCCTTACCAGATATGGATATCTGTGAAAGAAGATGCGTATCCTTCATTCTTCTCTGACTGGGTAAAGGAAAACCAGGTAACCCTGAGCATGTATCGCAATAGAGCACAGGAACTAGAGGCGGTAATTGAAGATCCGCTGCTGCAGGGAATGAACGGTGTGCTGACCATGAGCTTTATTGTAACGATGCTCTTATGTGTAGCAGGTTATCTGATCTACTGGATTATGTCCATTCGTTCAAGAGAAATGATGTTTGGTGTACTGAGAGCCTTTGGCATGCATAAGGAAGAAATTCTGCAGATGTTGGTGAATGAGCAGATTTTTTCGGGTATTTTTTCTATATTGGCGGGAATCGTAGTTGGCAGAATCTCCTATGAACTGTTCGTACCGATGCTTCAGACTGCATATTCAACATCCAATCAGGTATTGCCTTTGACATTAATTACGCAGATGTCAGATATGATTCGATTGTATACCGTGATCACATTAACAATGGCAGTCTGCCTGGTAGTATTGGCGGCTTTTGTATTCAAATTAAACATAACGAAAGCATTGAAATTAGGTGAAGAATAATGAAAACATTGGTAGAGGTAAAAAACGTCAACAGAGTATTTCCAGTGAGTGGCGGCGAATTTCAGGCTTTAAAAGATATTAACCTGCTTACAGAGGAAGGAACACTGACGATCCTGCGTGGAAGATCCGGATCCGGAAAGACTACTCTAATGAATATTATCGGTGCGCTTGATTATCCGACTTCCGGAAGTGTTATCATAGATGGAGTTGATATTACAGAGGTGTCGGAGCGAACGAGAGAGAAGCTAAGAAGAACTGAATGTGGCTTTATATTTCAGTCAGTTTCGCTGGTCCCAACAATGAATGCATTTCAAAATGTGGAGTTTTCTCTTCGAATGGCGGGTATAAAAAATGACACAAAGCAAAGAGTCAGTGATTGTTTAAAGATGGTGGGCCTTGGATCCCGTATGAAGCATATGCCTTCAGAAATGTCGGGTGGAGAACAGCAGAGGGTTGCAATTGCACGCGCCATTGCCCATCGGCCGAAGCTATTATTTGCCGATGAACCTACGGCAGAACTTGACAGCGGAACAGCAGCAGAGGTAATCAGGTTATTTCAGGAGATGACAAAAAAAGAACAAGTAACAATTATCATGACAACTCATGATGTTGGCTTAATGGATGCAGGCGATATGGTAGTGGAATTATTAAATGGAGAACAGATATGCCGGAAATGATGATACAAGCCGAGGAGCTTGTGAAAATTTATAAGACAAACCAAACCGAAGTATTTGCCCTTCAGGGACTGGACTTAACAGTAGAAGAAGGAGAACTGACGGCACTGATTGGTAATAGTGGAAGTGGAAAATCCACCTTCTTAAATATGATTGGCGGACTGGACAGACCAAGTGCCGGCTCGTTGACTGTTGGCGGCAAGAATCTATTTACGATTCATGAGAAAGAGCTTGTGATTTACAAGCGTGATACCGTAGGGTTTATATGGCAGAACAACGCCAGGAATCTGTGCCCATATTTGCCGGCTTTGGAGAATGTAATGTTACCTATGAATATTCTGGGTCAGCACAAGAAGCAGGAAAAGGCTGCCTGGTTGTTGGAATTAGTAGGCATGCTCTCCAAAAAAAACAGTAAGCTCAATATGCTCTCAGGCGGTGAGCAACAGAGAATTGCCATTGCTATTGCCCTTGCAAACTCACCTAAATTGTTATTAGCAGATGAACCTACGGGAAGTGTGGACACGAAAACAGCAAACCTTATTTTTGATATATTTACGGAACTGAACAGAGCCGGACAGACAATCCTGATCGTTACCCACGATGCAGAGTTGTCTAAAAAGGTTCGCCGTGTTGTAGCGATTCGGGATGGAAAAATCAGCAGCGAGCGTATTTTGAAAGAAAGCTATTCTGAGCGCTTAAAGGAAGCATCTGTGGATTGGCGGCAGGAGGAAACGCAGGAAGAGTATGTAGTGGTAGATAAGGCAGGCCGCATACAGATACCCAGAGAGATATTAAATATGCTGGATCTGCAGGACAATAAGGTAAGGTTGGAATATCAGGATGGTAAGGTGATAATCAGTGTTCCGGAGAAATGAAAGGACTCTATCCTGAAAGCCTGCTGCTGGAATAAATGGCACGAAACTCTCTGGGAGTACAATTTTCCCGTTGTTTGAATAATCGATTAAATGATGATATGCTCGAAAATCCTGACTGAAAGGCAATATCCGTTATGGTTAAATCCGGCTGATTTAAAAGTCTCTTAGCTGCCTTTATCCTCTTACAGTTTAAATAATCATGAAAAGTTAACTTTGTATATTGTTTAAATAGCCTGGCAAAATGAAACTTGGAAAAATGAGCTGCGTAAGCAATATCCTCTAAACTAAGTTCGTTCATATAATGGTTATCTATGTACTCAAGTACATCATTGAAGCGCTTGATATATTCTTCCTGTTTCGATATTCCAACATTAGGAAATAAGACGGAGGTATTCAGATGATCACGCCCAATATTAACAAAAAAGTTAATCAAAAGAGAATAGATAACAAGCTCTCTTAATTCATTATTACCAAAGTATTCAGCGCTCATCTGCATTAGCAGCCTGTAATTATCTTCATAGATATATGGCTGCGTTGCCTTGTTAATAAAAATTGGCTTCGTCATAAGCGGTTGAATGCTTGAGAATCCTTTAAACCTGGCGATGTTTGATAGATCGAATAAAAAAATTAAACGTTTCCCACTATGTAGATGAGGAGGGGCTGACAGACTGTGCATTTCACAAGGAGGAATCACGAGAATTTCACCGGGTATCAGATGAAATGTCTGCGTACCGACAGTGGCATCATAATAATTTTCTAAAGGAGTAATAATCTCCAGCGAATTATGCCAGTGTGGTATAAAACTTGAATCTTGTTCATTAAACCATATACGAAGGGTAGTATTGGATTGATAATCTACGATTTCCTTATTATCAATGATTTTTCTTCCGCGCCAATCCTGATTGCTGGAATAGAAATCCAGATTTTTTTCTTTTAAAGCAGTTACTTTCATAGTAATTCTCCTATAATAGTGTAGGTAGCTGTACTGGTTAAATATTGCTAATACATTTTGACTGATAATATTAAAAAACATTAAAACACGATTAAATCATATGGGAGATCATATGGAGATAGTAACATAGAATAATGAAAATGTAAATATTACATAAAAAAAAAGTAAATTAGCAATAAATGAGCGAAAAATGTACAATAAAAGCATGATTCAAGAAGCAACATTTAAGAGTTGCGTATAAAATAGATACATGAGAGGTGTAAAGCAGAGGCATGCAGAAAAAATCGATTAAGGTAGTGGAGGCATTTATGAAATTCTCAAGAAAGAAAGTATTGGTATCAGCTGCAGTACTCGTGGTAATTATTATAATGGTTTTTGCGGGCAGTTTGACTTCGGTGAAGGATTATCATGATAAATATGAGGGGGAAGATTTATCTGTTGATGTTGATGGACTTAACAAAGAAGGTACCTATACTGCATATCAAAATCAATATCCGGATGCAGAATTTCCTCAAATGGGTGTCGAAGTCAAATTACTGGACTATGTATCGGAAAGCGATGTAAGTGAGTATGCAGATTATAAAGGAGCAGTTTTTACAGACGATTTGTCGGAAGTTACCTGGCAGGTAGAGATTCCGGTGGCCGGCTTCTACAATATTTATATGGAGTATCTCACAGTTGAATCAAGAGGTGTAGCGGTAGAGAGAGAATTGAAGATTAACGGTGAGCTGCCCTTTGCTGATGCTGCAAAACTTTATTTTAAAAGATTGTGGACTAACAGTGGAGAAGTCAGAACGGATAATCAGGGCAATGAAATACGGCCGGCACAGGTTGAAGCATATGAGTGGCAAAGCACTTACTTCAAAGATGACGAGGGATATACTACAAAGCCATATCAATTTTATTTTAAAGAAGGTATCAATGAAATTACCTTATTGGCAGTACAGGAACCCGTAGTGATTAGAAAACTGGCATTGACTCCTGTGGAGGATAGGGTTACTTATGCAGAATATTACGCCAGTCGGTCTGCGGTCACCTTGAGTGATGAAGCAGCAAGCTATCTGACGAAGATACAGGGAGAAGATTCTACCGTTCGTTCCGAGTCTTCTCTATATGCGAAGTATGACAGATCCTCACCGACTACGGAACCTAATAGTGTTACCAGCACAATACTAAATTACATAGGCGGTGAGACATGGTCTGCGGCAGGTCAGTTCATAGATTGGGAATTCTCGGTTCCGGAAGATGGTTATTACAATATTACAATTAAGGCTCGACAGAACTATACCAGGGGAAGTGTCTCTACCAGAAGTCTGTATATAGATGGGGTAATACCATTTGCGGAAGTAGAAGCAATCCAGTTTGAATACAATAATGATTGGAATGCACTTACCTTGTGTGACGAGAATGAAGAGCCATATCAGTTTTATTTAGAAGCCGGTGAACATACAATTCGTCTGGAGGCAACTCTTGGAGACATGGGCAGTATTTTGGAAGAATTAGTGAATTCGACGTACCGTCTCAATCAGATGTACCGTAAGATTCTGGTGTATACCGGAGCGAAACCGGATCAATACCGTGATTACAATATCCAGCAGGTGTATCCGGAAGTAATTGAGACCATGGATCTGGAGGCGAAACGCTTATATAAGATTATTGATGACATGGTTGCTTACACGGGGCAAAAGTCAGATAAGATTGCGACTGCACAGACGCTGGCGATCCAGCTGGAGCGTTTTGCAGAGTCACCCTATAAGATTACGGTTGAGTTTACAAACTTTAAAGATAATATTACTGCCCTTGGTACTGCAATGCTCTTGATGAGTGAGTCAAAACTTGATCTGGACTATATTGTGGTCAGCGGAACAGAGGCAGAAGTGGAAATTAAGAATGCTAATTTCGTTGATAATATCTGGCATGACATAAAGTCTTTTATGGCATCATTTACCGTTGACTATGAATCAGTGGGTGATGTCTATGAGGAGGGTGTGGATGTTGTAACAGTATGGGTTTTGTCCGGCCGTGATCAGGGCACCATTCTGAAGACCATGATTGATGATAGCTTTACCCCGGATAGCGGTATTAAGGTGAATGTAGTAATTGGTAATGCAGATACATTGCTTAGTGCAACAATATCAGGAAATGGTCCGGATGTAGTAATAAGTGTGGGATCAAGTCAGCCGGTGAATTATGCGATGCGAAATGCTGTGGAAGACCTGACACAGTTTGCCGGCTGGGAAGAAGTATTTGATGTATATTACGAAAGTGCATATACGGCATATAAGTATGACGGCGGTATTTATGGACTGCCTGAGACCCAGTCCTTTAACGTGATGTTTTATCGTACGGATATTCTGGAGGAGCTGGGACTTGAGATTCCACAGACATGGACGGAATTAATTGAGATGCTGCCTACGCTTCAGGGCAATAATATGGAAGTGGGAATTCCGGTAGCTACAAGCACATCGTCACCTGATTTGTCGATGTATTATGCATTATTATATCAACTTGGCGGTGACGTGTATAATAAAGAGGGAACCAGAACAACTATTGATGAAGAGGCTGGTGTAGTAGCTTTTGATATGTATATGAAGTTCTTTAATGATTATGGATTTCCGACAATATACGATTTTGTCAGCAGGTTCAGGTCCGGTGAGATGCCGATAGGTATTGCTAATTTTGGAAGTTATAATACCTTAATGGTATCAGCACCTGAGATTAAAGGTTTATGGGAGTTTGCGCTGGTACCGGGTACCGAAGCAACTGCTGAAAATGGTGAGACCTATATTGACAGATCGGTGCTTTCCGGAGGAGGCGCTACTATGATGCTGAAGATTGAAGATGAGACAATTAAAAATAATGCCTGGAAATTCATGAAATGGTGGGCCGATACCGATACACAGGTTCGTTATGGTCGTGAGATAGAGTCCCTGCTTGGTTCTTCTGCAAGATATGCAACAGCGAATACGGAAGCGTTTCAGAAGCTTTCCTGGCGTGCAGATGAAAGAGCAATATTGGAAGAGCAGTGGAGTTACACGGTAGGCTTTCGTGAGATAGCAGGGGGTTATTCTACCGGACGTCATATTGTCAATGCGGTTCGTAAAGTGCTTGATGATCAAGAAGATACACGGGAAACGCTTCTGGAGTATACGATTTCAATTAATGAAGAGTTAAGCAAAAAGAGAAAAGAATTTGGCCTGACGGTTGAATAAGAAAGGAGGAGTGACAATGAAAGACTATATGATGAAATACTTCGTACTGCGCAGACATAACTTTCGGGTAGCAATACAGAAGGCGAAGAAGAGTAAGATGTGTTATGTATTCCTGGCGCCATATGCAATACTGTTTATTTTGTTTTTTGTCGTACCGGTAGTTATGTCAGTTATCTTAAGCTTTACTTATTATAACATTCTGGAACCGCCGCGTTTTATCGGAATGCAGAATTACATTAACCTGTTACTACAGGATGATGTCTTCCTGACGGCAATCAAGAACACATTTTTAATCGCTGTCATTACAGGACCCGTAGGGTATATTTTATCATTTCTGTTTGCATGGCTGATTAATGAGATTCCAAGGTGGTTAAGGGCAATTGCAGTTATTATATTCTACGCACCATCGATTGCGGGTAATATAGCAGCTATTTTTACCGTCTTCTTCAGAGGGGATGCATATGGGTATGTGAATGCAATACTGACAGAAATAGGGATTATTGATGCTCCTATTTTGTGGCTGACGGATCCAACCTATATGCTGCCTGTCTGTATGATAGCAATTCTGTGGATGAGTCTTGGAACCGGGTTCTTGTCTTTTGTAGCCGGTTTGCAGGGAGTAGATGTAAGTCAGTATGAAGCCGGTTATATGGATGGGGTTAGGAACAGATGGCAGGAATTGTGGTATATTACGCTGCCCAATATGAAACCAATGCTGATGTTTGGTGCGGTAATGTCCATTACAACTGCCTTTGGCGTATGTGATGTTACCATGCAGCTCTGTGGTTATCCCAGTACAGACTATGCAGCCAGAACAGTTGTAACACATTTGTTTGATTATGGGTGGTCAAGATTTGAGATGGGATATGCATCGGCAATTGCTACATTGCTGTTCTTAACGATGGTTTTATGTAATAAAGCAATCCAAAGTCTTTTAAGAAGAGTAGGAACCTGATATGAGCAAAAAAGTAAAAGAAGAAAAACAGCAAGTTCCCAGAATCAGAATAAAACGAAGAAAGCCAAACAGATCAAGGACAGGCGACTTTTTTATCTATCTGTTCTTAGTATTGGTCGCGGTTGCAATGGCATTTCCATTAGTATTTGCAATCGGCAGTTCATTGAAACCGTTGGATGAATTGTTTTTGTTTCCGCCAAAAGTATTTCCACAAAATCCGACACTGGATAATTTCAGAGATTTATCCGTTACGATGTCAAAATCATGGATTACCCTTTGGCGATATATATTTAACACGGTATTTATTACGGTAGTAGGAACGGTCGGACATTTAATCATTGCATCTATGGGAGCATTTGTACTTGCCAAGTATGATTTTCCCGGTGGAAAGATTTTTTTTACAATCGTTGTCACGGCATTGATGTTTAATGGTTATGTTACGGAGATTCCAAATTATCTGGTAATGAACCAGCTTGGTTGGCTTGATACTTATTGGGCACTTATTGTACCGGCATTTGCGGCTCCGATTGGTTTATTCCTGATGAAGCAGTTCATGGAGGGTATTCCCATGGCACTTATTGAGGCGGCCAAAATCGATGGTGCCAGTATGTGGAGAGTATTTTTCAATATTGTAATGCCTAATGTGAAACCCGCATGGCTCACTCTTATTATTTTTTCCGTAAGAGATTTGTGGAATAGCAAGGCTGCCGTATTTATTTACTCTGAGCAAAAGAAAACACTTGTTTATGCATTAACGCAGATACAAGGCGGAATTATTATATCAAAGGGGCAGGATGCGGCAATCACTTCTGCCGGTATTGCAAGAACCGGTCAGGCAGCCGCCGTTACTGTTATTATCATGATGGTGCCAATCTTGATTTTCATATTTTCTGAAAGTCAGATACTTGAGACAATGGCCAGTTCGGGTTTGAAAGAGTAAATAAAAAACGTTTTCTTAAATATGTATATTGAAATGGGGTTAGATATGAAAAGGAAATATAAGATCTGGATATTGCTGCCGGTATTGATTTGTCTGCTGCTTGATTCTTCCATAATGGTATCTGCACAGCAGGAGGGATATACATACAATTATGATTATTGGGGAGATGTTCAATATTATCCTGATGCATACAGTGTTGTAGGCGTATATACTGCTGCAGATTTAAATATTGACACGAAACTCAATAACCCATGCAGTGTGTTCGTGTATGAGGATTTACTTTATATCTGTGATACAGGAAATAACAGAATTGTTGAGCTTCGGCGAACCAGCATGACAAAGTTTGAAATGGTTCGAATAATTGATAGCTTTACCGGTAATGACGCAGGAACTTTTTCGGGACCTACGGATATCTGTATATCAGATGATGGTTATATGTATATCTGTGACAAGGGTAATAACAGAATTGTAAAACTTGATATGGAATTGAATTACGTGATGGAATTCACAAAGCCGACAGATGCAACCTTTGACCAGGCTTTATCATTTCTTCCCAGCAGGTTGGTGGTAGACAGTGTCGGAAGGGTCTATTGTATAGCAGATAATATTAACAAAGGTTTAATTAAATATGAGGCAGACGGAACATTTACCGGTTTCCTGGGAGCAAGCGAAGTAACCTATGACTGGACGGATTATATCTGGAAGAAGCTGGCTACAGAAGCGCAGAGAGCAGCTTTGGAATCTTTTGTTCCGACGGAGTATGACAATATTTACAGAGATTCAGAAGGCTTTATATTTGCCTGTACCATGAATGTCTCGGATGAAAAATTAATCGATGATATAACGGATATTTCAAAGCCTGTCAGAAGATTGAATCTGCGGGGGACTGATGTTCTTGTTTCGAATGGTGAATGGCCTGTGATGGGTGATATACAATGGGATACTGCGGGGAATTATTCCGGGATGTCTCTGATAACCGACATTACGGTATTGGATAATGGTATCTACTTTGCGCTTGACAAAGTAAGAGGACATATTTTTGCTTATGACACCCAGGGTAATATGTTGTTTGCTTTTGGCGGAAGCGGTAATGTGGATGGATATTTCAGAACACCGGTATCCATCGAACATATGGGATATGACCTGATTGTATTAGATTCCCTGGATTCCAGCTTTACACTTTTTACACCTACAGAATACGGTACTTTGACATATACTGCGATTGAGCAGTATAACAGCGGTGAATATATTACATCCGGTGATACCTGGAAGAGCGTACTTGCCTTGAATGGCAACGCAGATCAAGCTTATATTGGTATTGGAAGATCCCTGTTAAGGCAGGGCGAATACAAGAAGGCGATGGAATATTTTGAATTAAAATATGATGAAGAGAATTATTCCAAAGCGTTTAAGCAATATCGTAAGAATCTGGTAGAAGAACATATTATCCAGATAGTCCTGGTGGTACTTGTACTTATCGCTATTCCACTTATTGTTGGTAAATTTAAAAAGGTGAAGCATGAGATTGACACTGCGGATATATTTCGAGTATAGAGAGTTTTAAACAGGATGGAGGAAGGCAGATATGTTAACTGCGTTAAGAAACAAAGATACTTATAATCATTATTTTAAGACATTAAAATATTCCCTTTATGTGATTACCCATCCGCTTGATGGAACCTGGGATCTGACACATGAGAAGAGAGGTTCACTGGCAGCTGCGAATACTATAGTAATATTAACGGTATTCGCAAGAATCCTGAAGCTGCAGTTCACAAGCTTCCTGTTTTTGCAAGTGTACTGGGAAGGCATTAACATCTTTCTGTATATAGCCAGTGTATTATTCCCCTTAGCATTATGGAGTATAGGCAACTGGGCATTGACGACTCTTTTTGACGGAAAGGGCAGACTGAAACAGGTATATATGGCAACTGCGTATGCATTAACACCTTATCCCCTGATTCAGATACCAATGTGTATACTCAGTAATGTTGTAACGTTAGAAGAAGGCTCTTTTTATGCTGTGGCTGGTGTTATATCTGTGTTGTGGTCCGCTGCTTTGATACTCTGTGCAACAATGCAGATTCATGAATACACGATGAGCAAGACAGTTTTATTTACCATATTTTCATTGTTTGCAATGTTGGTGATGATTTTTATCTTATTAATATTCTTTAATATGATTAATCAGGGAGTTGCATACTTTGTATCAATGATAAAGGAAATCATGTTCCGAATGTGACGGGCTGGAGGATAGTGGAGATATGAAAAAGGATCAATCAGTTAGAAAAGCAGAGATGAAAACTGCAGTGATAAAGCAATTGAAGAGCCTTGTCGTGCCGGTTATTATATTGATGGTAATAATTGCAGCAGTGTTTGTGATTGTGTTTATGAAAGAGGAAGAAGAACCGATTGAGATTATTAAGGTTTCTTCCTATGAAGGTAAAGAGACGAATCTGATAATGGACAATGAATATCTGACATTTTCAATGGATTCCATGACCACTGGGTTCACCGTAACGGTAAAGTCAACCGGTCAGACATGGCATTCCAATCCTCCGGAGGCATCAGAGGATCCAATTGCATTATCAGATGAAATGGACAAATTAAAATCAACCTTAACACTTACCTATAGTACAATTAATGGTGTTGACAGTCTGTATAGTAATTATAAGTACAGTATTCGTAATCAGATCTATGATATTGAAACAGGTCAGGATTATATAAAGGTATATTATTCTATTGGTGCCGTGGATAAGGAATATGTAATTCCTACAGTTATTACAGCAGAAAGAATGGAATCTTTCGTATCTGAAATGACTAATACAATTGCTAATAATGTAAAAGATTATTATAAAAAATATGATCTTGACAAACTCGGAAAAAGTGATGATAAGGATGCACTGTTGGAACAGTATCCCATACTTGCGGATGGTCCAATCTATGTATTGTATGATGGGGTAAAGGATAACTTGAAATTAAAATTTGAATCATATTTTGCAGATGCCGGATATACAGATGAAGATTATCTGGCAGATATGGAAAATGATCTGTCAGAAAGCACAAGTGATAAGCTGATTTTCAATATTAGTATGGTATATCGTTTGGATGGTAAAGATCTTGTTGTTGAGGTGCCTATGGAAGAAATTGAATACAAAAAGGATTATCCGATTATCAGTTTGAGTATTCTTCCTTATTTCGGTGCCGGTGGGACGGATGAAGACGGATATATGTTAGTACCTGAAGGCGGCGGTGGAATTATTAATTTTAACAATGGGAAGATTGCCCAGAATAGCTATTATGCTAATGTATACGGTTGGGATATGGCTCAGAGCAGAGATTACGTAGTACATGAAACAAGAACGAGTTTTAATGCTTTTGGTATTGCAAATAATAATAATTCTTTCCTGTGTATGATTGAGGATGGAGAATCCTATGCAACAATTAATGCGGATATAAGTGGAAAGAATAATAGCTATAATTATGTCAATGCCTCTTATACAATTCTTCATCGGGAGCAATATGATGTGGCAGCTATGTATAATGGTGAAATGCTCGTTTATGAAGAGAATATTGCTTCTGAAAAGCTTATCCAGAGATATCGTTTTATTGACTCAGAGGATTATGTAGATATGGCTCGTGTGTATCGGGACTATCTGGAAGAACAGTATCCGGATGAATGGACAGCTAATGAGGATGATAGTACTCCGGTGGCAGTTGAGATCCTGGGAGCAGTTGATAAGATAAAGCAAGTATTAGGAATTCCGGTTTCCAAACCTTTGGCATTAACCACCTATCAGGAAGCGCAGAAAATACTTGAAGAACTAAAAGCAGATGGCATTAAGAATCTGTCTGTGAAGCTAACCGGGTGGATGAATGGCGGTATCCGTCAGGAGATACTTGATGACGTCAGCCTGATTAGTGACTTGGGAAGTGCAAAAGATTTACAATCCCTGCTTGCTTATGCAGATGAAGAAGGTGTTACCGTTTATCTTGATGGTATTACCAATTACGCATTGAATAACAGGTTATTGGACGGTTTTAATGTGTATACGGATGCGGCCAGATTTGTAAGTAAGGAAACCGTTGCATTAACTCCCTATTCTACGGTAGATTATACCCCTGAAACATGGAAAGGGGAATATTATTTATTAAAGCCCTCCCTCAGTATTGACATGATGAGTAATCTGTCAGCGGCAGCGGATAAGTATGGGACAACAGGTATTTCCTTTCGTGATATTGGCTATGAACTATCCGCTGATTATAATGATAAAGGAGTAATATCAAGAGAAGCAGTAAAGGAAATGCAGGTGTCGAAGTTAAAAGAGTTAAAGGAAAGTGGATATAACATTACGATTAACAGAGGCAACGCTTATGCTCTTCCTTATGCAGACCTTGTCACGAATATGGACTTGAAGGGATCTGATTATACCATCATTGACCAACAGATACCATTCCTGCAGATTGCAATCCATAATTATGTTAATTATACTGGGAATTCCATTAATCTGTCCCAAAATTATCAAGAGGAATTGCTTTCGTCAGCAGAGTATGGCGCAGGTTTATCCTTTACTTATATGGCTGAAGAATCAACAGCATTACAAAAGACGACATATTCACAGTATTTTGCTGTAAATTATGATTCAAACAGTGAAAGGATGTCAGAAATCTACAATAGGTACGAAAGCGAGTTGGGTCATACATTTAATCAGACGATTGAAGATCATAAGATTATTGATTCATTGCTTACGTTAACGGTGTATGAAGATGGTACCAAGGTATATGTTAATTATGATTATGAGGAACACACAACGGAAGATGGCGTTATTATTCCAGCAAGAGATTATCTTGTAATCCGCTAAATCTGGATAAAACAATAATGAGGAATTGAAAGGGTGTTGATATGAAGAAGCAACGCAACAAACCAAGGGGTCTTCAAAGGCGTAAAGCCATAGCAGGGTATCAGTTTATTTCACCGTTTATCATTGGATTTTTGTTATTTATGGTGCAGCCATTCTTCCAGTCGCTGTATATGAGCTTCTCTAAGGTTGAGATTGGTGCAGGCGGTTTTACGATGAAGCTAAATGGATTCACTAACTATATTCGGGCTTTTACAGTAGATACGGAGTTTACCCGTCTGTTAGTAGAAGAAGTCGGTAGAATGACAGCAAATACTCTTGCTATTATGGTTTTTAGTTTCTTTGTTGCATTAATTCTAAATCAGAAATTCAAGGGAAGAGCATTGGTAAGGGCAATTTTCTTCTTACCGGTAATATTATCCTCCGGTGTCATCCTTGGTATTGAATATGATAACGCTTTGCTATCCGGTATCCAGGATGTTATCCAGCAATCGACACAGTTTGCCAACGTAAGTGATGTTGTTGGAGATATTTTGGAAGCATTTGGACTTGCTGATGCACTGGTTGCACAGGTATATGTATTGGTTGATTCCATATATGATATTGCGATTTCGTCCGGTATCCAGATTATTATCTTTTTGTCTGGCCTGCAGACAGTTCCAGAGGCAATGTATGAGGCTGCTGCAATTGAAGGATGTACTGCGTGGGAAAGCTTATGGAAGATTACCTTCCCTATGGTGAGTTCATTATTCCTTGTTAACTGGGTATATACAATCGTAGATTTCTTCATGAGATCGGATAATGAAGTAATGAAGAAAATCCAGGCTACAATGATTATTAATCTTCAATATGACTTTGCTTCTGCGATGGCATGGGTTTATTTCGGAGTTGTAATTGTAATTATAGGTGTAAGTTCACTGATTATTTCAAAGGCGGTTTATTATTATGATTAATACAACAACTAAAAATAAGATGGATTATTGGGAAAGAAACAAATCATCAGGTGGCTATCTGTTAAAGAAAACAGTGGGTAGTATTAGTTATAGGATAATACGGGCCATTCTACTGTTCGGTATGTGCTTTATGATTATCCAGCCAATACTTAATAAGATTTCTATTAGTTTTATGGCAGAAGAAGATTTGTATAATGCAATGGTTATTTCTATTCCAGAGCATTTTACAGCGGGTAATTATAATCTGGCAGTTATGTTTATGGACTACTGGAAAACTCTGGGCAATACCTTGTTGATATCAGCAACGATAGCATTATTACAGATTGCAGCATGTACCCTGGTGGGATATGGATTCGCAAGATTTGAGTTTCCGCTAAAGAAGTTATGGTTCGCATGCGTAATTCTAATTATTGTCATTCCGCCTCAGACAATATCAACTGCACTTCATCTTCATTTCCGATTTTTTGACATGTTTGGAATTGCGGAACTGATAACCGGCAGTACCATTAATCTGAGTGGTTCGGTATTACCTTATTATCTGATGAGTGCAGGCTGTATGGGACTTAAAAATGGTCTATACATATATATGATCAGGCAGCTGTTTCGTACCATTCCCAATGAAATTGAGGAAGCTGCCTATGTGGATGGATGCGGAACGTTTAAGACTTTCTATCGAATAATGCTAATAAACGCAACACCGATCCTTACTTCATGTTATCTGTTTGCATTTGTATGGCAATGGACAGATGGATTTTATTCTAAGATGTTTTTAGGAAATATTAAATTGCTGTCTATCCAGCTGCAGCAGATTTCTGAGAAACTGAGCAGTTATATGATCAACACATTACATCTTGCCGGGGGAGCGACAATTGGTTATACACAATGTATCATTGCAACAGGTACTCTGATGGTGATTGTACCGCTTTTAATCTTGTATCTGTTTGCGCAGAAGGGATTTGTAGAGAGCCTTAGCAGCACCGGTATTAAAATGTAGTATATTTTATACAGTGGGAACAAAGGTTATTTATTGACAGAACCTAAAGTCATGCTATCCGGAAAATAGCATAGTAGCCAGGCTGTATTGAAAATATAAATATTATACGATAAGAAATGGAGGTTTATTGATGAAAAAGATTAATAAAGTAATGGCTTTGTTGCTGTCAGCAGTTATGGCAATTGGACTGACAGCCTGTGGCGGTGATAATTCCGACACCTCTGCGGATACCACAAAAACCGAGGCAACTGATACCGCAAAAACTGAGAATAGTGACACTACAACAGCAGAAGAAACTGAGATTGATTCTTACACTGCATTAACGGATGAAGATGGTAATGTATATGATCTGGGCGGAATGGAGATTATTATGGCTGACTGGTACTCGTCAGGCGAGAAAGAGGAGCCTACCAACGCTTATGAAGAAGCGAGAGCAGAATATGAGGATTGGATCCAGGAAACCTATAACTTTACGATTAGGTCAGAGGCAGTTAGCACATTTGGTGACATGCCTGAGGATTTCGTAAAATTTGCAACAACCGGCGGAGAAAAAAATTATATTTTTGCATTATATCATGGACCTGCATTAGTATCTGCCGTGAATAGTGGATTAATGTATGACTTATCTACTTTAGACTGCCTGGATTTTTCGGAGGAGAAGTGGGACGCTACTACAACTGATTTAATGACTGTTGGTGATTCTCTTTATGCTATGAGAGGTGTTGCATCAGGACCTGGCTGTGGAATATTTTTCAATAAAAGGCTGTTAACAGAAGCAGGCATTGATCCGGAAACACTGTATGATTTACAAGAAAATGGAGAATGGACCTGGGAGAAGTTTGAAGAGCTATGTCAGCAAGTTCAGGCGGATACCGATAATGATGGTATTATTGACCGATATGCTATGACAAATTTTCATTCCAACTTATACTTAAGCTCTATATGGTCTAACGGTGGCGATATTATTGGAAAGGATGCAGATGGTTATTATTATAATGCATTAGAATCTGATGCGACTATGGAAGCGTTGAACTGGGCATTGGATATGATTAGCAACTATGAGATGATATATCCTGAGGATGCAGCATGGGATTATACCTTCACGGCATTTAGAAATGGTATGGCGGCATTCTCTTGTGCAGCACCATACGAATCTGGAAATATGACTGAAATGGAAGATGACTTTGGTTATGTTTGTTTCCCAATGGGACCGCGATTAACAGACTATGTAAACTACCAAACGGATACAGTATATGCAATTCCTGCATGCTATGATAAAGAAAGAGCATGGAAGATTGCATTTGTATACAATCTGTGGACAGATCCCGTACCTGGTTATGAAGATTATGCTGCATGGAAGACTGATTACTACAGTACATTTAGAGATACGGAGTCTGTTGATCTGACGATTACAAGAATGATGGAAACTGGTGTAGCCAGCTATCATGATATGATACCGAATCTTAGTCTGGGTGAAGACTTAATCTGGGGTATCAGTAAGGATAGTACACCTGCACAGCAGGCAGAAGCAATTAGAAATACATGGGCTGCTTACCTTGATGCTGCAAATAGCAAAAGTAATTAAATAGGAATGAATTGTGCAGGATAGTATTTTCCGGATACTGTCTTGCACTGGATAAGACGGATATATTAAATAATAGTTTACGTAACATAACAATACTTGCTATTGTTATGTTACATAAACTATTATGATTCTATAGAATATAATCAAATAGCTACAGTCCTGGCGGATGTCTTTTTAACAAGGTGAAGGGGACTGAATAAATTAAACCAGGAGGTAATATAATGCAAAATATTTTTAGTTACGACAGCAAAGTGATGAGAACTTTGGGAATGGTATCTGATGTGCTTCTGATTGGACTATTATGGCTGGTATGTTGTCTTCCGGTAGTGACAATCGGTGCATCTTCCACGGCAGCCTATTATACGATAACGAAAGTGGTACATAAGAAAATGGGGTATATTACGAAGGAATTTATTAAGTCTTTTAAGTTGAATCTTAAGGATGCGACCATACTTACAGTGGTATTTGTTATTCTGGGAAGCCTTCTGGCATTTAATATTTATACGATGTATACCGCTTTAGAGGATTCGGAATCGGCTTTCCCCATTATGATGCTATTCTTATATGCTGCACTTTTTGTAATGTTACTATGTGTTATGATGTATATTTTTCCTGCCTTGTCAAGATTTACAATGGGAAAGATGAAGTTGGTGAGATTTTCGGTTTCTACGGTTTTCAGACACTTTATATCAACGCCTATATTACTTGCAATGCTGATTGTTACTGTGGTGATTATTATTATTTTTCCAATTGGTGTCATTTTTATGCCGGGTGTCTATTTATATATTGAAAGTATAGTAATAGAAAAGATTTTAAGAAAATATATGTCCGGGGAAATGCTGGATAAGTGGGATGAACTGGACAGTACAGTACACTAGTGTACTGATAATAGGCAAATAGCAAGACTGATCACCCGGTGAGCAGTAACAAATTAGAGACAGATTAAAGGAGATTTAGAGATTATTTAGAGACTGGTGTGTTAGATTAATAAAATGAACTACAGCAGAGTAATCATGATTACAGTTCAGTGACCTCTTTCATGTTCTATGAAGGAGGTCACTGAACGTTATTATTCATGACTGAGTCATGCAAATCAGAAAGAAGAGGAGACATGAAAATGAGAGCAAAAAAAGTAATTGCAATTCTGACAGCCTGTGTCTTGCTGCTTGCAGGGTGCGGCAATTCCAACGAGGGAACATCCGTGATACAGTCAGACGATGTTCAGGGGAGTAGTGTTCAGGGAAGCCAAAATGCCGTGGATGTAAACTCCGACAACAATATCGGTATGGGCAGATATGTGGAAGAGGAGATCAACCTGCAGGCAGCTGAGGATTTTTATCCAACCGGTTTGGGTTATGAAGATGGTGTGGTCAGACTGGCTAATATTAAAGGGATTGACAGGATTTCCACGGATGGCGGCAAAAACTTTTCCATGGATGCAAATCCCCTGAAAACATTTACAGAAAAGCTTGCCAATGGTGATTATTTCCATGCAATCAAGACTGCGCCGGATGGAAGCCGGATTGTGAGTGCATATAAGATGGATGAGGGTGGGGAAAATGGGACGTTTATTAATTTTTTGATTACGGCAGAGGATGAGGAAATAGAATTACCGGAGTTTGATGGAATCCCTATTCAGACATATTATGGAAATGATGGCTATTTTTATGCTTATATTAGCAGAGATCAAAATATTTATCGTATTGATGCAGCCACAGGGGAGGTCAGTCATTTATTCCAGACTGTGGAACATGCGCTTTATATGGCTGTATGTGGAAATTATCTTTATGTATCCACAAGTGATGGGAAAATACAGATATTTGACCTGGATAAGAAAGAAGAAGCAGAAGAAGATACTGTTCTGAGCGAATTCCTTAAAGATGACTTTTCGAATTATTACAGCGGTGAACTGAGTGGTTTTCTGATAAGTCAGGCGCCGGATCGGGAGGGCATGTATGTATTAACGGAAAAAGGCTTGTATTATCATATTTTATATGGAAATGTAATGGAGCAGGTTATAGATGGTTCATTATGCAGTATTGGAAATATTACCAAAGGCTTTGTTGATTTGGCAGTAGTGAAAGAGGGAACGGAGGATGTTTTCCTGATACTATATTCGGATTCCACGCTGAGCAGATTCGCATATGATCCGGAGGTTCCTGCCATTCCGGCTAACACGCTGCGCATTTACAGTATGTATGAGGATACCAATATTCGCATGGCAATCAGTGCTTACCAGCAGAACAATCCAGATGTGTATGTTAAGTATGAGATTGGAATATCGGAGAGCAGCGGAGTAACAAGAGAGGATGCACTAATACAGCTGAGTACGGAGATTGCCAGCGGAAATGGACCGGATGTGCTGCTGATGGATCATATTCCTTATGAATCTTATGTAGAAAAAGGTGTGCTGATGGATCTCAGTGACATCTGGCAGGAAATGAAATCCAAAGAGGGCTATTTTGAGGCTGTCATCAGTAATTATGAAAGCGACAAAGGGATTTATACAATTCCCATGGTATTTTCCCTGCCGATTCTGACAGGAGAAGCCAAGGCGATTGAAGGTGCAGAAACGTTGAGTGATTTTGCCGATCTGTTGGAAACGCTGAGAGCAGCAAAGTCAGAAGGTAAGATTATGGATAATACGGAGGCAAGTGATTTGCTGACATTATTGTCCATGGCATCTTCCGGAACATGGGTACAGGCAGACGGATCCCTGGATAAAGGGGCAGTTACAGAATATCTTACAGATTGCAGACGCATTTATGAAACACTTAACAGCGGTGTATCAGATTTGGATGAAGAGAATGAGATTCACCGTACCACATCATGGGGAACATCCGGCATGGGACCATATAGTGAATGGGGAGCAATTATAGCATTGGTACAGAACAGATACATGTCCCTGACAACATCAGCCGGAATTTTCAGCGGTACTGTCGGCAACTTTTCCTATTATCTGTCTATGCTTAAGGCGTATGAGCTGGATTACACATTGCTGCCCGGGCAAAACCAAGGTGCCTGTACCACGGGGTCGCTTCTTGCAGTGAATGCGGCTTCCGGCATGGCAGAGGAAGCTGTAAAGTTCCTTCAATATGCATTATCAGCCGAATATCAGGGGAAAACAGCATTAAGTGCTGTATCTGTTAACAGAGATGCTTATATTGCCAGTATGGAATGTCCGTATGAAACCGATGAAGACGGCATATATTCTGTTATAGCTTCATCTGATAGTGACGGCGGAGTTATAGAAACGCTTTATATTGCATGGTTAAATGAAGATGAAAAAGCGCAGGTGTTAGCATTGCTTGACAGTATAACCAAGGTAAATACCTGCGATGACAGGATATTGCAATCCGTAGTGGAATATGGGGCAGCTGCCCTGTCAGGAGAAAAAAGTATTGAGGAGGCTGTAAATGCCATCGAAAAGAATGTACAGCTGTACCTGGCGGAATAAGCCGCATGATCATGAAAGGCAGGATTGCTGTTAACAGGAAAATAGAGACTGATTAAAGGAGATTTAGATATTATTTAGAGACAGGTATGTTAGATTAATGATACAGCAGAGGGGATATGAAGATGAGAGCAAAAAAAGTAATTGCAATTCTGACAGCTTGTGTCTTGCTGCTTGCAGGGTGCAGCAATTCCAACGAGGGGATACAGTCAGATGATGTTTCGGGGAGTGGTATTCAGGAAAGCGGGGGTGCCGCGGAAGTGAATTCCGACAACAGTACCGGCATGGGCAGATATGTGGAAGAGGAGATTAACCTGCAGGCAGCAGAGGATTTTTATCCAACCGGTATGGTTTGTGAAGATGGTGTGGTCAGGCTGGCTAATATTAAGGGGATTGACAGGATTTCCATGGATGGCGGCAAAAGCTTTTCCATGGATACAAATCCCCTGGAGACATTTACAGGAAAGCTTGCCAACAAGGATTATATCTATGAAATCAGAACCGCACCGGATGGAAGCAGGATCGTGAATGAATATAAGTCAGATGAGAATGGGGAAAATGGGGTATTTATTTTTTGTCTGATTACAGCAGAGGATGAGGTGATAGATTTACCGGAGTTTTATGAAATTTCTATTCAGACATTTTATGGCAATGATGGCTATTTCTATGCTTTTACCAGAAGTGATAACAGTATTTACCGTATTAATGCAGCCACAGGAGAGGTCAGCCAATTATTCCAGACCGTGGAAAAAGCAGTTTATATGGCTGTATGTGGAAATTATCTATTTGTATCCACAAGTGATAGGAAAGTACAGATATTTGACCTGGATAAGATGGAAGAAGCAGAAGAAGATACCATTCTGAATGATTTTCTGAAAGATGACCATGCGGTCTATTATGGCGGTGAGGAGAGTGGTTATCTGATCAGTCAGGCACCAGGTCGTGAGGGTATTTATGTATTAACGGAAAAAGGTTTGTATTATCATATTTTATATGGGAGTGTAATGGAGCAGATCATAGACGGTTCCTTATGCAGCATTGGAAATATTACCAAAGGCTTTGTTGATTTGGTGGCAGTCAAGGAGGGAACAGAGGATGTTTTCCTGATACTATATGCAGACACCACACTGAGCAGATTTACATATGATCCGGAGGTTCCTGTCGTTCCGGCCAACACGCTGCGTATTTACAGCATGTATGAGGATACCAATGTACGCATGGCAATCAGTGCTTTCCAGCAGAACAATCCCGATGTGTATGTTAAGTATGAGATTGGAGTTACGGAGAGCAGCGGAGTTACCAGAGAGGATGCATTGATGCAGCTTAGTACTGAAATTGCAGGCGGAAATGGACCTGATGTGCTGTTAATGGATCATATTCCTTATGAATCTTATGTAGATAAAGGCGTGCTGATGGATCTGAGTGATATCTGGCAGGAAATGAAATCCAGGGAAGGTTATTTTGAGGCTGTCATCAATCAATATGAAAGAGGTAAGGGGATATATACAATTCCCATGGTATTTTCCCTTCCGGTTTTGAACGGAGAAGCGAAGGCAATAGAAGGCGTAGAGTCGTTAAGTGATTTTGCTGATATGCTGGAAGGTATCAGGGCAGGACAATCAGAAGGCATGATCATGGATAACACAGAGGCAAGTGATTTACTGACATTATTGTCCATGGCATCTTCCGGAACATGGGTGCAGGCGAATGGTTCCCTGGATAAAGAGGCAGTTACAGATTATCTTACAGAATGCAGACGTATTTATGAAACACTTAACAGCGGTGTTACAGATATAGATGATGATTATGAGTTTCACCGCTCTGCATCGTGGGGATCAGTATTCGGCAGCCTGGGGGTATATAGCCAATGGGAAGCTACCGGAGCACTGATGCAAAGCCATAGCAAGACCCTGACAACATCGGCTGGAATATGTATCGCAACCGCTCAAAATTATTCCCTTTATAATTCCATGTTAAACGCATATGGCTTGGATTACACATTGATGCCCGGACAAAGGCGAGGTGCCTGTATCACGGGGTCGCTTCTGGCAGTGAATGCGGCTTCCGGCATAGAGGAGGAAGCTGTAAAGTTCCTTCAATATGCATTATCTGCCGAATATCAGGTGAATACGGGATTAAGTGCGGCACCTGTTAACAGGGATGCCTATACTGCAGGCTTGGAATGTCCATTTGAAATCGATGAAAATGGTATATATTCTGTTATTGGCACCTATAATACGGAAACCGGATTCTCAGAAGAACTGGAAATTGCGTGGATGAATGAAGCAGAAAAAGCAGAACTTCTGGCACTGCTTGACAGTATAACCATGGTGAACGAGTGCGATGACAGGATACTGCAATCCGTAGTGGAATATGGGGCAGCTGCCCTGACAGGAGAAAAAAGTATTGAGGAGGCTGTAAATGCCATCGAAAAGAATGTACAACTGTACCTGGCGGAATAAGCCGCGTAGAAGGGCAGCAGGCAAACGATATGTAAAATTTCTCTTTTTACTGCCGGGGCTTGCCGGAGTCAGTATATTTGTACTGATTCCCTTTGCGGATGTGGTAAAGCGCTCCTTTTATACGGCTCTGTCCGGTGAATTTGTGGGTCTTAAAAATTATATGTCGGTAATGCAGAATACGGCGTTTCGTTTGGCTGTCAGCAATACGGTGCGGTTTGCATCCATCTGTATGCCCATATTATTGGCGGCTGGCTTGATTCTGGCTGTTATAATCAATCAACATGGGAAATGGGAACGGTTTAAGTTCCTGTACCTGCTGCCCATGGCCATGCCGGCCGCTACGGTGGTACTTGTCTGGAAAATGCTGTTTATCAAGCAGGGCTTTGTAAACAGCTGGCTGGGCAGCCATATTGACTTTATGGGTGAAGACAGTGCCTTTTATATTTTGGTAGGAAGCTATGTGTGGAAGAACCTGGGATATACCCTGATATTGTGGCTGGCCGGTCTGAAGGCCATACCGGAAGATATGATGGAAGCTGCAAGGGTGGATGGTGCCGGTAAGACTGCAATCTTCTTCCGCATCGTACTGCCGAATTTAAAAGGGTCGGCTTTTACCATAACCATTTTATCCTTTCTGAATTCCTTTAAGGTTTTCAGAGAGGCATATCTGGTAAGCGGTTCCTATCCCCAGGAAAAGATATACCTGCTCCAGCATGTATTTCATAACTGGTATACGAATCTGGATTTTGACAAAATGGCCGCCGGAGCAGTGTTAACAGCGCTGGTGCTCGGCAGTGTGTCAATATTGCTGCAGAAGCTGTGGGATAACGCAGATTAGCTTATTGGTTAAAATGTCATAATAACACTGCTTAGGCTGAAACCTGAAATAGTATAAAAGAGATCGGAAGATAGAATGAACAGAGTATATAAAATGACTGGCAGAAGATTTAGTGAGAAGTGTAAGAGCTCTGTCCTGTTAATAATAGTGGTGGGCACAGGTATTCTGTTCTGCCTGCCGGTATTGGTACTGTTGGCGGGTTCCCTGGCGGATGAAGTGGAATGGACACAGCGTATGGAGGCAGTGATCAGAAATAACTCCGGGTACATAATCTGGAAGTGGATTCCTGACTACCCCACAGGGGAGCATTACAGGAGACTCTTGTTTTACACACCGCAATTTCTTGCATTATTCTGGAATTCCATAAAAATAGTGAGCTGCATATTAATCGGTCAATTACTGATAGCAGTACCCAGTGCATGGGCATTTGCCGTGTATGAATTCAGGGGAAAACGTAAACTTTTTTCTCTTTACATCATATTGATGCTGCTTCCTTTTCAGGTTACGATGCTTTCAAAATATCTGGTATTATCCGATTTTAACCTGCTGGATACCCACCTGGCAGTGATTTTACCGGCGGTATTTTCTACTTTTCCGGTATTCTTGATTTACCGCAGCTTTGCAGACATCCCCAGAGAATTACTGGAAGCAGCACGTATAGACGGAGCCGGTGAGGTAAGGCTTTTTATGCAAGTCGGCATACCTCTCTCCGGAAACGGCATTTTGGCAGCAATGGTTCTTGGGTTTTTGGAATACTGGAATATGATGGAAGAACCCATGGCTTTTTTAAAAGACAAATCATTATGGCCCCTGTCTCTGTATCTGCCGGAAATAAGCGTGGAACAGGCCGGATTTGCCAGCGCAGCATCAATGCTTGCCCTGATCGTTTCCCTGTTTATATTTGCTATTTTTAAGGATACACTGGCCAGCGGGATTATCTCATCTGGAATAAAAGGCTGATTATTATAGGTGTCTGTGGTTATTTCTGAACAAAAGTACAGCGAATTATGAAGCAAATCCCAGACACGGAAATGAAGGTTAAAATGAAGGATAAACGTAATATGGCAATTGCAGGATTTTGCATTTTCCTGGTCTTTATGGTTGTATGCACACTTATCTCCAAGGCAATCTATACCTCCGGCCTGCCCCGGGTTACCACTTCCCAACCACAGAAGAAGAATCTGGGGCATGAGGTTAGTACCAAGGGTTTGGTGGTACAGGGGCAGGAATTTGGAATCTATGCAAAGGCAGGGCTCCGGGTTGCCACTATAACAGTATATGACGGAGACAGTTTTGAAGAGGGGGATGCGCTTTTCAGGATTGATCCGGATGATCTGAAATCCATTATTGAAGAAAAAGAACTGCATCTTAATAAACTGAAAAACCAACAAAAAGCCGGTAGTTACGAATCCGCGGATAATAAACAGAAACAGGGAACTGACATTGCGCGTGCAAAAGAGGATTATGACCAGGCAATACGGGATGCCGATCTTGCTGTCAACCGAAAACGGCAGCTGCTTAGCCAGGCAGAAAAAGAACTGGAAGAATACAAGAAGTCCGTTAAAAACGGCACGGTGAGCGATGGAGATGCCTCAGCCATTACCAGTCTGAACCAGGCGGTAACCGAAGCAAAACAGGCAGTGGAAGATGCCCTGCTGGCAAAAGAAGCAGCACAGCGTTTGGCTGGAAGGAATATTCAGGATGCAGAGCAGACAGACAGTAACTACTCAGCCAACCTGGAAGACAACAGACTGGATGCTGCATACCTGCAGAAAGAAATCGATTCCCTGAAAGAACTGTTATCAGCGGACGGCTGGGTTTATGCAGGGGAGGCAGGAATTGTTACCAGCCAGAAGCTGGCAGTGGGAGAGCGTACCGGTGATCATGCCGCCATCCTGTATGCATTGGATGACGGACAAAGGATACTGGAAGCCACATTTACAAAAGAACAGGCTGAATATATAGCAGCCGGTGATAAAATGACACTGGATATACGCTTGAAAAGCGGAGGCAGCACCAAGGAAGAAGTAGTGGTCAGTTATCTGGAAAACCTGGATGACGGCGGACTGAAAACCCGCATTTCTTTGGAAGGTCTGGATGTTTCTCTTGGTCAGACGGCATCCTTACGTATGGTAAAGCAGACAGAAGCCTACGCAACCTGCATTTCAATCGGTTCCCTTCTGGGAAGTCAGATGGAAGGATATTATGTATATACTGTTGAAGAATACGAGGGAATTCTGGGAACTGAATGGAGAGTCCGTAAGATTCCCGTGATATTACTTGATAAAAATGCCAGCTATGCTGCCATAGAAAGTGCAGGAGTTACAGAAAATACACAGATCATACAATCAAATGACAAAGAACTGCAGGAAGGAGATGTCGTAAGAGTTTTGCCGTGATTCCATTATTTATGGATGTCGAGCAACCCCAAGGAGCTGCCGCACAGGATAATCTGTGTGGCAGCTCCTTTTCAATTTTCCGGTTTGGTAAAATACCAGCCTGCATCGGTGCTTAAGAAAATGAATAAATTATGCGAGATTCATATTATGGTATTATGTACAACTTTGACACAACTCCATGTTAAAATTATGAAAATCAGATTATCGATCTGACGATTAAGGAATATGACCTGCCCATATCCAGCGCTTCCGTAGCGGCAGAGATTAAACTTGTTTACAAAGAATGGGGGGAGGAAGGAGTGACCAAGCATGAATAAACCATATATAAGGGATGTGATGACGGTTTTGGGTATTCTTCTGACTGTATTGATTTTCTGGGGAGGATGGAGGATAACAGAAGAGTTGTTTAGCAGATCGAAAGACATCTTGTTAGCGGAAGTGATGTATTCCCAGATATATAAGGCGGACATTACAAGCATGGAGGATAATCAGCCGGAGAATCAACCGGAGGATTCTTTGGAGACCCAAAAACTGTCATTGGAAGAAATGTCGGAGATTTTGAAGCAGTGTTATCCCAGTGACATTGATATCTTTGGCAATACACAGGTAACACTGGCTGATGTGAGATACATTACTGACACAATGGCAGAGGTTCCGATACAGTGGAATCCGGGGGACATTGATATCCTTAGCGACACGCAGGTAACGCAGCCCTCTGCAGAACATGTCACTATGGAGCAGGCGTTTACTTCCATACAAAATAGTATAGACTATTTTTATGAGCAGGAGTTGGTCAGGGTGGGATTTTTCGAAGATGCGTCCATGAACGCCTGTTTAAAGGAAAAACAGAGTTGGGATGAAACATTGACGGTACTTCAGTCTTCCGGATATATATACTGGGCGTTCCTGTTTGAAGATGAGGATATGACATTTTATGCAGAAGTGAATGCGGTGACAGGAGAAATATGGAGAATAATCATAATTTCCATTTCTTCCATGATTAACTTTGATGATACCGATATAGATCATTTATTACATGATTATTTGGATTATCTTGACCTTTCTGAGGATTGCGGATATGAAATGAAAGTCAGCAACAATTCCGATACCAGTATTACGGTTTCCTGTGATATTGGTAACGGTTTATTCCGTGCTGCTGCAGCAAAAAAAAATATTAATAATATCAGCAACACCACATTTCAGCAAGAGTTTTGTATAACCAGCCAGGAGGAAGAAGTGCAGTATTTTAATTGCCTGTATATCTGCCTGACTTCATAAAGGTCACAATGCAGATACAACAATCCCAAAGTTATATGACATCTTCTATGAACCTGTAATCACCGCAGGCTTCGCTTCGGTCAGCCAGGGAAGTCGTGTAATTTATAGTGAAGGCAGCGAATTGGAATGAGAGATTTGTTAACTATAATGATACACTTTTATGCTGTAACTTTCTTCCTGTTTTTTTTAATAAAAAATAGTGCATAATGCTCAAAGTTGTGATAGAATGGGTTTGTATATGTGAAAACAAATTAACATAATATAAAATATACATGAAATCCAATTCCCATGTATATAAAACAAATATAGAGTATTGCAATTGTTGAGCAGATATGGAGTACATATGAATAAAACCCGGGAAGAAAAAATAAAAATATTTTTTTACAAATTAGGAAGAAAGAACCGTTTTTACCGATATCTGGTATTTTTACCAATCGTTTTTATCGTTCTTGTTTTTTCCATTATCAAATACCTGAAAAACAATACGAAAAGGCTTGCCATGCTGGGAGCAACAGTAGTATTGTTTGCAGTTTACAGCAGTTTCTCTTTCCCGGTATTCATGCAGGAAGAGATTCCCAGTGTTTCAGGTTCTGATGATGCGGAGAAGGAAGAAATCAACTATGAAATATATCTGATGGAAGAAGCAGAGCTGAATCCTGATGATATTCCGCTGCTGGAAGATGATGATGTTATGGATGATTATGTGGATGCTGAGCTTCATGGAATGGACGAAGCGGATAAATATGCAATAGATGAGATCCTGGAATATAATGAGGATAGAAAAGTCTCTAATCAGTATAGAGCGGCAGCAAAGGAAGAAGATACCAATGTTACATTTTCTAAGGATGACTGGCGTTTGATTCTGATTAATAAGCAGCATCCTGTTCCGGAGAATTATCCCTTAAAGCTTGGAACGATTAAAAATGATATGCAATGTGACGAACGTATTATTGATGATTTGCTTGACATGCTGCAGGGAGCCAAGTATGATGGTATTAATCTGATTATCTGTTCTCCTTACCGTGATATGGAGAGGCAGGAAACTCTGTTTATGAAGAAGATCAAGCGTTACATGAATATGGGAATGTCATATATGGATGCTTACAAGTATGCCAGTCAGTCTGTAACTGTGCCGGGTGCCAGTGAACATCAGATTGGTCTTGCACTTGATATTGTAACAGATTATTATATGAATCTGGATACAGGATTTGGAGAGACGGAAGCCGGTATATGGCTGAAAGAAAACTGTGCGGAATACGGTTTTATATTAAGGTATCCTGAAGGGAAGGAATATATAACAGGTATCCAATATGAGCCGTGGCATTTCAGGTATGTGGGAGTAGAGGCTGCAAAGCCCATTATGGAATCAGGTATTACACTGGAAGAGTTTTTGGAGGACTTGTAATTGTATAAATTATTAAAACGGGAAAACAGGGCAAAAAGGGGAGAGCTGCACACAGTTCATGGGGTTATACAGACACCTGTATTCATGAATGTAGGTACGGCGGCTGCTATCAAAGGTGCTGTTTCTACCCAGGATTTGGAACAGATCAAGACACAGGTGGCGTTATCCAACACCTATCATCTTCATGTAAGACCGGGAGACCGGGTGGTTTATCAGATGGGAGGGCTCCACAAGTTTATGTCGTGGGATAAACCGATCCTGACTGATTCAGGAGGGTTTCAGGTTTTTTCTCTGGCAGGTCTTCGTAAGATTAAGGAAGAGGGCGTTTATTTCCAATCCCATGTGGATGGCCGGAAGATTTTTATGGGACCGGAGGAAAGCATGCAGATCCAGTCAAATCTTGCATCCACCATAGCTATGGCATTTGATGAATGTCCGCCCAGTAAGGCGGACCATTCTTATGTAAAGGCCTCGGTGGAACGTACAACCAGATGGCTGGAACGCTGTAAAAATGAAATGGACAGGCTGAATTTACAGGAAGGTACCATTAACAGGGATCAAATGTTATTTGGGATTAATCAGGGGGCTGTTTACCCTGAAATACGTATTGAACATGCAAAGAGAATCACGGAATTTGATCTGCCGGGTTATGCGGTTGGCGGTCTGGCGGTAGGCGAGAGCCATGAAGAGATGTATCACATTTTAGAGGAGGTTGTACCCTGGCTGCCTGTGGATAAGCCAACTTATCTTATGGGTGTGGGAACACCGGCCAATATCCTGGAAGGTGTTGAACGAGGTGTGGATTTCTTCGATTGTGTATATCCTACAAGGAATGGGCGGCACGGGCACTTGTATACGAACCATGGTAAGCTTAATCTGTTCAATGCACAATTTGAGACGGATGAAAGACCAGTTGAAAGCGGCTGCGGGTGCCCTGCATGTAAGCGGTATTCCAGAGGATATATCAGGCATTTGTTAAAGGCAAAGGAAATGCTGGGGATGCGGTTATGTGTGCTGCATAATCTGTACTTTTATAATACAATGATGGAAGAAATCAGGGAAGCTCTGGATCAGGGAGACTTTGCAGGCTATAAGGCCAGGAAGCTGTTGTCCATGAATACACCTATTTAGAAAATTATTATAAAGAGTTTCAGAAATCACTTGCCTGTCCGGATAATTTTGTGTATCATACTCTATAGTCTAAGGTATAAATAGGATATTAAAATGCGTATGCAAATCAGGAGGAAACAAAATGGGTATTTTATTAACAGAAGCAGGAACCGGCGGTATTGAAACAATGATTTTTACATTTGTCATTTATGCAGTTTTGATCGGCGGCATGTGGTTTTTCATGACAAGACCGCAGAAAAAGGAACAGAAACGTCTGGCGGCTTTGTTGTCATCTTTAGAGGTTGGAGATCATGTTCATACCACATCAGGATTTTATGGTGAAGTGATCTATATAACAGATGATATGGTGATTATTGAATTTGGCAATAACAAGAATTGCCGTATTCCTACGGATAAATCGGCTATTAACCGTGTGGAAAAAGCCGGAGAATCATAAATAAGTAAGGAAGGCTTCGCTTTCCGTATAACGAGCCGTCAGGATTCCGTCATTGAATCTGCGGCGGCTGGGTTTACATGTACCATACAGTGCTTTACTTTGGGAAACTTTTCCTCAATCACATCATGCACACGATGCGCGGCATCGTGTGCTTCTTTTAATGAAGTCGAACCATCTGCACGGATTTCCACGTCAACATAAATTTTATCTCCAAACAGGCGGGTTTTGATCTGATCAATACCTTCAACCGATTCCTGCGCAAGCATTACCTCACGCATTTCATCAATGATCCGGTCATCACAGGCTTTATCAGTCATTTTCCCAATTGCGTCCCGAAAGATATCTATCGCAGCCTTCAGGATAAACAGGCAGATTACAAGACACGCTGCAGGATCAAGGATAGGTAAACCCAACCGCGCGCCCAGGATACCGGCAAAACTTCCCACAGATGAAAACGCGTCTGAACGGTGGTGCCATGCATCGGCCATAAGTGCACTGGAATCTATTTTCTTTGCGGCTATACGTGTATACCAATACATTGATTCCTTGACAATGATGGAAATGATTGCCGCGGCAAGTGCCAGGGGTCCCGGAACGGCCAATGTACCATAATTCCCGGCAATAATCTTCTGTACACCCGTCAAGCCTATACCCATGCCGGTAGCAAACAGTATTGCCGCCAACACAATAGCCGCCACACATTCAAATCGCTCGTGACCATAGGGATGCTCCTTATCAGATTGTTGGTTCGCCATTCTGACACCGGCTATGACAATAACGGTGCTGATTACATCAGATAGTGAATGAACTGCATCAGAAATCATTGCAGCCGATTGTGCGGATACTCCTGCAAACATCTTAAAAGCCGACAAAATCACATTGCCGATGATACTGTTACGGGATACCTTCATTGCGATTTGCTCATTTGATTTATCCATACTTACACCCCTTGTCTGCGCAAGCTCAGCTTGCCGCCTCTGACCGCATGCGATAACTCTTTGTCAATCTACCGTAACAGTTCAGCCTGACAGCCAATATGATATTAAAAACGCACCTGCGGAACATACAACTGTCCCGCAGATGCGCCGAAACACCATCTGCTGCCGCATTGCAGCCCGACTCAACAAACCCTGTACGGGTGTATCGCCTGCTCAGATTATACTGTTGATTATTGCAATCCACATCATGAGCAAGGCGGCTGCTCAAGATGATAATAGCCGGATTAGTTTATACATCCGGCTATTATGGATGTGATGCAGTGCAAAGAGTTATTTTAAATAGAATATGTTCTATTCTATGCAGAACGATAGAATATGTTACAGATATTTGATTATCCACAGCTTTATCATGTAAGGAAGCAGGATACACAAATCCAACAAACCGCATCTCAACAGGCTACATCTCAACAGGTTACATCTCAAATTCCAGACGGTTATTGTATGCCTCCAGGATTTCCTGGATTTTTTCAGTAGTTTCAAGCGTGTTGGAAAGAGATAGATCATGGTTCATAAAGTCGATCAGCGACGCAGTGAATTTACTCATATCGGCTTCTACAAAGTAGGGCTTGTGATGGATCTGTGGAGGGAGATAAGCCAGGTCGGTGGTAACGACCTTATCAAAATATCCCTGTTCATAGGCTTTGTCAAAAGCGTCCAGGCCATCTGTAAATAATCCGAAGGTACAGCAGATATAAACTCTGCGTGCATTCATATTTTTCAACTGTCTGGCGGTATCGATCATGCTTCCGCCGGAGGAAATCATATCATCAATTATGATAACGTCTTTTCCGTCAATGTTATCCCCCAGAAATTCATGTGCAACAATGGGATTTTTACCATTTATGATGGTGGAATAATCGCGGCGTTTATAGAACATACCTGTGTCAACCCCAAGAACACTTGCAAAGTAAATGGTACGGTCCAGGGCACCTTCATCAGGACTGATTACAATTAAATGCTCCTTGTCAACCAATAAATCATCTTCGGAATTCAATAAAGCTTTTATGAACTGATAAGGCGGCGTAAAATTATCAAAGCCATTCAGGGGGATAGAATTCTGCACTCTGGGATCGTGAGCGTCAAAGGTAATGAAATTCGTGACTCCCATATCACGTAATTCAGTAAGGGCATGCGCGCAGTCAAGTGATTCCCTCCCGTTCCTCTTATGCTGTCTGCCTTCATATAAAAAAGGCATAATCACATTAATCCGCCGGGCTTTTCCCTGGCAGGCAGATATCACACGTTTTAAATCCTGATAATGGTCATCCGGAGACATATAGTTTGTATAGCCATATGCCTGATAAGTAATACTGTGATTGCAGACATCAACAATAAGAAACAAGTCCTTCCCGCGTATGGATTCCCTGAAAATAGCCTTTGCTTCACCACTTCCAAAACGGGGGACCTCACAGTTTACCAAATAACTTTCTTCGCTGTAACCATGAAAGGCCGGATCATTTTTTACTTTGACATTGTGGATTTTTTTTCTGAATTCTACCATATAATCGTTGATCCGCCGCCCCATCTGTTCTGCAGACTTGAGGGCAATGATCTTCAGAGGGGCGACAGGCATGGCATTTTCCAGTTCACGTAAATTTGGCATTGAGAAACCTCCGACGTAATATTTATATATATTTAGTGATAATTTAATTTATATCATTATGTCGAAGGTACGTCAAGGTATTCTTCTGTATAACCTCAAAATACAAGCTAATCCTTAAACTGTTTATTGATTCACAGCCATTATCTCACAAGATCAAAATATGTGATTTTGTATATTTTACGAGAGCAGCAGACTCCAGATTGCATGCTTAAAATGAACTTATTTGCTATACAATTATGTGTGTAACGTATGTATATATATTGACAAATATTTAGCAAGTGGTATTATTGTAAACAATAAGCGTAAAGAATATCGGCCATGTGATAATCAATATACGGATAGAACCTGAAATGAGATAATATCCGGGGATTAACATCCATAGAAGAAGGACTCCTTAAATGAGTGATTGCAAAGGTGAGAGATAATGAAAAAAAGAAGAAACAGGGATTACTGGCTTATTGTATTAATTATAGCTGGAATTTTCATACTTACAGGAATCAGCATGGGATGGATTCCGTTTCTGTCAGGGAGGGAAGATGACCCCTCCCTGATTTCCATAACAGAAACAGAAAGCAGCCAACAGTTAAGTATATCGCATGCCATTGAAGTACCGTATACCTGGCAGGAAGAAATAGACGAAAGAAACATAATTCATGCAGAGATAGATATTCCAGATGCAATCAGGGAACAAGGTTTTCGTAAGGCATCAGCGAAAACAATAGAAGTAGATTCGGAAAGCGTTTTAACTTTATTAGAGGATTATTATCATCCATATCAATCAGAAGAATATGATGATGTGATTCAATACAGAGGAGAGGATGCGTTATACTTGTATATTCCCAAGCAAGGGAATTTGGGAATCTCCGTGACAAGTACACTACGAGATTATATTTACATGGCGTATAAGGAAAATCCGAGAGAGGAAGGTTATAATAGGGAGCTTTATTCAATCAATGGGGAGTTGGAAGGATTTTCTCTGGAAGAGTGTAAGAAAAAAATGCGGGAAATATGCAGTGAGATTGGTATCCCCGGGGAGATTGGAATAACTTACAGAGCGCTTGATTACAGAATGATGGAAGAACAGGCAGAAGAATTGCATATGGATGGTTCGGTGACAAAACCGGACTACAATTGGACACCTTCTGATAACAGCTATCATTGTACAATTTCGCAATTATGCAATGATATACCGGTTATTCAGACTTATATGCTGACTGCCTATGCAGATATTTTAAATTATGGTGATCATACTTGTGTGTTGAATAAGGAACGAATTATTTCAATGTATGTGAATGAAGTCTATGAGATTATTTATGAACAGGGATATGAGAAACTGTTGGACTTTTCAGAGATTTTAGATAAATATAGAGGATGCACTGAACTTATACTGTCGGAGTACAGTACGGAGGTCACAGATATCACGCTGCGAGTCATAGCTCTCAGCCAGGGAAAAGGAATCTATAAGATGACACCGATCTGGATATTTTATGGTACAAGCTATGGTGATGCAAGTGGAGAGATCATCGCAGTTCCTTACGCAGTTATGATCAATGCATTGACAGGAGAGGAAATAGGTTGAGGCGGGGTAGGATAAAAATGAAGGAAACTTTTTTGCGAGTATTACGAATGGATTTAAAAAGATCGTTCTTTTCCTGGAAGTTTGTTATGAGTGTGATACTCGGTGGTGCAGTCTGTTTTTTTACCCTGCTTTTTTGCGGCTCATATCGACGAGATACTCTTTATGAGTTTGTGTTGCTTCATGACCGAAGCCAGGTTTTTCTTGCCTATATTGCGGGTATTCTTGCTTATGCTCTTTGTTTTTATGAAGATTTCAGTCATGGAAATATCAGAAATGTAGCAGGGCGTATCAGAATTCCCATATATGTGTTATCGAAAACAATAGCTGCACTTTTATCTGCTATATGTGCTTTTACCCTGGGTAAATTCCTGTTTATAGCATTGTACTCCATAAATCATCCGGTGTGTATGGCGGATACATTGTCTGCTATTCCGGGATCCAGCCGACTATATTATAATCTACTGATAGAGGAGCATTATTTTAGCTTCTTTTTTATAACATCTCTGCAAAAAGCCCTTTACTGCGGTATATTATGCCAGGTGGTGATGATAGTATCCATACTGATACCTAATAAAGCAGTTGTATTCAGTATTCCCATTGCTGCATTTTATGTACTCACTTTCTATGTAAACTCAATGACAGGAATGTCAGAGTATTTGAACTTTACCTTGATATTTGACGGACATACACGGATATGGCAGGAGGATGGAGTAAGCTTCGGCTATTCCGTTATGGTAGCATTAATCAGCTATTTTATCTTATATCGTCTGACTCTTTGGGTGGTAAGAAAGAAGGTTTATCATGAATAGTATTGGAAAATATTATGGTTATTTATTGAGGAAGAATCTCATATCCTGGCGCATGCTGGCAGTTGCTGTTTTTACCATCTTAACCATGGATGCCTTTCTGGCTTCAGTACGGATTTACAGCAGAGACATGGGTGTACAAATGACACAATGGGGATTTGCTCTAATCTGGGATAATAAATATGTGGGCTTGTGTTTTATGCTGATCTATATTTTTGCTGTTGCTCCATTTCCGGAGAACCGGATACAAGCACGTTTTATTATTGCCCGCATGGGAATATCAAACTGGGTATGGGGACAGGTACTGTATATTTTTACTTTTGGGTGGCTTTATACAATCTTTCTGTATGTGATTCAGAACCTGTTGTTATGGAATGTGTTAAGCTTTAGCGGGGAATGGGGAAAAGGATGGGCAAATTTAATAAATTATGAAATCCAGGTTTACTATGATATTTATGTGTCGGTACCGTATCTGGTCATATCTAATTATGATCCGGTCAAGGCTAATCTGTTAGTGGCAGTTATTATGGGACTTTTACTGGGGCTGCTTGGGATGCTGATTTTCTGGTTGAACTTTTATTCCAGGGTTGCAGGACCGGCAGCTGCAAGTGTTTTGGTATTTATGAGCCTTGCCGCAACCAGAATCAACAGCTTAAACCGCTTCTCGCCAGTAAGCTGGATAAGGCTTGACAGCCATTATCGACTGACAAGCAGTAATCAGCCTACAGAGGGATATATTATTGGGATGTTGGTATTGTGGGTGCTATTGTTGCCATTACTGGCAAAACTACGGGCAAATCATACCCAGGAAAATAACAGGAGGAGCAGAAGATGGAAACATATTCGCTGGAAGTAAAGAAGGTATCCAAGTCTTTTAAAGAAGGCATAGCTATGGAGGATATCTCATTTCAAGCTGAAAATGGTAGTATTATTGGATTTGTGGGGCATAATGGTTCAGGAAAATCTGTACTGTTTAAATGTATATGTGGATTTTATGCTGTTACGGAAGGGGAAATCACCATAAATGGCAGGGTGGCCGGCATAGGAGAGCAGATGCCGCGAAATATAGCATTTATTATTGAAGAGCCTGCTTTTTTGGGAGAGTATAGCGGACAAAAGAATCTGGAGCTTTTATATGAACTACGGAATAAAAGGAATCCGGAACATATCAGGAAGATGATGGAGAAGGTCTGTCTGGACTATGACAGCAGGAAAAAGGTATCAAAATATTCCTTGGGAATGAAACAAAGGCTGGCGCTTGCCCAGGTTTTAATGGAGGATCAGCCAATATTGATTATGGACGAACCAATGAATGGACTTGATCGACAGGGAATCAGTGACATCAGAGAGCTGATATTGAAAGAAAAGGAAAAAGGAAAAATCATCCTGCTGGCCAGCCATAATAGTGCTGATATTGAATATCTGTGTGATGAGGTATATGAACTGGAAAATGGAAAAATAATTGGAAAGAAGTCCAAATCTAAAGGAATGGTTACCGGATAGATTTACTTTAAGTGGCGTAATACTGCTGTTTATCGCACCTAAGGGGTATTGAAAAACCCGGACGAGACAAGAGGCAGGTATTTTAAGGGATGATGCAGAAGGTATACAGAACAGGAAGTGGGCGCACACATATGTTTTACAGCTCAGTCAGGCTCGGGAATTCCACGGAGCCCATACCAGGACGAAAATGAACTGCTCCGCAGTTC
>Ga0153941_1000079_pt1 | contig 53168 bp, 44 predicted proteins | sample TSNJ025MetaG_FD_104733 | JGI IMG/M metagenome (GOLD analysis project Ga0153941, IMG submission 104733) | Attine ant fungus gardens microbial communities from New Jersey, USA - TSNJ025 MetaG | ecosystem: Host-associated > Fungi > Mycelium > Unclassified | place: USA: New Jersey, Brendan T. Byrne...
GCCTTCCTTGAGATAGCGAAGCATCGCGTAAAGGACTGTTCGTGAGACACCGTCAAAGAGCGATAAAGCCGTCGATATGACGATCATCAGAGGCCAGAAGCTGTGATCTCCGAACTGTCCTTGATGCGGCTTAAGGCTGTGTAAAAAACAGTTCGTAGGGTCCCATCAAATATTGTTATTACCACAGCCACAAAAACCATAACTAAGGCTCTTGGAAAGATGGAACTGGCGATGGCGGCTAAGACTACTATGGCAACTATGCTCATTAAGCCGAGCCTGAAAACATCCAGTCTATAGCCTTTGGTTAGATACCAGCTACGTTTCAAGCATGTGATACCACTTGAACCTTCGATGATGCAGACGGGAACTACGACATACAAACCACAAGCAACGATGATACCGGGAATGACAAGCATCAGTGCCCCCGCTGCAACGGCGATCCATGACAGCAAGCCCGCAATAGAGACCGCCAGCAGGCATTTCAGGCTGCGAGCAAAGCACGCTGTAATGCTGACGGGCTGTTGTTGCAGAGTCAAAAATGTGGCGGAAGCGAACAGGCCCTGAATAAGGCTGATGAAAAGCAGATTGAATACCGTCATGCCTGCAGCGGGAAGAAAACCTTGCTGCTCCACATCGACAGGATAAAATATATCTATGCTGGCCGGGATTAACGAAAGAAGCGCAAAAATAAGAAACAGAGGAATATTCTGCGATATGACTTTCAGGGTCGTGGAAAAGAGCTCGCTCAGGGTGAAGCCCTTCTTCGGCGTTACTGCATTGTCGGACGGCTGCATAAGCTATTACCCCTTGTTGAGCTTTCAACGAATGTGGCGCGGATACTAAACGGCAATTGCGACAATCGTCAATGAAAAGTTCTTCATTTGTTCCAAGCTGACCTATGGACGCCAGGTTTCTATCTCCCCTTGCCAATCTGCTGCAATATGGCCGATAACAATGACATATCGGCTCTGATATATATTCGGCCCTGAACAATCGTCCGACATTCGAGGAGTATCATCATGGCATTTCCCGCCAACCTGAGCGAGCGCGTCGTAGAAGCCATGCGGGAGGTGGCGAACGAGATTATCCTGCCCCGGTTCCAGCATCTGGCCACCGCCGATGTCGAGGAGAAATCGCCGGGTGAACTGGTGACGATAGCGGACAAGGAATCCGAGCGCGTGCTGACCATGCGGCTGAAAGACATCCTGCCGGGATCAACCGTGATCGGCGAAGAGCTGGCGGAAATTCAGCCGGAAGTGGTGGACCGGGTTGGTAAGGGCACGGTGTGGCTGGTCGATCCGCTTGACGGAACCTCGAATTTTGTCGCTGGCAAGGCCTTGTTCTCGGTGATGGTGTCGCTTGTGGTCGATGGCGAGACACAGCTCGGTTTGATGCTCAATCCGGTAACCGGGGTGCTGCACCACGCCGAACTTGGCGCCGGTGCCTTTCGTGATGGCGAGCGGTTACGCGCGTTTGATGGAGCGCTGCCGCTGGGCGAGTTGCGCGGCTCCATTCTCAACCGTCTGTTGCCGCCGGATCTGAAGGCGGATCTTGCCGGGCGGGCGAATGGCCTGAAAGCAAATCTGCCGGGCTTCGGCTGCGCAGGGGTCGAATACCCGGCGATTGTTGAGAACGATCAGCACTTCGCCCTGTTCTGGCGCTCATTGCCGTGGGATCACGCGCCAGGTACGCTGTTTGTGCGTGAGGCCGGTGGAGTCGCCAGGAGGCTGAACGGCGAGGAATATCGGCCTGAGGATAGAAGCAAGGGGCTGATCATTGCATGCAACGAAGCGGTATATGAGGAAGTTTGCACAAAACTTATCGGTCGCGGTGCGTGGTAAGCGCTTTCAGTCGCACTTTCATGTGAGACTGCCGCTGTTTTTTTCGCCCGGACGTTGACGTAACAGATATCCGGGAGGATAAGCGTTTGGTTCCGCCCATACCGGGCCTGCCGCCGTCGGAGTTTTCCGGCGGCGTTTTGGCATCCAGGTCTGGCGATGTCGAACCAGCCGATTTTTTATTTCCGCGGGAGATTTTCGACGATGAGCATATTCACTCCAGCCGACAAGGGCGCCGTTGCCCGTCAGACAGCCCGCATGCTGCTTGAAATTCAGGCAATCCATTTCAATGCCGAGAAGCCTTTCATCTTCACGTCCGGCTGGGCCAGCCCCGTCTATACCGATTGCCGCAAGATCATTTCCTATCCGCGCCTGCGCTCGGCGTTGATGGATTTCGCCGCCAATACCATCGTCAGCGAGATCGGCTACGAGTCGATTGATATGATCACCGGTGGTGAGACCGCAGGTATTCCTTTTGCAGCCTGGATTGCCGACAAGCTCGGCCTGCCCATGCAATATGTGCGCAAGAAGGCCAAGGGTTTTGGTCGTAATGCCCAGATAGAAGGCGAAGTGGTCGCAGGCGCCCGCACGCTTCTCGTCGAGGATCTGGCGACCGACGGACGCAGCAAGGTCAATTTCTGCCAGGCCTTGCGCGAAGCGGGTGCCCAGGTCGATCACTGCTTCGTGGTGTTTTATTACGACATCTTCCCCGCCAGCCGCGAGATCATGTCGGAACTGAACGTGCAGATGCACCATCTCGCCACCTGGTGGGATGTGCTTGAGGTCGCCAAGGCGTCCGGGCATTTCGATCCCGGTGTGATGCGTGAGGTCGAGAGCTTCCTGCACAAGCCCGCTGAATGGTCTGCGGCGCACGGTGGTATTTCCGAGTTCAGTGCAGGTTCGTAAAGCGATCAAGTGCGTCGATATCGCCCTGAATGTCGGCTCTGTCAGTTTTCTGCGATCACGCCGGAAGGTTCCTGTCTTCCGGCGTTTTCATTTCCTGTAGAGAGTCAGTCTCGACAGCCGAATTTGCTTTTCTGCACAACAACCTTTGCATTCACTCCCGTGGTCGAGGTGGCCGGTTGTGCGGACAGGCACTGCATTTTTCTCCCGAAAAGCGCCCTCTAATGTTAAGCAGAGCGTCTGAATACCCTCATCACAAACTTATAAGAGCCTTTCATTCCATGAATATCCTCCATATCGATTCCAGTCTTTTCGTCGACAATTCCGTTTCGCGTGTTCTCTCCGCCCAGATCGTGGATGCTCTCAGGAAGAGCAATCCGCAGGCCGGTATCGTTTATCGCGATCTTGGCTCGAACCCACCCGCTCATCTCTCCGCAGCCGCTGCCATGGCGTTCCGCGCCGGTCAGGTCGATGATCTGACTGCAGGCCAGCGCCAGGAAGTTGAGGCGATCGAAGAATCGATCCGCCAGATCGAGCAGGCCGATATCGTCGTGGTCGGTGCGCCGATGTACAATTTCTCGGTACCGAGCAATCTCAAGGCCTGGCTCGACCAGATCTGCCAGGCAGGCCGCACTTTCCGCTATACCGCCACAGGACCGGAAGGTTTGCTGAAAGGCAAGAAGCTCGTCATCGCGTCTTCACGCGGCGGCGTGCATGGCGATGACGACTTCCAGGAAGCTTTCTTGAAAAAGCTGTTCGGCCTCATCGGCTTGACCGATGTCGAGGTGATTCGCGCCGAAGGCGTCAATATGGGCCCCGATATCCGTGCCAAGGCCATGAACGATGCGGCGGCGTTGATCTCCAAGCGCTTCGCTTCCTGATCGTAAGGTCTATTGAGACTTTCGAGATGAGGCGCTTCCCGGTCTCATCTCACCTTCAATTTCTGTCCCGCCGGATGACAACCGTGCAGGTTTGCCCGGCGGCCAGGAGAATGTCCTCGGTAAGCGGATCCAGTTTTATCCGCACCGGAATGCGCTGCGCCAATCTCACCCAGGTGAAAGTCGGATCGACATTGGCAAGACCTTCCGCGTCGGTCAGCCCGTTCCTGTCGGCGATGCCGCGACTGATGCTGTCGACATGGCCCGTGATGTCATGCGAAACCCCCATCAGGCGAATGATCGCGCGGTCACCCGGGCGGATGTGGGGCAGTTTGGTTTCCTCAAAATATCCGGCGATCCAGAACGAATCATTGTCGATCACGCTCACCGCTGCGATGCCGGCGGTGGCAAAGCCTCCCCGGCGCAGGCGAAGATTGGTCACATAGCCATTGACCGGTGACCGGACCACGGTTCTTTCAAGATCGAGCTCGGCGATTCTTGCATCCGCCAGCGCAAGTTGATGACTTGATGCCGTTGAACCTGCCTCGCCTTCGGCGGATTGTCGCTCTTCTTCGGAAACGGAAAGGCTATCGAGATTTCGGCGCCGCTTGGCCCTTTCTTCGGCCACCTCCATGTGGTTGCGGGCCACTTCGACCGATGCTTTTGCATGTTCAAGCGCCAGACTGAACCGCTGGGAGTCTATGACGAACAGAATGTCTCCCTTGTGGACGAACTGGTTGTCGACGACCGTCACGTCCTGCACGGTGCCCGACACCTCCGGCGCGACGGAAACCACCTCGACCCTCACCCGTCCGTCCCGTGTCCATGGAGACACCATGTAATATCGCCATGCGGTCCATGCGAGAACGGCGGCAATCGCAACGAGAGTCGTTGTCACTGCAACACGAAGGGGAGAACGTAGAGGATTCATAGCGGACTGATCCTGTCATCCGGCCGAAAAGGCGGCAATGGTAGTGACGGAGAGGATGGCGGTAAAAAGAGCGACATCGAACAGGGACGGATGCCAGATCAGGGCCTCGAACCCGAGCAAGGTAATGGCGCGGCGGACCACCACGAACGCCACAACGGCGATGACGCCGTAAAGAGCCAGAGGCGGAATGTAAACACCGAAAAGATCTATTTCCTTCAACATCAGGCAGGAGCCTCCTGATCGGTTGACTGCAACGGGCTTAACCGTTTTTGCCATTCGGGATCAAGGTAATGCAGGTTGAGAATCTCGGCTATTTCCTGTTGCGCGGCGATTGCATGGAGAAGCTGGTTGTATTCTCCCGTTATTTCCGTTCCTGCCGCGATTCTGGCAAGATTCTTCATTCGTGTGGCATTATCCATGAGAGTGTCACGCAGCCTGATACTATCGGTAGCAACGTTATTGCGGCGAAGGAACCTTCCGAACAGCGAAACCATATCGAGATGAACGATTCGGTCGAGCCGGGCGATGATCCCGAGGTGAGCGATATGTTCGATTGCCGCAAGTGATTGGCCGATGATCATTCTATGGGCGGCGGGCAAACCGGGTACACGTGCGGTATCGCGCAGACGAATGGTCTGAACGCCAATCTCAACGGCTGCCAGAGTTCGATTCATCAGTTTCAAGGTGTCGCCCGGTGGACTTGCCGCTGCCAGCAGGGCCATCCTGTCAGCCATTCGGCTGCACCATACGTCTTCCGTTACTCTGTTGCCCAGCGAAGCCAGCTGGGAGATGTCGCGCAATGTTGCGCGTTGTATACCGAATCGTCGTTTGACGGGATTGATCGGAAAAACCACCATGAACACGATCATGCTGATGCCGACGCCGAATACGAGGGCGAGAACCGCATTGAGAAAATCATCGAACGCAAGGCGCGAACTGTTGGCGATACCCAGCAGCGAGATGAAGAAAATATTGAAGGCTGCGGCAATCCCGGCAGTTCTGGGCTGCAACATCAAAATGCCGGCGATGACGAGCGGCGGCACCAGAACCATCGCGAGCAACGGGAAGCCGTCGATGGCAGGCAGCACGAACAGGTGGTAGAAACCGGCGACAATTGCCGCAACCAGCGAGCCGCGAAAGAATGCCCTGCTTCCGATAACAGGATTGTCCCGCGTTGCGTAAAGAGCGCAGACCACTGCGACGATGCGGGTAAATCCCTGACCGTTCGACCATGCCGAGGCGAACCAGAACGAGCCGGCGCAGATCACGGCGATGAAAGCGCGCAAGGCGTTGATCCGCGCTGCATCATAGTCGCGGTGGATTGACAGGCTTCCCTGCCCATCGGTCGCCACTCCGGAAAAAAAGCTTTCGGTCGCTCGGAGGGCTGATACCAGCGCGCCGATAGCGTCCGACAATCGTGCGGCAACAAAGAAATCCTCCGGATCAATGAAACGGTTCTTCTCCGGCCTTATTGCCGCATGCAGAGCTTCCATACGGCCGGCTGCCTCAGTGCCGTTTTCCGGTGTTACCTGTTCCAGAATTTCGGCAGCGTGTTCCAGATCGACGCGTGCGCGTTCCTTCGTGCCATGCCGCGAAAGATGGCCTCGCAGCGCTTGCGCCGAGGCGACAGCAGTCATGATCGACACGATGATGTGGCGCAATGCTCCCGCCCGGCGACGGATGATGCGGTCCTCGGCGGCGGCGTAGGATATGGCGGTGTCGAGAGAAATGATGTCACCGAGGGTTCTCGGCGCTTTTCCCTTGCCGGTTTCGTTGCCGGTGACGGCTTCGTGTATGAATGCGGCGACATCGCTACAGGTATGGCGCAGGCGCGTCAGCAAAGCCGGCTGCGGTGCGCTTCTCACGAGAATGGCCGAGACAACCGCTTCGAGAACGATGCCAAGGGCGATGCACGTGACCCGGGCAACTGCGACATCGAAAACCCGGTCCGGCTGATCATAGACCGTGAGAGCGATAATACCGCAGGTGTATCCGGCGAGCACGGCACCGTAAGCCTTGAAATTGCGTAGCAGCGTCGCAACGGCGGTGCAAAGCGCGATCCAGGCGGCAAAGCTCCCAAGAAACAACACGGGAGCCTGATCGAACAGGGCAATTAGCAGGATGGCCATGAAAGCTCCGGCGAGAGTGCCGAGAAACCTGAAATAGCCTTTCGACAACGCCATGCCGCGTGTGGGCTGGGCGACGATCCACACCGTCATCGCAGCCCAATGGGGATCTTCGAGCTGCAAGGCCAACGCCAGATAAAGGGCAAGCAACGATGTAAAAGTCGTGCGGATGGCGAAAGTCGCTGCCCGCACCTTCAAAGGATTGAAGCGCGGCGCCGGGATACGTCGCAGAACGTCGATCAGGAAGGGGGAGAATGGCTGATTCAAAAGCCCCGTCTCCGGTAAAAGTGAACGAGAAGACAGCACAGAATTGCACTGTCGAGGAAAGTCAAAAAATCCATTGTCCTCTATAAAAGTGCCGGTATCAACGGATACCTCCCGGAAGATGAGCCCCTGCCTTGTTTGTTGTTTTGCATCGTCCCGGCGCTACAATCATAACTTGGAGGGCATCTGTCATGGCTGGGAATTTCCCGCTGGAACCGGCGTTGTGGTCTGATACTGCGGTTGCCGTGCCGCTGACATTGCAGCTCGAGGAAACCATCTCGACCGATATTGCCGTGATCGGTGCGGGCTATGCCGGGCTGTCGACTGCTTTGCACCTTGCCGAGCGTGGCGTGAAGACGGTTGTCATTGAGGCGCATCAGATCGGCTTCGGCGCGTCCGGTCGCAATGCGGGCCAGATCATTCCCGGACTGAAACATGACCCCGATGAACTCGTGCAGATATTCGGCCACGAGCGTGGCGAGCGTCTTGCCGCTTTTTCGGGTGGGGCGGCGGATGAGGTTTTCAATCTGATCGACCGTTATGACATGGACGTTGCCCGGGTTCGCAACGGCTGGATTGAAGCCGCCCATAACGAGCACGCCATGGATACCCTTGAAAGCCGTGTGGAACAATGGCTCCACCGTGGCGCACCGGTCCGCCTTCTTAGCCGTGCGGAGACGGCATCCCTGATAGGCAGCGACCGTTACCTCGGTGGCTGGCTCGATGAGCGTGGCGGTGCTCTCCAGCCTCTCTCCTATGCCAGGGAGCTGGCCCGCGTCGCCATATCGCTCGGGGCGAGCATCTATACCAACACCCCTGCCGTTTCTCTTGACCGCGATACGGCAGGCTGGGTCATTTCCACCGATGGTGCCGCACGGATCGAGGCACGATGCATCGTGATCTGCACCAATGGCTACAGCGACGAGTTATGGCCGGGGCTGGCGAAAAGCATCATCCCGTTCAATGTCTTCCAGATTGCAACCGGCATACTCCCCACTGAACAGCGTGAAAGCATCCTGCCCGGCGGTCAGGTTGGTTCCGATACACGGCATCTGCCGCTCTCCTTCCGCCTTGATGAAGAGGGTCGTCTGTTGCTGGGCGGACGCGGTGGCATGCGTGATCCGGAGAGCGGAGCCGACTGGGCCCATATCGAGCGAATCATGCTCAAGATGTTCCCCCAGCTTGCCGGTGTCGAGATCGGCCATCGCTGGGCTGGCCGTGTCGCCATGACTCCGGATTTCCTGCCTCACCTGCACGAACCCGCTCCCGGCATCTTCATCGATATCGGCTGTCAGAGCCGAGGTGTCGGTCTCCAGACTGCAATGGGCAACGCCATCGCCCACTATCTCGCCACCGGTGACGCCGACGCTTTGCCGTTGGTTCCCTCATCCATCATGCAGGTGCCGCTGAACGGGCTGAACAAGCTCTACGTGTCAGCGATGATCGCCTGGTACAGAATGAGGGACGCAGGGATGTGAGGGCTGTCTCCAGTCATTGTGTAACGTATGCCTGACTGCTTACCACACAACCTTGACGCCGAGATGTCCGCCGAAACCGTGGCCATTGCCACTGTCGAGCGAGACATTGTAATCGCCTGTGGCGAACAGGCTGACATTGTGTGCGACCTGACCTGAAATACCAAGCCCCAGTTGCGCCCAAGTGCCACCAAGCTTGGTACTGAAAGCCAGCGGATTTGTGCCTCCCAAACTGGCAAACGTTGTTTTGGCATTATCGCCGAAGGTGTGCCAGAGATTGGCCCGCGCCCAGGTCGTGATCACGCGGTTGTTGGCAATTGTCCAGTCCTTCGTCAGACGGCCTCCGATACGGCCATAGGCGGTGTTGCTATCGTTGTAGGTGATCCGGCCATAGGCGTCGGAACTGTCGTCAAATGCGAGGTGCTGATAGATGATCTGCGCCTGTGGCTCGAGATTCCAGCCTGTGCCAAGCACAATCGGATAGCCGCCCTCCAGCGAGGAAGCCATCCCCCAGCCCTCCGTCTGCATATTCTGGCCCTTGACCGAATTGCTGCTGATGTCGCTGTAGCGTGTCGCCTGCACGACAGCGTCGAGATACCAGCCGGAACCGCCTTTAAGTGTCCAGTAAGCACCAAAGCTGTAGCCGTCCATCGAAGTCGAGCCGGCTTTGCTGCCAAGTGAATTTTTGACATCACTGTCTATACGACCGGCGCCGACATAGAGCCCGGCGACATCGCTCGAACCGTCCGTCTTGACCCGACGGAGAAGATCCATTCCCACCTGGAAGCCGGCAAGATCATAATCATAGGAGGGGCCGTTCTTCTCAAACTTGTCGAAGCGCGCCAGGGCATTCCTGCCACCGAAACCGACATTGCCTGTCTCTCCGAAAATACGTCCCCAGCCCGCCATGTTGGTGGTTTCGGATGCGTAGTTCTTCGGCAATGTTGCGCAACGAACCGTCCGGGCGATCTTCGGGTCACGACAGATCGGAACATCGGTCTGGACAGGTTGGACCATGCCGTATTCCTGGCCGACTCGGTCGTGATAGGTGCCGAGCATCGTCAGGCCGAACTTGCCTGCCAAAGCGGGCACCACGATGTTGGTTGCAACTTCAGGGCGAAAATTCGGAATCTGAATGATATTGTTTTCATCCGGCAGACTGGGCCCTACCTGCCCATTCAGGGAGAGGGTTGAACGCAGATACCAGTTGCCATTCGAGTCGTTGCCGTCAACACCACCCTGATACAGCAAATATTCATAGGCACCTGCCGCCACGCGCGTTCCGAGCTGGAAAGCATCCGCCGCAGAAGCCCCGGCAACCCTGACGATCTCGATGCCGTCGCCGGTCGTTAATGCACCAGGACCACCGGCATTGGTGACGAAGACGTTGGTTGCACCGCTTCCCAATACGACACTGCCGGCATGTAACTGGTCAGTAGGCGAAGTGTCGGTGCCTAGCACCGTGCTGAGAGAAAGATTTCCGCGATTGCTGATATAAGCACCGGTCACGGTCAGGACATTGCCCGGATCGCTGTTGATGATGACATTACCGGCGTTGGCGAGACTGGCAACCGTTTGCGGATGAGCATTCAGGTCGAGGATCCCGCCCGCCTGAACCAGGTAATCGGAGTTCTGACTGAACACTCTTGCTGCGCCGGCTGCCAGCGTGCCGCCATGGATGGTCGTCGTTCCGAAGTAATCGCTCATTCCCGTCATCACGGTGGTGCCGGCATAGACATCGACCGAGCTGGTAGATGTCACGCCGGTGATTCTGGGTGCGAATACGTAATTGCCACTCGTATCCGTGTGATTGAATACGATGTTTCCGATGCCGACGCCAAACTGCAGTGTCGGGGTATTGAGGGTTCCAGGCGCCACCGCAGCCTGACCCGCAGCCGCGCCGATATTCAGCGTGCCGCTGGAGCCCGTATTCTGCGCAACGACAACTGACTGAGCCGAAACCTGTCCGCTGTTGGCGATTGTCAGGGCACCCCGCCCATCGCCGCCAAGAAAGAGGTCGCCTCCTATTGTCCAGCTTGAGCCCTGGTCTGTCACCGTGGCGGTGCCGGTGCTGCCCGGTGTGCCCCCGATATAGGTGACATTGATGAAACCAGGGTCCGCATGCCCTCCTACTCCGGAACTGACCGCGCCTCCGTTTGAAATGATCAATGACCCCTGACCTCCAAAAAGACCAGCGGCATCAAAGCCGTAATTTGCCAGATAGAAGGGAATGAGGGCCGGATTTGCACCACCGACAACGAGAGGGTTGGAACTGGTCAGGATTGAGCCTGCCCCCGTGACGGTTGTGATGCCAACCGAACCCGTCGATGCTCCAATTCCGTCGGTTGGGGTAACGACGCCGGCTATCGGGCCCACGATAAGCGGTGGTGAGTTGGTTCCGGACCTCACGATGCTCCCATCTGAAACGGTCAGGTTACCCTGGCCGCTGTCACCGACGGAAAAGGAATTTCCGACCGTCATTGTCGAGAGACCTGTCATCGTGACTGTCCCTGTGCTGCCAACCCCGCCGGCGATACCAAGAGTTTCTGCCACCTGAACCGAAGCGTTGTTTGAAATATTCACCGTTCCCAAGGAGTTGTCTCCAAGGGCGACAAAGAACAGGCCACCGTTCGTAGCAGTGATAATCAAAGCCGAACCTGTGCCTGTCACGGTCAGCGTGCCGGTTGTGTTGTTGCTGTATGCAACAGCCATGTAGCGGTTAAGTTCGAGCGTCCCACCGCCGTTGATCGTCAATTCGCCGCTCAACGCGGTGGGCGTTCCCGCTGTTGTATCGCCGATGCGGATAAGGTAGCCGGTGATGCCGGGAACATTGATGACGGGCGATACGAACGGGGAGCCCCCGATAACCGCCGTCGTATCGGCGAGGCCGGGAACTCCATTGCTCCAGTTGGCCGGATCGGTCCAACTGTTTGAAACAGCCCCGGTCCAGTATGTGTAGACGGCTTGGGCTGGGCTGGCAGTCATTACGGAAAGACCTGCGAATGCCACAGCCACATACAGGCTGGACAGCGCGACTGTTCTTCTCAACCGCAATTTACGAATCGCGGCCTGTGATTGGCTCCGCGAGTATAGCTCATCTTTAGCAGGGAATTCCGTTTTGCTGAATTTGGCCATGTTAAATCACTTTATTACTTTGTGAATTACTTTGTGATAATTAGCGCGGGGCTCGAACGTTCAAGTGCAAAGCCTGTTTTAAGGCAATGATACATCACGCTCTACAGTATAAGAATTAAAAAACAAACCCGAAATAAATGCGATATGATGTGGCATTAAGTCGAGGCGGCCTTCGGTGGTCGAGGTGGTGTCGCTGCCGAACCATGTTACCTTTGCCTTTTTTCCAGGAGTTGATGCGTTATCAGCGGCCTCAAGGTTCCCTGTCGGGGCTAAAATCATTCTTCCGAGCGAAAAACTGGTATTTTTTAAAAATACCACTTTCCATCACAGCCAGTTGAAAACACCAAGGCTCTGGCAGGCGGAATAGATCAGCTTGATGCCGAGCAGGATCAGTAGTGCATAGACGATGAGATAAAACGTCTTGCCGCCGATGCGCCGGACAAGGAAGACACCGGCCCAGGTCGAGGCGAAGGCGAGAGGGAAGAGCACGGCAGCTGTTGCCAGGTTGGTGTAGCTGAACTGGCCGAGCATGAAATAGGGCAGCACCTTCATCCAGTTGATCACCGCGAAGACCACCGCCGAGGTGCCGATGAAAATATCGCGTGGCAGCCTCTGGGGCAGTACGTAAACCTGAAAAGGAGGCGCGCCGGAATGGGATATCATGCTGGTGAAGCCGCAGCATGCGCCCCAGAACAGGCCGGGCACGATATCGGCAGTTCTTGCTGGTGGCGGCACCTTCCTGGTGTCGAGGTAAAACCGGCGGGCACCGAAGATGATCGAGATGATTCCAACCACTATGGCGACAACCGCATCCGGCATCCGCGCTGCGAGCAGATATCCGATCGCGACCCCGAAAGCGGCGCTGGGCAGCAGAATATAGAGGTTTCTCCTGTCGATGGTGCGACGGAAGGCCCACACACCCACGATATCCTGAAGGATCAGAATAGGCAGCATGATTGCCGCCCCCTGTACCGGCGATACCACGAGCGTTATGAGCGGCAAGGCAAGAACGCCGACCCCGGCCAGACCGCCCTTCGACACTCCCATGATGATAACGGCTGGAATTGCAACGAGATAGAACAGCGGATCTGTTATCATGATGGCGTGTTTTCGGGTGGCCCGATTGAACGCAAGTGCTCCCCGGGGCAGCAGATGCCCCGTAAGGTCTCCTCAGCCGCTCTCGCTTGCCCGAAATCCTTCGAATGAGTGATGTCAGTTCAAGCTATAGCATGGCGCAGAAAAGTGGTTAGCGGTTTTCTACAAAAAGTGATGCGGCGTAAGGAAATTTTAGCGTCATGGGAGGCGGCAGCGTCACTTCACCTCGATGTGGTAACTCGCTGACCAAACCTCTCCAGGGAAGAGGATTTTCAAGTCGACGTCGTCCGTGCCCTTGAAATTGGCATCCGGCCTGTAAATAGCCGCGATGGATTCGACACGACGCTTGTCGCAGGCCGAAACCTTACTCGTCGGGGAGAATTCAGGAAATTCCTTGATCATGGCAGTGCTGATCTCGCCATGTTTTGGAGGTGTGACGACCTGCACATGCACCGGCCTCGCCGTGCAGTTTCCGTTAACCGAATACCAATGCCCAAGGGTCACCTGATCGTTTACCGCGACCACTTTGACTTCCGCCCCCTTTTTCGGCTGATTCACCGACTGGCAGGCACTTAGCAAGCCGGCAAGCACGATAAGGCCTATAACATGAACGCGCATGGAACACTCCACTAGCAATATCCAACAAGCTGATTGAATACTGTGCCCGCGCTAAACAAGGACAATGCGAAATAAGTGAATACTTTAGGCTTACATTTGAAACGGGAGAGAGCAATCGGACTGCCAAATCGCTGATAATATATAAAAACCACGAAGGCTTCACTCCTGCGGACCTACTATATGCCTATACGCATACGTAGAGATTTCAGCATGGCCGCTGCGATTGGTCATATCTCATTGAGAATAAAAGAATAAATGGCGGAGAGGGGGAGATTCGAACTCCCGATAGACTTGCGCCTATGCCGCATTTCGAGTGCGGTGCATTCAACCACTCTGCCACCTCTCCGCGAAGTTTGCTGTTGCGCTTGTCGCGCTGGTTGAAGCGGCGGTGGATTAACATGGGGTGACGCTGCTGACAATACTGCGGTCGGGAAAAAGCGGAAATTGCCTCTGAAACAATTTGAATTCGGACCAACCGCGAGCCGGTGAGGTGCGGCAGGTCCGAATGAGATAAATCTCCAGACTGAAAAATCAGGAGAACTTTTCCCTGGCAAGATCAGCGATGGCCTTGTAGTCGGGCTTGCCGGAGCCGAGCAGCGGGACGGCGCTGATAATAGCGACCTCCGCCGGGATCATCAGTTCGGTGGCGCCCTGTGATCTGGCAAAATGCTGGAACGCGCTTCGATCCGCTGATTTCTGCGTGGTCATCAGCACGATCTTCTCGCCTTTCTTCGCGTCAGGCAGGTTTGCAGCAGCAGACATGGCATTCGGCCAGGCACAGGCGGCCAACGCCTCGATGGCGGCAAGCGAGACCATTTCTCCACCTATCTTGGCGAAGCGTTTGGCGCGCCCTTTGATGGTGACAAAGCCCTCCCGGTCGATGGTGCAGATATCGCCCGTGTCATGCCAGCCATCGGGTAATTCTTCTATCTTGCCGGGGTCGTCGGTGCGAAGGTAACCAAGCATGACGTTAGGGCCGCGAACGGATAACCGACCGCCCTCTGCAATTCCCGCAACCGGTTCGAGTTTGGTCTCCATGCCGGGAAGAATGCGTCCGACAGTCCCGAAACGATTAAACATCGGGGTGTTGAGCGCGAGCACCGGCGCTGTTTCCGTAACACCGTATCCTTCCAGGATGCGCAGGCCGAATTTCTCCATGTAGACGAGGCGTGTCGTCTCCTTTACCGGCTCCGCCCCGGCAATCACGTAGCGAAGTGAGCGGAAATCGTATGGGTGGGCTTTCTTGGCATAGCCTGCGAGGAAAGTATCGGTACCGAACATGATTGTCGCGTTGCTGCCGTAAACCAGTTCGGGGATGATCCGGTAATGCAGGGGCGACGGATAGAGGTAAACCGGCACGCCATAGACCAGAGGCAGAACGAAGGCGACAGTCAGGCCGAAGGAATGGAACAGCGGTAATACATTGAAGGCCTTGTCCTGACGCCCGAAGTCGATCCGTGCCGCAGCCTGCGCTGCGTTTGCCAGGATATTGCGGTGCGACAGAACCACGCCCTTCGGCGCACCTTCGCTGCCGGAAGTGAAAAGGATCGCCGCCTGATCTTCGGGTTTGCGGGCGACCAGGGGTTTGCCCGCGCTGAAAGAAGCACGCATTTTGTCGAAAAGTGAGAAATGAGCGCCGATGTCTTCAAGATACACGATCTTGAGCCTCGCTTGCAGGGCATCGACAAGCGGGCCCATTCGTGCCTTTTCGATGAAACTGCGAGAGGTCACTATGGTTCTGGCATCGGCGGCCCGGCAGGCCGCTTCGAGATTTGCAATTCCGGAGGTGAAGTTGAGCATGGCGGGGACGCGACCCGCCGAGATAAGCCCGAGTAAGGTCGCTGCGGTGATATTGGCCCCCGGCAGCATGACGGCCACGGCCTCGCCTGTTTGTGTCAGCGGTATCAACTTGCGACCGATGAGGTTGGCGCCGGTCAGCAGCTTGCGATAACTCATGCTGCCGGATAACGGGTCCTGCACGGCGATGCGGCCCTTGCCATGTTCCTTCGCCGCTTCGGCAACTGCCTGAAATACGGTGCGATCGATATTCGCGGTTCGGAATATCAGGTCCGACATGATCTGATAGAGCTGGAGACCGGCCTCTCGCCGCCGCTCTCTGCCAGCGGTGTCGGATGCGACGCTAAGCCGGACAGGCTCCAGTACCGTCACTTTGACCTTGGGCCACCAGCGATGGCGGACCTGGGCCCGGGAGAGACGCGTGAAGAAGGTTTTCTCCAGCCCGTCGATCTTGACCGGAACGACCATTGCCTCCGACTTGTCGGCAATGAGGCCGACGCCGTCATAGACTTTCATCAGGCTGCCGGTGACGGTCAGTCGGCCTTCGGGAAAAATCACCAGCGTTTCGCCGCTTCGCACTGCGTTGATCAGTGTCCGGGTGGCCATCGGTCGCGACGGATCAAGGGGGAAGGCGCGCACGAGTTTGACGAAAGGCTTCGCCCACCATTTTTGTGCAATGCCCTGGTCGATTGCGAAAACGGGAGATTTTTCGAGCAGTGACAGGGCGAGAGCCGCGTCAAGAAAGCTGACGTGGTTGAGGGCAATGATCGCGTTAGGTCCGGCCTTGGCGATATTCTCGATACCCTCGACCTGGACACGGTAAATTGAGCGAAACAGGATAGACAGAAAATCCGCCACGGGGCTTGTCGGAGATTTCCACCAGATCAACGCACCGACAGCGATGCTCGCGCAACCGATCAGCGCGATAAGAAACGGAAGAGGCACGCCAGCCTGTTGCAGGCCGGCGACGGTGAGTGCCCCGCCGACCATGAATGCTGCTGACAGGACGTTGGTTGCCGCGATGACGCGCGCACGCCTGTCGACAGCGGACCAGGCCTGGACCGCTGCAAAAGCCGGAACGATATAGACGCCACCGGAGATCGCCAGACCGGCCATGTCGAGAGAGGCGCGGAAGCCATCCGTGCTGGCAAAGAACTGGCGCCAGGTAATGGCCACGGTTGCTGGCTCATGCGAGGCGAGGACCGCTGCGAGATCGAGGCTGAACAGCCCCATGGCTATTCCGGCAATCGCTGTCGGGAGCATGATGATGCGCCCGCTTGCCAGCCATGACGCCAGGGCCGATCCGATCGCGATGCTGATCGAGAACACGGCCAGCAGGGCGATGATAACCTCTTCCTCGCCATTGAAGCGGCTTTTCGCCATCACCGGCAGCAGCGACAGCATCACCGCCCCGACAAGCCAGAACCAGGATACGATCAGGCCGCCTCGCCACAGGCGTGCATCGCTGTAGAGATCGCGCAGCAGGTCAGTGGTGGACCGAAAAATGTTCCGATCAATATGAAGCGAGGGAGCGGCTTCGCCGGTATTGGGAATGAACAGGCTGGAAATCCAGCACAGCAGGGCAAAGCTGATGATCAGCGCGCCGAATGCCGCCGGGTCATGGTTCCCGCTTGCCGCCAGACCGCCGGCGATGGTGCCGGTCAGGATGGCCAGGAAGGTCGCTCCTTCAACCAGTGCGTTGCCGGCTGGCAGTTCGGAGCGCTTGAGGTGATCCGGCAGGATTCCGTATTTGATCGGGCCGAACAGCGCGGAGATGACCCCGAAGCCGAACAGTGCGCCGAACAGCATGGGCAGGGAATGCATCCAGAATCCAACGACTGCGAGCGTGGAGATGCCGATCTCCACGAATTTGAGGCGCCTGGCGACAAAGGCCTTGTCATAACGATCCGCCCACTGGCCTCCCAGGCCGGACAGAAGAAACGATGGCGCCATGAAAACGCCGCCAGCCAAAGTCACGAGAGTGTCGCCATGGCTGCCGCCGATTTTGTAGAGAATCAGCACGACCAGCGCGTTCTTCAAGAAATTGTCATTGAATGCCGAGAAAAACTGGCACCAGAATAACGGCGCAAAACGCCGTGATGCCATCAATGAGCCGAACATCCCGTCTGCCTCCAGCAGTTTTCAAATGACCTGACGCTCGACCGTATACGGCATCCCGTCATTGTCCGAATGACTCGTAAACGAAGCGTTCCGAATCGGATAATTTAATTCATGAACAATGTTCATGCTGGACAATGTCATATTCTTGAACAATGTTCAATAAAGAAATGTGATCGAATGAAAGATCATCTTCGACAGGCGCAGGTACTTGGAGCGTTTTGCGTTCAATATGAATCGCGGCAATGCTCTAACTTATTGTTAAGACGAATTTTATTATCGTCTGATCGATGCCGGTCAAACGGAAAAAAGGCCTCAAGTGCAGGCTTGTATCAGGGGGCAGCATGTCCAGGGAAGAACGAAAATCAGCGCTCCGGAATGCTCTCATTGATGCCGCGGAGCGGATTGTCGCCTTACGCGGTCTAAACGGAATGAAGGCGCGGGATATCGCGTCGGGGGCTGGTTGCTCACTTGGCGCGATCTACACCGTATTCGAGGACATAGACCGGTTGATTCTGACGCTTGGTGCCCGCACATTGGCGCGCCTTGGGGAATGTTTATCCTCCTGCGTCATTCCCGATGAGTCGGGAGCCGAGTATGAGATCTCCTATCTGGTGCAATTGTCACAAAAATATCTTGATTTTGCTGCTGAAAACCGGTTTCTCTGGCTTGCTCTCTTCGAACACCGCATGCCGGCCGGCCGGTCCATTCCCTCCGAGATGCGCAGCGAACAACTTGCCCTGTTTGCATTCATCGAGCGGCCTTTGGAAAATCTGCGCCCCGATCTTACGCCTGATGATCGAAAGAACCTTGCGCGGAGCTTGTTTTCCGCCGTCCACGGAATCATAGCTCTTGGACTGGAAGAGAAACTGACAAGCATGCCGATGATTGTGCTGAGACAACAGATTGAAGTGATTGTTTCTGCGGCAGCTCGTGGTCTGATAACGGAAGCTCATCCGCCAAAGGTCTGACGCGACCTGTCGCAAAGCGAGTTGTCTTTCATTGAAAATTCGTTAGTTTGCTTGACATGATGCGGGTTGGCGGCTATCAACCGCGGTCTGCTGGTATCATACCTGCGGGTTGTCCATGGCCGAACGGTCGTGACATTTTCGCTGCGACGTTTGCAAAAGCGTTGCTAATCAACCGAAACTGCAAAAAAGCTGGTCCCTGGCCTCGGCAAGGAGAACCGGGTTGAACACGAAGGAAAAACGATGTTCGCAGTAATCAAGACAGGCGGCAAACAGTATCGCGTTGCTGCCGACGACGTCATCGCCGTTGCCAAAGTTGACGGTGAAGCCGGTTCGGCTATCGTTTTCGATGCCGTGACCATGCTCGCGGACGACAAGGGCGTTCAGCTCGGAACTCCGCTGATCGCAGGCCTTACCGTTTCCGGCGAAGTCGTGGAACATAAGCGCGCGGAGAAGGTTATTGCCTTCAAGAAGCGTCGCCGTCAGAATTCAAAGCGTAAGCGTGGCCATCGCCAGGATTACACTCTTGTTCGCATTGTCGCTCTTGGTGATGCGAAGCCGGCCAAGAAGGCGGCGAAAGCCAAGCCTGAGGTCGAAGCCGGTGTGACGGAAGAAGCCGCTACGCAGAAGAAACCCGCCGCGGCCAAGGCCGAGTGAACCGAAAAATCGGTTTTGGACGTTTGAGAGATTTAGAGGACTAAACCATGGCTCAGAAAAAAGCTGGCGGTTCTTCCCGTAACGGGCGCGATTCGGCAGGACGCCGTCTCGGCGTCAAGAAGTTTGGCGATCAGCAGGTCGTTTCCGGCAACATTATCGTACGTCAACGCGGTACCAAATGGCATCCGGGCGTGAATGTCGGCATGGGTAAAGACCATACGATTTTTGCGACGTGTACGGGTCGCGTACAGTTCGGCAAACGACAAGGCCGAGCTTTTATTTCGGTAATTCCGGCCCAAGAGGCCGCAGAATAGACGGCGAGAGTTGAGACGAAGAGCTCCCGCCGGTATCCAACCAAACCGGCGGATTAGTAGCTCCTCAACAGGCCCGAGATGGCCAGAGCAACGATCCAGAGACCAGGGGAGGTGGGATACCACTTCCCCTTCGTCGTTTCCGGGCCAGGGAGGCCCTCAGGATCGGAGCTAGAACATGTTTCCCGACCTCACCCGCGATGATGTCTTCAGGCTTGAAACCCGCCGGATGTGGCTGCGCTGGCCGCGCCTCGCCGATGTACAAGCTATTCTGCGTCTCGCCGGCGATAAACGGATCGCGGAGATGACGGCGCAAATTCCCCATCCCATGACGCAGCAGGATGCGGAGAATTTCGTTTTCAATGCGCGCCAGCAGAATGCCAACGGCGACGCCCTGGTGATGGTGATGACGCCGAAGAGCAGGCCAAATGCTGTCATTGGTGTTGTCTCCATTCAGCCCAGCGTGGATGTCGAGCTGCCGCATCTCGGCTACTGGGTCGGTGTGCCGTGCTGGGGACAGGGATACGCGACGGAGGCGATTGAGGCGATGGTCGATGCCTTCTTCATCTTCACCTCCGAGCAGGAACTGACGGCGGTTGCGAGGGTGGAGAATGACGCTTCCAAGCGGGTTCTTGCCAAGACAGGCATGGTGCCCAACGGCAACGGACTGATCGAGCGCCCGGCACATGGGGATTTCGTTCAGGCTGAACATTTCCGGCTTGATCGTACCACCTGGAGCCGGCAGTTGCCCTGGGTGCAGCCCTATGGCATCACGCCGCCAATCGGCCCGGTTCTCGCCGAGATGGATTGTGTGTCGGGATAAAGCGGCGAATGCCTCAATCTTTGCGGGAGCATTCTGTTTCCTTGAAATTGTGAACTTCGGCGATCGGGAATTTCGCCGAAGTCCTCCGTTTGAGGGGTGGAGCGTAAAGAACTGTCGTTTTAGATATTTATTTGCTTCGGAATGACGTTGCCGAAAATGCCGTCCTCCCGTAAGGAAGACGGATTATGAAGTTTCTTGATCAGGCAAAAATTTACATTCGTTCCGGCGATGGCGGCGCGGGCTGCGTATCGTTCCGACGTGAGAAATACATCGAATTCGGTGGACCCGACGGCGGTGATGGCGGTCGAGGCGGTGACGTCTGGGTGGAATGCGTCAATGGGCTCAATACGCTCATCGATTATCGCTATCAGCAGCATTTCAAGGCCCAGAAGGGTACTCACGGCATGGGCAGGAATCGCACCGGCGCCAAGGGGGCCGACGCCTTGCTCAAGGTTCCGGCGGGGACTCAGATATTTGCCGAAGACGGCGAGACGCTTCTGGCCGATATGGTAGAAGTGGGACAGAAAGTTATTCTGGCCCGTGGTGGAAACGGCGGCTTCGGCAATGCCTATTTCACCACTTCGACCAATCGTGCTCCACGCCGCGCCAATCCCGGCCTTGAGGGCCAGGAGCAGTGGATCTGGCTTCGCCTGAAGCTGATTGCCGATGCGGGGCTTGTCGGATTGCCCAATGCCGGAAAGTCGACCTTCCTTGCGGCAGTGAGCGCCGCCAGGCCGAAGATCGCGGATTATCCTTTCACAACGCTTCATCCCGGCCTCGGAGTCGTCAAATCGGATGATCGTGAATTTGTCATGGCTGACATACCCGGGTTGATCGAGGGTGCCCATGAAGGTGCAGGTCTGGGAGACCGCTTTCTCGGCCATGTCGAGAGGTGCCGGGTGCTGCTGCATCTCGTGGATGGGTCCGGTGATCACGCGGGCAAGGCATATAAAACCGTGCGGCAGGAGATCGAGGCTTATGGCAATGATCTCTCCGAGAAGCCTGAAATCGTGGCCCTGTCCAAAGTTGATGCGCTCGACGAAGATACATTGAAAGAGCAACTCGCACGACTGAGGCGTGCCTGTGGCAAGAAACCCATGCTGGTGTCCTCTGCGTCACATCAGGGTGTCAGGGAAGTGTTACGGGCGCTTCTCCAGGTTATTGACGGTGCAAAGGCTGAAGAGGAGCCCGAGCAGGAACAGCAGGAATGGCGGCCATGAGGCCTTCACCCAGACATTCTGGAAAATCTGAAGTTCGAAGCCACCCTGTTCTCGCTGACTTTCGGCGTGTGGTTCTCAAGGTTGGCTCGTCGCTTCTTGTAGACGCTGCACACGGTCGGCTCAAACATGCATGGCTTGCCGCGCTTGCCGAAGATATTGCAGACTTGCATGCGCGTGGTGTCGAGATATTGGTGGTCTCGTCTGGTGCCATTGCAATGGGTCGAACCGTGCTCGGCCTTCACTCCGGACCGTTGAAACTGGAGGAGAGCCAGGCCGCCGCTGCTGTCGGTCAGATCGAACTGGCACGGGTCTGGAGCGAAGTTCTGGCTCATCACCGTATCCCCGCCGGACAGATTTTGGTGACCCTGTCCGATACGGAAGAGCGCCGGCGCTACCTCAATGCGCGTGCCACGATATTGAAACTCCTTGAAATGCGCGCTGTGCCGGTGGTCAATGAAAACGATACCGTTGCGACCAATGAAATCCGCTACGGCGACAACGACAGGCTGGCCGCACGAGTCGCCACGATGATCGGTGCCGATCTTCTGGTGCTGTTCTCGGATATTGACGGTCTCTATACTGCACCCCCGGCGCAAAACCCGGATGCCCGACATATTCCGCTGGTTGAGCGCATCACCGGTGAAATCGATGCCATGGCCGGTGGGCCGGCGTCCGAGTTGTCGCGTGGCGGCATGCGCACCAAGATCGAGGCCGGAAAGATAGCGACGGCTGGGGGCACCCATATGGTCATCGCTGATGGGCGTCCGAAAAACCCGCTGCGGTTAATACAGAGTGGCGGCCTGTGCACGTGGTTCCTGACGCCGTCAAACCCGGTTGCCGCGCGCAAGACGTGGATTGCCGGTTCAATTGAGCCGCATGGCACGCTTCATATCGATGAGGGAGCGGCAAAAGCTCTTCGCGCCGGCGCCAGCCTGCTGCCGATCGGGGTTCACAAGGTTGAAGGCGGATTTGCGCGTGGCGATGCTGTTATGATTCGGGACAGAACCGGGGTTATCGGTCGCGGCCTGGTTGCTTACGATGTGGCGGAGGCGAAGAGGATCATGGGTCACGCCAGCGGTGAGATCGAGGATATTCTCGGCTATACAGGCCGTGCTGAAATGATCCATCGTGATGATATGGCTTTGACGGCAGAGTGAGTTCGGTGCAACATTTCTCGGTTCGGTCGATCGAAAAATGCGTCAGACAACAAACTGATCATCTTGCGGTCTGTATGAAACCCAGGATGCTCCAGAGGCATGGTAATGAGCACAACCGAGAAGAGAGATGAGGCGTCTGTCAGGGAGCAGATGCTCGAAATCGGCCACAGGGCACGGGTAGCGGCACGGAAGATCGCGATGGCGTCGCCTGCCGATAAGAGCGAGGCCCTCAAGGCAATTGCAGCAAATATAAGAAGCAATGCCAGAAATATTCTCGACGCCAATATGGTCGATGTCGTTGCGGCACAGGCGAAGGGTACTCTCAATGCGGCTTTCATCGACCGGTTGACGCTGGATGGCGGGCGATTGGAGGCCATCGCCAGGGCGGTTGAGGACATTGCCGCTTTTCCTGACCCCGTCGGCAAGGTTATTGCTTCGTTCGAGCGACCGAACGGCCTTGTGATCGAGCGGATTTCGACACCGCTTGGTGTGGTTGGCGTTATTTTTGAAAGCCGCCCCAATGTGACAGCTGATGCCGGTGCGTTGTGCCTGAAAGCTGGCAACGCAGCCATTCTGCGAACGGGATCGGATAGTTACGGGACATCTATGGCTATTGCGAGTGCAATGGCGGCTGGGCTTGAAGATGCAGGACTGCCGAGAGATGCCATTCAACTCGTCGCGACCCGGGATCGTTCGGCGGTCGGAGCCATGTTGTCGGGGCTCGGGGGTAATATCGACGTGATCATCCCCCGCGGCGGCAAAAGCCTTGTTGCCCGCGTTCAGGAAGAAGCTCGCGTTCCCGTCTTTGCCCATCTGGAAGGGATATGCCACGTTTACATTCATGCGGCAGCCGATCTCGACATGGCGAAGCAGATTGTCGTCAACGCCAAGATGCGTCGCACTGGAGTATGCGGATCTGCGGAGACGCTTCTTATCGACCGCAAGGTTGCGGCGACACATCTCGCGCCGCTTGTCCGCATACTGCTGGAAACCGGATGCGCGGTTCGCGGCGACACCGACACGCAGATGGCCGATCCCCGGGTTACTCCGGCAGTTGAAGCGGACTGGCGAACCGAATATCTCGATGCGATCATCGCGGTAAAGGTGGTGGACGACCTCGATGCAGCAATCGCTCATATCGAGCACTATGGTTCGCATCATACCGATTCGATCGTAACTGCCGATACCGAGGCGGCGGGAAGGTTTCTGGCTGAGGTCGATTCCGCGATTGTTCTGCACAATGCTTCCACACAATTCGCCGATGGCGGGGAGTTTGGCTTCGGAGCCGAAATCGGAATTGCGACCGGGCGAATGCATGCGCGCGGGCCTGTGGGTGTAGAGCAACTGACTTCCTTCAAATATCGCGTCCACGGTAACGGACAGACGCGTCCGTGACCGTCTGCCCGACAGCGCAGTCTTTCGCCATGCCACCCGGGCCTTTGCAGGAGCATCTGCGATTGCCACGGGCGGCACCCGGTATGCGGATCGGGCTCTATGGCGGTTCCTTCAACCCTGCACATGCAGGCCATCGCAATGCGAGCCTGCTTGCCCTCAGGCGATTGCAACTTGATCGGGTGTGGTGGCTGGTTTCTCCCGGCAATCCTCTCAAGGATCATAGCGGTTTGCCGTCATCCTCGGCACGGGTTGCGCATGCGCGCGAAGTTGCCGCCAGCAATCTCATCGATGTCTCAGCTTTCGAGGAGGCGCTTGGTACGCATTTTTCAATCGATACCCTCGCATTCCTTCGCCGGCGCTTCCCGGAAGTCCGCTTCGTCTGGCTGATGGGTGGCGATAATCTTGCGACCTTTCATCTCTGGCGCGGGTGGCGTGAGATAACTCACATGATGCCGATTGCTGTGATAGATCGACCTGGCTGGACGTTGAAAGCCCCGCTGGGTAAGGCAGCGTCTGCCATGCGGGCGTTCCGCAAACAGGAGAGTTCCGCTACCGCGCTTGCAGATATGGCACCGCCGGCGTGGATCTACCTGCACGGACCTCGCAATTTCTTGTCCTCGACCGCATTGCGCGAAAGAGATGAAAATGCAACGAATTCCGCCGATCCCTCATCGTGAGTCTCCGGGTTGGAATGGAACTTGCGTAGGATATCGTTGAAAATTAAGATTCATCGATCATATGTTAGGAGGTGGCGCATAAGCGTCACAGCAACAAAGGATGGCACAACTGGCTAGTACAGCTTCGCTTTCCTCCTCTTCCGAAGCGAAGGCTCCGCGAGAGAAGGATATTCGCTCAATCGTTATGGACAGTCTTGAGAACATGAAAGCCGAAGATACGGTGGAAATTGATCTCGTTGGCAAAACATCCATAGCTGATGCGATGATCATAGCCTCTGGTCGCTCCAACCGCCATGTCGGCTCCATTGCGGAGCACATCGCCGAAGAGCTCAAAGGTAAGGGTTTTGGGTCACCAAGAATCGAAGGAATGCCAGCCTGCGACTGGGTGCTGATAGATATCGGAGACATTCTGGTTCATATCTTCCGCCCTGAGGTTCGCAGTTTTTACAATCTCGAAAAGATGTGGAGTGCTGACCGACCGCATGAGCAGGCTGCGGCCTCGCACGGCGCCTGACGTTTCGTGCGCCTGTCCGTTATCAGCATCGGCCGTTTGAAAAACGGGCCGGAGCGTGATCTGGTCGAGCGGTATCGGCAGAGGGTGGACGCTTCCGGTCGGCATGTCGGACTGGGTGAGTTCTCGCTGGTGGAATTGCCGGAAAGCCGTGCCAGGCGCGACGATGATCGTCGTATCGAGGAGGCGGCAGCTATTCAGGCACGGATTGGCGATGGCCTCGTCGTCGCCTTTGACGAACGTGGAAAGAGCTTCTCCAGCACGTCATTTGCCGAGCAGATAGGAAGGTGGCGTGATGCAGGCAGGTCCCAGGTATCCTTCGTTATCGGCGGAGCCGACGGGCTTGATGCTTCTTTGCGCAGCCGTGCCGATCTGGTTATGTCATTCGGTGCGTTGACCCTGCCGCATCAGCTTGTGAGGGTTCTGGTGGCCGAACAGCTTTACAGGGCGATCACTATTCTGGGCGGACATCCCTATCATCGTGATGGTTGAGTATTTCTGATCCGATGCATTCGCGTTTTTCACCCTTGGCCCGACGGTGGTCATCAAAGCCGACATGGATAGCCGGTTGCACCGTATCTGCGGTGATGACGGTGTTGTCGCCGGTTGCCGTGTCGGCGCAGCAGGCCGGGACTCCGCAAAGCGTTGAAGAGCGCCAGAAGCACGAGAACGATCTCGAGGCGGTGCAGCGGCAGATAAACTCCCACCAGGAAGCACGTAAGCGCCTGGAAGAAGAGATCGCCGGTATTCAGACTGACCGGGCCAAAATGAATGCAGCCCTCATCGATACCGCCCAGCGCACCCGCACGCTCGAAGAGCAGATCAGTGATCTCGAGAGCAGGCTGGAGACGTTGACGGGAAGCGAAACAGCCATCCAACATTCACTTGACAGTCGTCGCGCCGTCATCATTGAAGTTTTTGCCGCTTTGCAACGGATGGGGCGCAAACCTCCGCCAGCGGTGCTGGCACGTCCCGAGGACATGCTGTCCGCTGTCCGGACATCGATTCTTCTCGGCGCCGTATTGCCAGAGCTGCGAGCTGAAACCAATGCATTGGCCGACGATCTCTCCGAACTCGTTCGACTGAAGAACGCTATCGCTACCGATAGAATGACCCTGAGCACTCAGTTGAAGAGTCTCAACGATGAGCAGGAAAGGCTGTCGGCTCTCATGATGGCCCGCCAGTCGCGCATTCAGGAAGCAGAGAGCGCGATAGGGGATGAGCGCCAGCAGATGGCGGATCTGGGTAGTCAGGCCCGTACTCTCAAAGAATTGATCGACAGATCGGAAAAAGAAATCGCGGGCGCGCAGCGGGCCGCTGAAGCAGCGAGAAAGGCTGAGGAAGCCCAGGCAAGACAACAGCGTGAGCGTTTTGTTGCGGGAGCTTTTACGGATCCGGCCAGGTTATCGCCGAAAATTCCGTTCTCCGAAGCGCGTGGGCGCCTGCCGATGCCAGTTTCCGGCGAAAAGATACGAGAATTTGGCGGTTCTGACGGATACGGCGGCAATATGCGCGGTATTTCGTTGATGACACGACCAAAAGCGGTGGTGGTATCTCCCTCCGATGGGTGGGTCGCTTTTGCTGGTCCGTTTCGTTCTTTCGGACGTCTCTTGATCATTAATGCTGGCAACGGCTATTATTTACTGCTAGCTGGCATGGAACAGATCAATGTCGAAGTAGGGCAATTCGTACTCGCTGGAGAACCGGTAGCGGTTATGGGCGAGCAGGCGTTGCCTTCCGCAGTCGCTGGTTCTATCGAGACGAAGGACCCAGTGCTCTATATTGAATTACGGAAAGATGGCGGGTCCATCGATCCTGGGCCGTGGTGGGCAAAATCGCAAGGCGAAAAGGTTCGCGGATAATGCGCAAAGTTTCTTTGGTTCTTCTTGGTGCCCTCGTAGGTGCTGGCACGGCGACGATGGTGTCGCATAGCAATCTCCTGTCCAGCACGCGTGCAACCGCGGCTCCGGCTGATACTTACAGGCAGCTCAGCCTGTTCGGTGATGTATTTGAGAAAATCCGCACCGACTATGTCGAGAAGCCGGATGACGGAAAGATGATTGAAGCGGCGATCAACGGAATGCTGACGTCGCTTGATCCCCATTCGAGCTATATGGATCAGAAGAGCTTCCGCGACATGCAGGTGCAGACCCGCGGCGAGTTCGGAGGTCTCGGCATTGAAGTCACGATGGAAGACGGCCTGATCAAGGTTGTTACCCCCATCGACGACACGCCGGCGGCTCGTGCCGGGCTGATGGCCAATGACATCATTACCTATATCGATGGCGAACAGGTGCAGGGGCTTTCCTTGAACCAGGCCGTTGACAAGATGCGTGGCGCGCCAAACACCACTGTGAAACTCAAGATCGTCCGCAAGGAGCGCAAAGAGCCGTTCGAGGTGACTTTGACCCGCGAGACGATCAAGATAAAACCGGTCCGTTTCCGCGTTGAAGGCGATATCGGTTATGTGCGGATCACCCAGTTCACCGAACAGACCTATGACAATCTCCGTCAGGCGATAGACAAGATGACGGCTGAAATCGGCGAAGATAAGATCAGAGGCTTCGTGATTGATCTGCGCAACGATCCCGGCGGATTGCTCGATCAGGCGATCATGGTTTCCGATGCCTTCCTCGATCGCGGTGAAATCGTCTCGACACGTCCGCGCGACCCGAACAAGGTTGAGCGCTACAATGCCAAGCCGGGCGATCTCACGCGGGGCAAGCCGATTGTCGTGCTGATCAATGGCGGTTCTGCTTCCGCTTCGGAAATTGTTGCCGGTGCGTTGCAGGATCACAAGCGCGCAACCGTTCTCGGCACGCGTTCCTTCGGCAAGGGATCGGTGCAGACGATCTTCCCGCTTGGCGGCAATGGCGGTATCCGTCTGACGACGGCACGCTACTTCACGCCGTCCGGTCGTTCGATCCAGGCTCAGGGTATCGCGCCTGATATCGAAGTGCAGCAGGACATACCCGATGAGCTGAAGGGCAAGGACGAGACCAAGGGTGAAGCCGGCTTGCGCGGCCACCTCGCAAATCCTGGTGCCAAGGACGAGAAAGAGGAACGCGGCGGTTCTTCGGCTTACATTCCTCCGGATCCGGCCAATGACAAGCAACTCCATGCCGCCTTCCAGGTGCTGCGAGGCGAGTGGAAAGGCATCGCTAGCCTCAAGATGCCAACTGTCGCAGAAAAGTCGGCAGATCCGGCAAAGCCCGCAGATGAGGCAAAGCCAGCGGTCGAACCGAAAACAAATAAAGACTGAACTTAAAAAGGTCCGCCTCAAGCGGGCCTTTTTTCTTATGAGCCAATAGGTTATACCGAGCAGGTCTTCAGGTGTTTTTTGAAGCTGTCGTCTATTTTTGCGAAATCAGGTGGGAACTGGCAATATGATCTCGGTCCTGGTCGATAACCGTTGAAAGGCAGAAGCGAACAACGCATGAAACCGCTTTCCTACCGTCCCTGTGTTGGTGTCATGCTGCTTAATGCAGAGGGGCTGGTCTTTGTCGGAAGGCGGAAGGGTGATAGTGGGGTCGATGACAACTCTCCTTACGCATGGCAAATGCCGCAAGGTGGAATTGATCCGGGGGAAAGTCCTTATCACGCCGCGTTGCGGGAGCTTTACGAGGAAACAAATGTCCGGTCGATCCGGTTGCTGGAAGAGGCATCGGATTGGTACAGCTATGATTTGCCGGATCATCTGGTGCGCGGTGGCTGGCGCCGTCCGCGCTGGCGGTTCCGCGGGCAGATTCAGCGCTGGTTCGCTTTTCGCTTTGAAGGCGCGGAAGATGAAATCGACATCCGCCGTCCCGCCGAGGGAAAACATCGACCGGAATTTGACGAGTGGCGCTGGGAGAGAATGGAGCGTCTTCCGGAGCTCATCATTCCGTTCAAACGCGATGTTTATGTAAAGGTCGTCAGCGAATTCTCGCATCTGGTAGCCCCCCGGGGATAGGATCGAGAAGTGCTGTTTCCTCCCCGGCTGACGCATCGACCGGACATTTCTCCTTTACCGTTTTTGACAAGTACCTTCCGACTTGAACCTTGCTCTAGCTAGCCAGACTGCTTTTTCACAGTCATGCTGCGCGCAGATGTGAGCCGGATAGAGGTATTTTCGATCCGGCCGTTTCCTCTTCTGCCGAGGGAAATTATGGATTTCAGAAGCTTTCCCGAGCGAATCAAGATCGTTGATGTCGGACCGCGAGACGGTCTGCAAAATGAAAAGACCAGGGTTTCCGTCGCCGACAAGATTGAGTTGATCGATGCCCTCGGTCGGGCAGGCGTCCCTGCCATAGAAGCAGGCAGCTTCGTCTCGCCGGCCTGGGTACCGCAGATGGCGGACACCGCTGAAGTACTTGCCGGAGTGAAGCGGCTGCCCGGTGTGAGTTACCCGGTGCTGGTTCCCAATATGCGAGGCCTTGAGGCTGCGATTGACGCGGGTGCGATGGAGGTTGCGGTATTCGGTTCCGCATCGGAAACTTTCTCCAGACGCAATCTCAATTGCACGATAAGTGAGAGCCTGCAGCGGTTCAGGCCCGTTTGCGAAACAGCCCTGCGCCATGGTCTCAAGGTGAGAGGTTATGTTTCCTGCACCCTCGGCTGTCCCTATGAGGGAGACATTCCGCCTGCCGCTGTTGCAGATATCGCCGGTCATCTGGTCGCGATGGGTTGCTATGAGATTTCGCTCGGCGACACCATCGGGGTTGGGACACCTGTCCAGGCGCGGACAATGGTCGCGACCGTGATGCGCACGGTTTCCGCCTCGCAACTGGCTTTGCATTTTCACGATACCTGCGGCCAGGCGCTGGCCAACATCGTTGCGTGCCTCGGGCTGGGAATTACGGTTATAGACAGTGCGGTGGCGGGGCTTGGCGGCTGTCCCTATGCGGTAGGTGCTTCAGGTAACGTCGCAACGGAAGATGTCGCCTATATGCTCCATGGTATGGGAATTGAGACCGGCATCGATCTTGCCACATTGATCGATGCCGGACGAGCCATCTGCCGCATTCTCGGCCGCGAACCGGCGTCGAAGGTGGCACGGGCATTCATAGCGTCCGAAGGTAGAATATTGCGAACGACATCATCCTGATCAATATCGTGCACACCACATGCTCCTGCAGACTTTCACGACATCGCGATCTCTGCACGTCACCTTGTCAAAGGGAAGAAAGCCATGATGACCAGAACCATTCACTCCATGCAATGTGTCGAGATCACCGCGCCCGGGGGCCCGGAGGTTCTGCGTGCGGTTACCCGTCGTGCACCGGTGCTCAGGGATGGTGAAGTTCTGGTCAAGGTCGCAGCGGCAGGTGTCAATCGACCGGATATCATTCAGCGACGCGGCTTTTACGACCCGCCGCATGGGGTGTCCGATCTGCCTGGCCTGGAGATTGCCGGTATCATTGTCCAGACGGCGGGCGATGTGCACCATTGGCGGGTTGGCGATGAAGTCTGCGCTCTGGTCGCGGGTGGAGGATACGCCGAATACTGCACGGTTCCCGCACCGCAATTGCTTCCCAAGCCGCGCCGGTTGAGCATGATCGAGGCTGCGGCAATTCCAGAAACCTTCTTCACGGTCTGGACCAATGTATTTGAGCGGGGCTCGTTGAAAGCCGGTGAGACATTTCTGGTCCACGGTGGCGGCAGCGGCATAGGCACTGTGGCCATCCAGATGGCGAAGCTGATGGGAGCCAGGGTTTTCACGACTGCGGGCAGCGATGAAAAGTGCCGCGCCTGCGAGGAGCTCGGAGCTGAACGTGCCATCAATTATCAAACCGAGGATTATGTCGCTGTCATCAAGGAAATCACGCAGGGTCAGGGCGTAGACGTTATTCTTGATATGGTCGGCGGCGAATATCTTGCCCGCAACATCGAGGCAATGGCTGTCGATGGCCGCCACGTCTCCATAGCCTTTCTGGCTGGCCACAAGATGGAAATTAATTTCATGCCGGTCATGCTGAAGCGCCTGACTCTGACCGGATCGACTTTGCGCGCGCGCCCTATCGCGGAGAAAGGCAGGATTGCCGCCGCACTCAAGGAGAAGATCTGGCCGGAAATCGAGGCCGGACGCATCAGGCCGCAGATATTCAAAACCTTTCCTCTCGCCGAGGCAGCCGAGGCGCACAGATTGCTGGAATCAAGCATCCACGTGGGGAAAATCGTTCTGACGACATGAACTCCCGGATAGCGTCATCGTCTTTGCCAGCGAGACACAAAACGTTATTTCGTAAAATTGTTGCCTTTTGCAGTTCATCCTGATCGCAGAGGGCAATAAAGGAGAGGGCATGCCCTATTTCATTTTGTCGATCGCCATCATCGCCGAGGTCATCGGTACTCTGGCTCTCAAGGCGTCGGACGGTTTCTCCCGCCCCGTTCCCAGCCTGATCACGGTTATCGGATACGGTATCGCGTTTTACGGATTGTCGCTTGTTCTGAAGTCGATTTCGGTGGGTGTGGCTTATGCCATCTGGTCCGGTTGCGGCATCGTTCTCGTCGCGCTGCTGGGCTGGCTATGGTTCCGGCAATCCCTTGATCTGCCAGCCATGCTCGGAATGGGAATGATCATCGCGGGAGTGGCAGTGATGAACCTCTTCTCCAACACGGTCGGATCGTAGCGCGCTTTCACATCCAAATCAGATCAATCTGTGAAGAAAGCCGGAGTCCGCGCAGCCAGTTTGGGCAGCGAAGTCAATATTTCCGAGAGGTGCTCGCGTATAGCTGCCTCCGCTTCATCGACTTGATGACTGGCGATAGCCTGGACGATACGAGAATGCTGCTCAATGAGGGTCGCTATGGGAGTCGCATCGGATAGCGAGAGGAAGCGAACTCGGTCCATCTGTACCTTGAGCCCGTCAAGCACTCGCCAGGCGTCGTTACAATCGGCGCTGGCGGCTAAGGCCTGATGGAAAGACTCGTCCAGTCGGAGGAAGCTGGTGTCGTCTCCGGCGGGCAATGCGTGCTGTTGGGCAACGATGGCTTCCAGTTCCTCGATATCGGCATTCGAGGCATCGATAGCGGCTTTTCGAACGATAGCAACCTCTATTGCTTCACGCAGAAATCGTACATTTCTTACTTCGCGGATCGAAATCAACCTGACGAAGGTGCCGCGCTGCGGGCGGACTTCCACCAGCCCCATTTCCCTCAGCTTGATGAACGCTTCACGAACCGGTTGGCGCGATACCCCATAATACCGAGCTATTTCCGCCTCCGACAGAAGATAGCCTGGGCGCAACTGAAGCTGCACGATTGCCTGGCGCAGGCTTTGCAGAGCCCGTTCGCCGATCATCACATGAGGGAACCGGGGGTTATCATCGATGGGAGTGAGCTGTAGATCATTGTTCATATTGACAACAATATACTACCATACTAGAAAGTGAAGCCCTAATTTGGGATGTTGGGACAATTCTTGGAGGTTCATATGAAGTTAGCAGCAGTTTTAGCGGCGGGAGTCATTGCACTATCAAATTGTTCTTTCGCTCTGGCGGCGGATTACACGCTGAGTATCAATACCGCGCTTACGACAACCGATCCGCTATACAAAGGCCTTGAAAGCTTTCGCGATGCGGTAGCGGAGAGGACGAAAGGGAAGGTTGAAATCAAGCTGTTCCCGACTTCGCAGCTCGGATCGGATGAAGATGTTCTTGAGCAGGCTCGTGCCGGTGCTCCGGTGGCGGTGGTTGTCGATGGCGGGCGTCTGGCCACCTTTCAGGAGGAATTTGGAATACTTGGTGCTCCCTACCTGGCATCAGGATATGACGGTGTGCGGAAAGTCGTGACATCACCATTGTTTGAGGAGTGGGTCGGGAAACTGCATGACTCAACGGGTTTGCAGGTATTGTCCTTTAACTGGTGGCAGGGCGAGCGGCACCTTTTGACAAACAAGCCGATAAAGGTTCCGGCTGACCTGTCGGGTTTGCGCATGAGAACACCGGGGGCTCCAGTCTGGATCGAAACGGTGAAAGCCATGGGCGCGACACCGACACCGATGCCCTTCGCCGAAGTTTATTCTGCATTACAGCAGAACGTCATTGATGCGGTTGAAGCACAGTTTCCGGCAGTCTATGGCGCGAAGCTCCAGGAAGTGATCAAGCACATCACCAAGACGGGACACATCAACCTGATCACCGGGCTGATCGGCGGGGCGATCTGGTTCGACAGTTTGCCGCCGGATCTGCAAAAGATAGTTCGTGAAGAGGCGCTTAAAGCTGGCGACGTTGCGTCATACGGGACGAAGGATTCCCTCGACAAGATCGAACAGCAGTTGAAGGCCGCCGGGGTGAATGTTGTCGAAATTGACGTAAAGCCATTTCGTGATGCGACGGCGGTTGTTTACGACAAGCTTGGTTACGCCGAGTTGCGTGAGAAGATTCAAAAGATTCTTGCACAATAGAGACATGCAAGCAGTCGCATGAGCGCGAACCTGCGCTCATGTTCGCTTACCCCCGTTCATGGAGGATACGGCATGCCAATGCTTCGGCGTCTTGCGCAGCTCGAATTTGCTGTCTCTGTAATAATACTCGCTGTCATTGTCGGCTTGGTTTTCGCGGCTGCGATCATGCGGTTTTTTGGGCACCCGCTGATCTGGTCGGTCGATATGGCGCAACTGCTCTTCATATGGCTGTGCTTTTTCGGAGCGGCTCGCTCGATGCGCAGCAAGAGTCACATTGCTATCGATCTTGTTGCGCGCCGGCTGGCATATAAGAGGCGCTTCGCTCTCGAGTCAGTCTTGACGGTTGTCATCATTATATTTCTCGGGCTGCTGGCTAACGAGGGTTACAAACTGACGATACTTAACTGGCAAAGGAAGTTTGGTGACAGCGGAATCTCATATGCCTGGGTCACTGCCGCCGTGCCTGTCGGGGCCATCATGATCGCCATTGCGTTGGCCAGGAATGCGGTTGTCGCATGGCTTGGGCGCAAAGACCGGGATCTGATCTACTCCCGTCCGGAAACAGATGTAACTGTCGTGACGGAGTTGTGAAATGGCCCTTATAACTTTCATCTTTTTCCTTCTGATGTTCGTGGGTATGCCGGTTGCGTTCGCGATTGGCATTTCCGGGTTTGTCTTCTTCATGGCAGATCCGACCATGCCGATGTCCATTGCGGTGCAGAAAATTGCAACGATGAGCCAGAGCTTCCCTCTGCTCGCGGTGCCGTTTTTTGTGCTGGCAGGGCACCTGATGAATGAGAGTGGTATCACGGACCGCCTGTTCAAGTTTTCTTATGTAGCTGTCGGCTGGATGTCCGGAGGTCTGGCGCAGGTCGCAATCGTGCTGTCGACATTGATGGGTGGCGTGTCGGGTTCGGCGGTTGCCGATGCGGCGATGGAAGCCCGTATCCTCGGTCCAACCATGATAGAAAAGGGTTATGGCCGTGGATATTCGGCTGCGGCAATTGCTGTCGGCTCCCTGATCACGGCAACCATTCCGCCGAGTATCGGCCTGATCCTCTACGGTTATGTCGGCAACGTTTCGATAGGCCGGCTGTTTCTGGCTGGTATCATTCCCGGCCTGCTGATGATGATATGCCTCATGACGACGGCATACCTCATTGCGCGCAAACGCAAATATGTGGTCGCCAACACTGAAAAACCGACCGCGGCGGCACTCTTGTCGGCCATGTGGGGAGCCAAATGGGCGCTGCTCTTTCCGGTTGCCCTGGTTCTCGCCATTCGCGGCGGCGTTTTCACCCCTTCGGAGGTTGGTTCCTTCGCGGTTGTCTATGCCATCGTCATCGGGTTTTTCGCACATCGCGAATTGACCATTGAAAAGACGATCCGCGCTTTCGGCCACGCGATTGCCGATATCGGTCTGATCATGATCATCATTCTGATGTCCGGTATGGTCGGGTTCGCAATCATATACCTGCAGGTTCCACAGGTGACATCAACCTGGATGCTGACCGGTATCAGCAATCCGCACCTGATCGTTGCGACGATACTGTTCTTCCTTCTTGTCGCGGGTTGCTTCATCGAATCGACGGTTCTCGTGTTGCTGCTGACACCGATCTTCGTACCGATCATTTCCAGAATCGGGATCGATCCGGTTCATTTCGGGATCCTGATGATGAGCATCGTGACCCTTGGGGGCATGACGCCTCCCATCGGTGTCGCCATGTTTGCGGTCTGCTCGCTGATGGACGTCAAGATCGAAGAGTATTCGCTGGAAGCGCTTCCCTTCGTCGGGACTGTCGTCGGGTTGATATTGGTACTTCTGTTCCTGCCGGATGTCGTTTTGTGGCTACCCCGTCTTGCTTTCGGGTAGAGGTGGCGGTTTGCGAGCTTCCGACAGCTATTTCGTTTTTATGGAGATATTTGATGAGACATACATGGCGGTGGTTCGGCCCTGTCGACAAGGTGACGGTTGCCGATGCCCGACAGGCAGGTGCGGAGGGGATAGTGACGGCGCTGCATCACATTCCCTACGGTTCCGTATGGACGCCTGCGGAAATCGAGCGTCGTAAGCGCGAGGTCGGCACGACGGCGTCCGGTGCCCCTTCAGGCTTGAGTTGGGAGGTTGTCGAAAGCCTGCCGATCTCCGAGAATATCAAGACCCAGACGGGGGACTGGCGCAGCCATATCGATGCCTACCGGAAGAGCATGGAAAACCTGTCGGCGGCTGGCCTAAAGGTCATCTGCTACAACTTCATGCCGGTGCTCGACTGGACCCGCACCGATCTGCATTGGCGGGTCGATCATGGCGGCACGACCATGCGGTTTGATCTGGTCGATTTCGCCGCGTTTGATATCCATGTTCTGAAGCGAAAGGCTGCATCGGCGGAGTTCCCTGAAGATATCGTTGCACAGGCGGCAAAGCGCTTCGCGACAATGGATGAAGCGCGACAGATGCAGCTTGCCCGCAACGTCCGGGCCGGCCTGCCCGGGGCAACCGAGAGCACGTCCCTTGCCGATCTTCGCACTGAGCTGCAAAGCTATGCCGAGATTGATACCGACCGGTTGCGGCGTCACCTGGTTGATTTTCTGTCGGAAGTCGTGCCGCTGGCGGAGAGCCTCGGCCTGCGTCTGTGCTGCCATCCCGATGATCCGCCGTTCCCGCTGCTCGGTTTGCCGAGAATTATGTCGACCGAGGAGCATTATCGCCTCGTGCTCGATGCCGTGGATAGCCCCGCCAATGGCATGACCTATTGCACCGGTTCGCTCGGAGCCCGGGCAGACAATGACCTGCCGGGAATGGTTGAGCGTCTTGGACCGCGCATCCACTTCGCGCATTTGCGCAACGTTCACAAGGAAAGCACCGGAACGCCATGCGCTTTCCACGAGGCGGAGCATCTCGACGGCGACACCGACATGATTGCGGTGATCCAGGCATTGTTGCGTGAAGAGGCCCGTCGCAGCGCCGAAGGCCGAGCCGATGCCGTCATCCCGATGCGCCCGGATCATGGCCAGGACATTCTGGACGATGCCGCACGCAAGGCCCAGCCCGGCTATCCGGCCATAGGCCGCCTGAAAGCTCTTGCCGAATTGCGCGGTGTCGAGCGCGCACTGTCGAAAGTGAAGGCGTTTTAGAGTAATGCGCGTTTAGAGCCTTTTCCATTTAATCGGTATCGATTAAATGATAAGAAAATTCGTCTTAACAATAAGTTAGAGCATTGCAGCGATTCATATTGAAAGCAAAATGCTCTAAGCGGATTCCGGCTAAACGCAAGAAAGCATTACGGCAAAAGAATTCTAGCCTGAAAGGCATTTCCTGTTAAAAGCCTTTCAGTCTGGAGCGTAGTGACGATTTAAGGAGCAGGGCCAAAATCGGCAATCAGATTCAATGCTGATTTTTGGGAATCGGCGATGGATTGTGATGCTCTTCGGGACGATCAGCGGCATCGGATCAAAGGTTTTTTGCCGGGTGGCATGCTGCCACCGAAGCGCTCAGTCTTCCGGTCCGCCTGATCGATTCGCCCGGCCAGCGCAACGATATCGCCTCTCTTTCACCGCTTCAGATTGCGCGGAGCTCTCAGTTATTTCGCAGGGGCTTCGCCGATGGCTTCCTGCAGATCCGAAAGTTCCTCGCAGCCCTGCGGGCAGAGCTCCATCAATCTGACTTCGTTCTGGCGCGCCTTGGCCAGATCACCTATTTGCACATAGAGTTCGCCGGAATATTCGAGTGCGCCCTTGTGGTTGGGGTCGAATTCCAGCGCCTTCTTGTAGAAGGTCATCGCCGTCTGGGTGTCGCCACTCTTGCGCAGACTGTATCCCATAAGATTGTAGACGTCCGCATCCTGGACGCCACGGTTTATGAGTTTGTTGAGATCGGTGATGGCGCCGCGATAATCCTTCGCATCGATCTTGGTTCGGATGGCTGAGAGGTCGGGCATCGTAGCCGTGGTCGGGGTGTCGAACGCCAGCACCGGCGTTGCGGTGGCGGCAAACAGAGCGAACAAAAGTAAGCGTAGGCTTTTCATCGCAGATTCCTCTTAAACGCTTGTGAGTTGCCCGGCATCGGGAACTCTTCCTGCCGGAGCCCGGCGCGGTCAGGCCGCATCGGGAACAAAGCCCAGAGCTGCTGCAAAAGCTGTCGAAACGATGAAATCGCGGCGGGACCGAGCGGACATCGATTCTCTCCCTTATCGGATGAGAACGCGCATGGCCTCGAGTTGGTTTCAGAAAACGCCTTGCATGTCGATGAGTCCGGTGCGAGCGGATTTTCCCGCAGGTCCGATGTCTGCTGCCGGGGGCGGGCTGTTGCGTGCGTTCGGGTCGTCGTCCTGATGCAGGTTTCAAGATTCCTCCGTCGGCAACGAAGCCCTTGAGGAGAACGTAGCACCTTGATTTCGACGCAGTGGTCTCATTGACGTCACCAGCCACTCCACCATTTAAATCGGATAGCGGTGCGCCTGGCCTCCTCCGCACGGGCTCTCCGGACATCATTTTTATGTCAACCGAAGCGGTACGGAACGAGCGACATGAACGACGAACCGCAGTTCTCAGCCGAATGGCACTGGAGCCAGAAGTTTCTTCACTGGTTGATGGCGCTGCTGATCTTCGTTCAGATCGGGCTGGGCGTTCTGATGGAATATTGGAAACCGGACGTCCAGACCTCTTTTGTCCTGATTCAGACACATAAATCCATCGGCTTTTCCGTGCTCCTCCTGGTATGCCTCCGCCTTCTTGTGCGGCTTCGATATGGCAGTCCGCCGCTGCCTGCCACGCTGCCTGCGTGGGAGCGATGGCTTGCCCGCGCCGTTCAGGCACTGCTCTATGCCGCTTTGATCGTCCTGCCGCTGACAGGCTGGCTGACGAGTTCGGCGGAAGGTTTTCCGACCAGGCCCTTCGGCCTGTTCACATTGCCCGACCTCCTCGACCGCAACCGGGAACTGGGTATGACCCTGCGTTTTATCCACGGAACGTTGGCCGGGCTCGTCGTTGCCTTGCTGATGCTCCATATCGCCGGGGCTCTCAAGCATCATTTCTGGAGTCGCAACGACATCCTGCGCCGCATGTTGCCCCGCCGCTGGAGCCGTACGCCGCCGTCCAGCCGGGACAGGCCTCCCGTCTCCCGATGAAGAGCGATGCCGCAGATGTTGATGAGCGTCGGCGTATGTATTGACGCGAACTATCGGCTCCGGCGTCTGAGCCTGCATTTAGCCGAATATGAAACCTCTCAGCATTGTTGAACTGACACGGGCGTTCCGCTGCATTAAGTGGCACCATCTTAACGTCAGTTGCTCCAGACAGGTTTCGGGAAATTGGCTGCTACAGATGCAGGGAAGCGTGAGGCAAGCAATTTTTTGCAACTCATCCAGAATGTAGTCATGGTAGCTGTATGAAGCCTATGATTTTATAGTGATATCTTTAAATTTGATGAAATATTGTTCACCTTAACTAATTTAATTTGCCTTGCTATATGTATATTATGCCGAAATTTTAATATTGGAACTTGATGCCAAGTAAAAATTTATATTAATAAGGCACAGAAGTGTGATTCCATAATTATAGATCTAAACAAAGATTGATATTTATCAATGTATAAGTCTACCCCCACTCTAATCTTGATAAGAATCAACTAAACTTTATTTATAAAACGTCTGCGACATTTGTATTCAACCTTGCATTTTTCGCGACGCTCGCCGGTCTTTCAGTTCCGGCTCGAGCCCGAGCCATTAATGGCTCGGTCACTATTGCGCTGGATGTTTTTCAAGCTCAGGCTTTCTTCTTCCCTGCATTAGCTGGCAATGCCTGCCCGTCGACCATTGATGATGGTGTGGCTACGCCCGGTTGTGCCGTTGCCGGTCCGGTGGTGGGTTATAGCATCACCCAGAGAACCGCTGTCTTGCTAGGCATTCGGTCTGTCGATCCCGGTTGTGAAACGCAGGCCGCCTCGCCTCTACCCGATGAAGACGTCGGTTGGCGATCTTCCTCCCTATGTCCTTCATCTGGATGTTCCTGGATGCTGACGGCTCGTGATGGCCGCAGCCTGCACAACCCGTTGTTTTCCCTATCCCAGAAGCTTCATGGCCCAGTGTTTAAGCTCCGAAGGGAGATCGTTGATCATGTCTTTCCGCATATCGCCAGAAGGTTTTCCTTTCCAGACCAGCCATTCCGAGGCGGGTCACAGGAGGTCAGTGGCGGTGCTCTCAGATGATCCGGAGCATGTCTGGAATCCGGAAATTTAAATGAAAATCCTGCCGCTGGCGGCAGGTAACGATGAATTCAAGAACACGTATTTGACAGGACAATTCCTATGGTTGGACACAATTTACTTTCTTCTTTTCGTGGACGTAAGATATTTTCTCACTCTACCCTTGGTTCCGCGAACTCAAAACTTGTTCGCGGCACATCTGCAACGTTTCTGCTCAGCACTATTGTCGCCATGGGGCTTACCAGCGCTAGTGTTGCGGCAAATGCTGCTTTCAATATTCGTGGCACTACCGTAACCTTCACTCCGGGTAACATGCCATCAGATTGGGTTGATGGTGATTCCATCAACATTCGTAGCAATGGGGGGGATCTCGGTTATTTGAACATACTGGGTGGCAGTATTGTCAATAGTTCTGGCGCCACCATCTGGGAAGGTGGGGTGTTGGTATCTGCATCGACCTGGAACATTGCCGGTTTTCTTACTCTTGGGCAGCCTAATTCTCAAAATACTACCGGAGACGGCACGTTAACGATTGCGGATGGCGGCGTGGTCTTTGTTGGAAGGGAAGTTCGATTGGGCGATTATTCCGGCGATGGTCGAGGCTCCCATGGAACACTGAATATCGGCGCGGCGGTGGGTAGTGCGGCAGCTGCGCCAGGAACATTCAATGCAGGTCTCATCACTTTCGGTTCCTCCGGTAACTACTCTGCCGGTAGCGGCAAGATCATTTTCAATCACAATGACTACAGTGGCAGTTACACCTTCGGGGCCCGGTTTGTTGATACCGTCAGCGTCACTTATCGTGGCGCGATTGAGGTATATGCCGGGGCGACGACACTGACTGGTATCGGTTCCAATATTGGTAAGGTCGAAGTGAATGGCGGCACTCTGGCCTTCGGGCAGAGTGGAGCGTTCACCGCCAATACCGCCTATATAACGAAAAATGGCGGAACGACACGCATCGGTGCGATATCGCAACTCGATGCTGGAACTTTCACTCAGGAGAGTTACGCGACGTTGATAGTGGCGCTCGGCTCGAGCCCGGCTGTCACAGCGAATACCGTCAATCTGGGTGGGTCTCTCGCCATCTCGGGGTTCAGCGGAACGGGAGCGCCCACTCATGCATCCCAGATTCCGACCGCAGAACATACCGTCATCCACTCCAACTGGGGCAATATCACCGGCGACTTCACATCGTTCGGTCTTGAAGGCAGTGTCGATTACATCACCCCGACCGGTCGTGTTGATGGCCAGGACTACAAGGTCAGGCTTGCCCTGTCGTGGCTGGCCGGGCAGGCCGCCGGGCATGGCACATTCACGCTGGCGGATGTTAGCGATACCTTCAATGTCGATAATGTGTCGTTGGGCGACCAGGGCGGAGGCTTCGTGTCGGGCTGGAACGGCGCTACCCTGACCAAGAACGGAGCCGGTACCCTGATCCTGTCATCGGCCAACGGCTATAACGGCGGCTCCGTCATCAACGGCGGCATCCTGCGCGCGACTAACGCTGGCGCGCTAGGCAGTGGCGCGGTCAGCAATAATAGCGGAACGCTGGAGCTCGCCTTTGCGGGCAATCTGGCCAACCCGCTCAGCGGTGGCGGCACACTGAGCAAGACCGGAGCCGGAGCCGTGACACTCACCGGGGGAGGATCGGCCGGTACGGTCAATGTCGGTGGCGGCACGCTGGCATTCAGTCAGTCCGGCACGTTCAGTGTCGGTGGCAATTACACGACGCAGAACGGTGCAGCCACCACCATCGGTGTGAACTCGAAGCTCACAACGGGAGGTGCCTTCACGCAGCAGGGCGGTTCCAGTCTAAACGTGACGTTTGGCTCGAACCTGCCGGTCATCACGGCCAACACGGCTGTGCTGGGTGGAAGTCTCACGGTGAACGGCTTTTCGGCAGGCAGCGCTCCGAGCTCGGCGAGCGGAATTCCGGGGGCGCAATACACCATCATCAGCACCAACAGCGGCATTACCGGCAGTTTCTCATCGGTCAATCTTGGCGGGACAAGCCCGGTCAACTACCTAGTACTGACCAGTGGCGTCGTCGGCAATAACTACAATGTCGGTTACGGCCTGGCATGGAAGGCAGGACCGACCAATGGCAGCCACGGCACTTTTACACTCGCTGCCGGTAACACCTTCAATGTCGATGTGGTGCTGGGTGACGAGACCGCTCACGCCGGCTGGAACGGTAATTCCCTGACCAAGAACGGGGACGGCACCCTAATCCTTTCATACGCTAACAACAACACCTATAGCGGCGGCACCGTCATCAATGGTGGCAGACTAATTGCAGCTGCCAACGGTGCGCTCGGCAACGCCTCCGGCGGCGTTGCCATCGGCACCAGCGGGACACTGGAGCTCGCCTTCGCGGGGACATTGGCCAATGTGCTCAGCGGTGGCGGGAGGCTTGAGAAAACCGACAGCGGAACCGTTGTTACCATCACCGGAGGAGGATCAGTCGGTGCGGTCAATGTCATTGGCGGCACGCTGGCGCTGGCACTTGCCCAGCCTGGCGGCGGCGTCTTCACGGCGAGCAGCTACGAGACACAAAACCTCGCGACCACCACCATCGATGGTAACTCGCAACTGAAGGTGAATGGCGGCGGCACCACCGCTTTCACGCAACATGGCGGCTCGGCGCTGAATGTGACGCTCGACCTCTATCAACCGGTCATTGATGTCACCGGATCGGCGTCGCTTGACGGTACCCTGAAAATCACTGGCTTCAACATGCCGGGTACAATGCCGGTTTCCGCCAACGCCCTGACCTTGACCCATTTCAAAGTCATCAGCACTACCGAAGGTATTAACGGTAACTTCAGTTCGGTCGATTTCGGTGGCCAGGCAAGCACCATCGATTACCTGACGCTGGCGGGCTTCAGTGACGCCCTCAATTACTATGTCGGTTTCGGTCTGAGCTGGCTGGTGGGTGGAGCCGGCAGTCACGGTGATTTCACAGTCGACGGCCAGACCTTCGAAGTGGATGTGGCGCTGGGCAACCAGGCCGGTCCGTTCGCCAGCGGCTGGGATGGCAAGAGCCTGACCAAGAAAGGCGCCGGTACCCTGATCCTGTCTAAGGAGAATACTTATACTGGCGCCACCACGATCAATGCCGGCACCCTGCGGACCGATATCGCCAACGCCTTCGCGGCGAGTTCGGCGGTGACGGTCAATGCCGGGGCGACTCTCGATCTGAACGGCTTCAGCCAGACCGCCAATGACCTGTCGGGCGCAGGCTCGATCTCCCTCGGTTCGGGAACGGCGACGCTGACGGCGAACAACACGACGAATGCCACGGCGTTTTCCGGCAATCTCAGTGGCAGCGGTTCCCTGGTCAAAACTGGCACCGGGTCGCTAACCCTATCCGGTGCCAACACCTATAACGGTGACACCACGATTACGGGCGGCACCCTGATTGCCACCCATGGCGGTGCGATGGGCAGCGGCGCGATCAGCAACGACGCGGCGCTGGAGCTCGCCTTCGCCAGTGACAGCGTGCTGGCCAACCAGGTGAACGGCAGCGGCGCGCTGATCAAGACCGGTCTCGGTACCGCCTCACTGACCGCCAATGGCGGCTCGGCCGGTTCGGTCGTTGTCCGGGAGGGAACACTCAATCTCGCCTTCCCCCCGGTCACCTTCCCCCCGACCGGCAGCATCTTCGCCGTCGCGGGCGATTACGAGACACAGGATTTCGCGGCGACCAGAATCGGCGGCACGTCGAAACTGACGGTGGAAGGAGACTTCACGCAGAATAACAACGCGGCGCTGGAGGTGGAGCTCGGTTCCTACAAACCGGTCATTGAAGTTGTCGGCCAGGCGCATCTCGGCGGCACCCTGTCGATCGTCGGCTTCAATCCGGCATCGGGCGAATTGACGGCGTCCGCCACCGATTTGACATCGACATATTTCACACTCATCAGCACCACCGGCGGCATCACCGGCGATTTCGACCGCCCGGTCAATTTCGGCGGTTTGGCGAGCACCACCGATTATCTCACACTGGCAGGGCATGTCAGCGCCGATAACCTGACCTATTCGGTCGGCTTCGGCCTGATCTGGCTGTCGGGGGCGGCGGATGACAGCCACGGCACCTTCACCGTCGACATCAACGAGTTCAATGCCGATGTGGTGCTGTCCGACCGGACCGATGGTCTGTTCCCTCTCACCGGCTGGGATGGCACGACGCTGACCAAGAAGGGTGTCGGCATACTGGTCCTGTCCGGCGGCGAGGGAGCTGGCGGGCCCGGCGCACCCCGTATTGCCAACAGCTATAGCGGTGCGACCACAATCGAAGCTGGCACTCTGGCGCTCGATGGCGTCGCCGACGTGATCGGCAACAGCTCGGAGATGATCATCCATTCCGGTGCGACGCTGGAATTGAAGGGCGACTGGGGCCAGACCGTTAATGACCTGCAGGGAGATGCGGGCAGCGTCATCGATCTCCTCGGCACGGCGGAGCTGACGGCGAACAACAGTGCCGGTAACGATACCGAATTCGCCGGTGACATCCATGGCACCGGCTCGCTGGTCAAGGATGGCGGCGATATCCTGACCCTGTCGGGGAGCGACAGCAGCTACAGCGGTGGCACCACCATCACCGCCGGCAGATTGATCGCCACCAACAGCAAGGCGCTCGGCACTGGCGTCATCACCAACGACGCGGCGCTGGAACTCGCCTTCGACAACGATGGCGAGATGGTCAACCCGTTCTCCGGCACCGGTACCCTCGACAAGACCGGCACCGGCATCGCCACCCTCACCGGTGGCGGAACGGCGGGCGTGGTCACCGTGATTGACGGCACGCTGGCGTTCGACCATGTCGGCGTCTTCACGGCGGACGGCTACACCACGACGACCGGCGCGGAAACCAGCATCGGTGGCGACGCCCAGCTGATGGTGACCAGCGGCGGGACGTTCACGCAAAGTGTCGGCTCGACCCTGAATGTCGAGCTTGGCTCGAATGAGCCGATCGTGACGGCACCGTTGGCGACCCTTGCCGGTGACCTGGTCATCACCGGCTTCTCCGGCATGACCTCGGTGGCGAAGGCCAGCATGCTGACCGGCACCCTGTTCAATGTGATCCACACGACGGGCAGCCCTGCCAACGGCATCACCGGCACCTTTGATACCGTCCGTTTCAGCGGCGGCATCAGCAGCGCCGACTATCTGACGCTGACCGGGGAAAAGAGCCAGGATGGCAACGACTACAATGTCGAGTTCGGCCTGAGCTGGCATGCGGCGGCGACCGACAGCCATGGTGTCTTCACCCTCGATGGGGTTGCACATACCTTCGAGGTCGATGTGGCGCTGGTCGATCAAGCCGGCCATGGCGGCTGGGACGGCGCTACCCTGACCAAGGCGGGCGAGGGCACATTGGTGCTGTCGGGAGACACAGTCACCGGTACCGGAAACAGTTATAGCGGCGCAACGACGGTGAGCGGCGGCACGTTGCAGGCCGGTGCGGTTTACGCCTTCAGCGCCGCCTCGGCCCACACCGTCACCGCCGGTGGCCGTCTCGATCTTGCCGGTCATGACCAGCGAATCGACAGCCTGGACAATGGCGGTGTCGTGGCGCTGCATGACGGGGATGGCCTGTTGTCACGACGTCTCGGGCGCAGTCTGCCGGTTCCCGGCACGGTCCTGACGGTTGGCAATTATGTCGGGAACGGTGGCGTACTGGTGTTCAACACCCATCTTGGCAACGAGCATTCCGCCACGGACAAGCTGGTGATCGGTGGCAGCGCAACCGGCACCAGCCGGGTGATCGTCAACAATATCGGCGGCCCGGGCGCCCGGACCTATGGCGACGGCATCCTGCTGATCGAGGCGTTCGGTGGCGCCAGCAGCGCCGATGCCGACTTCACCCTCGGCAACCGGGTTGCTGCCGGTGCCTATGAATATGAGCTGCAGCGCGGCACGGCCAATGGCGACAACTGGTATCTGTCGACCGGCATTGGTCCCGATGAGGAGAACGGGATACCCAACTACCGGGTCGAGGTGCCGCTGATGGCGTCGATTACGGCGGTGGCGTCGGATTACGGCTTCGCCATGCTCGGCACCCTGCATGAACGCGTCGGTGGCATGGCGGCAGCGCCGCTGACGCCGACCGTGCAGGAGGAGATGGTGCGGATCGGCAACGGTCGGCAGGACGTCGTGCGGGTGCCGGTGAGCCGGATCACCGAGAGCCAATGGTTTCCCAGAAGCGCCTGGGGCCGGGTGATCGGCGACCGTGGCTTCCAGCGCAACCACAACTTTGAGCGTCGTGGTGCTGATTATGACTACACCTTCGCCGGTATCCAGACGGGTCTCGATGTCTTCGCCCATGAGCAGGCCGATGGCAGCCTTGACAAGGCCGGTGTCTATGTCGCCTACGGCCACGCGGATACCAATGTGAAAGGCGCTTATGCCGGTCGGGCCGGCACGGTGAAGATGGATGCCTGGAGTGTCGGCGCCTATTGGACGCATTATGCGGTGCAAGGCTGGTACTCTGACGCAGTGGTGCAGGGCACCTGGTACGCCACCGACGCCAGGTCGGTCTCAGGCCAGAGACTGAAACCGGATGGCTTCGGTGCGCTGGCCTCGCTCGAGGGTGGCTATGCCTTCGATCTCGGGTACGGCCTCACGCTGGAGCCGCAGGCGCAGCTTGCCTACCAGCATGTCTCGTTCGACGATTCTGCCGACAGCTATGGCCGGTTCAGTCTTGGTGACAGCGACAGCCTGCGCGGTCGTCTCGGCCTGCGTCTGGCCAAGGTATGGAGTGTGATGGATGGCGGTAAGCCGCGTCTGATCAGCACCTGGGTGCGGAGCAATGTCTGGCATGAGTTCATGGGCGGCCAGTCGCTGACGGTGTCGGCGCTGAACGGTGACAACCCGCTGACGCTCAACTCATCGCTCGGCGGCACCTGGGGCGAGATCGGCGCCGGTATCTCCGGCGAGGTCTCCGACAGCACCAGCCTGTTTGCCACCGGCGGCTACAACCGCTCGCTCGACAACTGGGGCCGCGAGACCTGGAACGGCCGGGTCGGGGTCAATGTCCGGTGGTGACCACCTGACCCGAATACAAACCGGCGCTGCCAGCAGAACAGACTGGGCAGCGCCGGCAATTTCCTGACGATGCATCAATATGAGACCAGTCCAATGACCGAGCTTTACCTGTCGCCGGCGCTCTCCGGCCCGGCGACGCCTTCGCCGATCTCCTCTCTGCCGGAGGTTGAGAGCCTGATCTATGAGCGGATATGGAGCGCGCTGCTCGACGGGCGGCTGCCACCGGGGACGAAATTGCCGGAGGAGGAGATCGGTGATGCCTTCCGGGTCAGCCGCACCGTGGTGCGCCGGGTGCTGGTGATCATGGAGCAGCAGCGGATCGTGACGCTGCAACACAACCGTGGCGCCTATGTCACGGTGCCGGGCGAGGCGATGGTGCATGACACCCTGGAGGTGCTGCGCCTGATCGGCGGCCATGCGCTGCACCGCCTCAGTCACACCACCGATACGGCGGCACACGAGCTCATCCGCCGCCACCAGGCAGCACAGCAGCAGGCGGATGCGGCCAACCCGGGCGCCAGCCGCCGTCTCGCCGTCGAGTTTCTGATCCTGCTGGCGCACCTGCACGGCAACGATCCTCTCGACGCGATCCAGCGCAGTCATGCAATGCTGCTCGGCCTGGCGCTGCTGGCGCATCAGGATGCAACGCTCATCCCGGCCTATCACGTCGACCAACAGACAATCCTCACCGCCCTTACTGCCGGTGATGGTGACCGGGCTGTTACGGCGCTTGATCTCTATCTCTCCCGGATAGGCGACAGCCTTAACTTCTCCGGCTATAGCCAGAACAGCTCAAAACTCAGATCGATCCTCGGGGCCGAAGAGGACCGGATTGCGACGGCTCGGTACGGACGGGTGGGACATAAGAGCAGGGTTTACTGCTCGAATTTAAGCTAGCCCGCCATTCGCTCGGACAATCTGACCATTGACCCACCCCCCGTCCGGACCCACCAGGAATGCGACGAGGCTGGCAATATCGCCGGGCTCGCCAAGACGTTCCAGTGGCGGCATCCTGGCGAAGTTCTGCACCTGCTCTTCAGTTTTACCAGCAAGGAAAAGCTCGGTTCCCACCGGCCCCGGTGCTACGGCATTCACGGTTATCCTGCGTCCGCGAAGTTCTTTTGCGAATACTTTTGTAAATGCCTCCACCGCCGCCTTGGTACCGTTGTAGACAGCGTATCCCGGCATGTTCAGCGCCAGCGTCGTTGACGAGAAATTGACGATATGTCCCCCGTCATTGAGACGGCTTGCAGCTTCGCGCAGGGTATTGAATGTGCCCCGGACATTGACCGCAAAGGTCTTTTCGAATGTCGCGTCGTCGGTTTCCCCAAGAAGCTTCGTGTGAAGTATGCCGGCATTGTTCACGAGAACATCCACTTTGCCGAAGGCTTTTTCCGCAGCCTCAAAAAGGGCCCGCGCCTCCTCCGATCTGGAAACATCGGCTTTGACGGCGACGGCTTTATGTCCATCCGCCAATAGTTTCGTCACGAGGTCATCGGCTTCCGTTGCTCTGCTGGCATAGTTGATCACGACAGAAAATCCATCACGCGCCAACCTTGCAGCGATGACCGCGCCGATGCCTCGGGATGCACCGGTGACAATGGCGATCCTCTTGAATTGACCATCCATGTTTCTATCCTCGTTGTGGGTTTCATTGACAGTGAGATAGATAGGTTCCCGGGCAGGATAACTGCCTGGAGGAGCGAGGCGTCAAATAAATACTTCTTCTTGCATTTGCATGAGTGGTCGCCGACTTTCCATTCATGACAATATCTGGAGCCCTTCATGTCCGAAAAAGTTGCCGTGCTGTTTGTTTGTCTTGGCAATATCTGCCGTTCACCGCTTGCCGAAGCGGCGTTTGGGGTTGCTGCGGCCAGAGTTGGCGTGTCGGTTGAAGTCGATTCAGCCGGTACGGGCAACTGGCATAGCGGTGAACCGCCCGACCGCCGCGCTCAGGCTGTCGCGAAGCGTCACGGTGCGGATATAAGTCATTATCGGGCTCGTCAGGTGACGAGGGATGATTTTTCTCGGTTCACCCATATCGTCGCTCTTGATCACCAGAACCTTTCCGCGCTCAGGGCCAAACAGCCGCCGGGCAGTTCCGCCGTCCTCAGCCTGCTCCTCGACCATGTACAGGGATGCGAAGGCCGGGCTGTCGCCGATCCCTATTATGGTGGTGCTGATGATTTCGAGAAGACGTGGTCAGATGTGATGCGAGGAGCGGAGGCATTGGCGAAAAAATACACGGAATTCAGAAAGGTGCCGAAAGCTCTCAAGTAGAGTGATTTCGAGAAGAGCCCTGCAACCTATTCTCCGATGCCGAAATCAGCCAGCAACCGGGTTGCTACCATGCGGAAGCGATTGGTGTCTTCGTGGGAGCGGGCGAGCAACATGGCACCCTCAAGGGCACTTACAATGAAGCGTGCTCTCTCGTCTGCCGATCCGGTGAATGAAATCTGATCCTGCGCCTGTCCCTGCAATAGCACGGTCGTGAGCCAGATTTCATTGGTTTCGAAGAAATATTGCACTCGATCTTTCACAGGCTCCGGCAGGGTTACATAATCCGCCGCCAGCATGCCGCACAGGCACATACGTTCGTCTTCCAGCACATCGGAATAAATCGCCATATAGGCTTTCAGCCGCAGGGCGGCGTTGTCGCTGCTTCTATCGATACTGGCGAGTGCTGCCAGAAAGGTGCTTTGATACCGGTCAACCAGGCGTTCCCCAAGCTTCGCCTTTGTTGGAAAATGATAATGCAACGACGCCTTCGTGACTTTCAATGCGATTGCGATATCCGCATAACTGAAAGCATTAAAACCACGGGTTTGAACGAGGTGCTCCGCTATATCCAGAATACGATCTGACGTATCGGTGCCTGTCAGTGTCGTCGACATCAAAACTCTTCCCGCATATTAGATCCAGGTCACTCACAGCCACGATATTAGCATTTTACCTACTAGTTGACAAATTACCTTCTAGAAGGTAGGTTTTTATGGTGATGAGTCCGAACCATGAGTAGCCGAAGCTCGGGAAGGGATGGTCATGGCACAGCCAGATCAGGACAGGCTCAATACACTCTTGGGAAAAATGGTCGAAGATATTGGTGCGGTCGCAACCGGAGCGCTGGTGGTGCAGGGCGACCGTTTGGGTCTGTTCAAGGCGATGCGTGGTGGTAGACTGACCGCTGCGGAACTGGCTGCACGAACCGGCACCCGTGAGCGCTATATTCGAGAATGGCTTTCCGCGCAGGCGGCGGCCGGCTATGTTGAATACGATTCCGACAAAGACCAGTTCTACCTCAACGCCGAGCAGGAAATGGTTTTTGCCGATGAAGAAAGCCCGGCTTTCATGGCTGGTGCATTCGAAGTCATGGCAAGTTTGTGGATCGATGAACCAAGAGTGAGCGAGGCCTTTCGTTCTGGCGAAGGTATCGGATGGCATGACCACAGCGCCTGTCTGTTCCGTGGTACGGAACGCTTCTTTCGTCCGGGATACAATGCCAATCTTGTCGGGTCATGGCTTCCGGCGCTTGATGGTGTCATGGACAAACTCGAACGCGGAGCGGAGGTGGCGGATGTGGGGTGCGGCCATGGCGCTTCGACGGTTTTGATGGCCAGAGCCTTTCCGCAATCGCAGTTTACCGGTTTCGACTACCACGCCGCCTCAATCGAGAGAGCACGCAAAACGGCTGAGGAAGCAGGTGTCACCGGCAATGTCAGGTTCGAGGTCGCCTCGGCCAAGACCTATCCAGGCACATATGATCTCGTTGCTTTTTTCGATTCCCTTCACGATATGGGCGACCCTTCCGGTGCGGCGGCGCATGTGCGTCAGTCCCTGAAAGAAGATGGCACCTGGATGATTGTAGAGCCGTTCGCACACGATCAATTATCAGCCAATCTCAATCCGGTCGGGCGTGTTTACTATGCGGTTTCCACCCTGGTCTGCACGCCCGCGTCCCTGTCGCAGGAGGTCGGCCTGGGTCTTGGTGCTCAGGCAGGAGAAGTGAAGCTGCGGCAGGTTGTGACAGCCGGAGGCTTCACCAGATTCCGCCGCGCCGCCGAGACACCGTTCAATATGGTTCTTGAGGCGCGGCCCTGACATCTGCCGCAGGAGAGGAGAAAACCCATGCAACCGGTCAGTCTGAAAGCGCTTTCCAGGGCTATCGAGACACGCGATGGCGCGGCTTTGGGAGGTTTTTTTGCCGATAATGCGGTCCTGCTGATCATAGATCAGCTCAATCCTCCGCATCATCCTCGTGAAATCAAGGGGAAAGCGGCGATATCCGCTTATTTTGATGATGTCTGCGGCAGAGCAATGACCCACGCAGTCGAAAACGGTATAGAAAATGATCATCGCATGGCGTTCACCCAAAGGTGCCGCTATCCCGATGGGAAGGGCGTTTTCTGCTCAGCCAGTATCGAACTGGCCGGTGACAAGATTGCGAAGCAGGTCATGGTGCAGGCCTGGGACGAATGAGAGAACAATTGGGCCTATGAGCCCCGCGAAGGCCGTTCAAGGGCGGTTTTCGCGGGGTGGGTATCGCATCGTGCAGTGGTCCCCGTTTTCTGCAAGCGATGTGGCAAGAAAAATTGAAGGGAATCAAGCTGTAAAAAGCAGGGAACTGTCTTGCAATTCACGATACAGCTCTCTTGCAAGTGTGCGCGAAAGCTTTCCGGAAGCTGTGTAAGGCAGGCTTTGCGGAGATATCAGGACAACCTTCGCAGCAATGCCCAATTCTCCGGATATCCTGCCCGAAACCGCTTTCATGAGCTGAGAGCGTTCGTCGTTGTTATCGCTACCGCATTGAACCAGAACGATGATTGTCTCTCCTTCTTCGCTTTCAACGGAGAAAGCTGCGATGTCACCCGGCTTCAAGGGAGCTATCTTCTCGGCGGCAAGCTCTATGTCCTGTGGCCAGATATTCCTGCCGCGCCAGAGAATGAGTTCCTTCGCCCGTCCCGAGACGAACAGACGTTCGTTGATAACGAACCCCATGTCTCCTGTATCCCTGAAACCATCGCGTCTTCTGGATGCCGATGTTGCCGCTTCGTCCTCGAAATAGCTCGTTTCCATATCGGGAGCGCGAATCCAGATATGCCCCGTGACCCCGTCGGCAACCGGTTGTCCTTCGCTGTCGACGATAACCATGTCGATCCCGGGAAGCGGATGCCCGCAGGAAACGAACGGGCGTCCCTTCGGCGACAAGCGATGGGTTACCGGTTTTTTACCGTGCTCATCGAAAGAAATGCCCAACACGGCCTCCGACATTCCGTAACTCGGCAGAAAGCTTTCCATCTTGAATTTGCTGGAAGCGAATGCTGCGGTGAATTCATCCATTTCCTGCGGGCGGATCATATCGCCGCCCAAACCGGCGAGCCTCAGGCAGGAAAGGTCATATTCACGAGGATTCCGCATTTGATGTTGCGCGGCAAGTTGATAGGCGAACGATGGAGCGTAGGTCACAGTGCTGCGGTTAGTGCTCATCAGTTCGATCCACAGGAGCGGATTTCGCATGAACGCTGCCGGCGAGATGTAATCGACGCTGCTGATGCCGAACATTGGCGTCAGGAAAAGTCCGACGAACCCCATATCGTGAGAGAAGGGCAGCCAGGAAAATGTGCGATCCGACGGGCGTGAACGAGAGCCGTATTGCAATATCGAGCCGATGTTACGGGTCAAAGCGCGCTGCGTGATGAGGACGCCTTTCGGGTTGGATGTCGAGCCGGAAGAATACTGGATATAAGCCGGATCGTCCCTGCCGAGGGGAGACAGGTGCCCCGTCGCAGGTAACTCGCGAATCTGATCGAATGTCAGCGCCTGCGCCAAGGAGCCTTCCACTGCCTTCTCAATGCAAACCTTCAAACTTTCTGAACCGATGAGCGCGGAGAGCCGGGCATGATTTGAAAGACCTCTCAAGCTGGCAATATAGGCATCGAGCCCGCCGATGAAGTTCACATGCGGGAGCGGGCATGGCAGCACACCAGCGAACTGGCAGCCGAGGGAGGCGACGAGAAAATCGAGAGATGTTTCCGCAATGATGCCGACCCGCGCATGCCGCTCGAACTTCAGGGCGCTTAGGCGTTTGCCGAAATCGATGGCAAGCTCTTTCAGTCTGAGATAGCTCGTTTCACTTTCGAGTTGCCCGGTATTAGAATAAAAGCAGACGCCTTTTTCCGTATCGGCTGCATATGACAGTCCGTCGATGATAGTTTCGAAGTAATGTTTCTCGAGAATATCGCTGTTCAGCATCGTATTTCACAACCCCGGGGATTTCGGCTATTGCTATATAGACGAACAGGGCAGCTTCTTTCAATTCGGCGGCTGGGAGATGGGCGTTATCCACGTGGACTTTGCCGTTTGGAGCTTCCTGCATTTGGACGCCGCTGTTCTCAAGCCGACGCGAGAACTGCGCGGCCTTGCATCCGATCTTCACGGAACAAACAGTGGAAAAAAGTCCAACGCGGAGATTGAAGTGTCCCAGTTGGGCACTTTTCGCAAAAAAAGCAGTAAAATCAATGATATTTTTAGCTAGTGGTGCCCCTGGCCGGAATCGAACCAGCACTCCTTGCGGAACTCGATTTTGAGTCGAGCGCGTCTACCAATTCCGCCACAGGGGCATTCGCCTTGGCA